>Ga0207713_1000182_pt1 | contig 89859 bp, 101 predicted proteins | sample KBSS64metaG_FD_184404 | JGI IMG/M metagenome (GOLD analysis project Ga0207713, IMG submission 184404) | Switchgrass rhizosphere microbial communities from Kellogg Biological Station, Michigan, USA - KBS S6-4 metaG (SPAdes) (version 2) | ecosystem: Host-associated > Plants > Roots > Rhizosphere...
CGGGTATTCGATGACAGACGGCTATATCGAGGTCGGTGATCCAAGCCTACCAGTACGTCATGTATCAGATGCTGATATGGAAACGCTACGAAATATGCTGCGTGCTCTGATACCGAAACTCGATATCGAGGTCGACGGGAATCCGAACATACGACCAGGTATGGCAATTGAGATCCTCATCTATCGCTATGACGCTGAAAATCAGATCGACGAGTCAATTCCGCAGAAAATGATCATCAAAAACGTAGCGCATTATGAGGACCGTGTTGGTTACACAACTCGTATGCTTTTAGGGGTGCCAAGCGATGTCTAAGCGTAGAGCGGTTATTGTGGGCACCAGGCATCCTGGTGGCGAAATGAAGTCTCAGATAAGGCTGGTTCCAGACTGGAATGGTGTGCCTGATTCTGATCTCCCTTGGGCTGAGTACGTTCTACCTCTTAATTACGCATTCACTCCGTCACATGCAGGTGATGCGGTCTGGGTGGAGTTTCCTTACGCGGGGGATCTGAGGCGACCGCTGATTGTTGGAGCCGCTCAGGATGCCCCTGCAGGTGTACCTAACGTTGCGCCTGAAGCTTCCGGCCAGGGTAGTGCATGGGCACCAGACCCCGTTGATGGAGCGCCGGATCGCCCTTCCCTATCCAGTAGCGAGGATTACGTGGTTCATCGCAACAATCTTCTCGAAGTTCGCACTGCTGGTGGCGGGTACGAGATAGCGAATACAGCAGCTGGTTCGCGTATTGGGATGAACGAAGCTGGGCAGATTTATATCATTGGTCCTTCAGATTTTTTCGTTAATGCTGGAGGTGATCTGAAGTTTGTCGCAGGAGGAAGCATAGCCTTCGAAGCCGGTGGAGCTATGACAGGAAAGGCCAGCAACTACGATTTCTCGCAGTAAACATGTTAGATTACAGATACGAAATCTAAACAATGGTTGTGTGATGAAAAACGTTGCATTCAAAAATGTCTGTATTTACCGACTTTCCAGAGATATACGGATTTCTGGCTATGATTTAGAGGTGGCGCTGGGGAAATATGCATTCTCTCCATGCGGCTCACAGGACATGGCCAGAACTGGCTGGGTGCCGACAATCGGTGATTTGTTTGTCCAGAAGCATGAGCAGCAATTCATGATTACGCAGAAGCATGAAGAGAAGATCCTCCCCTCTCATGTCCTGAAAGAGGAGTTGAACAAGAAAGTGGAAGTATTGCAGCTCCAGCAGGGCCGCAAGCTTAAAAAGACCGAGAAAGATTCTCTGAAAGATGAAGTCCTTCACTCTCTCCTACCCCGCGCTTTCACTCGTTCGAAACTCACCCGGATGTGGATTGATGCTGATCAGGGTCTGGTGTATGTGGAGACTGCCAGCGCCCGAAAAGCTGAAAATATGCTGGCGCTACTTCGCAAAACATTAGGTAGCTTGCCGGTTGTTCCGTTCACACTCCAGAACCCAGTAGAACTGACAGTGACAGAATGGCTGAAAGCCGGTTTTCCTCAATCCTTCACCGCCGGTGATGAGGCATCGTTCAAAGCGCTATTGGAAGATGGCGGCGCCGTTCGCGCGATGAAGCAGGATCTCTTTTCTGACGAGATGATGGCCCACGTCGAAGCTGGCAAGGTTGCTGTTAGCATAGGCATCCACTGGGGCGACCGGGCGACATTTCGACTGAGTGATGACCTCACAATCAAAAAGCTGACATTCTGTGACGAGCTGAATGACCAAAACGACGACATAGACCTTGAGGATGCTGAGCTAAGGCTAAAAGCCGACTTCATTCTTTTCACTTCTGAGTTCTCAGTGCTGTTTAAACAGCTCGTCGAGGCCCTCGGAGGTGAATGTGAGCGTTAGTCTTACCTATGGCAGTGTTTGTTCAGGTATTGAGGCCGCTAGCCTCGCCTGGGAACCTCTCGGGCTTAAGCCTCTTTGGTTTGCAGAGATAGAAGATTTTCCGTCTCATGTGCTCGCTCAGCGATGGCCGAGCGTACTCAATCTTGGCGATATGACGACAATCGCCAAAAAAATTCTATCCGGGGAAGTGGAAGCTCCGGATGTGCTTGTCGGTGGAACACCGTGCCAAGCTTTCTCTATCGCAGGTCTTCGCCAGGGACTTAATGACGAACGTGGCCTGCTAACTCTAAAGTTTGTGGAATTAGCAGATGCAATTGATACAGTCCGAGCAGCAAAAGGACTCCTGCCAGTCATCATCATCTGGGAAAACGTGCCAGGTGTCCTCTCAAGCCATGACAACGCCTTTGGTAACTTCACCGCCGCCCTGGTTGGAGAGCCTGAACCGTTTGAACCTGGTGAACGACCTGCAAGAGGAAAAACCAGCCAATACTGGACGTGGAATGCGAAAGCCGGTCAACATGTTTCGAAGTGGTCAAAGCACGGTGCTATTGCTGGACGACAAAGGCGACTGGCATGGGCAATCAAAGACGCTCAATATTTCGGAGTGGCCCAACGACGCCGACGTTGTTTTGTTATCGCAAGTGCTCGAAACGATCTCTATCCCTCGGAAGTTCTATTTGAGTCAGGTAGCGTGCCAAGGGATATTGCGCCGAGCAGAGGTTCGAAAGAAGAAGTTGCCGGAACTTTTAAGGCTCGCGCTAACTCAGGTGGCTGGTCACAAGATGTAGATCTGGCTGCTGGTGGCTATATGCAGGTAGTGGGCACAATCGCAGCCCATAGCTTCACAGGCGGTGCTGGCGGTAGACCTGAGGGGACACTGGCGGCACAATATGATTCATCACCCTGTGTAGAGCGAGGGATCAATATCCTTGGTGCATACCGGATGTCTGCATTTGGCCAATATACTGATGACGAAACCGCTTCAACAATCAAAACTCGTGACTTTAAAGATGCAACGGATTTGGCTGTTACCTATTCAGACATTAGCCGAACTTTGCTCGCAAAGGGACACGACAGCATGGCGGAGGACCTAGAAACCTACGCAATTCACGGCACTCAAGATCCTAATATTTTGAACGATATGGCTCACACCTTAGGAAGGAATCATGGTCAAGAAAACGCCGTTATTGCTTTCAGTTCAAAGGATAGCGGCCATGATGCATCTTTTGAAGTTTCACCAACCTTAAGAGCAGGCAATAGCGCCCAAAGCAATCAAAATGCTGGCTCACCTCCTGCTATTGCTTATGGTTTTAAAGCAGGGCAAGGAGCAAAAGCCGGAGGCATTGGCTATGCATTTGAACAGTCTCCGACTTTGACCAGTGCCAGCAGCGGCACGAATCTGGCACCCACCGTCATGCAAAACATGGCTGTACGCCGCCTGACTCCCCGCGAATGTGAGCGCCTCCAAGGATTTCCGGATGACTGGACCTTAATCCCTTACGGTCGCTCAGTTCGCCCAGAAAAAATGGAAGCTGACTACGCTAAATACTTAATGCGCGGAGGCAATCGAACCTTCGAAGATTGTTGTCGGGCAGCATCTGATGGCCCACGCTACAAAGCGATTGGTAACAGTATGGCCGTCCCAGTTATGCGATGGCTAATGAAGGGAATACTGTCGAGTCTTGCTGAAGTTAACCGCAGCGAAATCGTTATAGAAAAGCATGAACCGGAGCGCTCAATTTTTAAGTGGGCTGGTGGTAAATTCGGTGTTCTCCCAAAAATACTCCCCCTCCTTCCTTGCGGTAAACGGCTCATTGAGCCTTTTGTTGGTGGTGGAGCCGTGTTCACGAACGCTGGTTACGAGCGTAATTTGCTTAATGATGTAAATAGCGATTTGATAAACGCCTATAAGATGTTGGCCCTTGAGCGGCACTCGCTGATCACCCTCACCCACTCGTTCTTTTCTGATTACAACAGCCAAAGTGATTATGAAGATGTAAGAGCCAAGTTCAACGGTGGTGAATACAGCCCACTGGAGCACGCAGCGGCGTTTATCTACCTCAACCGGCATTGCTTTAATGGCCTTACCCGATACAACCTCAAAAAGGAATACAACGTCGGCTACGGCAAGTACAAAAAGCCCTACTTCCCGCTTCAAGAAATGGAGGCTTTTTTAGGCATTGCTGGACGTTGTGAGTTTATCAGTGGTGATTTCGAAGACGTAATAGCTCGCGCCGGTAATGGCGATGTTGTTTTCTGCGACCCTCCATATGACCCGCTACCAGGTACTGCCGGGTTTACGCGATATTCAGGAGCTCACTTTACCTTCGAAGATCAAATTAGGCTTGTGGAGGCGTTGGTGAGCGCTCGTTCGCGAGGTGCGTATGTTGTAATAACAAATAGTGCATCTCCAAAGATTCGAGAGCTCTATAATCTCTCTGGATTTTCCATCCACCAGCTGGCGGCCAAGCGCTCTATGTCATGCAAGGGAGACGGGCGTGTAATGGCTCATGATATTATCGCTACGTTGGATTAGTTGCACCTCACCTCTCTAAAAAAAAAGCCCCGACATTTGGGGCTTATATGCTGAAATGCTCATATGATTACAGAAGTATATAATTACAGAATTATTTCTCGTTTTCGCTTTATTGGCTTTTAGCCAATCGTTAAGCATCTTAATGACAACATCTGTCATCTCTACGTCCTCATCCAGGCTAAGGGCCACCTGCGGTATGGTGGCCAAAAGCATTTACTCCCCCACCACAACATTTCGTGCGACAGCTTGTCTCTTAATCAACTTGTAGTTGATCTCTTAATGATCACACCATACTATGTATGTACGGCAATGCACCGTACATGATTCGTATGAGTACAAAAGCAGGCCGTACACAATTTGAAAGCAGTGCCTATAGGCTTCTGGCCTAGAAAATACACTTAAAGCCGATGGCTTAATATATATCAAGGGAGTTGACCGCCCTTCCCAAATCACGGGCAGTCGAGGAGAAATAAATGTCAGCACTGAAGAAGCAGCGCATCGATCTCAGATTAAACGACGACGACAAAAGCATGATCGAAGAAGCCGCGGCAATGTCTAACCAGACGATTACCCAGTTTATGGTTAGCACTGCCTCTGAACGTGCAGCGGAAGTTATTGAACAACATCGCCGCCTGGTCCTTAACGAGGAATCATGGAATTTGGTAATGGATGCAATCAGTAACCCACCAGCACCGAACGACCGGTTAAAACGAGCAGCCAAGCGTCTACAAGATATGGAGTAGTGAGTGGACGATTTAAAGATAGAGATTTATTCAGAGGATGTACCCTATGATTTAAGCAATTTCGATTGCGGAGAAGAGTCCCTAAACACTTTTCTCACAGACCATCTAAAACGCCAGCATGGTGGCAAGATTTTACGAGCGTATATGCTTGTTACAAGGGAAGAAAAGCCTCGCGTAATGGGCTATTACACGCTCTCTGGTAGCTGTTTTGAGAAAGAAGCGTTACCAAGCAAAACGCAACAGAAGAAAGTGCCCTACAAGAACGTGCCAAGTATCACTTTGGGACGTTTGGCGATAGAAAACAGCATCCAGCGTAGAGGCTATGGAGAAATCCTGGTTACTCATGCAATGAAGGTCGTTTATCATGCTTCACAAGCAGTCGGCATTCACGGTATGTTTGTGGAAGCGTTAAATGACGAGGCGAAGAATTTCTATCTTAAACTTGAGTTCACACAGCTCAAGGGGGAGAACGAAAACACACTCTTCTACCCCACAAAATCCATTGAAAAGCTTTTTGAAGATTGAGCTAATGAATAAAAGCCCCTTAATCGGGGCTTTTTGTTTCTATGCTCTTATAATTCCGTAATTACAGGATTACAGGATTACAGGATTATTTTTCGTCTTTTGCTTTCTTAGCTTTTAGCCAATCGTTAAGCATCTTAATGACAACATCTGTCATCTCTACATCTTCATCCAGGCATGCTTTTTTAAATTCTTTATGCAGAGTTTCCGGGATGTTCATTTGCAAGCGCTTAGTGAGCCCAGTAGGTTTCAGTACCGCGTCGACTGCTGCTGGTGTTGATCGGTTTTGGCCTAACTTCATTTTCATGGCTGGTCCACTCATGCTGTGATCTCCAGAATTTCGTTTGTCAGTACATCAATCTCACCTTTAGCCGCGCCATCATCTGTGTCAAAAACAGTGCTGCCATCTAGCATTACACGCACGTATGACTGGCGTTGAGATATGGCCGTTCTGAATGCTGGAACGCCGGTATCTAGGATCGATTCTTTAAGTACGGATAGCATTTTGCTATGGGGTACTTTCTTAGTGATTAAGAAACGTGCTTCAACAGGCTGCAAATCTTGGCGAGCCTCAATTACAGCCAGAATTGCACCGCAGGCTGCAAAGTCTAAAGGTGATGGAGTTACGGGAATGATCACCAAGTCAGAAACCATTACAGCTGCGGAAGATATCGCCGAGATAGCTGCCGCCCCGTCAATGATAACGTAGTCATAATCCTTCAGCGCTTTGCGAACCTGGTAGACCTCTTTTTCAGACGCCGCTTCAGTTAGGTCGAAGGCGCATTTATCTTCTTCAAACCAGTTACTAATGCTTCCCTGTGGGTCAGTATCTACAACAGCGACAGAGAACCCCTTACGCTTAATCGCGGTAGCGACGTTGATAGTTGATGTCGTCTTACCAACACCGCCTTTACCGTTCAGTATTGAGATAATCTTAGCCATACATCCTCATATGATTATTTGACCATATGATTCTGTAATCATTGAATTATGTAATTACGGAATCATAAACTGATTGAATCATAATAGGAGGTGCTGATTATAGCAATACAGGATTACATGATTTTAGAATCATATGATTCTATGCTTATTATGGCGTGGGATGCTTTACGTAGGGAAACACGCAACCCAGAAGGGCTGCGGAGGGGGTTACTCTGGGAGCATTGTACGAAGATTTTCTGCCGACTCATTTTTAGGTGGGCTGCTTACTCTTGTTGGTTCTGGCATGGGAGCCGAACCCATATTTAAAAACGCCCTAAGCACGGCTTCAACTTCATTGCCGCTAACACCAGGTTTCAGCATAGATGCCAGCACAGCCGGAAGCCTACTATCAACTTCAGCGATCGCCAATCCAGCAAGAGCATACAAGCGCATCTGCTCCTGAATTTCACCTTGCCGTTTATCAAGCATCTCTGCTGCGTACTTTTCATTTTCAGCTTTGGTCGGGCGCAGATAGAAACGAATGTCTTTACGCTCTTCAGCGGCTGCCATGTTCTTCCGTCCGGGTGCTTTTCGCCCTGTGTTATCCGTCAAAATGACCTCCAGTAAAAGGGGCATTTAGCCCCTTCGATACTTATCCAATAACCTTCAGTCCGTTAACCAGATCGAACTGTGGGTCATCAGACACAAAGAAACGGTCTTCTCTAATATGGGTATTCTCGCGGATAGCTTCAGCAATGAGAGGCGCTCCGCCACCTATAACCATTATATGTGTGTAACCGTCAAAGTCGTTAACTACGTCAAGAACACGGCGCTGAAGGCGGGAAATGGCCGCCTCCATTGCCTTCTTAACGTCACCTAACGCTTCCACATCATTAATATTGTCGGCGAGATAGGCGTCGTTGTTTCGGTTGATGATCAGGTTATCGACATTAAAGCTCGATGTTTTTGTTTCTGCGTTAGCCAGCGCCAGTTTTACGGCAGAGGTCACAAGCGATACACCCAGTTCAGAGTTGCCGTATACGCGAGAAATCCCGGTCATCTTTCCGACCACAAGCGACACATCGAGTGTGGTGCCCCCTAGATCAACAATCAGCATTGAATGCGAGGTGCTTAGCTCGTCGCTTAATCCGACTCCAGCTGGAATGGATTCAGGACGGACCGTGACTTTTTCGATAGTGAATGCATCTTCCTTGTTTAGCTCAACAGCACGCATAAGGCTTTCTTTCTTACGTGCAATGTTATCCATGTTTGGCTGAGCGTCAGCATCAAAGAACTCAGCCAATGGGAGCGTTACGACGATCTCAACGGCTTGGGGTTCGATGCCGCTCGTCTGTAATGCGTGATGGACGGCAATCACATTTAACGGACTGTACTGCCAGGATACGTTATTAGTTTCAAGCGCCGATGGGCTTATGAGGTCGTGGGAATACTTTTCACCATCCAGGACATAGTTGTAGACCTTTCCTGTACCAAAGCTTGCTGACCATCCGCGTTTGAAGCTATTGGGACTAATGTGGCGGCGTTCGCTCCCATCTTTATCATTCCACAGCATTTTGATGTTCGTAGAGCCATCATCCATAAAAATTTTCATCGTTCCACTCCTGAAAATCTAAAAAGGTCATTTGTGCGTCGTTTGTGCGGCATTATTGCGGCGTATTAATGACTTTAACAGATTCAGTGGGTTGTGTACATGAAATGCTGCGGCTTATGTGCGGAATTCTGGCGGATTCTATGTTTAATCTTCTCTAGGTGCGTCATATTTGCGTCATTAAATGTATCGCTTACGCAAATCACAAACTGGATACGATGCCCGTAACACATTAAGGAGGTGTTATGAGCGCAATAGCGATAAGTGATTCTGTCTGTTCTGGTCACGGCGGGTTCCCACCGCGCCAAGTAGCAGAGTCTATTCCATGGTTCACAGTAAACGGGAAGCCGGTTGTTGTGGACGGAAATCTATTCCCCGACCATTCAGACGGTAATTCAACGCATAGTGGCGTTGCAGTGTCTTCACGCCCCTGGTTTGTGATTGGAGGAAAGGGGGTTGGCTGTGTTAATGATCCCGTTTCCTGTGGCTCTGTGATTGCAACCGGCGACAGCGGGTTTCAGGTGATGTGATGCTGGATAACAAAAACCAAATAGCAGCATTCAAGATACTCAACTCATCAAGCCTAGTTGAGCCTGATTCTGTAACGGCTTGCCTATCTTCTGCAGCTGAATCAAATGCATTGAATGAGTTACTGAAAGGGCTTCTTAGAGATGAACTCGTATATCCATCGTCGATAGGCCAGTACATAGCGGCTATCAGAACTTTTAACGACGTTCTGCAGCAAGCCGAAAGCACAGCTATGTATTTTTCTGACTCGATCACCCCGTTTACAACACCTTCGGAAATCCTACAGATGAAGCTGGGATGGGAATGCCACGCAAAGGGCACTGAGTTAGAGCCTATGCCTCCTTTTTCACTCGTGGAGGGGATAGAGGACCAGGTAATAGCGAGCGGTCTTTTTACAGCGTTAGACGCTGTAATAACCGACCCCCTTGTTAATGCGATGGAGGCAATAAACCAAACGTTGTTACTCACATTAGGTGGTGAAGAGGGCGGCGCTGGGGAAACTGTGATTCCTAATGAACAAATATTGGCATTAGCAACTGCCACCGAAAATATGCAAATACAAATTGAGCTGGTGGCCGGTGCCGCAACTCAGGTTTCAGCAATGGCCAACGCTATCGAAACTTCCACCGGCATATCGCGTAAAGCCCTACAAGATGCGGTCGCCATTACGTTAACAAACAACCTAAAAGAGGATGCTTTAATGTCTGGAGCAATCGCTCAGATCATGCCTGAAGGTGTCATTGATGCGTTAAGTAAGGAGGTGGCATGAGAATCTTTAAGGGCCTTTTAGGAATGTCTCTAGCCTTTGTGTTGGTCTTGTCCATACATAAGGTTGCGAGCATCGTGCAGGCACATTTTGACCACATTGATAATATTGAGTCCAGTAACCAGGTACTCACTGAAAGCAATTCGGTGCTTCAAGACAATAACGATGTCTTACAGGCTGCGATTATAGAAAGTGAAGAGGGTAAAGGGGATCTCATAGACGAAATTAAACGACTACAAGGAGCAAATGAAGAACATGAACGGAAGCAACTGCAGCAGCAGCGTCAATTTGATAAACAGCAACAAGAAAACTTTCAGATTATGGCTGCTATGGCCGAAGAAATGCATAAAGCTGGCCTGCATAACATCCGCTTGCCTGCTGATGTTGTCAGGATGCAGCGCGAGCAAGCCAAAGCCATCAATACCCGCGCACGTAGTTATAGCGAAGCAGAAAGTGGAAGTGCCGAGGAGCAAACCGAGTAAATATCAGCCATGCTTTGTGCCTGAAGATACTCCAGAGCTTCTGGACCAATATCCAGAGTACACGTCTAATTTGCTATTAGTTATTGACCAGTGCAATCAGCGAAACCGGCTCATTTCAGAGCGTAACGAAAACATGATTAAATGAGTATGTGATTCTAGAATCATGGGCGCACAGGATTCCCGATCAGTGCTCATTGGCTGATATGATGATGAGAGCATGGAATTATAGAATCATATGATTCCATGTTTATTTGCTCATGTCATACGCCTTTATTAATTCATCTACACCCGACTCCAGCGCAAGCTTACGCAGACCCTCATTCATTTTCCCATCCCCATGCTCAACCAGCCATTCACGTACTTTTTTGGGGATATAAAACGTCGCTGTTACAGGGTTCGGTACTTTCCGGGGGGCGCCACCAACAGGCCATTTAATCTTCTTGCGGATCTCCGAGGGGGGGAGGGTGGTGCTGGCGTTTAGTATGATACGTCTGCCGTACTTCATTATGATCCGTTCTGCCATGTGCAACGTTTCACTATCTGCCAGTATCTCATTGATATGCTTTTCAACTGTGTTACGCGTATTAATTTTTAGCCGGTGTGACCGGCTGCCGCCTTTGTACTCAATATAAACCTGATAGGACATCTAAATGTTCTCTGTTAAATAAACTTTTGCACACGTTAGCGAGCCGAGCCTAACAATTCAAATAATTCGTTAGATTTTCGATCAGAATAAATAACACATGTGTTAGATTAATTACGCCAAAAAACCTCTCACCGCGCCCGTACACAGGGCTAAACAGTGAGTACAAAAGATATCCAGCCAGCTCGCCTACGCGAGCAAGAGATCGTGTCCCGTGCGGGTGACGTGATGTCGATGACCGTCGGCGCTATTCATGATGCCGCAGGTAACATGCTCCCGGACCATACATTAATCCGTTCAAACATCTCGTCTGCTATTAAGCAGAACGGCGGTGTAATGTTCGAAGCAGTTGGTGAAGAATTCGGCGTACAGGTCATGGGTGCCTGGGCAGATTCGATTGACCAATACCGTGATAAATATGGTGCATATCCAGCCATGGATGTGCTGGCAAATGCGCATAAATCTCTCGAAAATTTGATGCTGGAATGCGCACCTAACAAAGAGCATTCAGGAGAAGGCAAAGCCATGTTCGAATCCGTGCAGTCAATGCGCGAGTCCGACGGCGTAATGCGTCTTGCCTTGTATGCAGCGTTGATCCTTCCGGCAGCGCTGGGTGCAGCCACTAGCGATGCATGTACTTTCATTCCGTGTGAACGCGACAAATCAGACATCTATGAACTGATTAACATTGCGGGTACTAACTTCGGTACGTTTAAGCCTGGCGATGAGCTCAATATGCAGAGTGCGGGTGTTTATACCCAAATGCTGCGTCTGTATCAGCTCAAAGAGAAGGGGGATGGCACTAAAACCGCCTTCAAGTTTGATATCAAAGACCACGAAGGGCAGACCTGCCCAATCCGTAAAGGCTACAACAAGCTTCTGATCAACCGTAAACCATCAAAAGTTGATGACAGCGACGGTAACTTGTATTTCAACGGCAATGACAGCTTTGGTGAAGCCTTCTCTGCGACTGCGAAGGTTGATTACGAAAATGGCATCATCGATATCACCTTTACTGAACCGCCAGCTGAAGGTACTGAAATTGCTGTTCGTGTAGAGATTAACATCGAGCAAAATCCTAAGCTGATCCCGGTTATTAACCAGGCGATGCGTAGCTATTCTGTGTATCCGTCTCAATACGTTGTTGCTTCAGAGCATACGGTTATGTCTGGGTCATACGCGAATCGTGAATTCGGTATCAACATGCAGGCAACTCAGTTCTCTGCAATGCGTAACCTGCTTTCCCATGAGCAGGACATCATGCGCCTGCGCACGTTGGTATTCCATACTGTATTCGGTCGCAAATTTGATGTGGCTATGCCTGTCACTCAAAACTTTGAGTCATGGGTCGGTATTATGAAGCATGTGGTTAATGCTCTCAGCCAGGATATGGCCAACCGCACACTGACCACCGGTATTCGCGGCGGCTTTGCTGGTGGAGATGCCGCAAACTTCCTGCGCTCTTTGCCTCCTCAGCACTTCCAGCTTGCACCTGGCTACGTCCAATCCCCATACGTCCAGTACATTGGCACGCTCTTCGGCACTATCCGCATTTATGAAGTGCCAGCGCCAGTATGTCAGCAGTTCATGGAACAGGGGTACGATCTCGGTCTGGACGATATTTATTTCTACGGTCGTGGGGATGATATTGGTAAAGCTGGCCTTATCGCCGGTGATGCAGTCCCTGCCATTCCATACGTGCATGAAACAAACCCAAGCCTGGTTAACCGCACTACTCTGTGGGGATCGGCAATCAACGATGTTCACCCTCGAAACGGCGAAAACTACTTTGCTCGTTTAACTCTGACCCACGCGAAGGACGGTGCCATTGACTACTTGACGGGTCAAGTGAATGGCACCTCAGGTACGGTTGTTGAGGGTGTAACCCTTTCTCCCGCTTCGATCACGGTTTCCGCTGGTGATGAGATCACCGCTGGCAACACCAAAAAAGATTCCTAACCACGTTTAGCCCCCGGCTAACGGGGGAAAGGATTGAAAATGCCTCAGATCATCAAAGTAACTATCTTGCCTGAAAACGCAACGGATAAAGCTTTCACTATCAGCTCCAGCGATCCTGAGATCGTTGAGGTTCAAGCTGATGGCGTCTCATGCAAAGTGGTCGGCAAAGCGGGCGAAAAGGCCACACTGACCGTCACCACACATGATGGCGAGTACACAGCTGAATGTGAAGTCACAGTAAAGGCAGCTGACGTCCAGGTAGAAGGCGTCTCTGTTGACATTGATTCTACCGAAGCCGAAGAAGGTGAAACCATCACCGTTACGCTGTAACTGGTATCCCCAGTAATGCTGGGGTGCCTTTTCTGACAGGTAGAAACAATGAATAAAATTGCATTCTCAGTGGGGCAGGCCGCCGAAACAGCAGTAATGGCTGTGAACGCGGATGCAACACTAACCAGCGCGAGTGGTGGCGCTTCTGTTTTCGCTGGTTTGGTCATTTCTCGACGTGGCCAACCAGGTAAAGTCCTTTCTGTTACTTCGGCTACCTACAGCTCGGTACTCGGTGAACCAATTCACCCGCGAATGGGAGCATCATTTGAGCCGTACCGTCATGTCGAACGCGCAGTAGCTGGTGGGAACGGCGTGGTAGTTCGTGTATGCGCACCGGATATGAAAATACCGGGGCTGTCATTAGCGATTGGCGCGTCAGCATATGACGCCGACAATGTAGCAGTTGAAAGCGTATCGCTGGGCAGCTCCTCTTTGGATCTCGTAGAAGGTTCCGCTTTAAACTTTGAGCTATCAGAAATTGATAGTGAAGAGGGGTTAATTACCAGCGAAGTAACGTTTGGTCCTCATGTCGTGCCGGAACTGCCGGATGGTGCAGTGCTAATGCTGTACATCAAAGATGGCGACGCTTCGGCAAATCGCACGTTATCAATTGAGACTGAAGAAGACAGCGATCTTTTTACCATCTATCTGCGCGAGGTGCTGGCAGATGGCTCAGTTTCCGTACTGGAAAGCCACCAGGCTTCACTTAATCCATACAGCGTAACGGATATGGGCGAACCGGCATGGCTTCAGACAGTGCTGGAAAATGGTTCTACTCGCCTTGCGGCCTTAGTCGCTGACGATGCAGAGGAAGTGCTGGCAGAGGTAGATCTTAATCTCCCGCAGACCTACTTCACCGGCGGCTCTGACGGAGATTTAAGTGGTATCACGTCGAAGGAATATCTGACAGCACTCACGACCTTGGAAAATTCCAATGTCAACTTTACCGCTTTGCTGTCCCTGGGATGCTATGACGCAACTGTACTTGCCGCCTTGAACACACTGGCTGAAGAAGTTCGGGTTGATATGTTCTATGACCTGAAAGGCAATCAGCTCGCAGAAAAGGCTATCAGCGAAGCAGAGAGCCATGGTCTTTCAGGTTCTCACCAGCCTGCGCGATATTACTTCCCATACAGCTGTCGCGATAAATCCACCAGCATGAACGTTGTGTTTGGGATCAGCTGTGATGCGTTTGTCGCAAAAGCAAAAGGTGTAGCGCTTATTCCGGATGTTGGCGGCTGGCATTATGCCCCCGCCGGTTCTTCTCGCGGGGTTATTTCTCGTCAGAACATCACACCAATCGCGAACCTGGATGTTATCGACCGTGAAGCGTTCGTGAAGGCCCGTATTAACCCAGTATGTATTGGTTCCGATGGTTCAGTGGTTATTGATGATTCATTAACTACCTATGGAAAAAACAACTATCTCCGCTTCCAGCATGTTTCGTCACTGATGAATGCGATAGCACGCGACTTCTACGCCATCGCCCAGGCTGTTAAGCACGAACCCGACGGCGTAACACAGAAGTCCCTTACTGATGCGATGAGTAACTTGCTGGACCGTTATTTCGCCGCTGATGCGCTGGTGAAACCGCGTGATGACTCACAAGGTACTGAGCCATACATCCTGACGGTCAAACAACTCGAAATCGACTACTGGCAAGTTGAATGGGCTGTATGCCCAACGGGAACCGCTCGCCGGATCATCGGTAAACCAATCCTTATGCGCTAATTTTCGCCCGCCTCCGGGCGGGAATTATGTGAGGAACTAATGAGAAACAATTTTGTACACGCCAACCCGCTTTTGATGGCTATTTATAGCCCTGCAAGCGTAGAAACACCGCCTTCTGGCCCAGTGCCAGATCCGATGTTTGAAAGCCCGTCTGACAAGCGGCGTAAGCAAAGCGAAGATCTAGAAACAGCTATGTTTGAGGCTGTGGAACAACGCGCTTCCGCTGATTTGCGTTCTGTGGCTGCGTCAATGCTGGCTGGCTGGATTGAAGACGGTGAGCCTGAAGCAGTCGACTTTGACTCCTTGGCGATCGTTATGTGCGGTCTGGAGGATGTTGAGAGCGACGACGATTTTACCGACGAACAGGTTGAAGCCTATTTCACCGCGTTGTCAGCGTTGGCTGATGCCGCTGTTGCAATGGGAGCCGATCAGGACGATGTAACGGCCATGATTGATGAGGAGGACGACGATGCGGCGAGCCGCGTATTCGATTCTTTATCCACCGGATCTGACGCAATGGAAGAATCTATTGCCGAATACACAGTATTTGGTGGTAGTGAAGATCCTATGTTCGAAGCTGTTCGTAAAAAAGTTATTCGTAACGGCAAGGTCAAAATTATTCGTAAACGCCCGCGTCCACGCCGATTGAATGCCGCCCAAAAGGGGGCGCTGAAGAAGGCCCGTCGTAAAGCGCATACTTCAGTAGCCAAAATGCACCGTAAAAAATCCATGACTATCCGCAAAAAACGCGGGATGTAATAAGTTACTGGCCGCTGGCTTTGGTCGGCGGCGCCAATGGAGGTGTGTGTGTATTGTGGCGCGATAATGCCGGATGGGATAAGTCCATTTTTGAAAGTCTATATCACGTCTGAAACCGACATGGTTGTCGGTTATATCGGTGATGGAAGCACGTCTTCACTGTCTTCAATGTGGCAGTCGCCGTTCGAAAACCAGTCTCTTGGTGGCCTGGCCGGACAAATCAGTGAAGCCGCCCGTTCAGCCGCTGGGGTATTTCAGACAGTATCGGGGCATACATCGAAAAGCGTTCTCAACTCGATGCTGGTATGGGAGGGTCAGCAGCCTCCAGAGTTCAGTCTGACCATAGACTTGCTGGCCACTACCAATGCTTTCTTGGAAGTAAACAGCGCAATAACCTGTTTGCTGAAAATGGCATCGCCTGAGTTGAATGACTACACCCCGATGGGCCGCCGACCAGAAACGGTCGTGTTAGATATTGGCCGACGTCTAAAGCTGATGGATGTCGTCATTAAGGACGTTAGCTACCTGCTTGATGCGCCAAGAACACAGGCCGGTTATTACTCGCAAAACACCATAACTCTTCAGTGCTCCGGAAACACATCAGTGAACCGAAGCGATGTTCCGTTTATGTTTCTTTAAAGGTTTAATATGTCTGGTTTCGGAAATACAAAGGCAGATACCGCTTTTCTGAAGGCTCGCTTTAACAAAAGTGTGGCTGCTGGCGAGCGTCTCGTCGGTTCAGAATTTTGGATGACAATAAAGGGTTATGAGAATCTTTCGATTCTGGTAACAACAACTCAATTGCCAGAAGTGGCTCGTGAAGACGTCGAGTTCTTTGCGCCGAGTGGCATGAAGTTTAACCAATATGGACCTCTTCGAAATTCAGGCGAATTTCAGGTGACTTTCCTCGAAACGATCGAAGGTGACGTACTGAAGAAGGTCAAAGAAATCGTTTATGGCAAAAAATACTTGGACGTTGTGTTCGCAGCATCTGCTGAATCTAATAGCGGTAGTGATAAAGGGCTTACTCGCACTTTCTCGCACTGTAAATTGCGTTCCGATGCAGTGGACTTTAGCGCCGAAGATGTGACGACCGTCGTCCGTCCAACAATTGCAATCATCTACAACTGGCAGGAGTAAGTAATGACCCCTGCTGATCTCCTGGAAGGCGTTAAAAAGCGCTTTAATCCGCTGCTAGTGGACAAAAAGGAAGAGCTACACTCACTTCTTCGAAAGGCATTGGCCGCCTATCAGGATAGGGCAGGGGTTATCACTTCCCTTAAGTTGGAAAAAAGTGATGGCCTGGCCATCGCTTTTCCTGACGATTACCTATCACTAGTTCACGTCACGGATAAAGACGCTTTTCTTGTCTATTCCGCGATACAGCACGACGGCATCGAACTGGAAATGACCGGTTATGAAACATGGCCGTTGCGCCTGACATATCTGATGAATTTGCGCGACCGTGATTTTGATAGTTGGCATTTGCCGCCGTCCATCGTTGGTATGGTTGAGGACTATCTGGAAGCGCTCATTAAAGTGCAAAACGTTGCCCGCATTCGCCGTGTATCCATTGATGGAAAATTTGACTACTCGGATCTGCCTGATGAGCCCACGCTGCATCAAAGGGTCTTGGATTTAGAGGATCGAATGTCATATAACAGGGCGATCATACCGGGTGCAACTTTGAGGCCGTTTTAAGAGCGACTATGGGTTATTTTGACGGGATTACTAACTCTTTATCGGTTGATACTGGCTCCTTCACCAGTAACTTGATTAGTGACATCCTTGAGAGTTCGCTCTCTTCAAGCGGCAGCGGCGCTAAGTTCGCGAACGATGTAGCATTCGGGAAGAACTACGTGAATTTGGCGATGCGAATTCGCTATGCCCAGGGCTGGCAGTGGACTGTTGAGGTAGACGGTTTAAGCGGTTTTGAGATGTTCGCTAAGGACATCACATACGGATTCGGGAACATCGAACATGACACTAAAGTGATTGGCAGTGTTGAGTTCAATAAGCCGACACATGCTACCGCCGGTACAATCACTTTGACGGTCATGGATACTGAAGACGGTAAAATTCACTCATGGTTTCAAGCGAGAAAAGCCCGCGTCACCAATGGCGATGGCACAGTGAATTTGCCACCTGAGTACCTACTGGGTATTAGAATTTACCGCGTTACTCAGGAGGGGGCGAAGCAGCTTGAACAGGAGGTGAAAGTGTTTCCGACCCAATTGGGTGAGATCACCCGTTCCCGCGACCAGGTGACAGAGTTTCTTAGCTATCCTCTGACATTCGTAAAACACACATCTGCAGGTAGTGCGGTAACTGGCGTGCTGGGAGCCGTTGCTGGGACCGTAACAGGTTCAGTTACCGGCGCGGCAAGTGATGCAATTGCATCTGCACAGGTGATCAAGTTCTAACTCGTAGTAGGGGCAAATATGCCCCTACTCGAAATCACATACTCCCTACACTGCGATTTTCACACCCTATCGGAGACGAATGTGGAGATCGCAAAATTCCCGCTTACATCAAACCCTTTGAAAGAGATTGTCTTCACTCAACCAACGGTTGCTGACGGACTTGCGTTTGCAGCGCTTGTCGAGTCTGAAGATGAAGTGAATACCACGCACTACCTGAACAAACTGCAAGGCGAAAACCCCGATGATAGTGCTCTCTGGACCGTCCAGGACAGACGAACGGCGTTGTGGTGGATCTTCGTCAATTCTCGATCCGATGCAGTGATGACATTTTCATATGAATGCCAGTTTTGCAAAGGGATGCATCACGCGGATATTGATATGACAAGTCTCGCTGATACGGTGGAGTTGTTGACCGTACCAGCGTTTGTAAAAACCTCAGTGCCTGTTAATGGCGTACCGACCAACTGGACATTGAAGCCTCTTGATGGTCGTGGCGCGGAGATGCTGGAGAGACTGAGGGAACTATTACCCGATCCAGAAGATACAAAAAACCACGAACAGAAACTGGCAGAGCTGCGCATTGCTGAAATTGCCCTTTGCACCTCACTTGACGATGATCCGGATGACTTCAAAGAGGCTGCGAACCGGCGTTTTGACATCATCAATACCATGGCGATTGAAACCGAATTTACCCCGCTTGTTGCCAGAATTCAGCTCATGCAGCGCGATCTCCGACATGGCCTCGACATGGTGATCGATAAGGGTAGGGCGCACTTTGTTTTACCTCCTCAGCAATGCAAGAAAGCACAGGAGGGGGTGGACGCTAAAACAGTGCTCCACGTTCCCTTTTGCAATCACGAATTTATCCCATCACTTAAGCCAAAGCGGGTGGATCACCCTGATTGATAACCTGACTTTATACGGAAATCAGCCAGTAGGGGATGTCGATAACCTCCCTCAATGGCGTGCCCTGAGAATGAATAAGTCGGTAGAAGAGAAATATAAAGCTAAACCAGGCCGCCGCTGACGGCACTGACAGGATGATGCATGAAAGGTAACACTGATCGCGTTGCAATAATCAATGCAATTGAGCACGCAAGCCGGGAGGAATTAACAGCGCTTTCGGCCATAGAAAAATCCATTCGTGGGATGGGGAATGCAGTAGACGGTGCTGAGGCGAAGGTCACTTCACGTCTTCGCCAGCGCACCGTAAATCAGGCTGATGTTGACCCTGGACGTCGACCTAATCCGTACCGGCGCTCCTTGAGCAAATCAAAAAATCGCAAGCAACCTCCACGAGTCAATAAATCTGCTGCCGCGCCATCGACGGCTGTTTCAGTTCGTCCCAGAAAGCCTTTTGATATTGAGGCAGACGGCGAACGTGCGCCACTCAAAATCAAACTTAAGATCGAACAGGAAGAGCCAAAAAAACAGGGACCCAAGAGAGACAGTAACGGACGATATATTTCACAAGATGCAGCAGCCCAAAATCGACAGAAATTACATGATCGGGCCAATGGGGACCTAAAAAATGGGTTCTTCCGTAAACTCGGAAGTCTTTTTGGAGAGTCATCAAAGGGAGGTGGCGGCGGTGATAACGCTATTGGTGATGCTGTAGGCTTATCTGCTGGTGGTCCCTTATGGATGGCAACTAAGGGGCTTTATGACATGGGCAAAGCCGCCCATAAAAATGTGGTTTCGATGTCCGACTGGATGAAAGATAAGGAGCAAGAGCAGGGCGAGAAAAATAAAAAGTGGTTCGCTCGTAAGCAAAAACCCGCGTCTCCCGTTACAGATAATGTCATTCATTACCCTGCGGCTACTGCCGCGCATACTACGGCTCCGGTCTTAGGATCAGCTAAAACATTTGGCAATGCAGCTGAAGTCAAATCGGCAAAGGCAGTCGAAGAGCAGACTAAAAAATTAGCTGCTAATGATGAGCGAATAGTTGATGGTCTTGATGATGTTCAGGACGAGATCCAGAAGTTAAGGAAGTCACTTAAAAATGGATTTGGTTTATCGCTCCCCAGGCGTTTCCCCGGCAGGCCCGGAAGAAATAACAGAACACCTAGTAAACCTGGTAAAAATTCTCCAAAAGAAAAGCCTAAGAGGTCCAATAATAGTAACCCCGGCAACAAAAAGCCTCCAAAGAAAAATCTCCTGAAGAAAGTATTGTCTTCGGGAAAAACTAAAATTATTGGGGGGCTTTTAGCAGGCGCAACTGCTATTGGAGGGGCGCTTTTGACCAAAAAAACGAAAGCTCCAGCTCTAGATAACCTGACACCAGATAAATCAGTAAAACAAGCTACTAAAACTACCGAAAAGGCAGCTGAAAAAGCCGCGGTAAAGACTGCTGAAAAAACCACGGCTAAAACAGCTGAAAACACTGCGGAGAAAGCAGCGAAGGTTGCGGCAACAAAATCCACTGAAGTTGTTGCAGAAAAGGGCGCGGTTGCCGCTTCTGAAAAGGTGGGTGAAAAAACCCTGGCAAAGGGTGCTGCGCATACCGGGGCAAAAATAGCTGGGAAAACAGCGCTAAAAGCTATTCCCTTGGTAGGGACGGCATTGGGTGTCGGCTGGGATGCGGTTGATGGTTGGTCGGATGAAGACAATCAGCGAAAAGCCTTCAAGCTTGCTGATGATCAGGAAGTTTCTACCCGCCAAAAAGCAACCTTTTCCGCTGCGAGTATTCTCGATCTCGGTGGTTTGGTTTCTGGTGGTTCAAGCTTGCTTGGCTCTGGGCTTTCAGCCATTGGCTTAGATGGCATTGGCAATAAGATGCAGTTTGATACGGCTGATATTGCAGCTGGGCTGAATGGCGCCATTGAAGGAGCGAAAACCGGCATTATTTCGCTTACTGATGGTGCGAAATCATTCTTCACTGCTGATACAAAAGCCTCTAAGGAGATCGCAAAGGCTGTAGATGACGGAGCGGGTAAAACTGTCATTGCGATAAATTCCCTTGGAACGAAACTTCAGGGCGGCACCTTTGGGGAGGACGGTGTTGGGACATACGGGACCAACGTTTCAGATTTCAATTCTCCGTCAGAAAACAATATCGGAACGGATCTCAATATTGGTGGCCAGAACGCCAAAAACCGCTCATTCCGAAATAACAACTTTGGCAACCTGAATTACATAGGACAAGAAGGGGCATCCCTCGAAGCCAAAAATAGTAAAGGCGAAGCCCGATTTGCGCGCTTCAACACCCCTGAAGAGGGTATGCGTGCATTAGCAAATCAGGTGACGCTGTATTCGACAGGGAGAAGTAAAGCCGCCGGATATCAGAAACTCGAAACCGTTTCACAGATCATTTCAAAATGGGCTCCGACAAATGAGAATGATACCAACGCCTACATTCAGGCTGTCTCTCAGAAGTTAGGGGTGAAGCCCAACGACAAAATTGATACCAGCGATCAAAACGTCATGACCGCGCTAATCCGGGCTATCGCAACGCATGAAGGCGGCAACCCTCAGGTAAACGATGATTTTATCAAATCAGCGATCGGGAACTATGACAGTGCTTCAGGCAAGTGGGTTGGCGGGCAGTTCTCTGATGAGTCGTTAGCGAAAGTCAATGAGGAGCGAGCAAAGCAGGGGCAAGGAGCTGTGTCGAAAGATTCGCTCTACAGCTCAGGCAGTAAGGTTAAGTTACATGGTGGCGCTCAGGCGAGCGTTATTCCTAAATCTGTCCCGCTGGTATCCCCAACTGCCAGCCCGGTAAGCAATGAGGCTTATGCCAAAGCTGAAGCAGCCCAAAATAATAGCGTCACCGCGCAAAAAGTTGAGACATCATCCGGCGAGGAAGCGCCGAAGACGATTGACGCTCAAATTAGTGAACAAAATGCATCACTGATGAATGAGTTGGCTAATGCCAAATCACCAGAAGAGATAGCTGCAATTGCGGCAAAAGCTAAGAGCGGCCAACAGGGAATGCTCGATATGCTCGCTGGTGGCCAGCTTCCATCTTTGGCTATGCCAGAACTGCCAGCAGCGGTGCAGGAGAAGGTTAGCCAGGTCAAGGAGCTTGTAGCCAAATCTGGGGCACGCATTGGTTTCCGTCGGCCCGGTTCAGAGTTAAGCACGCCTAGTGGTCAGGAAATTCCTGCAGGATTGATTGGCGCCACTGAAAATCCCACAGATTTAGCTAAACGACGTTCAGCAAAGGCAAAGGTTGAGGGGGTCGATCTCATCGGGAGTTCCGCACCTGAGGCTATACCAGGACCAGCAGGGGAAAATCAATCTATTTTGACCGGTCGGGAAGCTGGCGAGGATAAGGGATTACTTGGCTCATTAATGGACTCGTCCCTCACAGGACTAAAAAACGTGGGCGCGGCAGTCCTACCTGCTTTAGGAGATCGGGCATCCAACCTCATTGGGGGGATTCAGGGAACCAATGTGGTGAACGATCTTATTACCCGATTCTCCGGGAATAATACCAATATTACCCGCGCGGTTAGCCCTTTAACACAGCGTGCCGGTGAGTATCTAAATGGTGGTATTCAATCAGCTGCTGATGGCACTAAAAATACATTAAACGACATCAACAACTCACTCTTCTCCCCATCCTCGGTAGTGGCAAGGCAGGAGCCAATTTATTCAATGCCACGACAAATGCCGACAGTAACGGACTTGGCCGCCAGCGGCGTTCGCCAACCAACTACTGCTGACAAGGGAAATCACGATCTGGATATCCTGAAATCTCTTGAGCGGCTGAATTCGACGCTAGGCGATTTACTTGGGGTTAGCAAAACCGCCGCCAAAAAAGAGCCTGATCGCGTAACAAGCACTGCCCAACCAGCTCCACGCGAGAGAGTCAGCACTTCTATCAACGATCCGTCTTTGGACGCGCTACTCAAAGATTGAGGACAAAATCATGTTGCGAGAGATAGACCCTATGCTTCGTGTGAATGAAAGCGGAGTAGTGATTAACGAAGGAGATAAAGAATCTTGGATGGTGAGGTTAGAAGAATGGCTGCTTACGCCGGTCGGCACCGTTTACGGACTCCCACACTGGGGTAATCCCATTGCTGAATTTAAGCATGAGCCGATAGGGGAGGGAAGTTCTCACGTAGAGGTCGCGATTGAAAACAGACTGGCAAAAAAACTACGTGCCGATCTGCCTGGCCTCAATCTTCAGGCGATCCGTTGTGAGTCAATTAGTGAAGATAAAATATCGGTCGCCTTCTATGCAAAAGGCGGTGTCACAAAGGCTGTGTTGCAGAATACTTCAGGGAGTTTATAAGTGAGCCTAAGCGATTTATTGGCACGGTTTAACGCCATTTTGAGTGAAAACAAATGGTGGTCCAGATATGCAAATTCTCAGTTCGTTCAGATGATGACTGTGTTTGCCTCGCAAGTGATCTACATAGCGCAAACATTTGCGAGTAGAGCACTTGCTGAAGGTTTTCTTTCAACAGCTGCACAGCGTTCAAGCATTCTTGCTGCTGCGGAGGATCGGGGCTATGTGGGGCGTTTTGTTACCCCATCGCATGGAAGCGTGTCTATAAAAAATAAGACCGATAAGGACATCATCCTCCCTCCTAATGCTGAACTTCTCACGAGCGACCAAACCGCTATATGTACCTTAAGTCACGTTGTGATCCCAGCGGGAAAAACTATAGGTGGTATAGAGGTGTTACAGCGTGAAGCTATGAGCATTTACTATGAGATAGATTCAGAAATACCGTTTAAAACGTTGCTTCTACCACGAGATGTTACGGCAGAGGTTTCCGCTTTAGACGTATTTCTCGTAACAGGTACTGAAAATAATCAGCACGAGGTCAAATGGACTTATAACCCATTATTTCGTATGTCTCGCAGCACCAGTCAACACTACACCTTGCTATATAAACCAACCGAGCAGATCGGCGTTCGTTTTGGCGATGGTTCAATGGGGAAAATGCCGCCATCTGATTGCACAGTGCGCATTGATGTTTGGGCTAGCTCTGGTGACTATACGCTGGCCGAAGGACAGAAACTTGAGGCGGCCGGAAATATCGCAAACTACAAAGATGCGCTGGAAATAATCAGTGACAGCGTGATTACCGGCGGTGATGGGCTTGAGTCAACCGAAGTTACTCGCATGAGAGCCATGTATTACGTGCCATTTGATGAGCAAGTTGTATGGAGCGGTGATTATCGTCATTTTATAGACGGGCGCGTGAGTAATATTGCCTGGCTAAATGCATGGGGCGAAGCTCGCCAGGAGGAAATTACAGGGTTTGATGTTCGCAACATTAACCGGATTTTCTTCAGTGGCAATAAAAGCGGCCTTACTCAGGAGGAATTTGCTGCTGAGGTGATGGAAGCACTTGCTGATGTCCCTAATGAACTTAATAAAAAGTTTGAATATGTACCATTAAACGAAATGCCATTTACGATAGCTTTTAATGGGATTCTTAAGAAAGATGAAGTAGTAGAGGATTCGGAAAAGGCCGTACAAGATATACTTAATGAACGGTTTGGGCGGGAATCACCATATTTTAAAGAGAAACTGGAAAATGAAAACGATAAACAGCAGGGCCGGGCTGTTGTTGAAATTAAAGAAATTTGGAGTGCAGTAGAGTCATTGGGGTTATTTATTTCATATGAAATTGAAGTCGTGAATAAAAAAGAAGCAGTGGCTTATAATGATTTTGTCTATATGGATGTCTCCGAATCTGTTTTTAATATTGATTACCAGAAGGCGAACTAAAGATGAGAGCTAACTGGCTGAAGGATCGACTAACGCAAGCAAAAGCAAATTCCCCCCTCTGGGCAGCTTTCGCAGATGCACTGCAAACAATCTGGGGAGAAGAAGTGGAAGGTACGCTAACGCGCATTAGCGAACGTAAAAACTTCTTCACTATGGACCCGGAAGACGTGGAAACCCGTATATCTGAATACGGGCGTTTCTTCACTATCACAGAGAAAGACGCAACGCGTAAGCCCATGCTATTAACGCAGAGGCTGGACGAGGTTCACTTTAAAGGTACTGACAGACCGTTAGAGCAAACCTTTTGGCGTGAATTCGGGGAAATGCCGGTCACTTGGGAAGGACTTTACGCACCAGTCAATCTTGATGCATTTCCTTATGGTTCAGTTTTCATAACTGAAGCAGATGTAGCGGTTTCTGAAGCTATTTATGGAGAATTTTTTCTGACATCCAGAGGGATGATTCTCATTAATCTTAATGATCTGGCTACTCGCTACGGAAGGATGGACAAAGATGAAGCCGTAGAACGTCTATTGAAAGACTTCGATCGAATAGTAGCCCCTCTTCTCCCGCTTCATATTGTCTTTGATGGCGTTACTCTTCGCTTAGTAGTCGAGTTCAAACCTGAATATACCGAAGAATTGCATCAAACCCGAATCGAGGTGGTTAACAAGCCATTAGAGTCATTTGCGTCTGCAGAGGATTCCGTAATGTTATCTTCGTCTGCGGGTATCGCAACTGAATTCACCGATCTGTACCAACCAAAAAAGGCATTGCAAATATCATGGGATACAATGCCGGTCGATGCTTGGCTGATAGACTTTGATGTGCTCAATCAAATTAAAGTCATACCATCGCCTGAAGTAACACATCTTTACCTTCTCCCTGGGGAAACAAAGCGAATACATGTCACGCTTACGCCAGAAAGCTCAAAAGATGCTTATTTCTCAGCCTATGAAGATGATTCCAGTATTTGTAATGCAACGTTTGATGATGCATATGTGACAGTTACTGGTAAGTGGCTGGGAAATACTACCGTTCAAGTCATCAGCAATACGGGAAATGTTGAGCTAATCTATATCGATGTTATGGCTGGGGCGAAGTTTGATGTGACATTCAACTCTTATTTAGCCCCTATTTTCTACGCAAATGAGGGGGCTGAATTTATTGTGGATTGGGGCGATGGCGTTCCGGGGAGAGACTACGTTCAATATAGTTCAGGGAAAAATGGCTACATACCTTCCGAGCACATATATGAAGAGAATCGGTCCTATACTGTTACTGTTTACGGTTCTGATTCGATTGCTTTTGGGCAGTCTGGAACATCCACACCCATAAACAGCATATCTAAAGTACATATGATTGCAGGGGCTAGAACTAAAGCTGACTATATTTTTTATAACCAAAATAAATTAACGTTAATAAGCAATATTTGCCTGCCTAACATTATTAGTGCTATTTCAATGGCGGAGGGATGCAGTTTACTTGAATCATTACCGGATGATTTTTTAACTGATGAAACGGATATCGAAAATCTTGAAGGGAGTTTCAGGCTTTCTGGCATAACTTCATTGCCTGTTGGTTTTTTGAAAAAAGCCGCAAAAATTAAAAGCATGTATAGAACTTTTGCCTATTGTCCTTTGAAAACTGTGGAAAGTGGAATGTTAAATTCTTGCTCGTCATCTCTGACGACTGGTGCACATATGTTCTTCTGTTGCTATGAGCTAATTTCGGATGTCAATGAAATATTTTCAGCCAATAGTTATAACAATATTACCAATTCTACCTCCATGTTCAGTAATGCAATAAACGTAACTGGTAGGGGAATGCTATTGATCGAGAAAATGCCAAACTTGAAATCTCATACTAACATGTTCACAAAATGCACAAAGCTTGATGATTGGGTGGAAATACCAACTGGATGGTACTGATTATGCCAAGCCTGATTTGCTAACAGGTAACACTCTAAATCACACACTCCATACACTCCGTTGCATTAACTACTATGTAACGGAGGTTTTATGGCTGACATCCTCGCCGTCGAAGAAGGTGGCACACTTTACAAATCTCAGCTGCTCACTTATTACTACACCCGCCGAGCCGAATCTTCAATCGGGCAGGGTGAGCGATTTTTAATAAAGCATGCCTACTGGGGTAAAACTGACCTTGTAACCAAAAGTGATGGAGATGGCTGGGACATTGCCGATATACCATTAGACTTTTCTTTGGAAGATCTACAGTCTCACTTCGCAACTAATGACCTGATCTGCTCCGTTCAGGGAACGACAATCGCCATTAATATTTCACTGCCAAGAGAACAGCTTGAGGCTGGATCTCGATATGACTTCAATACGCTCGTGCTAGTGGATTCAGAAGGTGAACCTTTTGCTGTCATGTGTACCCAACAGGAAACGATGTATGCGGAGAAAAGCTACAACATTTTCGTGACGATTGAACAAGTTGGGGGAACCGAAGATGACAGTTAAAGTTGTTTCGATAATGTCAGCTGAAACGACCTTCCCACTATTGGCCGACGTTCAGTACATGGAGCCATATGGTTCAGCAGCATTCAACCGAAAGTTAAAGAACATTATTAGACCTGGGTTCTTCGAAGGATTCACACCAGTGCCAGGTAATGGGCTTGAACTCATCATTCGTTCTGATAATTCCGGCGGTGCCGCGTCTGTTGACGTTAATGGATTGCAAATCACAGTACAGCAAAATAGTGATGTGAGTCTATTATTGCCGCCGGGTTCAACATCTATCATTGTGCTGGAAGCCAATTACGTACATGGAGTAAAAACGACACAGGTCGATAGCTCTTCAAGCGTTCCTGCCACTCAGATTATTGCGTTAACTGATGATAAATTGGCTTCAAACCAGATTGAGGTTTGCCGCGTAAATATTCCTGCTGGAGCTCAGCAGATCGATGAGTCGATGATTGACCAGTCACACCGTGTTAATCGTGGTATTGGCATCCAATTATCGAGCGAAATAGATAGTGACCGGGATGATATCGCAGCATCATCAAATGCGGTTAAAAAGCTTCACGAAATGATTTTGGGCATTGATTTTCCTGATGGCTCAACAGAGCAACCTGGTTTGGTTCAATTAAGTAGTGCAACCGATAGTGACGCTGAAGATAGAGCGGCAACACCGAAAGCGGTAAAGGTGGCAAATGATAACGCCAACGGACGCGTACCTTCAGAACGCAAAGTGAATGGCCGGGAGCTGACGGCTGATATCAGTGTAACCGCGCAGGACATTTTCAACGGTCAGACGGTGGGGCTTGGTAGTGCGGTTGATCTAAACAGTGTTACGACTCCGGGGCTTTATTATCAGCCAGCGAATGCGCAGGCCGAATCCGGGATGAATTACCCGGAGGCAAATGCCGGTTCGCTTGAGGTGTATAAGCATGCCGGTGTGACTCAGATTTACCGTGTCTACAACAATTCTCGCAGCTATATCCGCACCCTGTTTGACAGCGTGTGGTCCGCCTGGGCAAAGCAGTATGACGCGTCGAACAAGCCTACGCCAGCCGATATTGGCGCTTTGCCCCTAGGGGGCGGCAGGCTGACAGGAACGCTTGAGATTTATAATGGCGCACCCATCATTCAGCTCAGTGAGTCCGATACGGGCAAAAACTATTTCATTGTTGCAGATGGTAGCGGTTTTCGTATTAACGAAGATTCTACGGCTGGAAATGCACTCCTTTCGTATGCTGGAGCGAGTAAAAAATTAGTCACTGTGGGCCAGATAGCTCCCGGTGATTGGACGAATATCGATGCGCGATACTACACAAAAGCACAATCAGATGCGGCATACATGCCGCGTACGGGGGCTTACACCAAAGCAGAATCCGATGCTCGGTATCAGCTTACCAGCTCCGCTGATACACATGGGATTAGTGGGAAAATTTTGTGGTCGAAAAACGGGAAAACAGGCGTGATACGAATGACGGGGATAACCGATAACGTGACAAACAGTGGTCGTGTTGCATTCCCATTTGCTTTCCCAACTAAGTGCTACTCAGTGGTTGCCAATAGGCATAATTCGGATGGGCATTCGGCTGCAATGCAACCATATGATATCTCCACCTCAGGGTGGTATTTACGTATTGCCGGTGGTGGAACCGAGTCAATATCATGGACGGCAGAGGGCATTTAATATGGGCTATGTATACCGACCATTAACTCGTGCTTTTTACAATGATGAGTTCGAAGCTGACTATCGAAAAGCTGGGACATGGCCCGGATTTTATGTCCGTGTGTCAGATGAAGATTATCAGAAGCTAATGGATGGCCAGTCCCAAGGGAAAGTCATTGTTACAGGGGAGCGCTGTTACCCGGTTTTGGCCGATCCTGTTATTGATTGGAATGCTGAAGCCGAAGCTAAGCGAGCAATTCTGTTAGCTGAAGCAGCCACAGAAACTGCTGATTGGCGTATTGAGCTGCAACTAGATGTCATCAGTGATGAAGACAAAGACTTGTTAATTGACTGGATGGCATACACTAAATTGCTGAAGGCGCTTCAGCTCGAATCCGTAGCAGATGAAGAGGGCTTTAAAGGAATAACCTGGCCTGCAGTGCCCGCGTAACTCCAGGGCGATAGAAGACTATCGCCTTTTCTACAATTTCTGACAACCATGGTATCTCGCGGTTATAACGCTGCAATATCTTGTATGTCTTCGATAACTAGTGACATCGGCATAATGGTTACATCATGTCCGATTTTTCGATCGCCAATAATGCAGCTAATCTCGCCAATAATTACATTATCGACGATTAATTTAGTTATATCGAACGACGTAAACCATCAACTACATATCAACCTTAGGCGCTTTCAGTACATAAAATACAAAACACCATTCTGCATGATGCCTTAACGCTGGAAATCACATTCTCCCTAAACTCCCCCCATTACAGCTCGCATAAGGAGAGGAGGAGTGCCTCAGTTAGATGAAACATTGCTGTATGCAATATGCCTTTCCCTGGTCAGTGGCTTGGGCGTGTTTATGAATGGTGTTAGAGGGCAAAAGCATAAAGCTTCGATCTTTGACTTCATTGCCGAATGCGTCAATGCACTTACAGCAGGGTTAGTAACGTTTTTTTTGGTCAAGTGGCTTGGCTGGGATGAGAGCTTTTTGTATGCCGCGATTCTCCTCTGCGGTAACAACGCCAAGGAGTTCCTTGAAGTCGGAGGGAAAAAAATGACGGGAATGATATTGAATGCAAAGCGGGGAGATAGCGCTGATGGATCTTAAACATATAGCCTTTATGGTCTTAATAGTAATTCTTTTCATTGACCGGTATGTCTTAAAAAGGGTCAGTGTAAGGTTGCTTGGTATTGGTAGCGCTGTTCTAAAGGAGAATGCAGTGGCGTTTCCAATGAAGATCTCTACACATCGAGGTGGTATTGGCGATGCGAGAGTTGATTACTTCTTTCGCGATCTCCGCAATCCATCCGTAGTAATTTCCGGCAAATCGCGCACGATCGATTGTAGTAATCGCGGCACGCGCGAGGAGTATCTACTAATCAGTACCCGCTACCTCGATCCTGCTGAATGGGAACTGGTTGTACGAGTGACGAACAGTAATTGCCGGTTGAATCCCCTATATAGGATCTTCCCACTTATAGCCTCTCAGACAAGACGTTATGCGTTAACCAAAACGAGTGAAGGGGAATTGCATGTTAAGCCCTAAGAGCAATACAGACAGTAAATATGTGCAGCTGAATTTTGACGAATTGAATGAGAAAGGCTTGGAAAAGCTGCGTAAGCAGATCGGGAAATCCGGTTATAACGTTGTCAAAATTATCCCGGCAGGGAAGGCTCGGAAGAAGGATGGCATACCGACAAAGACATTTACTTTTATCGGGCAAGACAGCCAAACCATGGATATTCAGGTGAACGACACCGGAGATATCTCGGGTATTCGCGTTAATGGCAAAAATGCGCCTTATCAGCACGCAAAGAGCTTTAATGACCTGGCAAAAACGCTTTCAGAACTCTTTAAGAAAGGGGCGACAGCCTTCCAAAAGACAATGGCCAGAAACATAGCGCGTGCAGCCAAAAAAAGCGTTGATAGCAATGCACCTAAGAGGCTAGGAGTGAAATCCAGCGCCCAGCAATACACTGAAGCTAAAGCGCGGCGTGATGCTGTCAGTGAAGATCTTCAGGCGGCCAGCGCAAAACTGGTAAGCACAACGACCAAAGCCTCGGAGTGGAAGCAAAAGACAGAAAAATTGGTATCAGACTACACCAGTGAGCAAGCTCTTACACGGCAGCTCAAAGAGGAAATTGCCAAACTGGAAGCGGGAGAGATTTAATGCTCGGGAATCGAATCAACATAGATACAAGAACCAGTATTGCCGATGATATTTTTGGTAAGAAGTTGGCTTTTGATGGTTATGACGCACTGGCCCTGGGCGACACAGAGGGGCTTTTACTTGAAGCGCCCAGCCTCGAAGATGTTGAAATGACATATTTGGGTACTGAGTTGCTGGCTCGCGAAGTGGGCGCCATGTTTGAAGCCATAACCACCAAACGTATTCGCCTGGCACAAACGATGCGTGCGTTTATTCGCGTCCTTAATCGGAGTTTAAACGGAACTGATATTCGCGCCGGTGCCGATGAAGCGGGCGTGGACACTCACGATAATAATACAGTGTCCGGGGCGATTATTGGGAAAGTAAGGAAAGTTGCAGGCGTACCGGTGATGACTGCGCTAATCCCACTGTCTGACGGTCAAACAACCAGTATTGTTTTCCACTCTCCTACCGCCGACAGCCCACGCATCAAAAATGATGATCTGCTGGTGGCATTTCAGTTTCTACTGAATAAGCGCGATGTGACTCATGTAGTGGCCCCGATTGGTGGTCGTGATGTCATGCTAAATCAAGTGTGTCAGGTACTCTCAAATCTGATTGAGCGTAATAGCGGGAAATTCAAAAAAGCACAGGATAAGCAGAGCAAGATGCGCTCCGATATTCAGTCGCTTGAAGCGGAGGCCGATAAGCTCGAAGAAGAGCGATCTGTGCTGATTGGCCGTGTTGATGATGCTCAAATACAACTGGTAAAAGCCAAGGAGGGTTACTCTGATGCAGATGAGAAAGTCAGGTCGCAAAGAGAAATCAACGCCGACCTTACGGCATACCTGGAACAGTTGAAAAAAAATGCCGCTAACACAGTACCGAAGCGGTTCACTGAGCAGATTAGAACGGTAAAGAAACGTCTACTGGAGAGCGGTGTAACGTCGGTTGGTAATGCCCAAATTAAGACGGATGGTAATGACGTTATTATCACCACAGTAGAGGGGCAAACCTTCAAAATTACCGCAGAGGGCGGCGATCTGGATAAAGCCGCTTCAACTCTCTTAAAAGCCTACCGCAATGATACTGCTGAGCAATATCAGGTAACGGTATCGGATGATCCACAGCTGACTGAGGATGTTAAATATTTATCCTCCCTTCTGGGCATGGAAGAAGAGTATTTCCACGAAAGAATCGACTTTGGTGACGTTACGCCTGAGGTCCTGAATCAAATTGCTTCCGGCCTCAGAGCAGACCCATCAGAGAGTAACATCAAAACAGCTAAGTCCATGGCTGCTGGGGAGGTGGGCCAGAAACTATATGACAGCAATCAGGCCAAAGATGCGGCGATACTCGATGTAAGCAAACAAGTTAAGCGAACGCCGGTGGTGATTGAAAAATGGATGGATAGATTCAACCTCACAGCTGCTGACTTGTTGGGTTATGCGAGTGTGAATGCTGCCATGGAAGGTCAAGAGAATATTAACGCCAATGACTCATGGTTATCCGAAGCAATTCGAATCAATGTAGACCCTTCTCAATACACACCTATGATGTTGAAGGCTTACGCCAGATACGTTGAGATGTCTCGCGAAGATCGCGCTGAGTTGACACATGAACAGGTGCAGAAAGTCTATAGCGATCGACTGAAGCAGGGCATGAATCCCAATGCTACCGAAGAAGAATTGCGTCTTGATGCTGACATGTTCCTTTACTCATTTTTCGGGACAGATGAAGAGCGTGAATTCATTGATAAGTTACGCTGGGGAAGAGTTAGTGACGAAGCGCGATCAGATATTATGGCTAAAGCTGGTCAGTTACGTGAAGAGCACAATATCGCTTTGATCCCGGAGTATACGATCAGTAATCATGACCATGAACCTCAGGAACTAGAAGTGTCGCCTGAGCCGGAAGTCGAGAAATCATCTTTCGGAGAAGGAACTTTCCAGTATGCGTTAGTAAATCGTCCTGCAGGTATTGGTGCGATACCCGAGGGGCAGATTGGTTTATTAGATCGCCCTGAAAAAGGGAGTGCCTACCACGATGTTGCTCGCCATGGTATCGCCGTATATCCCCGCCAACTGACAGATGAAGAAGTTCGTCAGTATGAGTTGAAGTATTTGCCTCCTGAGTCCGAGCAGATCGATATAGCCTCTCGATTTGTTAATGAAGCATTCAATAAGTATGCATCTGAATATCTCGAAATGGTTGAAGAGGATCGCGATACATTCGAAAAAACAGTGCGTTCGAAATTCCGTAAACATATGGCTGGTGTAGCGTTCCCGCAAGGCGAAGCTGGCAAAGCGATGATGCAGAAAATCGTTAATGCTTTAGCTGCAATGCCAAATCAGGAACCAGCCCCGGCAAGTAGTGAACCGCATGTTTCGGAAGCTGATGAAGCTGCTAACCAGGCATTGTCTTTCCTGAAAACCATCCCAGCCCTTGAGACAAAGGATATGGCTCAGCTGCGCGGGGTAAGAGGCCAGGTACGCGAAGCGATCACATCCCTTCAGGCAGCTGGTCGTTTTGAAGAGAATGAGTCGCTGGTGAACGATGCAGCCCGGCACTTATCCGATCTGCTGGTGGCGATACAGCAGCAGGGAGGGGCTAATTGATGCTTAGTGCTCTTGAACGTCTGGATCTTACTGACCGACTCGATGAGCTAATGGTCAGGGCATCTTCAGCTAATGGCCTCGACCTACTCGATATCAACGATGAAATTGATGTCGTTATGGAACGGTTGGGGTATAGCTCTGCTGCAGTTGAACCCGTTGGTGAAACCGAACCTGATCCTATATCCGAACCAGAACCTGCAGGCTCCCCGGAGACGGTTAAAGAAGAGGAACTGGTTACTCCTCCAATCGTTACTGAGTTCCTTGCGGGTAAATTCATCCAGCAATCGCAGTCGGGTTTCTTAGACACACTCCGATCACTAAGTGAATATGTCGGCCTGTTCCTATCTCTCGACCAGGTAAAAGAGCAGTCAGAAAAATGGATAACTGAAAGCGGATACTCACTGTAATTACCGGCCCCTTTTGTAGGGGCTGTTTTCATAGATGGATTCCACACATCCTTTAACTTCTCCATTGGTGCCCCAACAGTAACAGAGTGAGAGGTTGTCTCTTATGTGGTTTTACTTTGTTTATACGCAAAGTATGTTACTATTTTGAGTAAGAAGAAAAAGTAACACATTGAACTACTATTAAATTTACAAGGAAGCATTCATGCCTGTACTGCTAAAGGGGGATTCAAATATGCCAATTATGCCTATGACGTTTTCTCCTAGTGCTGTAGCTCGTAGGTTTGCAGTGCTGGAAGAAGTTACCTTGGGTGACACTCTGTACCAGGTCCTTTTTGACAGCAAAGTGCCATTTGTCGCCGTTATTGAAGCTGAGCCTACGCTCAACGGAAACGAACTCCGCCACAAAGTTGTGGCAACCTTGGAGCTCCAACGTCGTCCTCAACTGGAGGGTGTCTTGGTTAAGAAGTTCTGGGAAGATTGCGATGTTGCGCAGGTTGAAGGTGTCGTTGTTGATGGTGCCATTCGAGATGTGGGTTTAGCAACTTTCATATACGAGACTGTCGCTATTAAAGCAGGCATTACACTTCTTAGCGACAACGAGCAATATGCGGGCGGAAAAGCCCTATGGCAGCACATCGCTCGCCAGTCCAAAGAATTGGTTGTTTATGTGCTTGATACAGACACTGCACAGTACCTTCCGTTCGATGGCGATCGCATCCAATATGATGGAACATGCATCCCTGAATCTGATATTTGGAGTGAACATCCGGATACCAGCAAGCACAGCGTGGTGCTCGTTGCTGAAGCTCGTATGAAACACAGCGTTGCGGCTGCATAATCGCTGATACGATTTGCTAGAATGGCTCCCAGAAGGGGGCCATTTTTGATCTACTGGCCCTCTTTTTTTTCCCGGCATTAAATCACATACTCGGCACAATACCCCCCTTGGCTATTCACTAGGGAGGGCGTGGCAGTGCCAGGCATCACTTATCAATCATTATTTGCCGCGACGAGCATAGATGCTGTTATAGGCATTGTAGCAGCGGCACGCTTTAAGCAAACGAGGCTTGGGCGAAGTAGTTTTGTTGTGACCAGCAAAGGCAATGAAGTTAAGACAGCTTTTAAGATTGTGGATGTCAGGGACCTGGTTATCTCAAACAATCTTGACGGTACGATCAACCCTTCCTTTCCTGCGGAACTTCAGCCCCGCGATAGAACGCGACTTTCCAGTAAGATCCAGGTCAACAGCATTGCTTCAAACCTTCGACCTGCTCAGCTCACAGATTCCGGAATGAGTAGCCATGGAGCTCCAATTGTTGGCAAGGATAATGTCGTTGAATCGGGTAACGGTCGGTCTATGGGGATTTTACGAGCATATGCTCAAGGCCAGGCTAATGACTACCGGCAATATCTTATCGAACACTCTGCCGATTTTGGTATGAAGTCGGATGAAGTGGCCAGAATGGAAATGCCGGTCCTTGTGCGCGAGCGTTTAACTGAAATTGACCGGGCGCAGTTTGCTAAAGATTCCAATATCTCTGACCTGCAGGAGATGGCCGCCAGCGAAAAGGCATTCGTCGACGCTCAATTTCTCACTGATTCTGTGATGGCTATTTTCAATCCTTCGGATGACGGAAACCTTTTGGCAAAGTCCAATGATGCATTTATCCGGGCTTTTCTTCGTGAAATAGGCGACACCGCAACAGCGGGTCTTCTTACTGATGACGGACGTCCAACGAAACAGCTGATCGACCGCGTACAGAATGCCATATTCGCAAAAGCCTACAAGGACGAGCGCTTGGTGAAACTTGTGTCGGAAGAACCCGATCCTGATATGCGCAATATTCTCACCGCGCTAAACACGGCGGCCAGTGAGTTCGCGCAGATGCAGATGCTTTCAGGCGATGCTCATAAGCACGCTGTGAATGGTCTGGTTGACGGCATTGAAGAAGCGGCCGGGCTTGATACTCAGGCGATCGCAGCACTCCAGGAGGCAATTAACCTGGTAAGGGAGGCCAAGGATAGTGGTCAGGCACTGGAGGAAGTAATATCGCAACGTGGTCTGTTTGGCGACAGCTCCCCAGAAGCTGAAGCGCTAGCTATATTCATCGTATCCAACAACAGAAGCGCAAAACGAATGGGGGCTGCGTTTAAGTTGCTGGCATCCAAAATCAACAGTGAGCTCACTCACCAGCAGCAGGCGCTTGGGGATATGTTTGGTGGCGGTGAAGTGGATCTGCGTAGCGTTCTGACAGCGGTATCTGCAGAAATGGAGCAAGAGTTTGGAGAAGGGAAGGGGCTAGACTTCTCAATGTTCTGATCATTACACCGACGGCCCGGTCACTCCGGGCATTTTCATTCACGCTGTAAATCACACACTCCATAAACTGCCAGCCATATCTATACGGATGGCGAATATGGCAACCAACGAAAGAAAATCAGGTTTAATGAAGGCTCTCAAAAAAGCCTTTGCTGGTGGGAGTGTGACGCCAGCAGACCCTATTGTTTTCACAAGTGGGCATAGCGTGGTCGCCAGGTCGGGGCTTTCCTCACTGAATCCAGGAAGTGGAAAAAACATAAATGCGCTTTCAAGCGTAGCAGACGCAGTTAACCTGTCAGCTGAGCTCCCTTCGGATCGACTATCCCGTTACTCAGTTCTAAACACGATGGCTAAAAGCCCGACGATATCAGCGGCTCTAAATATTCACATCGCTCATGCCCTGGCTCCATCAAAGAAGACTGGCCTATCATTCTTGATCGCACCAGTAGATAGCGCAGACAAAGAAGCAATAAAACGTTGTGCAGAGCTCACGGCTGATCTGGGTGAAATGATAAATACCGGCCTTCCATCATGGACCATGATTATGGCCGTGTTTGGTGTTTCATATTTGCGGCCATACGCCGAAAAAGGAAAGGGCATCACCAGCATGGAAAGCAGTTATTACACGCTGCCGCATTTCGTGCAGGAGTTCGTCAGAGGCTCGGATCTGGTTGGATTTGGTGGGGATTACCTGCTTGATCCGACGAACATGGGACGTATTATTGCGGAGCCATGGAAGCTGGTTCCCATGAAAAATCCTCACTGGATACCTCAGCACAACATCATTCCCATTACGACCGGCACCCGCGGATATAGCCTGCTGAGTGAGCAACCAGATAAGCAGCTGATGGAGACGCAGAATTACGGTACGTCATTCCTGGAGCACAGCTATGAGCCTTACTTAAATTTATGCGCGGGGCTGGCTTCACTCAAAGCGACCCGTAACAACGCAGCCAAGATTGACCGGCTTATCGCGTTAACAACGAATACCATCGATCCTGTTAATGCTGCGCTATATACGAACAACGTAGGCCAGTCTCTTATGCGTCACGGGCAATCAATGGCGCAGAAATCCATTAACGGAAACTACATGCCCACAGTCTTCAACCATCTGATCCCGGTTATGGGGGATGGCAAGAACGGCGTTACGATCGACACCCAGTACATTCCCGCTGATATCTCAGGGATTGAGGACATCATGTTCCACCTGCGCCAGCTGGCGGCAAGTTTAGGGATTGATGCAACCATGCTGGGTTGGGCTGACATGATGAGTGGTGGCTTGGGGGAGGGTGGATGGACGCAGACCGCTATCCAAGCAGCGCTACGTGGAAACTGGATCAGATTCGCTGCTAAAACATGCATGTATCGCTTAATTGATATTCACCTCGCATTTAAATATGGGAAAGTCTACCCGGCTAATGCGCGTCCCTACGTAGTTCAATTCAACTCTATGAATACAGCTATTCAAGAAGAGGAAAATAGAGAGCTTGATGCAAGAGCAAATTTCGTCGCGATTATTTCTCAGATTATGGAGGCCATTCAGAATAATCCAAAGCTGGCGGGTAGCGACACATTTATGCGTTATCTATTTACCGAGCAGTTACGAATAGATGAACAAACATTAGATGGGATGATTAAAGAATTTAAGGCTACTACAGCTGAAGATGACAATGACCAATACATGTATGAATCCGCGCCACTAGCGGCTTCTGACGCCCCTGAAACTTGGTCTACGCAGCAATTGATTAATTTTGCAAAGTTCGCTCTTGGTAACTGATTGGAGAGGTTTATGAAAGCGCTAAAAACTGTAACTGACCGTTTTTCGTTGGTCGAAACCATTAGAAAACATACGCCGCAAAATGGCAGGAAATACGTACTTGAATCTGTGCGGAATACCTTCAACCGCGCCGATGTAAAAGAGCGAATTTCATTAGGTGAGATGTACGGTTATTACGGGCATGGTCGCCGAGCACTATATTACAACAAAAGTAAAAGCCTCAATTTACCGGAGGTGAGTGTGGTGATGGTGGAAGGCAAGCCGGTAGTGCTGGAAAACGTACCCTCTAACCGTACTTTGGAAGTGTCATTAGACGATGATGGGATCGTGAGCCACACCCAAGAAATTTTGGATACTGAGTCCGGAAACATCGTGCAGGGCATGCATAACTCAAATGCTGGTGGCTGGTCCTGGGCGACAAGCGGCAACGACAGCGCTTTATCGCTTGTCACTGCGTTTGACGGCTTCGATTACGTAACCACCCCAAATTATATCAGCCTGGATCGGGCGCATCTCATGCTTGAATCTGCGAGTGAGCGCGATGCTGAGTTGCACGCCTCTCTGATTGCCCAGGGATATAGCGAGAACGCCGCGACGGACATTGTTCAGCACTTCGAAAAACTGCGGTCGTACCAACCAATGCTTGAATCAGTTCATGCTACTGAGTTGGAAGGTGCAATGCTGTCCCGCGATGCTGAAATACTTACCCTGCAGGGACGGTTACGCGAGCAACAAGCCATGCTTGATAGCCAGAATGATAAAGCCCGGCAGCGTCGAAAGGTGCTTCGAAATGGGGTGAATAATTTACCGATATTTGTCAGCCATCAGCAAAAGGAGGCTTTGTGCAGACTGGAAACAGCGGAAGATGCAGAAGTGGTTGTCGCTATGCTTGAGTCAATGGGATCGGATGTGACAAAAGGACTTCCAGTTGGCGATGCGTTAACCAAAGGGAAAGGCAATCATAATGAACCTGTCTCACCATTCCTCTGGGCTCTAAATAGAAAGTTATAATTAACAGGTAGTTAAGATCTTATGAATAACAAATCTAAACATTTACCACTGCTTCATGTTGATCCGTCTAATGGATCTGAGTAGGATCGCGCTCATCGGATCAGATGATCCAGGCGTAAAAAAACCGCCTTCGCAGGGCGGTTTCTTTACACTTCATGCAGTGTTGTAGCAAACATTTTCAACGATGACACGCTACAAGCACTGTTCTTATATACATGGATAATTATATAGATGTGTAGGATGCCTGGCAATAACAAAGCTGTTGAAATTTCCGGCTTTGAGCTCGCTTTTTTAGTTGCTAACTCATCAATACCGCATGGAGTCGTGCGGGTTTTATCACAGCTGGCCAATCTTGCAGCCAGCACGCCAAGTTTCTTCATCAGCCGGTCCCACAAGCGAATAGCGGAAGAGGTGCTTTGCAGTGAATCGACCGTTCGCAGAGCATTCAGGTGGGCTGTTGAAAATGGAATGCTCACTAAGCAGGCTGTGGTTCATGAAAAATCGAACGCCCGGCTGCCTAACCTGTACCGCTTTTCTTCTTCCTTCTTGTCTTATGCTCGTCACGTTAAAGCTAAGCTGATAGAGAAAAACCTAACCTTTTTCTCCCCGGTCAGAGCAGTAAGAGATGTGATAGCAAGCCTCAGGGTTTTCTTGAATTTTCATCCACAGCCACCTGTTCAAAATGAACACCCCCCCCTCGGTCAAAATGACCAGGCTAAGAATAAGAATTCTTCTTTAAGAAAAACAAAACAACCAGATCCCGATGTGGCTATTCGCAATACTCAAATCACTCGTCGAGAGATGATCCACGAAGTCGCGGCGGCAAAAGCAGCTGGAAAGAACTTACGTAGTTCTGAGAGACATGCGCGTGAACGACAGCTGAACGAAATAGCTGACAAAAAAGCGAAGAGCTTTGCGTGGGTGAAATGGTTTAAAGGGAAGCCTAAACGCAAGCTTGGGCTTCCCGAACCGGAATACAACTTTGAAGGCATTCCAACAGTGGCGACGATCAGCGATATGATGAGTCGCATCTCCGGCGCTGCAGGATCATCATTCTCTGATAATTCAGTGCCTGATGGATTCAGGGGTTAAACCGCGACAGATCCCCCAGCAGTTTTATAGGCTGTTACAAGCTTCTCCATTGAGTTTTCATGCTGGCCGTAACCAGCCCCTGGCAAAGATGCCCAGCGAGAGCGACATTTAGTGATCGCCTCTTCAATGCGACCAGCGTAAATATCTTCAAGCGCTTTGCACTCTTTGATGAGCTGGATTGCCCATTTATCCTGTGATTCAGGGTTAAAGTCAGGCAAGTTGAGTTGTGCTTTGTAGTGCGACCAATATTTTACGAGGAATTGATAACGACCTGAAGCTGTGGAGCGTTCGCCCTTGGAGTTAAAAATTTTGCCAGGGCGTCCATCGGCAAACGGATGGGTGCTGAAATCGGTAAAAATCTCCGGTTTTCCATCTGTGCCATAAACGATCACGTCATAGCCGTGATTTTTGGTTAGCGGGTGATTTTCGGTGCCTTCAGATACAGCCAGGGTATATAAAAACGCGTGTAAATTTACTTCTTTCTGATCCATTTTCAAGTTCCGTAATGATGATTGGAACTTGAACCCTATTGAGTTTGTGATTTTCGCCGTGAGTAGAACATCCGGTACGAGTTGAAATCACATACTCCATACCATCCCCCCACTTTCATGTAGTGGGGGATCACCTTTGAATCCAGTTAACGCCTTGCTTGCTTCCGCGACAAGCATGGATGAAATTCTTGCGGTAATAGCACGCCTTCATAAACCTCGACCGTTAGCAACATTCGGAGTCACAAAACGTGAAGGTGTGAGCCTTCAACGTGAGCGCCGTCAGGCTAACGATCTCGCGATAGAACTTTTGCAGTCCCTTCCACAAAACTTTGATGGAAACCGGCTAACTGATGATCAGCGGCAGATCCTTGCCCGTTATTCAGGTGAGGGAGGTTTGAAAGGCAAAGAAGGGAGTCAGTACGAATACTACACGCCGCAATTTATGGCTGAGGGTATTTGGGATCTCTTTGCTAATTACGGTATTAATGGCGGCCATATGCTTGAGCCTTCAGCCGGTACTGGCATTTTCCAAGAAACAAAGCTGCCTGGCGCCATAATAACCAGCGCTGAATTATCGCCATTGTCGGGCCGTATAAACCAGCTCCTACACCCTGAGGATGATGTACGCGTAGGGGCATTTGAAGATCTTGCCTCAAACGTACCGGATAACACATACGATCACGCCGTTGGTAACGTTCCATTTGGGGAAGGGCGCTCAGGAGTTGCCAGTAGGGACCCTGCCTACGCCAAAGAGATGAACGTAGGCAATTATTTTGTCCTTCGAACAATAGACAAAGTAAAACCAGGTGGCCTGGTCATTCTTGTAGTCCCGAACGGCATGACCGACGGGACCAAAAGTAAAAAGTTGCGCGATAAAGTGAGTCGCCGCGCCGAATTCCTTGGCGCCCACCGCATGCCTTCTGGCACCTTCTCTGAGAGTGGTACAGATACCGTCGTTGATGTCTGGGTACTGCGTAAGCACCCTTCTGAGTTTGAAGATATATTGCGGGATTCCACAGATGCGCAGCTGGCCGGTGCCAACGTGCTTTGGTCAACCTTCATAAAGGGTAAGTGGTTCTTGACCACTGAGGGGCGGCGTTTTGTTCATGGTGAGATGGAGCGGACTAATTACCAGAATATGCTGGTGGTTAAAAGTGATGGCCGAGTCACAAACGCCGCGATGAAAACAGCTCTTTCACGCCGTTTTGATAGCCGTATTGATTGGGATTCTTTAGGCGTTGTAACTCCGGCGTGGCAGGGTGCAAAAGAAGGGGATCTTCGTATTGTTGGAGGCATTTGGCATAAATTTGATGGTGTCCGTTGGGTCATTGATGCTGAGTCATTCAGTCTTCATGTTGATGAAGCGCGTTATGGCGCGAAGACCCAAAGTGAACTCCATGCCAAAATCGGCAGTACCCAAGGCATCCTTTCTCTGACCCTTGAACAGATAGCGGCGATCGCCAATGACTATCCGAGCCTCATCCCTGACGACATGGCCTCATTGCTCCGGTTTGTGTTGAAGCAACGTAAGAAAGACCGGGAGAGAATCTGGCGTGGCTCAATCGTGGGGCTGAAGATAAACCGCGCGATGGATCTGCGCTCGCTTGGGCAAGAATTCACTGACGTTATGGCTGACGCAGCGCAACTGACTGCAAGTGAGATCGACCGATACGGCAAGCCAGGCGATGTTAAGTTGAAAGACCTTAGCGAAGCAGGTAGCCGCCACTGGCTAACCTTTGCGGGTAATGTAACAACTGATGGTAGCACCTCTGCGCTTCTTAATGGCCAGATCGACGTATCCGACGGCGCTGCAGGTATCGACTTCTCTAAACCAGATCAGGTTGTGGCCCACTTATTCAGTGATGTGGCCCTGGTCCCTGTTTCCCTTGCTGAATTCCGAGCGACGTTCGCCGGTGAACTCCCTGCTGACGATGATGCACTACTCAACTGGTTAGCGACCTTCCCTGAAATCGCAATAGACGGCTTCGGCAACATCCTCCCTATGGGCCGTGCCGCCAGCGGCGATATCAAGTCCAAGGTTTCGGCGCTGGTGGCGCTTCTTGAAAGCGCCACAGGTGAGCAGAAGGCGAACTTTGAGCGTCAACTGGCCCTTATAAACGAGAAACGAGAGTTCACACCACTGGATAAAGTAACAGTGAACATGAATGCTCGCTGGCTTGATCGTCGGCTCATAAAAGAGTTTCTCGCTGAGCAAGGGTATGACGAGTTCAAATACACCGAACCTGAAATGCAGATCGTGGATGGAGTTCTCGTTTCTGCTGATGACTATGACGGCAAGGATGGGGTGTTTACTGGCTATCAAATGCGAACCGTGTCGGGCAAGAACGGTAATGAATTCAAGAAGGCTAACAACAAAGATGGCTTCCTGAATCAGCTTGAGAACTACCTGAACGGGGTTAAACCGCGTGGGGTAAACGCTAACGAATACCTCGATAAGATTGCCGCGCTGGAGACGTCCTTCAACGACTGGTTACGTACTCATCCCAACGCAGAAAGCATTGCTAACGACTATAACGACGCTTTCAATGGCTACATCCCTTTCAGCCACTCCTCTGCTCCACTGGGATTAACCGGCATTAGCGGTAAACGAATTCCCCTTAGCTACCAAAACGAAGAGGTTCGCCGCCTATCTGAAGACGGTCGCGGTATTATGGGTTTCGGTACTGGGTTAGGGAAAACGACAACTGCATTGGCACTGGAAGCCTACAACTTTGAAACAGGGCGCACGAAGCGTACTTGTATTGCGGTTCCGAAGGCCGTGTATCAAAACTGGTATCACGAAGCTCAAGGCTTTTACAGCCAGGAAGCCTTTGCTGGAATGCTCTTTGTTGGTCTGGATGAGGTGATGAATGAAGGGGGAGAAATTTCAACAGCGCCGGTGCTCGATGAGAATGGGGAGCCTCGCCTTGATAGTGCTGGTATCGCCATTTTGCGTAATGTCGTTAAAGAGTCCAGCAGCGCGACGGTGATTCAGCGTATGAACATGATCCCAACATCCAATTACCGAACGGTGATCATGACCAAAGAGCAGTTTGCATCTATCCCCCTACGTGATGAAACGATAGAGGAAAACTCTCAGCAAGCGGTGTTTAACGCAGTTGATATGGGACGACTCGACCTTGCTTCCGGGCGGCATCGAGACGCGGCAAAGAAAAATAGAATTAAGGACCAGGCCGCTGACACCGGCACAACTAAAAAACGCAATGTTCCGTACTTTGAAGACATGCGCTTTGATAGCGTGATTGCTGATGAAGGTCACAACTACCGCAACTCATTTGGCGCTGGCCGCGAAGCCGGTCAATTAGCTTATTTGCCGAATCCCTCAGTCTCTCAAATGGCACGCGATATGGCTGTGAAGTCAGCCTACATGATGCAGAAAAACAATGGGCGCGGCGTGGTTATGCTTACGGCTACACCATTGGTAAATAGCCCGATAGATGCATTCAATATGCTGTCAACGGTGGTCCCACAGTCCGAATGGATCAGAATGGGCATCCTAACCCCAGATGATTTTGTTCGTGTCTTTGGCAAAACCGAAACAGTGCAGGTGCAAAAACTTTCCGGGGAAGTGGAAGAGAAGCAGGGCCTGGTTGGTTTCCAGAACCTTAACGGTTTGCGTGGCATTTTCCATCGCTGGACGACACTGAAGAACGCTGCTGACGTCGGGGAAACGGTCAAAATCCCGGACCTTGAAGAGAATACGCTTTCCATCCCAATGACCGATGAGCAAGCAGAGATCTATGAAACGCTTCGCAAGCGCGCTCAAGAGCTCAGCAGCCCTGTAAAAACCGTTGTCATTAACGATGAAAATGGCGTCCCGCAGGAATACCACTCGATAAAGGACCCTAACGAGAAGCCGGATGATTTCATATTCTCCATCATTCGCGACATGGATAAAGTTGCGATAGATCCGGATCTGTATGCCAGCGCCATAACCTTCCAGTTCCCTTCGGACCAGAGCGTAAGAGCCAAGGGTATATTTGATGGCTTACCATCGATTGCCGGTGGCAGATTGTCAGACGATGAAGATGAGGCCGTTGAAGGGCTGGTGGATACGCGGACGAGTAAGGTTGTCAAAACCGAGTTTTTCGACCGCACTACGCATGTTGAGATCAGGGCCAGCATAGAGCTGGAGCCAGAGATACTTAAGGCCATTAAAGCTGCAGGCATTCATCCTGAGACTGTCTCCCACCCAATACCACCAAAATATGCCGCGCTAATAGACAACCTCCGGGAAGGTCTAAAAAGCGGTAAGCAGATCATCTTTATTGATGAGAAAGCACAGCACGAGAAATTGCGGCGAATCATCTCCAGCGCCCTTCAAATCGACCCAGCAGAGATCGGCATAATCAATGCAACTACTGTTCAAAAAGCTGGTGGTGTGAAGCTCAAGGCGGTGAAGCTGCCAACCGAGCCGAAACCGAATAAAGATGGTGAGTTTAAAGACGGCGCCTGGGAAGAGTATTACACCAAAAAAGCCCAGTACGACGATTACGTAGCGGCCAAAACAGATACCAGCCTTGAAGGTATGGAGGGTATCGCTGCTGATTTCAACGAAGGCCGCACCCGGATTATTATCTGTAACAAAAAGGCAGAAGTAGGGATAAACCTTCATATTGGCACTACTGATGTCCACCATCTCACCTTGCCGTGGACACCGGCCAGTATTGACCAACGCAATGGTCGTGGCGCCCGTGTTGGTTCGCCTCAGGAAAAAGTCAGAGTCCATTACTATTGCGGTAAAGGTACTTTTGATGATTTCCGTCTTGAAACGCTAAAGCGCAAAAAGGACTGGATAAAGTCTGTGATGACCAGCGACATCTCCGAGATTTCCAATGGGGACGTTGAGGACGCTGATGAACGCGCCAGCATGCTGGCAGAAAACCCTGAGGCACGCCGCGCGATAATGGAACGTCAGACTGAAGAGCGCAGACAACGGATAGCTGAAAAAGCACTACGCGATGCGAACAATGCTCTTGATAGCTTCCTCAAAGCGGCAAACGCAGCTAATCAGGATCTGGAAATGCTTAGCCTTGAGCTCCAATCAGCGACTGAAAGGCTGGAAAAAGACCAGGCCTATCACGATAAAATGGTGGCGTCCGGGACAACTCGAAATGGCCTTAAGATCTCTCTTGAGGGGTTAAGCAGAGGGAAAAAGCGAGTCCGAGAGTTGAAAGGCACTTTAGCGCGAGCCAAAACCGCAGGCACAACGATGAAGCGTGCGCGTGGGGATGTGGAGCGTGCTATCACAAACGGCGTGTTGGACATCGACATCGATGTTGTTCAAAACCCACAGTCATACATTCGCGTGCCGTCGGGTGTCATGCTCAGGATTGGCAGCTACTTCCGGGTGCTGACTGATGGAGCTGATCTCCCTTATGCCGGTGTCGTGCAGGTTAAGAAAATCTACCCAGAACGTGGGGAATTCGACTGCAAACTTATGTGGAAAGATGCTGATAGCCGCTATTCCTCGCGCAATGCTGGCAGCTCATTAACGCTCGATTTTGGTTCGGTGTTGGAGCCGGTTGTTTTTGAGAAGGATGCAGCTGAAGCCAGAATGAAAGCCGCTATAGGTGTTCCCTCATTCGAACTGTCTTTAGAGCTCACACGCGAGCAATTTGTTGACGCTATTACAATCGGGCAAATGCTCGTTAAAGGTAAGGCGGCATCGAGCTATTACGGCTATCAGGAAAAAGTTAACTACTGGGTATACCGAGATGCGCTTGGCAAGCTCCATCTTAGCTTCTGCGGTGATGGAAAAATAGGCAATACGATAGGCAATTCTGGCAACAAAGAGATCCTTCCGGAGCAATGGGTTTACCCAGATCGAAATGACGAATCACTTAAACGTGAGCTGGTGGCCCGTATGAATAGTGATGAACCGTTCAGCGAAAATGATGCTGCAGGTTTCCTGCGTGCCGTTTTTGGTTACGACTATGAGAAAGGCATGGAGGCATATGGCAATCAAGCCTCATATGACGATGTGGTCACTATTGTCGATAATTGGATGGCCAGCCGAGACTTAGATGGTCGTTCCCTGGATAAACTCTCTAGCGAGGATGTGATAAGCGTTTACCGGAAGCCAGCTGGTGATGGGCTTAAATCATTCTGGGAAGGTATCATGGGCGTTCGCGGCTTCCGTGGTGAGTCGAAAGCGTTTGCCAACAAGAGTGAAATGGAGCGCATGTTTTACCAGGTCCGGGATGCGAGAATAAACGACAAAATCAGCAGGGCGCAAACCGGCGCGAAAGAGCTGGGTGCCAAGATGTTTGCACAATACAAGAAGCTGACCGAAGACCAGGGCAAGGCTATGCTTCCGGCAATGTTGGTTGATTCAGCTGCAAATGCCTACAAGGTGGTCAATGAAACACTAAACCCGCTGGAGACAGATGCCACTATGTGGATTAATGCCGGTAAGGTGATCCACGCATACGAAGATAAAGACATTGGTGTCGATAATTTCTCGTCTACCGCAAGCCTTCTGATCCTCGTGAACATGGCCTTTAATCAGCTGGCAAAACTGAAAGCCGGTGGTTACAAGGATCTGCTTAGCGAGGAATTGACTGGCGCTTCATGGGACGAATATCTGGGCATCTTCATGGGTGATTTGACCTCTGAGAGTGTAAAAGTCCGTCTGCAGGAGGCAAGGGCATTACGTCAGGACAGCGCCGAAGTGCAAGCAGAGGTCACGAAAGAAGCTGACGCAGATTACACCATTGAGATAAACACGACGGCGATCATTGGTAGGGTAAACGTGCGGCGGCGCTGGTTCAGTATCAATGAGCCAGAGGGACAGGTCTATCTGATCGCAGATAACCCTGGTAGTTCTGTTATCTACAGAGCCAAGAACGTCATCAAGAACCAGTTCAACGGACGTTTCTGGAACTTCGAAGCGAATCCGATTGCCGATGTTGAGTTTGATCGCCCGGCTTGGGTGGTTTCGACGCATTACAAAATTGATGAGATTCGGGCTGCTATTGCCCGCGGATAAATGCTTAAGGAGCTGCCCCGCAAGGGGCAGAAGGCAAATGACAACGCTTATTGAAACTATTATGCCAACAGAAGGCTATGTAACCAGTCTGTTAGAGGAAGCACTGAACGGGAAATCAGAACAGGAGTTTGTTGCATTTTATTTGCAAGGTGTAATTGATAGGGTGATACGTGAACCACGCACCTATCGTTGTTTTGGTCCCTGGTGGCCAGCCATCAAAACTTTAATAATTGCTGGTGGTTGTACGAAACTGGGCCAAATCGTCGAAAGTGACGTAGCTGAAACTTATAAACTGAGTCGTCCTGCTTTAACCGTTATCGCCGCTCATCTTTATTCAGATGAGCGGGTGGACAGGGAGGGACTCTTTAACTCAATACATCAATTAGTTGTGCTGCCGACTTCAGATGATACTGAACCGTATATTTATACGAGCTATGATGAATCTATTGAGAAATACAAAGGGTTAGGTGGTGTGTAGTGAAGAATAGAGTTTTCACATTTGAAGATCTGAAAATCTATGCAAAATTTAAGGGTTATGATTTAGGATTTCACAGATACCGAGGAGTTTTTACATTAACAAATCTTTCGAATGAAGAAGAGTGGGGCTGGGTGTATTTTCCTCATGCAGATCAGACAGTAGCGAAGATTAATGACTTAAACCTCGAAGGGTGGAAACTAGCTATTGATCATTCAATAGCGCTCGTTAATAAATAGGCGTCATAATGACATCTATTCTGTTGATCGCGATCATTAACAAAAACCCACTGATTAAAAAACAAACGCCCCTTTTAAAGGGGTATTTGTGATTGCCCTCACATTTATGTATCGTCAAATTCACTTTCTTTATCTCCAAAAAATGCTATTCGCGATTCGCCAGAGGCATGTGTGCTCAAATTCACGGAAGATTGGTACCAGACCCACGTAAATAAATCAAAAACGCGTAAAGGCACCACTACCCCGAAAATAAAAGCACTTTTAGATAAATATATTTCACCTCATGCTCAGGCGCTTGCAGCATTAGTAAAAAACCCTACATTGTCGAAGGGCAATGAAGAGCACTATCTGCAAGTCCGGATCTTTGACTGGCTGGAGCGCGAGCTTCCTGAAATATATGACCTCACACATGCAACTCCCAATGGCGGAAAGCGTGGGAAAAAGACAGCTTTTGCAATGAAGGCCGAAGGGCAAAAGAAAGGTTATTTAGACCTTTCCATCGACCGGGCCTGCGGCGGCTTTCACGGCTTCCGGATGGAAGTGAAGTTTGGCAAAAACAGGCTGACACCCGAACAAATCCAGTGGGTTTCTAAACTGGAGCGGGAAGGGTACAAGGTTGTCGTTGTCTGGACGCTAGAAGACGCTGTAAAGGAAATTACAGATTACGTTTCTTTGGAGGAATTGTCGTGATATCAAAGCTTATGGAAGGGACATTTGGATCAGCAGGAGTTTATGCGCGTCGCGCTGCATGGCCGTTGACCCAAGTAGCCGAGTTTACACGTTCAGGTGACGACGTTGTAGCTAGGTCTGCCAGTACCGGACACCGCATCGAACTTGGTCCAGAAGACTATCTGGCAAAGGATTGGGTGCTATGTTGCTAAAAAAAAGATATCACTATTTTTCAATCTGTCTTTCCGAAGAAACGGGCAAGATCCGCAGCGCGATAATGGTCGGGCAATCGCGGTGTGTTACGGCCCCTCTAATCAAAAGAGCTTATGAGCACTTAAGCTTCCCTGAAACTGCTGTGGTCGTTAATGCCTGTTGGCTTGGAAAGATGACGCAGGAAGAATATCAGAATGGGATAGTGATACGCTCCCGAGCTGAAGCGGCAAAAGCATATATACCGTGGGTTTGCTGTTTAACTCTGGCCGCCAGCCTCGCTTACCAGTTTCTGTAATCCCCATCAAACCAGCGTTCGCTGGTTTTTTTGCGCCTTAAAACCTCCCATAGACAAACCAACATTTTCCAATAGAATATGTTTAGATTGTGCATCACAACTCTAAGGAATGAAAATGAGCACTGTTTTACCACAGCAAAAAGCCGTAACTGAGGATGTCTTAGCTGCAGGGATTGAAGCGCTGCGTAGCCAAATATCTCTCGCCATGAAGCGATCTGCCGGTGATGACCTTACCGTGAGACTTTTTGAGAGTGCATTGCTCTCACTCGATAACCTGGTATCGGCTATCAACATACGATTGGACGATTCGGTTGATGAGTTTAACCGGGTTGTTGATCTGCTAGAACAGTATCAAGAAGACATGAACACTCATCATCTGGAGGTGGTCAAGCTATGTGGCTTGGAGATGGGGCCATATAGCGAGTTAGCCGGATTACTTGCTACCAGGCTCGAAGACCTTAAAATTCAGGTCCAGCACGCCAATAATCGCACCGACGCCTCAATGCTGATGAACGACGAGCTTAGGCGTTCCTTCAACAAGTATAAAAAAGACTACCCTGAAAGCCTCGTAATTGACCTGCGGAGCCGTGAACGTGATAACAACAGCTTGAAGCGTGAGCGCAAGGCGCTCAAAGAGGAGATAGCTGAGCTTGGAAAAAGCCTGAGAGAACATAAGAAGAAATGCGTTCATCTTGAAAGTGATAACCTGGCTCGTGCGAAGGAAATCCAAACGTTAAAGGAAAACGATTTAGCGTTGAGAGAAACTCTTGATGAATACAGCGGCATTCGGGACAAAGTGAAATGCTTCGATATCACAAAGAACGGTGGTAACGGAGGTTTTGCCTATATCTATAGCTACCCCTTTGGCCTGGCCGCCGATGTAGGCCGTCGTCACGAAGTCATTTTAACCGCGCGTTTCCACTTTCAGATCCGGACCAGTCACCTTCTGGCCATGGATGTGATCCCAACAATATGGGGAGCTCCGTTATACAATCGGCTGAAGGATTTCGAGGAGAATTGGAACACTGAAATCGATGAAGAGCTCCACCAAAGGATCATGATGAAGCTTGAGAAGAGCTTCCCTAAGCTGCATAGGCGTATCAGTGCTTCCAAAGTGGCGAGTGTTGACGAACTAGATATGCGTCCCACTACGCTGGTGGTCCTTAAAGCACTGGGCTTTACGACCGTCTTCAATGTTGCATCTATACCATCTACTTTCATGCCTTCCATTGAAGGGTTAGACAAACAGATGGATGAGGAGATCGTTGCTTCGGTGCGCATGTGGGCATCCAAATGGGATAAACAGAACGGAATCGTCGAAGAGCTCTATGGCATGAAAAACACGGTAACAGGGCAAGTATTTTACAAAGCCAACAAGTAATTAGATTTAGTATCAACAATCTAATTGAATTATCCATTTAGCAGTGTTAAATTTCCACACGTTCGCTGAGGTTGGTGGACAGGGAGGCGGGAAGGAACCCAGGTATATGCAAGCCACGGTCTTTCGCCCTTACCTGATCAAAATCAAATTTAAGCATTAGATTTTGAATCCTCCCTATACACCACGCCTCAACGGACTGCTAATACATGGCATCGCCTTCCCCTTAACTGGGAGGATGGAAAAGCAGCCATTACAGAGATGACTACAGCTCATGCGCTAAGAACCTAGTTAATGAGTCAAATACAACGGGTCGTATTGTAGTCGTCTCTGCAATGGGAGTAGGACTAGCCAGCCGGAGGTGCTTTAACACCGGCAGTGACAGCGGATTAGTGCGATGAGCCCATACTCATCTTCCTCCTTAAACCAAAGAGGGTAATCGTATTCCCTGGCAACTGAATAGGGGGAAGTCAGAACGGAAGCGATTATGATTCTTTGTTCCGTGATATCACCGTTTAGCCCGCGCTAAGGGCTGTTAAGTAAAGGAATGGAATTGCTGTGTGTAGTCTTTGCCCATCTCCCACGATGGGCCTTTTTTTACACCAGCCCATAACAGGTAAGAGCATTGAGAACCGCCGAGACTGACTGAAATAAAGTTAAGTCCGTGCAAACGTCATGCAGTGCTCTTCCCGTTGTGGTAATGCGGCTCAGCGCTCGTGGTAATTAGTGATGCCATTGCTTTTTCCTGTGGTTTGTATAGCGCCGCTGGTGGTTTTTCACTATCCCATCCAGCAGGGGGAGGCACCCCCGCCACAACGTTCTACAGTACAAAGGATCGAAACGGGTCGCCCTCCTAATGAGAGGAGTGTTTTGAGGAAGGTGAACGACAAGTAGCCCCTCCTGTCACGGCAGTGAAAGCGGTTGATGGCTTATCCCGCTCATAGAATGCCCCGTGAGGCTAAATAAATGCCCGCCTGCTCCCCGTTAACGGAGCACCACAATCAAAACGGGTGTTAGACGCTCTTTTTGATTGTGGTGAATGCGGCTAAGCGCACGCGGGGAATTGGTTTTAAATTTGAGCTCCAGTTCATAGGTAAAAACTTCCCGTCCACGGTCTAAAGCCAGCCAAAGGACACCGGGAGGCACCCGGCACCACAAACCAACACCACGCCCGGAGACGGCTAAGTAACCTGAATGGCGAAACGTCAATGTACCTGAACCGGCAATGTGTGCCGAGGACGGAAGGCATATGCCGTGACAGCCGAGAGAGTTCGGCACACAACAGAGTGAATCATTCTTGCCTCTGGTCCGGGATCGCGACTGGTGGGGGCGGGTAGCCACACAAGCCGTAACGCGAAACGGCCCGAGTGGAGTTAAGCGAGGAGAACCTTATCGGGGAAGTGAAACCCTGGGGGGATGGTTCACCCTGTTGTGGATGTAGCTCAATTGGAACAGAGCGCCCCTGAAGGGGGAGTTGAGCGCTACCTAAGGATCATAACCCAGGGTATCTCATACGGTCCGGCCGGACGTTATCCGGGTTCAAGTCCCGGCACACAACCTCATAGAATCAAGTAATCATAGAATTCTGTAATCATATGAATATTTTCGAGTTCATGGACAAGAACCCAGGCCTGACATTGGCCATGATTATCGTTGTTGTCTTTGGGTTTGCTAACATCGCAAGTTCGCTCCGCCGCAAGAAGCCTTAAGCCGCCTCGTTTAGTTTTGGTTAAGTCATTGTACTTTAACCTTACGCTCCCTGAGGTGAATCCCCCTAAGCGGCGGGGCATATCAGCTGCGACAACACCTTGCCAATGCGAGTTCCAATGCTGTGAGGAGCTCACCGGGAGGCACCCGGCACCTCAAACTTTCAAGGCCCTTTAGCTCAGTTGGTTAGAGCAATCGACTCATAATCGACAGGTCGCTGGTTCAAGTCCAGCAAGGGCCATCACCTCTCTCTACTGTTTTCAAATCACATCATCCCGCTGGTGGGCGTGCACCTCTCATAGAACACATACTCACTGATACCAAATCTAAACATAAACTTTTATGCAGTTATTAAACGTTTCCTAACTACCTACAATACCGGCAGTGTTGGTTTTTGGAGTTGTTATGAGACGGATAACAAGCATGCACATTGCTGACTTAATGCTGGAAGAAAATCGCTATATGTCGATTCCAGAGATTATGGCCCTCGCTAAGCAACGACACCCTGACCTCGACATCACCCGTTGCCAGGTAACAAACATCACGAAGAGTTTTGTTAACTCAAAGTATGCATCCTGCGACTTCAAAAACGACAGATATCCAAGGCTCTACAAGCTCTACTACCTCCACAATTACACCTTCAAACCGAGGGATGGCATTGCCAGCTCCCACCGCCGGTTCACAAAATCAGAGCTCATATGCAGCCTAGAAGTTTCTGCTTTAATGCTCCGGGAACGTCGATTCTTGACTATCACTGAACTGACGAAAATTGCGAAAAAAGAGTACCCGAGGTTCCGTGTAGAGCGCGGGCAGGTCATGAACATAGTGAGAGCCTTCGTTTCATCTAACAAAGCGCTCTGTGAGGTTGATGCAGATGCATACCCACACAGGTACTTTCTGCGAAGCCTGAACGGGTACAAGTTCAAAGTTCGCAACCGCGATGAGCACTTAGACATTCACAATCTTCAAGCGCCTAGCAAAGCCTCCTGTGAGGTTTTAGAGCGGGAGCGACAATTACTCAGCAACTTAGCCAAAAACATCATGGATGATTCTGCACGCCGTCGTGAGGCAGCTTGTGGCAGATAAGGTTGAATGGGATTGGCACCTTGAGAACTTCATACGCCAGAACAAAGAGCACAAAGTAACCATAGAGGAATACTGCCGCGCTTATGAACTCACATACAGCACTGGCAGAAAAAAACTCAATAAGAAACGTGCTGCTGCAGGGGATCACTTACCTAAAAGTACCCTTAAAAAGGGGGATCAAAAGCGAAATGATCCCCCTAAAAAGATCCCCCGTAACTGCAAAGGGGATCATCCAGAAAAAACCAATACGAATAATAGGTTAGATGATGGGAAGGGGCGAAAAGGGGTAAGCAAAAGCACTCATTTGCCATCGAGCAGCGTCAAAGTGATCCCTAAAGATGGCGTTGTTCATACCAAAAAGCCACGAGGCGGTACTAGGTTTGCCAAAGGCAACGAGCTGGGGCTTGTCACAGGCATCGGCGGGACACCGCGAGAGCAGGACGTACAGGCTGCGCTTGAAGCCCTCAGCCAAGGCGATGATACCTATCTCTTTGAGACGATTTTACGGAATGAATCACACAAGAAGCTTGTCGAAAGGGCGTTTAGTCGCACCGCAGCGCGGTTAGAAGCTGAAATAGAAGCGATGGCTAAGCCCAAGGCCAAGGAGAAAGACGAAGAGCAACAATTCGGTCCACCTCCAGACATGGTGCTGCTGAAGATGGCACTCGAAGTCGGTTATTACTTCAATGACCACCAAAGCCGTATCGCTGCTGTCATCCAGGCACGCCAGAAACTCAACTTAGACAAAGACAAGAACCAGGCCAAGGCCCTGGCAGATCGCCGTAAGCTCAATACCGAAGATTTACGCCTCGAAATGCGCCAGCAAGAGTTGGCCGATAAGCAACATGAGCGCGACCGCACACAGCAAGCCGTTACTGACGCATTGCGTATGCGTGAGAATGACGAACTGGACGACATTGGAGTAGCGGAATACATCGAGGTCCTGGGGCTTAAGGTTCCGGCGTTCCTCGCAGCTAGAGCACAAAAAGCACTGGATGGGCTCGAGCCTCCTGTATCGAATGACAGCACTGTTGATGACGATCAGATTGAGCGAGAAGCTGAAGAATACCGTCGACGTCGAGATGAATTACCGCAGGTGCTTGAAGAACGCCGAGAAGCAGTTATTGCCATGGTGGAACAGATGGGCCAGGGCGATGTCGATTTGACTGGAGAGCGGAAAGCAGGGGAGTTTGAGGATGATGACCCTGATTTAGATTTAGACCCCTCAGCTACCGCCGATATTTACAATGAAGAGCCAGTAGAGATCGCCATTGAACCGCCTGATGAAGGCGATGATTAATGGCTTCAGGCAAGCATAAAATAAAATGCATTACTGACGATCCGCGCTGGCGCGAGCTGGCCGTCCGTTATCGCAAGGATTACATCTCAGCCATCATTTTCTTGTTTGGCATGATGCCTTCCCACCAGCAGGAAGAAATTATTGCCTCTGTGGAGGAGGTGGGTAGCCGAACAACTGTTACTTCAGGCCACGGTACGGGTAAATCATCTTTAACAGCAATGCTTTTGCTGATTTATATGATTATGTACCCAGACGCCCGCGTCATTATCGTTGCCAACAAGATCGGCCAGGTTAAGACCGGTGTATTCAAATATGTGAAGCAGTATTGGGGCAACGCCATTAAGCGCCATGGCTGGCTCCAAAATTACTTTGTGCTTACCGACACCATGTTCTATGAGCGCAGCCGTAAAGGGATTTGGGAGGTCCTGTGTAAGGGCTATCGCCTGGGTAATGAAGAAGCATTAGCCGGTGAGCACGCAAAGCACATCCTTCTGATAGTGGATGAGGCTTCGGGTATCTCAGATAAGGCGCTGAGCATCATGCGCGGCGCATTAACTGAAGAAGATAACCGTATGCTCATGCTGTCCCAGCCGACGCGCCCGACCGGTTATTTCTACGATTCTCATCATTCCCTCGCGAAGAATCCTGATAACCCTGAAGGGATTTGGAACGCTATCGTCCTCAACTCCGAGGAATCTCCTTTTGTCTCCCTTAAGTTCATCCGTGAGAAGCTCCTTGAATATGGCGGCCGTGACTCGCTTGAATACATGGTCAAGGTTCTCGGCCAGTTCCCAAGGGAGATCTCCGGGTATCTTCTGGGCCGGGACGAGCTCGACCGTGCGGCACGCCGCCGCGTTCTGCTGGAGGCAAACTGGGGATGGGTAGCGACCGCTGACGTTGGTAACGGTCGAGATAAATCGGTGCTCAATATTTCGCGAGTATCAGGTGTACGAGGGCTGAAGCGCCGTGTTGTGTCATTTAAGCTAACAGAAATGCCTGGCACAATGGACCCGCTCGCCTTTGGTGACTACATCTATAACGAATGCTATTCAGGGAAATACCCAAACATCACAATTGCGGTCGACAGTGATGGTGTTGGGTATGACACGGCCACTCAGATCATCCGTAGAGGGGGTAGTGTGGTGCGAATTCGCTGGGGTGCTCACATGTTCTCAAAAGAGGATAGGGGCCGTTTCGTTAACCAGCGAGCCTATGCAAACATCATGGCCAGAGATGCTATTAAGTCTGGGCGCATGCGCCCAGATTCCTCGCAGAAAACCGCAGAGCAGGCGTCAAAGATACCCTACCTCCTCAACGAGGCGGGGCAGATAGCAATGATGAAAAAAGAGATCATGCGACAGAAGCTTAATATCAAATCACCCGATAGATGGGATACTTTTTGCTTTACGCAGCTGGTGGATTACGTTCCTGCGAATGAAGAGACCGGTTATGATGTTGCCAGCGTTCGTAATGAAGCGCTGGCTCTTATGGATACGCCAGAATTAGATTTGTAGGTGCCTTAGCTATATTTGGCGTTACGAAGAGCTATGGCGAATGTTATGCCATATTTATCTTCGATAGACTTGCCATATTTTGTGCGCATAGCCTCCACCGTTTCCAGAGATGGATCACCGGCAGCAATCTTTACGTCAAACAGAGACATATCCATACCGTCGAGTAGTTCAAGGCTCTTCTTTCGGGCCTCTATTAGCTGATGAATTTTTTCCTTTGCTTCATCGTTGGCGGCAAGCGCTAAGCGCTCGGCATACTTCGCCTCATAGCGTGAACGTCTCATGGTGATTACGCGTTGAATATAAGAGCGAAGCTTGGAATGAGCCTGCTCTCTATCGACATCCTCAACACGATACACCTTCATATCTTCAAGAACTGAACATGGTATTGGCTCTAAATAATCGTATACGGTGCTATATATGCCAGTGTGTTCATTTAATATCTCTATGTCCTTCGCTTTTAATGACTTAGAGTAAATTAAGATGCCATGCGCTCCGAAACGAGTGCGTTCATTATCGCCATCATGTGAAATAATGTCTAAATATGAATCGGTATACCCAGTTCTACGGGCACGAAATTGAGTGCCTTCTGGCATATCAGAAAACCGTTTCTGTTCATTAATAAATACTTCGACTGAATCGGCGACGCCTGGAATAGCAGATAGCTTTTTAATCATTCTCTCATAACGTCGAATGATATCTTCACGCATGTAAGTTGTTGTCGAGGTTGCGTCAGTCCTTGTAATTTTTACTATCCCTTTGGGATCGTAAAAAATACTCGGCACAGGCGAATACATGCCAACAAGAATGGTCATTCGCTTACTTCGATTCTTTCGTAAATCAGTGCAATAATCTGCAAATTCCCGCCATTGATTTAAAAGAATTTCGGCTTTAGAAACCACTGCATCATCATTTGTTAATGCTGCTAACCGAAACTCAGTGCCTACGGCGTTACGATCCGAATAGATTTTGTACTTTTTTGTTATGTCTGCCCATTCCTTGGCTACGACGAGGAATCGCTTGTAGCGTTCTTCGAAATCCATGTTCGATGCGCCGATCATTTTTCAACTCCTACATTCACGCAAATCAGTGCGCTAAGAATAGCTTAGATTTATGTTCATAATTATGGTGATTATCTCTTTTAATCTTTTTGCCTCTAATTGTAAATAGCTGGGGCGGTTACGTAATTGCGCTCAGTAACATTTGTTAGATTGTAGATACATAATCTAAACTCATAATGTAATGTTTTGCATGAGATCGTTTTGCCCTGAGCGCTACAAACCCATAAAAATTTTGTTGGTATGACCAGCATCATTTTACAAATTATTATAACTTTATATAATGTCAGTTATATAAAGTTATGTGTGTTACTGTATGCTTGATCAGGTTGACACCGGAGCATTTTCTAAGGGGTGCTCTAACTTTGCAGATTTTAAAAATCTAAGGGTGCGATAGCGTTTTACGCCCTACTTTTTACGTAGAATCGCCAGTGTATAGGAAGGAAATAATAACATGGGTGAATTGATTTTGGCGGCAGATTCTCTCTTCCCTGCTGAACGTAATAGCAGTGAAGCCGAGCAACGCCTCAGGAACTTCCTGCGCGATCGCGAAGCTTACTCCGACAACACCTTTAGAGATTTGGTTAGTGTAATTCGAATTTACTCAGACTGGTGCCGCCAGCGCGGAGCCGCCTGGTTTCCTGTTGATGATGAGATGGCTCGCATCTACCTCATGGATATGTATGACAGTGGCCTAGCATCTACAACCGTAGATAAACACTATGCGATGCTTAACATGCTGCTCAAGCAAGCTGGATTGACAACCCTGGCTGAAAGCCAGTCCGTCACTCTCGCAATGCGCAAAATCAGGCGAGATGCCGGTACTGGCGGTGAAGAACGTACAGGCCAGGCAATACCGCTCAGACTCGATGACTTACGACTACTGAATGTCCTGCTTTCGAGGTCCGGCCGGGCGGTTGATCTGCGAAACCTCACATTCCTCTTTGTCGCTTACAACACTTTGCTTCGTATCAGCGAAGTAGGCCGTCTGAGAGTGCGTGATCTTGAAATTGAAGGTGACAACGTAACGTTAAATGTATCTCATACCAAGACGATCGTCTCGGCTGCAGGTCTTGTAAAAAGTCTCTCTGCTATAAGCTCCCGTCTTGTCATCGACTGGCTGGATAAATCCGGACTGTCTGATCACCCTGAAGCTATCCTTTTCCCGCCGGTGCGAAAAAACGGAGCCGTGGCCATAGTGGAAAAACCAATGAGCACGCCTGCTTTAGAGAAGATCTTTTCCGATGCCTGGCTTGAGTTACGTCGCGAGCCAATGCCAGTAAACAAGGGCAGATATGCGACATGGACAGGCCACAGCGCTCGCGTAGGTGCGGCGCAGGATATGTCGGACCATGGCACCACATTGGTAGAGATAATGCGTGAAGGAACCTGGAAAACACCGGCAACAGTTATGGGCTACCTCCGCAAAACCAAAGCTAACAAAGGAGCCATGTCGAAGTTGCTCGACGAGAAAGAAACATAGTTCATTTAGATTTTGCATCAGCAATCTAATGACTGTTAATATTCCTCCGCTCTGGAGGATTTGAATTGAAGAATGGCATTTTAGCTTCAAGGTTTTTTGAGGTCGATGGCCACAAAGTCACTTTTGCCGCTGGCGTTAAAGCTGGTACGCCTGTAGTAGTTTTCGGCATACATACAAACTTTGAGGCTGTGCCCGTTTTCACTATCGATCGCGAATGGTCGTGCCCGAACGCTGCTGAGAAATATGTCTCAAGCGTTACCATTCGTGCTGCCGAGAAAATGCTGGCTTTTTACCGCGCTAATTTCCTTCAAATGAGCGAACAGGTGAACCGCGCGTTCACCAGAACAGGCTTTATTGCCCCATATACACCGGGGCATCGTTACGGTAAAAAGGGCTAATTGACCGTGGACAAAATCTTTGAAGAACTGGGCGCTTACTATGCCCCCTATCCTGAATTATCCGACCTTCTCCTCTCAGAAATCGCAACATTGGGCAGTGCATCCAGTCGTGATCTTCTTTCTCGCTACAAGCCTGTGTATGCCAGGCATAGAGTTGTCCGGGCAATACAAAACCTGATCTCTTTAAAACTTCTCAACTCTGTAGGCTTGAACCTTTCGCTGAGGATAGAAACGGAACAAGTACAAAAGCTCAAAGCGTACAATTTCACTCAGATTCAGATGCGCATTCTCACTTTCATCCGGCTAAATGGCACGGTGTATTACAACCCGTTCTACATGCAAACAAGAGCTAACCGTACCCCATTTAATCAGGCCACAAGGAAACTAATAAACCTTAATTTGCTTGAAATGCACAAAGAATCCACAAAACGCGGTGGCGTTAACCGACACGTTTACTCCTTCAAGACGGTCGATGCACATAAGTCGAATCCTGGCGCCATAATGCTGCATACTAAATCTAATGTTTAAATTTGGAGATGTAATGTCACAAGCAACTTATCAGTTGATTGGTTCGAAACCTGTAACGATCACCCCAGACAATGGCCTCACTCTTGACGACATCGAGCGCGTAATTATGACGTTCTTTGGCTTTACTGAAGGTGAATCGACTTTGGCGGGGACCGGCGTTTGGTTAGAAAACGGCAATGTCGCTTATGTGTCCGTTCATGATAAAAGTATTGTCTCCAGCGAAATGCTGCGCTCGTATGCCGAGAGTCTTGAGGCCACTCCCCTTGATCTCATCAATGACCCGTCATTTGCCCAAGAGACAATGCGCCGTCTTCACATCACAGTTACTGCGCTACCTTTCATTGAGGGCTCTTTGGTCGGTTTATGGAAGGCAGAACGACTTTCTGTATACCGACCATTCGATACCGCGCGAAACGGGGTGATCGTTAACCAGCAGCAGCCACTCGGCAACACCTCCACCAGCATTACACAGGCAATTTTCACACTGGCTTGCCGAATTCTGGGTATCGGCAAACGCGCATACATCACCTTCCCTAATGGCGCTGAAGGCGAGGCCGCCGAGTTCTATACCGACCCTTCAATGATCCAGCAGTTTGCCTCGGCCATCGGTAGTTCATTCTTCCCGGCACCAGCGTTAGATCAGTATGCGCTGGTGGACACTCCACAGCAGGCATTGGACGCAGCGGTTGAAGTGGCCAGAGCACAATGTCGCGCAGCTCTGACGCCGGATAGCAGCGAGAATATATCGGAGCCAGAAGACAATTAGATATAAGAAACCCGCCAGTTGGCGGGTTTTTTTTATGCGCGGAATATGGCCTCAGTCAATTCTCAAACTTAATCACTCCGTGCTCGATGGCAAAATCAAAGAGTTTGTTAGCGATCAGGTATAGCTTTTTGCCCTGCTTTTGTTCCCAACCTTTAATGTCGGCGTCGACTTCGCGACTGCATTTATCGCATAGCGGGACCAGGTAGCGATCATGTTCACGCAAACTTCGATGCCGATAAAGATAAGGTGTCGCTACAGCGCCCCCACACCCCTCACATGGACGAGATGAAACAAAGCGACGATAAGATACACTTCGCCCCGTTAAAAGCTTAGGACGGCGCATATAGAGCAACCCTGAGTCCTCTTCCACGCCGATTCGAGCGATCTCACCTTCATACTTCTGAAGTAACTGCCCATCACTGGCGCTCCATACGATATCCGACTCCTTAAGCGTGCCTGCAGGTACTGGCTCCTTTTCCCGGCACAGAGCTATGCGCCCAGCATCCGCTGGTAATAAATGGGCCAGGCCACGTCCGATTGCCCACCAGCAAACTTCAATGACGCTAATATCCTTTCCATATGGTAGCCGCAGCTCCGTAGCGATCGTGTCCAGTATCCAGTTAACCCTGTTCATAAGGAGAACGTTCGCCAGGTCTTCGCGAGTCCGAAGCATGTAGTGATTGTCGTGATACCAGCACAGCTTTACCGCACTCTCACCATAGGCAGTGATAGCAAATTTGTTGTCATGGTCGCCGCCGTCAGGTGCCTGACAGCATCCGACGCTTCTATTCAGCCAGGCCTTTAACCCATCAAGTCCACCAGCAGCTTCACTAACCTCGGAACATGCAAAAAACGGTCGCATCATCTCGCTACCCGCCAGAGTGAAATCGGAATGAATTACGCCATCCGCTAACCCTGATTGTTCACGTTGCAAAGGCTCCATTACAAAGCGCTTATGGCTTGCTATCAGGCGGGATGTGTCTACATCCACGTTGAATATAGCCACCCCTGTGTTCCCTTGTGCGTAAGGGCTAACGATGATTTTCATGCTTGTTCCGTAGAATGTTTGTCCTCTGATGAGAGGCTAACAATGGCAAAATCAACTAACAAGCAATTCCAATAGAAAAGCATTAGATTAATGATCTAAATCAGTTGTAAGTTATTGATATGAAAAAGACACGCAAATCAAGTGGAGAAAAGTCTTAAGTCTCTAATAATATTATAGAAAAAAGGTGTGCTTAAGCTAAATAAGCCGATTAAAATGATGTTTCATTAACCAAATGGAGAGTGGTTTTAAGATGGCATTACATGGAAAGTTGATCCTGAATGGTGCAGATTATGCCCCCTTCAATCTCTATGGAGTTGGTGTGTTCATGGCTCACTCTGGACGGGGTTCATTTCGCAATAATTCATTCTGTGGGTCTGTTCCTAAGGATGGTCCTTTACCTCTAGGTAAGTATTGGATTGTAGATCGGCTTGAAGGCAACTGGCTTTCGCAAGCAGGTCTTGAATTAAAAGATGCAACTAGGCGTGGGCTTGGAATCAAGCAGTTCGGTAAATCAGACTGGTTTGCTTTGTGGCGAGATGATTTGGGTATTGACGACCACACATGGATCGATGGTGTAAAGCGGGGCAATTTTAGATTGCATCCAGGGCGCGTATCTGAGGGTTGCATAACGATTGCCCATGACTCTGATTTTGCGATGATAAAAACTGCTCTGATGAATACTCCACCAATTCAGGTCCCATGCATGCGGTCCCTAATGGCCCGTGGATGGGTAGAGGTTGTTGATGGCGGCTTTCAAAACACTTGCCCGTAGAGCATCAAAGACAGCCTTTTATATTGCACTTTCAATTGCCATAGGGCGAATATTTGGCCCCGTTGAATCATGGCTAAACATTGATTTTGTGCATAGCGCTGGAGAGGTTATTTATGGACCCGGAGATATGGGTGCAGATAATTTTTGGGACCTACTCTTTTACATCGACTTTCTTACAACTATGTCAATTACGACAATCGTCTATTTCGTAACAATGAAGTTAACTAATAAAATAAGGAACAAATAAAATGCCTATCCCTCCATATATGTGGCTTAAGGACGACGGTGGCGCAGACATCAAAGGGTCTGTAGATGTGCAAGATCGTGAAGGCAGCATTGAAATTATCGGCCTAAGTCACGGCATTAACCTTCCCGTAGATCACTCCAATGGAAAGATTACCGGCACTCGTCAGCACTCATCCATGAGAATCGAAAAAGAGGTTGATAGCTCCACACCATACCTCTACAAGGCGGCAGCAACAGGTCAAACACTCAAGAGCGCCGAAATAGGTTTCTATCACATTAACGATGCAGGGCAGGAAGTTTGCTATTACACCGTATTGATGGAGAACGTAAAAATCACAGGTGTTAATTGCAGCGTTCCCAACGTTAAACTGTCAGCCAATGATAAAATTAACCACGTTGAAAGCGTAAGCTTGCAGTACGAGAAGATCACCTGGCGGATTGTCGACGGGAATATCATGTTTGCCGATGCATGGAATGAGCGTCCGACTGCGTAAATGAAATTTACCTCGTTGCTATTGGTTGTATCAAAGTACATCATTCGCGCCATTCTCACGTTTATCGTGTTCTTCTTCGCAAGCGTCATATTATCTGGCGTTATAGAATCGACAATTCCTGAAACGTGGATCAATTTCGTGCAAGATTACGGTAATTTCATGCAAGGAAGTGAAGGCTATTACGATGCGTGGGACTTGATCGCTTTTGTTATCACACTACCCGCAACCATGCTTATTACCTGGTTAACATTCCGTTTTTCTGGGTATCTGCCTTTCCTACGCCCTTAAACAAGCTGGTGGAGTATATCTCCACCAGCTTCATTCGATTACCTAACACTCACCTATACTTTCAGTCTAACCACTGGAGGCTGCTATGTGTGGACGCTTTGCCCAATCCATGACACGAGACGATTACCTTGCGCTGCTGGCTGATGAAGCAGATCGTGACATTCCATATGATCCGGCACCGATTGGCCGTTACAACGTGGCGCCGGGTACAAAGGTGCTGCTGCTAAACGAGCGTGACGAACAGCTGCACCTTGATCCGGTTCTATGGTCATATGCCCCTGGCTGGTGGGATAAACAGCCGCTGATCAATGCCCGCGTTGAGACGGCGGCCACCAGCCGGATGTTTAAGCCATTATGGGACCACGGCCGGGCTATTTGTTTTGCGGATGGCTGGTATGAATGGAAACGCACCGGCGACAAGAAACAGCCGTATTTCATTCACCGGGCCGACGGCCAGCCGATCTTTATGGCGGCGATCGGCAGCACGCCGTTCGAGCGCGGAGATGAAGCTGAAGGCTTCCTAATTGTGACGGCAGCCGCCGATAAAGGGCTGGTTGATATCCACGACCGGCGGCCACTGGTTTTCACCCCAGAGGCAGCTCGTGAATGGATGCGTCAGGACGTCGGCGGTAAAGAGGCCAGCGAGATAGCCAATGATGGCACTGTGTCGGCAGATAAATTTGTATGGCACCCTGTGTCGCCAGCTGTGGGGAATGTCAGGAATCAGGGGCCTGAATTAATCGAACCGGTTACTTAACGCGTAATAGGTCCGAAAATCGTGTGGTGTAGCGCGGCGACAACATCTCACGTTTCATCTGCCATTGCTGCTGGATGCCCTGTCCGGCGAAATAGAGTGTGCCCTTGCCTCCCTTTGCATTTAGCTGATCCAAAATCTGCATGAGCCGTTCGCTATCCTTGCGCGGTGCGTTCTCGTCAAAGAGGTTTAGCTGCGCCACACCCTGGCTGTAGAAGTCACCCAGCATGACCCCTGCTTTCGCGTATCGATGGCCGTCCTTCCAGATTACGTCCAGGCACTTAACCGCTGCGTCGATAATGTCTCGGCTATCCTGAGTCGGCGTTAACAGCCGGTGGGAAACGCTATTGCCGTAATACGGTTCATTCGTGGCGAATGGCGAGGTCTTCACGAACGCTGATATGTGACGGCAATACTGATGCTCTCCGCGTAGCTTTGCGGCTGCGCGGGCCGCGTGGCTGCATATCGCCTGGCGCATCTGTTCGTATTCCGTTACACGTTCACCAAAGGAGCGAGAACAGACGATCTCCTGTTTTACCGGCGCGAACTCCTCCAGCTCCAGGCAGGGTTCGCCGCGCAGCTCCCGCACGGTACGTTCCAGCACAACGTTGAAGTGCTTCCGGATCACCGCTATATGCGTGTCAGCGAGGTCCAGAGCGGTTTTAATGCCCATGGCTTCCAGTTTCTTACTGATACGCCTACCAACGCCCCAGACCTCATCTACGGGTAACAGGGCCATAAGCTTTCGCTGACGATCGACGTTTGACAGGTCCACTACGCCGCCGGTGGCCTTCCAGGTCTTGGCAGCGTGATTTGCCAGCTTCGCTAAAGTCTTGGTTTGCGCTATCCCCACTCCTACGGCCAAACCGGTATTACGGTATACGGCATCCTTCAGCTCGCGCCCGAACTCCACCAGCACCCGGCAATTCCGAACACCAGTCAGATCACAAAAGGCTTCGTCGATTGAGTAAATTTCAACGCGGGGAGACATCTCCTCCAGGGTTGTCATGACGCGCTGGCTCATATCAGCATACAACTCATAGTTTGAACTGAAGCAGACCACACCCTGCTGGCGAAAGTAGTCCTTACACTTGAAATACGGATCTCCCATCTTAATGCCAAGTTTTTTGGCCTCGGCAGAACGAGCGATCACACAGCCGTCATTGTTGGAAAGGACGACAACAGGCTTACCCCACAGATCTGGCCTAAATGTCGTCTCACAGCTGGCATAAAATGAGTTGACGTCAACGAGAGCAAACATGACGGCCGCTCTGAAAGATTAACACCATAGATATCTCCATCATTAATACACTGGATGCACATACAGTATAACGAGACAGGAGCGTTGATCTAGTTCGTAAGCAAAATTTCAGGCTGGTGGGGGCGCAAGCGCTCATAATCACAGAATCATAAAATTATAAAATTATATGATTCTGTGATTATATGAAGAGGGGGAGGTGACACGTTAGAATGGTTTCAAGCGCGTTTTTATTCAACGGCGATGTGAATGTCGAATACATAAAGATCCCTTCGGACCTCATCGATATTCATCCTTTTCACCACTTTATCATCGCCACAATTGCAAGCGCACTCTGCAAAGTAAAAAGCGGAATCCAGCTTGTCCTTAAGATATTCTTCAATAACCTCTATAAGAGAAGCCCTAAGCTGAAGACCTTCATTGATACGCAGCTTCAGCTCTTCTTCAGAGGAAGCGTTTGCTATATTCAATACTGCTTTTTCAATGGCTTCACGCTGCTGCTGGGTAATCTTATTCGTTATTGTCATTGCTTCCCTTCGTCTTGTTTGATGTAAACAGGATCATTCCCCTTCGGCAACGTTACTGAACGTTCGCGATAAAAACGAAGTCGCTCCATAAAATATTCTCGGTATTGCTCAGGCTGTTCCCTGGCCACCTGCTCCGCGATGATTGGTATATTCATACGCTCTTTGTAGGCTACGCCAGATGCGGCCAGATCGACATTAACTTTATCGCGCTCTTCTTGGGACTTTGCAGCAATGTTCCACTCTGACATATGGCCTCCAGCAACACTCTACGTTTTTCTAAGGTATCTTGGCCCGGTTATCGAAGGTGCCTAGTATTCAGTAATGCCATCTCTTGCTGACAAAGCATGACGACAGCCTGACGACCTTTGACTCGCTGGCTTGTCAGATAGCGCTTCACATGTTTGCGGTCGATACCAGTTTCCAGCATGTCAAAGGCTCGCTGTTTGAGGGCATTGTTATTATTAGCCATAATTTTCTCCGTTCTCTCTGCTTATCGTGTAATCAGGCAGTCTAGCCTGTCCTTCACTAATTTAATTGCTGCACCGGCTATTACGCTTCATCACACACTTTATCCATGTGCTTCTGTATCCACTCACTTAGAGTCAAGCCTTCGGCGTTCGCCTGAGTGACGTACTGGTTTTTGCGCTTTGGTGTAACACGCATTCGGATCATCGCCGTTGCCGGTTCGTCGCCCTTCATTGAATTAAGAGCGCGTGGGTCGCGTTCTTGTTCGCTTTCTTTAGCCATAATTTATCTGTATGGAAAGTGATATCAGCAGGGATATTACAACAGGATTAGTTAAAGCCCCAACCGGGGCTAGTCCTTGCTGATGTAGTTCAGTGCGATGACACCAATGTAGATTCCGAATGCAACAATCGGGAATAGGTTGGTGAGGGTGTTTACTTCGTCGCGGCTATAACAGGCTGGTCGTTTCTTTTTCTCGATTACCGGGCTGGCATCATTTAGACATCTCCCAGCGGCGAACAACGCCAATCCAGTTAGAACCCAAGGCAAACTTCATCGTTTCATTTACCGCTTCACCAATGCTTATGATGGAATCGCCCTCTTTCATGAATTGGCGCATCCTGCTGCGTTCTTCTCGTTCGTTGATCTGATTGTTGGGTATCACATACCAGAATGATGCTGCAAGCGGATTGAATGTGGTTTTAGGCTGAATGTCGCAAACATGCATTGCATAGCCACCGTCACGGCGTTTGATAATCAGGTGGGGCATGAATTGGGGGATGTTACTACCGATAGAGACAAGCTCGTTAATGTCCAGCGCTTCGGCGTGGATAGCGTCCATAGCCATTGACGCGCATTCGCGTGCGGTGTTAGCCAGTGCCTTGGTGTTTTGTTTAGTGGTCATCAGAGGAGTCCTTTCGCTTACCTATTGCCCGGGCCCGCCGGGGCGGGTTGCCACTGTTTCGTGACAACAAGAGCATTATGCCCTTATTTGATTGTGGCCACAAGCAAATAGTTCGAAGAGTTGAAAATAAAATCCCTGACATCTGCCAGGGATTGAATCTTAACGAAGCCGGATTCGTTGACCTGGCATTATTAAACTAGGATTCCTGAGTTCAGGATTGAGTTCCACCAGCCGCTTAAAGAGGTCAGCATCCCCTAAGTAACGAAGAGCAATAGCAGTCAACGTATCCCCTTCTGCAACGGTATGGAATGCTGGTGGCTCGTTATTACGCATCCGTAACTGGATCTCACATTTGAAGCCTTGGCCGCATCCCTGATCGCGCTTTTCAACTGTCAGCACGTAACTGTCCCAGTCCTCCAGTTTGTAATGCGCTTTAATCGCTTCAAGGATTTCAGTTTCGTCGAGCTTCAGTACACGCTCTCGGGTTGTTGTTTCATGAAGATGCATTTTTCCCTCTGTCACTATCGTCCCGGCACCGTGGGCACCGGTTATCTGCAAAATATGGAAAGCTGCTATCCAGCTCATCTACCCACTGCTTATGGTCATAGCAGTAGAAAACCTCCCAGGGCATACCAAACTCTTCCATCCATTCGCGTACCGGCATGCTGATCTGAATTGGGGGGATCGTGCTCTGAGAGGTGGAGTAACAATTCAGCCTGGCTGTGAGCTCTTCAACCTCCCGTTTTAGCCTGGCTATTTGCTGAAGATGCAGGCGGCGTTCGCGGGCCAGCTTGAAATAAAGCTCACCGGTCATCTTTAACGTCCATGTCCGGGCTTTCTGGCCACTCTGGATCACGATTGGCAGCGTTGTACCATTCTCGCTGTGCCTGGCGGTCGCTACTGCATGGCGGCTCCGTTTTGGACCAGCGTCCTACCCACCAGTATTCCCCGTTGCTATGCTCGGCTGTACCGCACACAGAGCAAATGAAAACAGCTCCAGTTGAAGACCAGTAATATTGATGGCCGTGGGCGTTTAGCACCCTTTCCGTGGCGTTACGTGCCATTTTGCAAAATCCTTAGTTGGCATAAACCGCATTAAGTACGTTCGTTACAAGGAAAAGAGCAAGGCATAAAGCCAAAAGCCATGCTGGTGGTAGCCCCCTCATGTGTTGACCTCCTGCTGCGGTGCTGCTGGCAGTGGCATCCAGTGGGTTGGAGTCCATGATGCGCTATACACCGTCCATTTTCCTGCCAAGTAATAACCAACCTTTTGGCGCCAATCGCCTGGACCATCGAATTCTTTGGCACACAAAACTTCATCCGCTTTCTCAGGCATCCGCTCACTGCAAGCCACCCAACCATCTGATATTACTGGGATGCTGGTTTTAGCGGCTACGCAAAAACCATCCGGAATCACCGGAGAGTTGCTGCTGAGCGACTCGGCATTATTTGATAAAGAATCCAGTGCTGGAGCGGTCTGGATGCTGTTGAGCGACTCGGCGTTTTCGGCATCATGAAGCATGGCGTCGCGCTCGATTCCATCCAGTGCGATGCGCAACGCTTGGATTGCCACCATGTCGCCAGGCAGCGTGCCGTAACGCTCGAAGCAATCCAACAGGTTACGCATGATTTGCGGAGTCAGCTCTTTGTACGCATGCGCCAGCGGGCCGGAAACATCATTCGGCACTCCCGGCGCTGGCGGGGCGGTGACATTAGCGAATGCTGCACGTAATCCGGTCTTAATTTCCTCTACTTCATCAGCACCCAGCGATGAATCAGACAACGCATGATGGAATGCGTAAGCCATATTGTCATTGATAGCCACAGGCTCATCTTCGAGCGATGCCAGCGCGATTTCAGCCAGGCGCAAAGATAATGCCATGGCTTCAGATTGGGGCATCAGTTCGAGCCGCTCGCGGAAAAAATCCACATTTTCTTTTGCTTTTTCGCTTAACTGCTCTTTGGTGAATGTGGTCATGCTGTCGCTCCTTCCTGATACTGTTCGAACCAGAACACAACTGGGTCGGGCTTCATCTCAACCAGCCCCATGCGAACCAGCGCCTTTCCTTTTCCCGACCGGAGAAATTCCCTGCGGCCATCATCGATAATGCGGCGGTAATCATCCAGGCTATTGCAGTGCTTGTGCAGGTTGCATGGGTGGCAGGCCGGGACCAGATTGTCGATGTCATCGCGCTCCTGGTGGAGCATCTGTCCTTCAAAACGAATAACCGGCTTAACATGGTCCGCGTGCCACTTCTCGCCCAGTTCGCAGCCACAGTAAGCACAGCGACCGCCAAACTTTTCACGCAGCGCAGCACGCTGTTTTTTGGTCAGCGCCATATCACTCTCCTTTGGTGGTGATGCCAGCAGCAGCGGCTTTTTGAATCTCAAGCTCGGCCTCTTCGATAACTTCCAGGCGTATCTGCCCAAAGTCATCGTATTGCCTTAGCGCCATGGCCAGCGAACAGAGTAAGTTCTCAGCCAGCTTCTCTGCGGACTCAGCGCGGTCGGTTGCGGAAATCATTGTCGCCTCAACGTCCTTTAACCACTTCTCCTGCTTCGCGATGATGTCCGCCTGATTAGCAACCCGCCTCTCTGCGGCTTCCCGCTCATCCAGCAGCGCCAGCACTTCTTCTGGTGTGACTATTTCAGCCCAATAGTCTGACGTTGAACCCTCTGAACGAAATCTTGATTCTTCTAACGCCGCTTCACGCAGTGCCTGCTTATTCGTTGTCATGCTCGATCTCCTTCACGTCCTTGTCGCCATTAACCCATCCTTCCTGGAAATCGATATCCCCAGGTGTTACGCAACGCGCAGCATGCTGAACATCGCTCCAGTTCATGTTGTTTGAGGCCCAGTCTTCGATTTCAAAATCATCAGAGCGGAATAGCGGTAGGGTGTCCTCTGCCAGGCTACGATTAACATCAGCCCCAAACTCTTTGGCGTAATAGTCTGCGCGGTTGGTGGCAATCAACTGGACCGGTACAGCCCAAACACTCCCGTCTGGCATCGTAATGTGAAGCTCTTTGCTGATTACTGTGCTCATGCTGCACCTCCCTGGCGAAGTTTTGCGGCGAACTCTTCCGCGCCCATGGCGATCATTTTGCAAACTGACGCTTCGTTATCGTTTGTGCGCAGATGATCAGCAAACCTCTCCACACCCTTGGCCTGAGCTTCAGCCAGGAAAGCTTCGGTCGCTGGGGTTTTGATGTCGACCAGCATTCGGACGCTTTCGACGTTCTCCGGATCGGTTGATTGCTGCCATCCGATAGTTGCATCAATCGCAGCTTTCAGGCCCGCATTCTCCACAGCCAGCTGCGCCAGCACTCTCTGAGATTCTTTAAGCCGGGATTTCAACGATGTTACTTCGATACAGTAATCGTCATACTCGACCATAGAGCCTTCAACGTTTTCTACGATGTCGCAATGACAAGTATTTACATCACAGGATTCCCATTTGAAGCGTTTAATGCTCATGCTGTTACCTCAATTTCATCCATAAATTCATCTTCCAGTTCTTCGACGTTCTGGAACGGTTCGCACGATGAAGTACAACCATCGCCGTCGTCAGGGTGTGTTTTGGTAAGATAGATAAGACGCTGCCGGTCTTCTAATTTGGCGGCGGCCATCATCTGATCCGTGGTACGCTTCTTGCGCCACCAGGTGTGTCCATCTACGGCTTTAACAAGCCCGTAGCGGGTTTCCATATCGCGGTTCCAGCTGAACCACTCCGGATGCTCATGAGCGATAAGGAAGAGCTTTGCATCGCTCTTCTTAAAGCAGGTGAGGCAGTTGCCATAGTGCGGCGGGATGTTCAGCTTGAATGGCATTGCATCCCAGAATTCGTTAACGTCCTGCTTATCGAAACTGCCCCAATGACACAACGGGTAGACCAGGTTGAAGCGTTTCGTCGACGCTTTATCCAAACCCGCTCGCTCCGGTTCATCTGCACGCATGCCTAAGGCGGTTTTCGCACTCCATCCACGTCGGGCCAGGCCGTTATCTCTCATCCAACACCGAATCGTTTGAGTCTTCAGGTAATCGCTGCACTTCTGCCGCGACATGTTGGGGATTCCCTCAACACTGACGAATTGCTCAAAGGGTTCGGAATTGCGAGAGGCGGTTTCAAAATTTACGATCCGATACCGCATCCCTACTCCATGCTTAGGGCTGGTTACACCCTCAAGCCAAACCAAATTAAGACCAAAAAGCTTGTCCACCTTGTCGACGAAAATTAACGTTTCTTCGTGCTCTCTCCCGGTATTGGCAAAGACAAAATGGAGCTCGAACGTTTCTGCATAGTTCTGGAGCAGGAAGTCACACATAAACGCTGACGATTGGCCGCCAGAAAAACTCACTACTAAGGGTTCTCTACTACTAAGCACTTCCAACCTTCTTACATACGCATTGCTGCATAAAATAGGCCACCAACACGCAGCTGGTGGCTATGAAGCACTTAAACTGAATGCTCAGTGCTTTTCTTAAACTCTTCATCGGTCTGGCCGTATGCAGAGCAAATGAGACTGCATGCATGAATGACGGCATTCATCCGGCTATCTGCAGGGATGCCTGGGTGCTGCTTTGCCAGGGCCTGGCTAACATCTGCAACCAGCTTTAGTTGATCGATTTGATATGACTGGCTCATATGTCTTCATCAACGAACAGGGTGGTATCGTCAGGAACAGTGAGTGTGAGAATCGGGCTATAACCATTCTCGCAGGTGGAGAAAGATGAGGCCCAAGCTGGTATTGCGCGATCCTCTTCAGCTGGCGCCACACCCAATGCCCAGGTGCCGTCGTTCAGGTATGTCCCAACTACCTTTAGCTCACCCTCAGCTGACTTGAGGTGAAAATAGCTCGGTTGGTTTAAACAACTAATCTCTTCACATATGGCACCTCTACACTCCAGGAGATCGTCACTGGCACCGTAAAAATTCAGTTCTTTCATGCTTTCTTTTCCTTGAGTTTTGTTACTGCTGCCTCATTCATCCAGAGGCATTCCATTCGTTTACCCACGCCACGACCGGCACTAATCCGCGCCTCTTTTTCCGACTTCACCCACCCCTTCAGGATGTCGTTATAGAGCTCACTGTCATAGCCGCTAATCATCACCATCCCTTCCAACGTCCGACTAACAGCAAGTAGTTGCTCATGACCTTCTACAGTCATTTCATGCTGGTAATAGCGATTGCCTTGTACTCGCGTCTCAGGAAGGTATGGGGGATCTAAATAAAACAACGTGGTACTGGCGTCATGCGCACGCATCACCGGCACCGCGTCTTTGTTTTCCAAGATCACACCCTGAAAGCGCTGGCAAACTGTGGCCAGATTTGAGGGGTAATTCAGCCATAGGTGCGCTGGTGTGGCATATTCACGTTTGCTATCGCAACGAAATCCGGATTTGCCGTTTACACCGGCAGCACTTCCAAATCCCATGCATGCGCGAACCACCATTCTCCGGGCACGCTCTACCGGCTCATCTGATGGCTCTTTCGATGAACAGAATTCATCTCGGGAATAAGGCGTTAAAGCGCAGGCATCCTGAAGTTTCTGGTTAAGCGAAGGGTCACGCATCACCCGGAAAAGATTTACAACTTCGCCATCTAGATCGTTGTAAACCTCCGCATAGCTGCGAGGTTTTCGCAGTAATACGCTGGCCGCACCGCCAAAAGGCTCGACGTAGCAGCGGTGTTCGGGCATATGCTCAATAATCCATGGCGCCAGTCGAAATTTGCCACCGTGATAACGGATTACCGGATGTTTGATTACTGGCTGCTCCACGGTCACTTGAGATCACCTACACGGCACGCAAGGAACGTATCAGCTGCGCGGTGTGCCAGTTTTTGAGTGTCGTACTTCTGGATACCCCAGACGATGGCGTAGCATGCCCAGAGGAAGTGATGGGACCAGGATTTAAAGTCGTCCTCCCACAGGTCGCAGAGAATGCCTTCTTCATCAACAGCGTTCGCGTAGGCGGCGTTGGCCTCATACTCGTAACCGCTGGCGTTTTTGAGATCGGTAATCGTATCCATGACGCTTTCCAGCTTCACGGAATACGCATCCTCATCTTCATAATCTTCAGGCTTGTTGCTTTCCTTCCATGCCTCAAGGCGTTCATCCAGGGTCCGGCAAAAAAGCTGCTCATCCCATGTACGAGCAATCGCACCGCGTGGACACCCGGTTCCGGCTTCCAGCTTTTCAGACCAATACGCAGGGTTGATGCTGCCGTGTTCGCCACGGAAGAAACTGAACATGTCGCGAATACGGCTGAAGGTCCAGGTGCCCATATCGCCAGTCATGCAGAGATAACCAGGCCATGAAACCAGGTCAAAGTAGTAACACGAGTTATTAGGCTTACTGAGACGGATATGACGATATTCCCCATCGTCTTTGATGATGGTCAGCTGGTGCTCGCTCACTTCACGTTCGAAGTGCTGGAATACTTGCGATCTGCTCACGCTAACTCCTTCTCTTTCTCACGATACGGAGCGCGGTAAGCTTCCCAAGCGCCCTTGTCTTTGTTGGAGATAGAGATAAATTCACTGCCTGCCACCCAGCGAGCAACCTCAATGCCACCAGGGAAATTGAAGTACACCGACACCTTATCGTTGATATCGACATGAGCTTTGAAATTGGTGCAGTGTTCGAACTTAGCGCGAGCCTGCCCTTCTGCTTCATGGCGAATGCCGCGTTCGCGCTCAAGCTTGGCTTTGTGATCGAATTCGATATTCATGCGCCAGGCGTGACATTCCTCTGAGCAAAATACGGCTTCGTCTTCCCACACGCGGCTTTCGTCATCCGTCGTGACCGTGTTGTTGCAGTAGGAACACTCGAAATGCCAGTTGTGATCTTCCAGCAGCACCTTGTTAGGCACCTTGCCCTGGTGTGCGTACTCATCGAATTCTTTTGCGCGGCGGCAAGTGACTTGATCAACTGCTACGCCTAACTCATTGCACCCTTCGCGCTTTGCTTCGGCATTCGTTTTAGCGAAGATAATTCGCCCGTACTCATTACCCTGGACGTTGAAAGCCTTCAGTCCATTAATGCTGATCATTACTCTTTCTCCGGTATAAATGGTCGTACACAAATTCGTGCCCAGCCTTAGTGGGCTGCTCTTTGACAGGGGTAAGAAGTCCCAATTTGATAGCAATGGCGGTAACGGTGTAACCGCAGCTGTAGCCTGCGGCGATTTGCACGACCGTTTCAGTTAACAGAGCGCGATAGTCGTCCCTCTCAAAATCGGTTCCGGCGAACGCTTTCTCTATGACGCTATCTGTCAAATGTTTTACTGATACGGTCATGCTGCTCATCCGCGAACTCCCGCATTGGTTCTAATCCATCCACCTCTCGTAAAACGGATAAGACCCGCCTTACGAAGGGCCTGAAGACGACGATCGCAAAACCGAAACGGCTCAACATTTTTGTGCTTTGATTGAAGGCGCTCGCACTCGGATTTAAGCTCCCCGCCATAAATGGAGACGAACTTTGTCGGTACGGCGCACGCCGTGATGCGTTTAAGGATCAACTCGTCAAGCGTGCTGTAGTCTTCCCTGCGATTCACTCTTTCCCTCCTGACTGGCTCACCGTCACTGAACCTGGTACAGAAAAATCCGTTGAGTCAAAAACGGTGCTTATGGCACGTAAAAACTTAACGGCTTCCAGTGTTGGCATAGGTTTATAGTCGGCTGTTGTTTCAAAACTTTTTGTGTGGTGGTTGTAGAGAATTCCGGGCATCTCCTCATGAAGCAGTGTCATATCACGAGATACGCTGGCCTGGGTTACACCAAAAGTTTCTTTGGAATACCGGTAGTTGTAGATCCCGTGAATGGATAAAACTGCATCAACAAACTTAAGGCGTATGTCTCGAATCAAGACGTTAGGTTTGCTGTTTGTCATGGTTCTCTTCTCCAAAGGTAGGGATGACGAGCAACGCTCATTTATCTTCATTGTGGTAGCTGGAAAGCAGCTTCTCTGTAGCACTCACAGAATCTTTCACCCCAGATGAACCCGTTCAAAACACCACCGGCACATCGATGACGAAGTGATGCTATCAAATAAAACATTAATGCGTTAGATTTGAGAACACGTTTTCTAACATAATTCATTAGATTGTTGATCTAGGTAAAATTCAGGGACTGATTTGTGGGAAATTTGAAGGAAACCGCAAGGGATCGCGCACTTGAGCGCCAGCGTGCAAAACTCGCTGATCCGGCATGGCGGGCTGAACAATACGAAAAGAAAAGACAGAGCGCTTTACGCTCACAAACCCGGCTAAAAGCGAAACAGGCCACGCCTGAGTACAAAGCGACTCAGCGAGAGAAACAGTTAGCCTGTATTGAGCGTAGTCGTAAGAAGAACGCCGAAAAACCTCGGAAATCGACCAGAGGTCTGAAAGGAAGAACCCCAACTGCAGACGAAAAGAAAATCATGGATGCACTGGGGAAACTTCCCTGCATTGCGTGCTGGGTTCACGGCGAGATCCAGCCGGTAATCAGCCTCCATCACATCGATGGCCGCACCGCTCCTGATGCGCATAAACGACAACTACCGCTGTGCTGCTGGCACCACCAAATAGCGGCACCAACGGAAATCAGAAAGGCTTATCCGTGGTTAGTGCCAGTGCATGCTGATGGGAAGATCGGGGGGAGAGCAGAGTTTGAAAAAATGAATGATACCGAAGAAAATCTTTTAAAACAGGCATATGGTTTAATTTCAGATACGAAATCTAAACATTTTATTGATCTTATGAACTAACTTGTTTTATATTCATTTCGTGGCAGCAATGCCACCGGGCGTGGAACCCCGAAAAAGTGAATAGCAGTAAAGCAGTGTCACATCACAATGGTGGCACTAACAGAGAGGCTTAGCGGCCCATCGGTGATTCACGATTTCCGAAGTTCCAGCTCTGTTAGTGCCGCCGCCATCTTTTCCAGGCGGCTCCAGCAAAACACGGAGTGACGAATGGACGTAAAGTACCTCAACACCAAGATATCTAATACCACAGGCGGTTGCTACGACTGGTCGGTACAGTTCGGAAATAAGAAGTTTACCGGTGCTCTCGATGAAGCAAAACGCTGGTTCATGACCCAAACCTGTCTGAAAGTCGAAAGAAGAAAGAAAAAAACTACTTGAATCTAACTGTCTGTAGCGTTTATGATTTTTTTACCGTAGCAAATTCTACGGACGGGCGTGGAAACCCGGATTAAGCAAAAGGCGACACAGACGCCATAGCGTCTTTTTTTGTGTCCTTCACTATGCACACCCATATTCGGTAATACGTATAGAATCTATGGTGACGCTGGTGGGGCCGACTTCGGTCGGGCCGGTACCCTTTTGCGCCGGTATTTCCACCCCCATCAGCGTCACCGCCATATTGAGCGTGGAAACTCAGGCGGTGGCCCTTCTAAAGCAAAAGAAAGGATGCCACCAATGGCTACTGTCACTACCCCAACTCACCCAGAATTCATCTGGCGCTTTTATTCTTGCCAGAAACGCCGTTATCACCTGGTCATTGCTCAGACCGAATCTGAAGCCCGTTCACAGCTACCGGATGCACCTTGCATCTTCTCGTCCCGCTTTTCTACTGAACGTCCTCCTGTGAACTACTGGCTCACCCAGGGGGCTACAGCATGATTGATCTCAACAATCCTCAGGTAATTTCACCAGGGCACACCCTTTTCTCAGCCTTCATCATTGTTGTTGACCGTGACGCGGTGATGCGCCGTGCCGGTTGGCCGGAAAACATCTTCATCTGGTGCGAATTCAACGATCGCGACTATGCCGAATTGTTCCTCGTAAAGGATATGGCTATCAGCATCTTTGAACCTGCTCCGGACGATTACAACGAAGACGACTGGATCGTTATTTCAGCGGAGTAATGGACGTGCCCCTGGCACTTGTCAGGGGCTTTCGCACGTTTGAAGATCGGGTTTATCAATGAGCAAAGTTAACAAACCAGCGGCCTTTAATGGCTTCGAGCTGGCGTTTGTCGTCGGGCATTCCGGCCTTTCACGAAGTTCTGGCCACATCCTGGCGCAGTGCGCAAATCTGGCCGCCTGTACCAGCGAATACTTCATTCACAAATCGCATCGGGTGATCGCCGAGGAAACCGGGTATAGCGTTTCGACAGTTGTAAGGGCCTTCAGGGAAGCGGTAAGCCGCGGGCTATTGAGTTGCACGGTCATCGTTGATGAGCGTAGCAACGCGCGTAAGGCGAACCTGTACCGGTTTACGCCTGGCTATCTGGCGTTCGTTGGCCGGGTTAAATCCAAACTGCTCGATGCCGGACTTAAGATCACCTCTGCGATTCGAAAGGTGAAGCAGCTGGTGGATCAGGTATTGGCCCTTTCGCCCCCCTGTCAAAGTGATAAGCCCTCCCCCAGTCAAAATGACAGAGCTAAGAATAAGAGAACCTCTTCAAGAAAAACAAAAGGAGATCATTCCGGTAAACCGGAAGCGCCCAACACAGTGATGAGCAATACACAGCTGGCGCAAAACGTCGCAGCAGCAAAAGCGGCAGCGGCAAATGCCAGAGCCGAAAGCGCGAAGCAGGATCGCCACCAGCAGCATGAAGCCATAGAGCGCCAGGCGCGAAAGTATGCGTATCTGAAAAACAGGAAGGATTCAGATTTGCCAGGCAGCAGCGATTACAGCGACGAACCGCGCACTGGGCGACTTAGTGATGCCCTGGCCGCCGTATTCAAGAAATTGCCGCAAAAGCAGTACACGGTGCCGAAGGGGTTTAGAGGTTAATGACCAACCAGGAACGCCACCAACAACGTGATGGCATAGAGCGCCAGGCGCGTAAATACGCCTACCTGACACACAGGAGGGATAATGATTTGCCGGGATCAGGGACTTCAGTGATGAGCCGCGCACCGGGCTGTTCATGTATGCGTTGAATGCATTAAATAGATGGGTTGGTTATTAAATGAAAGTTAAACGAAATCAGCTAAGTAGGTTATTCAAATTGGGTAGCTGATACATGTCAATTTTGGTTAAGTCGCTTAATGATATAAGCCCATCGCCATCAGGAATGCTGGCGTTTCAACTTAATCAAAACAAAGGAAAAATTGCACATGGCAGTAAAAGTTATGATGGAAAACCCTCGCACTGGCGAACGTACTAACGGTTTTTACGGGTTCTCATGGACCACGTTGTTCTTTGGTGCTTTCCCTGCGCTGTTTCGTAAGGATTTCATCACATTCATTGGTGTCTTCATTGTGCTGATCATTCTGGCCATCTTCACCGTGGGGATTGGTTCCAGTATTGGTATGATCGCCTGGGCGTTCATGTACAACAAATACTACACAACGAACCTTATCAAAAAAGGTTTTGCCTTTGCTGGCACAAACACTGAGAACGAACTGGCTGCGGGTCGCCTGGGTCTCAGGCTAAATGCTGATAACTGCGTTACATTCAAAGAATCTCAGGCATAAACCTGCGAACATAGATTTCAAAGCGCCTGCAGGGCGCTTTTTCTGCAATGAGCCGCGTACTGTACTGATGAAGGGCGAGATCGATGTCCTTAAGTTAAGGCGGTCGCAAATTTAGCTAATTTGTAACCATCTTTGAAAGCTTATGGTATTGTTAATCAAAACGAAAACTACCCCGGCATGGATTACCTATGAAACAAGAGCTTGAAACCATTTTGCCTGAATTTGGTGAGGCAATTAGCCCGCACGTTTATAGCTATGTAACAGCTAATAAACACGCAACAGCCAAACACGTTTTGTTCATGGCCGGATCGCCAGCGGCAGGTAAAACCGAGCTCTTAAATCGCCTTATTGAACAAAACAATATTCAAAATATTGTTCGAATTGATGCTGATGATTTTCGTTGGTGGTTTCCATACTACAATGAGGAAAACTCAGTTGAATACCAGAAGCCAGCGTCAAGGATGGTTGATTTCATCTATAAAAAAGCGCTCTCTGAAGGCTATCCAATTGTCATGGACTCCACTTTTGCCAGCATAGGTATCGCCGAGAAAAACTTTGATCTTGCCCTCAAAGCCGGGTATCAGGTTATGCTGAATTATGTGTATTTTGATCCAGCTTATGCATGGATTTTTGCACAGGCTCGCTCACGAAAGGTTCCTTTAGATATCCTCAAGGCTAACTTCTTCAAGAGCAGAGCAACTATTGAACACATGCTTGCGAAGTATGAAGGGCAATTTACACTAAATGTTTATCATCGACGGGAAGATCCTGAAAATGATGGTCAGTTCGTTGTCGACTACACTCCGAACGTGACCCTTGCTACCTGGACGACCTCCCATCAATGCCCATATTCAGACGTTAGCGATCTAGCGCATTTAGGTGTATAATAAGTGTCCGATTTAAGGAGTGCATATGTCTGTTAAAACTGAAGCCATTAAACCAGTCGCTGAAATTTCGTTGTTCGATGCATTCGGACCGAACGTTGGTGAGCAGGTTCAAGCTATCAACCAGAGAGCCGCTGAGCTTTCCATGGGTGATATGGCTCTGGTAATGGGCGTTAAAGAGTCGGTCAAGCAGAAACCTGCGTTACTTGCTGAGCATGACGACGGTGTTGATTTTAATGATACCCTGTCAGCTTGGTTCGATTCTAAGGCATTTAGAACTGATGCTACTTTCCAGATATCACCACCTTGTAATTTAGGCTTAATGGTGTCACCACCGCAATTTGGGAAGGATTTTCCACTACCTGGAGCTATAGCGCGATCATATTTTCCAGTTCTGAGAACCTGCCAGCAAGGAATTCAAGACGTGATGGGCGCTGTGTCATCTAAGCTTCATCACTTGCAAGGGGTAGGTGTTGATGAGAGCAAAATTACAGTTTCTATCCGTTATAAAGATCCGAAGACTGGAGCATTTCGCTCGGAATCATTAGACGCTGAATCGGGTATTAACGCTCGCGCTTTAGTTACTCCCAAGCCACGAACCAGAAAAACTCGCAAAGTTGGTCGTGAAGTAGTTATGCATTATCTCGCTTCTAAAAAATAAATAGCACTGTATTATACTAATATCGCTAAGAAGATAAGTTTCCCACGCTGCTACTAACTGACTTCCAACCAGTCGGTACCAGAAATGAACCCCGCCATCCAAGCGGGGTTTGTGCTATCTGGGATATAGAACGCGAACGCTAAAACAGATAAAGAAAAGGCCCCTAATCAGGGGCCTTTCTCGCTACTTGCCAGTGATTGTAATCGACACATTCAGGGAGTTGTCAGTAATCTTCCAACCCTCTCCTTGCGGCGCTAGCAATGCACCAGTAACAACGATAAGAACACAAATGTAATTCTTCATTGTAAGGTCTAAACAGACCGTTTCACGGCATATTCACCGACGAAAATGACGCGAGAGCAAGTGCTACCAGCACTTGCGAGTACGGCAATGGATAATCCTTCCCAGAAGTCGGTGCCCGTTTGCGAGACGGCGAAAAGGTCCGCTGGCATTGTACCGCGAATAAAACTGAAAATTATAGGATTCCCACAAGACAATCTGAACTTTAACTTGTTGTAGATCTGATAGTTGTGAACGTTACTAAGTTAATTTGAATACAGGATTATGGGCTTTGTGGTGGGTACTGTTGTTCCCAGGGGCTTCAGGAGGCTTCAGGAAGCTTCCTGAGGTATCCTGAGGTAGACATTGATTACCTTTTAGGTAAAATAACGTTGCTACCAGCACTTACGAGTTTAGCTGTGAAGACCGCGAATCCGAACAGCACAAAAAAACCGCCTAACGGCGGTTTTTTTGTGGGTGCCGTTCTTAAATCACTACTCCAGCTCACCGGCCCTTATTTTTTCCAGCGTAGATTTGGTATTAGGCATTGTTCCCTTGATCGGGTCCAAGATTGTGCAGTCTACAACATCAGCTGCTCGACGCGGGTCCCCATCAGCAGTTAGCCATTGGCTGCTGAGTTTAGTCTTGCCACTAAAAATAGACATTTGATACTGGGTATATGAGCCGCCCATTTCTGCATACAAACGGAAATCGACCACCGCTCCATCGGGAACTGACTTAACCCCTAAATCATCTGCCTTTGCATCTGCCACGAAAAGAGCGGCGCTGCTTTCATAGAGTGAAAGCATCTTATTGCCGCATTCAAATTTATAGACTGCTTCTGCCTGAACGAATGTAGGAATTAAGACTGCTGAAAGAGCTAGGTTTCTAATATTCATTTATAGTTCTTCTATTGGTGTGAAAGTGTAAATTTCCTGCCCCAGGCTATTTAGTTTACGTTCATACCTAACACGCAAGCGCTCACCATCGCCAAATTCAAAAATTCCATTGCATACAAGGTGATCCTTTCCAGCCTTTTCTGTAATTTGGTCATAAGAGTCTATTGCGTTACTTGATTCTAGAGCGTCATTATATTCTTCAATTAGAAACGCTCTCATCTCAACATGATTACAATCTGTTCCTGTGTAGTCGGTTGCCCATGATGGCAATGAGGTAAATAAGCTGATTAATATTGCTATAATTCCTGCTGATTTCATTATCCGGTTCTCCTTAGCCGTTTTTCATGCACCAATTTTCTGCCTGAACACTGAAAATGTCATCAGACATGTACTTTCCTTGCTCCCCGGCTTCCTTTTTGAAATGCGTCAGCATTTTTTGAACGCAAGATTTGTCAACTGCCTTCATTTTATGCACACCATTAGCCTTGAGCTGCGCCGATTGGTTGTCTTTATCAAAGAGGACTTTAAAGCGTTCTACATCCTGTTTGGTTGCCAATCCATATTGAATCATGTACTCGTTACCGCCAGGAATTCCAAACATACCTATAAGCGGGCCTGTAATTTCTTCAAGTCTGGCATTTTCGTACATGGTTATTCCTGAGTAACCCGCATTGCCTATCTTGGCTATCGTGTCTTTTGCTGAATATCCCTCTTTGCTCATAGCATTCTGAATAATCTCAGTTGCATAACCCATCGAGCACAAGTCCCCTTCAAGTGATCGGGATTTGCAGAAAGGGGCTAAATTGTCGACAAGCGCTGCACCCGTTGGGAAATGCCTTGCTACTGATTGCCCAGCCCTTATATCTAAAGGAAGTGGGATCGCTTGTGTGATGGATGGTATTGCAAGTGAAAAGGCCAGCAGGCTTCGAACAACAAGTGAATGATTTACCATAATTTAAAATTCCGTTTTAAAAAAATGAAAAGGAATCCTAACAAAAATGGTCTGTGTAAAACTGAGTTAGGTCAATGGGATAAGCCAATATAGATAATTCGCAGCGTTTAATACTGTTTGTTTGGGATTAGTTTAAGATCTCTGGGCATATGAAAGAGCGGCGTTTTCTTGGTTTGGTGATAAGCTCCATGGACGCAGGATCGTCCCTGCACGATGTGTCATAAAGCATGACGTCACACAAGCCCCGTATATCAGATAGTTATCAACATATACACTGGCTAGATCCAATAAGATGATCCATTTAAAGATCCTAAATCGATCCTTATAGTTCCAAACAGATCCCCGATCGCTACAGGCCGCACCAGGCAAGGCTCTCAGAGCTTTCGGGTGTGTCGTATTATGCAAATGGTGTGTCATAGCATGTGATAAGTGTGTCACAACATGTATTAAGTGGGTGACATCATGCACAAGGTGTGTCATAACATGCCAGCAGGTGTGTCATAACATGTAAAAAAATAACTTATCCACCATTTGTGGATAACCATAAATGGAAGTAACTCAGGTGGCGTAACTATATGTCGGATAACAACTTTTTACCTGTTCAGATTACCAATGAAGGCGAATCACATCAATTAACAGTCACAAGCACATCCTCGGTCCAACCGGCTATCCTTTTGCGTCTGGGGGTGTTTGTTCCTGGCTCTCGCTCCATACCAAAGGGTCAGGTACAAGGTATCGACGTTTCTTCGACGTTCTCCCAGCTGGAGTTTGCCCGTAAAGAGGGTTATGACGAGGTGCGAATTTTTGGTGAGCGCCTAAATATCTCCACTGACTTCAGCGTTTGGATGGGAGTTATCGGTGCATTCAGTAAATATGGCTTGAAATCAAACACTATAGAGCTGCCTTTCACTGAGTTTGCCGCGTTATGCCAATACGATTCTCGCCAGTTTAACAAGCGGCTACGTGACACGATCTTTGATGCCCTTACGCGCATTGGTACTAAGACGGTGCAGTTTAAGAGCAAGAAGACCGGCGATAAGTTCTTCACTCAGTTGCTGAAGAATGGCAAGTATACCCGCGAAACAGACACGATCACTCTTCAAGCGGATGAGCGCCTCCACGAACTCTATCAGATTGACTACAACATCCTTTTACGGAAGCGCCCCTATCACATGCTGAAAGGCAAAGAGGTCGCACAAACGCTCTATACATACATCGCCAGCCTTCCAGACAACCCCGCTCCGATTCGATTTGACCGGATCATTGAACGCCTCAATTTGACGTCTCCAATTAAGGAGCAAAACCGCCTAATTAAGGCCGCGCTTAAGCAACTCCAGGACATTGGATACATTGAGTATTCGATTGTTAAGGATGGGCGCACACTGACCGTCCTGATCCACAAGCGTAATAAGAAATTGAAAGAAATGGAGTCATAAAAGGTGGGTCACAGTATGCAAGCGATCCAGCAATGGTGGGTCATAGCATGTTGTTAGGTGTGTCGTATTATGTTCCGGTCACACTGTCACTTTTATGCATTTGAAATCAGCCTGATTTTTAAGCAATTCATTTTAGTTCGCATGATACGACACACCTTTTGCATATCCTAACCCACCTTTTGCATGTTCATACCCACCTTTTAAAAGATCCTTTTTGCTGACTTGTTGGCTACATGTTGTGACACACCTTCTGCATGATGAAACCCACCTTTTTTTGATGACTACCGCTACCGAAAAAAAACTTGTTGACCCTACTTTGTAAATCACACACTTCATAGAATGCTCCTGCGTTAACGGCTCCCATGAGGTTTTTTGGCGATTATCTCTCTTACTGCTTTGCGCGGTTCGGGAACGTTAAAGCCACTGGAGGCCGCTTATGCGGCCTTTTTTCGTTTGGGGGAGCTATGAATCAAAAAATCGCTATATTCTGCATGTCCACCGACAAGCCAATGCTGATGCTTGCGGGGCTTGTTAAAAACGTACTGGTTGTCACCAGGATCGAGAAATTAGACAAACCGCTAGACGTTCTGCAGCAAACCATCCCCGCCAACATCCAAAAACTACGCGACAGCGGGTTTAAAGTGCTGGTGGATGAAGACACGCCTATGTTCTCGCGTGGCACTGGCGCGAGCCAGGTGTCGTTGAAAACGAAACACCACGATGGCAGACCTGTACTCATGGTTGGTATAGAGCGTTACCGCGAACTGAAGCGCCGGAACCTCATCACCTTCCCCAAAGGGGTTAGTGTAGGTCTGTATGAGCTGTCATCGTCTCTCATGGATGTTGAGTACAAAGATAGCGGCGAGGCGGTCTACAAAGTTAACTGGCAGGATCTTCGACCTGAAAACACCACGATGATCCTTTGTTGCTATGCCACAGTGTTTAATAACGTGGCTTCAGCTGACTATATCAAGCAGATGAACGGCCAGGCCGATGAAGACGAAGAGCACGGCATGTTTGCTTATCTCATTTCACTGGTCACACACCAAAGCGTTGAATCGGCAAATGCGGCCTCTAAATCGCTCTCTGGGCGGCGCATTGACGAGAGCACGGTGATTCTATGAGTTACAGCCGTCTCGATGACAGATACGTTTCTGACGACATTCTCAGGGCAATGCTTCACCAGGAGGTTTTGCTCCGGGTGAAGGTTTATCGTGAAGACAGTTTTGAATACACCATTAAGCCGGATGAGCTTTACCGTTCGGATCTTGCTGCGTTCCGGGCATACGGAACTGATGACTTGAGATGGGTATTTCGTTTGCTTTCAGGTCATGAAAGTGAAATGGAGGAAATGCCGGTGGGCACAACGTTCACCCTTCCGGATCAGGCATGGATTCGCAAACGCATTCGTGAGTATGCAGGGACCAGTCCGGAGTTTGAAGGCTAATGGCTGATTACCCAAAGGCCCAAAATGGCAGCTATGAAACCAGCGGCCTGTCTTCCCGCGAGTTCAACCGCGTCTTTCGCCTCATATCCAAGGAGCAAACAAGAAAGCGCAGGCAGGCGCACCGCACGCTCACACCCGGCAGGCTGAAAAATAAGTCTATCGACGACATACTTCAGATGGGTAAGAAGAAAGGCGGCACATTCTTCACCACTGACGATCTTAAGGGATTTGAGAAAAGCAGAACCAAAGCGCGGCAGAAGTATAATAACAGCGTTCCTGGCATTACCTATGCGCAGCTGGTGGCTTCAAGCCAGGCAATAGACATAAAGCGCGCAAATAACAGCGTAGATGATGGCTCAGGCATCAAACGCGCTGTGCCGGTATCCCTCAAGCACAATGTGATCAACATTCGAGTTGAAGCGTCAGATGTTTCAAAACATCAGCACCATATGGTGAAAGTGCGATTTGAGGAATGGGATCAGCTTGTTGACGGCGCAGTCGAGGAAGATAAAGGCACGTCGAACCTGACAAAGCAGCTGTGCAGTGGCCGTGTCTCATATGATTGTGATTGTGGGCGCCACCAGTATTGGTATCGATATATCGCGACCGCGGGCAATTTTGCTCTGGCCCCGCCAAAAGAATACGCTTACCCGAAGGTAAAAAACCCAAATCTCAAAGGCGTTGCGTGTAAACACGTCATTCACTCAATGACTCGTCTTCAGTCAGCCAGCTGGCAGTTGAGCATCGGAAAAGCCTTGGCTAAAGCAGCATCCCAGATTTCATTCGGCGACGATCGCCGCCGGACTGCTGAGCACTTCTCTGATGAACAACAGAAGGTATTCAACCGAAACCGCAACAGCCGAACCGACGCGTCTGCGTTAAAGCGTGAATGGGCCATGTATCAGCGCCGCCAGCAAGCTTTAGGTGATAAACTGGATAAAGGGTCCAGCAAAATTGACGCGTTGCGCAAGCAGCTCACCAAGGTCCGAAAGCAGTCCGAATCCCAAAAGCGTCGAGCGGCCCAGAAAGAGCAACAGCTCCAGCTGGAAAAGGATAAGAACAAACTGCTGATGCAGCGGCTATCCGATCAAATGGAGCTGAAGAAACAGACCTTTGTTGACGCTCTGGTGATGACCGGCACGCCGCGAGAGCAAGCCGAGAAAATGTTTATTGAGTATGCGAAAAATGGCGGGAAGTGACCCGCCTTTCATTATTGAGGAGCATCTGAAAGTTTTGTGGGCGTGTTTTCAACTTGTTCTATAGTTACAGATTTTGTTTCTGTGTTATTTTTAACAAATTCAATCATGTCTTTAAGTAATTGTTCGTTTGGGAAATACTTCATAATTTCCTCTTGGGCTAACAACTGAATAAAACCGATTAGATCTCGATGAGAGTAGCTTTTATTATAATGATCGTAAATCTCAGTTAATTTAGTTATGTAGCTTTCAATCTCCATTTTTGAATTTCTTAAATCGCGCAAGTTATTAATGACATCATCTCTCTGGATTCTAAGTCTTTTTAGCTTTTCCTCAGTTGCATTTTTACGCATTTTTGCTAGTTCGTGTTTTTCTTGGAGATTATTAGTAAACGCCCCCCAGATATCAGAACCTACGGTGTTTCGCGCTTCCCTGGCGGCTGCAACTACGCCGATAAATATAGCATAAAACGAAGTCATAATGGGCATGAATATTGCCGCAATTACGCCACAGATAACAGGCCACCAGAAGAAATTCCACATAAAATCCTTCTGAACACCTATATAGATTAACGTCATTTCAATCGAGTCTTTTGACTTGAAGATAAGAATTATATTCTCCAAGTTAAAAATAAAAAGAGAAGTTAGTACGTAGCCATAGAAATTATTTCTTAACCTGTCAAATATAACGTCAGTAATCTTGTTTTTGGCCTCTTCATACGCGTCTTTTACATCATTGCCGAATCCCATCTTTTTCCCTTATGCATTTCCAAATGTTAATGACAAAGAAAATACCACATTTTGGCCTGATCTAATCCCTCAATCAAAATCACAATCTCCCTACACTCCCACCTTTCGAGAGCAGCCGACCTATGAGGACTTTATGGGCCGTTTTGATGAGTGGTTTGTTGATAAACACGATCAGGAACAGGACGAGGAGCATCGCAATGACAGCGCGACGCCAGATGCGGCAACGGCGGTTGAAGCGGGAGGTGCTAGCCAAGCAGCACATGCACCAGATGAATCCCAATTCAGCGAAATCAGCCAGCAGGAAAGCAGTATTGATAGCGTTGGGCATGTTGATGACGGCGACGGGAGCTACGTTCCTCCTCCGGATGATGAGCCTGACGTAGCCCCGCTGCCGCCTGGTATCGCAGATCGTAAACCTACCCCTGAAATGCGATCACGTTTTAAAGGTCATGCTCCGTTAAACGATCAGATGCGTGACGACTGGATGAGAGTCATTGAAACCCATCAGGATGCGTTCCAGGCGCTGTTGTTTCGTCCGTCGAATGGAACGTATGGACAGGTGGATACCGAAACGGATCTTGAGTCATTCACCGAGATAAATAACAACCAGCGCAATTTGACCTACGAAGAGCCAGAGCTGGTCTGGGTTGTCGATAACCCAGATGGTCGAGAGTCATTTCAGGTTATCGATGGTGATGGAGATCAGGATGGCATCACTGATGATGTCATGGTTTTGAGAGTGGCCAGTAAGAATGTCACAGTTGGCTCCATTCTGGAATGGAACGAAGAACTGGCGTTTGGGGTAGCGCGGCGCTGGTGGTATGTCCACCGTATCTTCGGGGTTGGAACGCAGCACGTAGGTTCACTCTATTACTGCATTCCGGCGCGTAACTTCGACACGACCGTTAACGGGGTGAAATGATGGATAAGTCATTAGCGAAAATCAGGGAATGGATAAGCGACCGCACCGGCGCTTCAGAGTCAACAGGGCTTGAAGCCGTGGATAAAGGCATTGCTTCGTTTGTAAGCGGCTTTTTTAGCATGGTCCGCATCACGGAACCCTCTGAGTCACAACAGCGCTTTGCGGCGTTCCTGGCGCGTCCACCAGCTGAGCGTGTTTACGTTGGGCGCTATGACAGTGCCATTGAATTTTTACATGCCATGAAACGCGCACGCAGCGGCGCAGGCCGACGTCCACGAAAACCTGGGCAGGAGCAAGGTAGGGATCTGATAAATCACGATGCCCTTCCCCTCATAAACCTATCCCGCACCTTTGACGTCGGTTACGAAAATCAGGATCGGTCTAAGGATGTGCGCGATATTGGCAAGTTCTGCGATCCCAAGACCGGAAAACCGCTTGCTGAGCTGGAGCGTACACAGGCGATGCTGACCTACAGCGTGACGTTTATAGCCGCTGAAAAAGAAACGCTTAGCTTGATGTGTAATGCCTATGCGGGCCGGATGAAGCAATTGTTGAGCACAAAAGTGAAGGCAGACACCATTTTAGTACGAGTTCCGGTGTCGCTGGAGTGCGCATTGATGGGGGCAAAAGATGTGTCATTTTCAGATGTGTCCTCGCCAATGAACGAGGAGCGGCTTTTCGCCGCCCAGACAACCATTGACGTTACAGCCGAAGTGATGACTGCCTGGGAGGTCGAAGCAAGGCCCAAGTTCACGCAGATGTCGGTATCGCTCCGGGCATGGAATGAAGGGGGCCGCAACTGATGGCGCAGCAGGAACTACAGCAGCTATTTTTACAGTCCGTCACCCTTAATGATCAGCTGATCCCACGTGAATGGATTATCGCATGTGTTTACATCGAGAAAGCTTCGCTTGCGGGTCCACTTTTGAAGCTTGAGATTCGTGATATGACCGGTACGGTTATTGATGACTGGAAAGCAAAATATGGCGCCAGGTTAGTGGCCGAGATGGGCGATCCCGAGGGGGAAAAAGAGTCCTTCAGCACGGTGTTTTTTGTCACCTCTGCAACGCTTGGATCTGATGTTGTGACCTTGATTGCGGTCAGTGAAGAAGTTCGTCAGATGAAAATCCCCTCTTCAATCACACGTATGCACACCAACAAAACGCCATCCGAAGTGTTTGCCGTGTATGCAAAAGGGCTGACGTTAGATCTGGACAACCAGAAGCGTGCGATCACCTACTATCTTACCGCCGGTGATAAGCCGTCAAAAATGCTTTCCCAGATAGCTCAGGACAAAGCCAGCCTTGTGTTTGTGTGCCGGGGCTCGTTTTACTTCCGCTCGCTTGACGAGCTGATGAAGCAGAAAACAGCGTTCGTGTATGAGGCAAATAACCCAAAAGCTGATTATGCGATCTCTAAAATGAGTCCCATCCACCAGGATTATGCTTCGACCTCAGGCACGAAGTACCGTTTCGTCGGGTATTCGATGACAGACGGCTATATCGAGGTCGGTGATCCAAGCCTACCAGTACGTCATGTATCAGATGCTGATATGGAAACGCTACGAAATATGCTGCGTGCTCTGATACCGAAACTCGATATC
>Ga0207713_1000183_pt1 | contig 88841 bp, 88 predicted proteins | sample KBSS64metaG_FD_184404 | JGI IMG/M metagenome (GOLD analysis project Ga0207713, IMG submission 184404) | Switchgrass rhizosphere microbial communities from Kellogg Biological Station, Michigan, USA - KBS S6-4 metaG (SPAdes) (version 2) | ecosystem: Host-associated > Plants > Roots > Rhizosphere >...
TGGCGCCGCGCGGTGTGCGGCGACCTGACGGCTGCATTCGATTTCCGCACGCCGGACTCCAAGGTGCCGCCGCTGCCGGACACGAGCAACTACAAGAGCATCGCCGACAACCAGTGCGCGACCCAGCCGAAGCCGACCGTACCCGCTGCGCCTGGCGCGATCGATCCGCAGGAAAGCGGGATTCGTTTCGCGCGCGCGTTGCCGTATGAGTTGCATGTAAACGGCCACGCGGATGTGAAGAAGAACACGTTCGAGATTTCGTTCGGCAATTCCGGCGACCAGGGCGCGCATTTCTACGTGTATGCGACGAATCGCACGGATGGTCCGTGGCGTTACACGGTCGAGGCGGGCAAGTCGCTCAAGGAAACGTTCGACCTGACGACGACGAATGGCGCCTATACCTTCGAAGTGTTCGGGCCGAATGGTTTCGTTCGGAAGTTCGCGGGCGACACGCAGAAGGCTGCGAGTTCTCGCGGCAACGACAAGCCGGCGCAGCCTGAGGTGAAGGTGCAATACGACGTGGCGAACGGCAACGTGTTTCTGAGTTTCAGCAACAAGGGCGGTGGCGTGGCTCGCTTGACGGTGACCGACAATGCTTACGGTGCGCGCGTGCGTCCGGTGCTGGTGCCGGCCGGCGCACATATCGAAGAGGCGTGGGTGCTGGCGTCGAGCCATCACTGGTACGACTTGACGGTGACGAATAACGACGACGCGAGTTTCTCGCGTCGCTTGGCGGGTCACGTCGAAAATGGGCGGCCGAGCATCAGCGATCCGGCTGCGGTCGCGCCGGTTCTGGTTACCGGTTAAGTCGCGTTGGGAGCGCTGGGGGACGCAAAACCTTCACGCTCCCAGCAAAACCCCCGTCCTGAACGGCCGCGTGCCCGTCACACGCCCCAGCGGCGCGCCGGCCGTCACGAACCGGATCGCCCGCCGCATATAAAACACGCCTTCGGTATTGCTCGACACCGTGGTTGTCTCATCGGTCAACGGATCGACGATATCGAACAAAGCCTGGCCGACGCGAATCCTGTCACCAATCTTCGCGCGATGAATCAGGATTCCGCTCACCGGCGCATAAAACTGCTCACTGCCGGCGAGCGGCGTCGCAGGCGTCGGCAGTTCGGGCAGCGGCTTCGCGTCGATCAGAATCGCCTTGCGCCACGCGAGATAATCGACAAGCGCGTCGGCATCTTCTTGCGCCGCTTCATAACAAACATCGCGCTGCCCGCGGCATTCAACCGTCACCGCAATCGTTCCAGTCGGCACCGGTTTATCCGCCGGCATGTCCTGCTGCAACTTCCACCACAACAAGCCATGCGTCTCATCGAACGACTCGCCGCCTGAGTTAGTGGCAAGCAGCGACGCTTGCGCGCCGAGATACCGGGCCAATGGTTCGAACTCAGGCCACGCTGCTTCGCTCGTATAGAGATGCATTGCCGCTTCCAGGGAACAATGCAAATCGATCACGACATCCGCGTCGAAAGAGAGCTTCAGCAAAGCCAATTGCAAGGACTCGAATTCAGTCAACGGCTTCTGTTCCGTCAACTCAGCCGCAATCAGTTCACGCACGATCCGCCGATTTTCTTCCGCGTCGGAACCGAGCACCTCCTTCGCCCGCGTCGCCAGTTTCGGGAACTGCATGAAGTGCCGATTGAAGTTCTTGCCGCTGCCTAAATCGAATCGTCCAAGAAATTGACCCAGCAGGTACTGGCCGAGTCCAACCGGATTCGCCACCGGCACCAGCACGATTTCCGCATTCAGCGCGCCCCGCTTTTCGAGTTCTAGCAATCGACGCTTGAGCAAAACAGTCGTCAGCATCGCGGGCGTTTCGTCGGCATGCAGCGACGACTGGATATAGATCTTCTGTCCGCTCCCAGCCGGACCGAAGTGAAACGACACCAGTTCGCGGTGCGTGCCGATAGCCGGCGACAAGAGCGGAATCGATTGCCTGTTCATGAGCGGATGATCTGAAGAAGATAGAAAGAGTAAGAAGCTAAACGATCAATTGCCGTAGGGATCGAAGTCGAAGTACTTCCTCGCGATCCGCGCATACGTGCCGTCCTTGAGCATCGAAGCGATCGCCGCGTTCATGGACGCCTGCACCGCGGTCTCATCCTTGCGCAAACCGATGCCCACGCCGCGGTCGCCCATCGAAAGCGGTTCGCCGACAAACGCAAAACCCTTGCCCGCCGGCGTGCGCAAAAAGCCGATGTCCGCTTCCACCGAACCGAGCAGCGCGCCGTCGAGCCGGCCATTGCGCAGGTCGGCGAATACTTCGTCCTGACTCTTATAGGCGACCACGTGCGCGCCGATCGGCGCCCAGTTTTTCAGCGCGTAGCCTTCGAACTGCGTGCCGGACTGCACGCCGATCTGCTTGCCGGCCAGCGCATTCAAGCCGCCCGCGAGCGCGGAACCCTGCCGCGCGATCAAGCGCGACTTGAATTGAAAGAGCTTCGAGGAAAAGAGAATCTGTTGCTCGCGCTTCTCGGTGATCGCCATCGACGACAGAATCGCGTCGATCTTGCGCGCCTGCAGCGCCGGAATCATCCCCGCGAATTCGAGCTCCACCCACTCGCAACGCGCGTGGATGCGCCGGCAGATTTCGTTGCCGAGATCGACGTCGAAGCCTTTGAAGGTGCCGTCAGGCGCCTTGACGTCCATCGGCGGATAGCTCGGATCGATACCGAGACGCAGCGTGTCGGGCTCGGCGGCAAACGCGCCGCCGCTAAAAATCAGCGCGGCGCTCAGGATCATCAGCGGAATTTTCATGGACGGGAAAAGTGGATGGGGTGGAGGACGACAAACCGATCCTATGCCGCAACCGCGCTTTGAAACAGTCCCATCCGGACTATCATGATCACCTTTCCCGATCACCAACAGAAGCTTTCATGGCGCTGACGATTTCCCAACTGCGCGCGTTCACCGCCATTGCCGAGCACGGCAGCATCCGCGCGGCGTCGCGAGCGCTCGGCATCGCGCAGAGCGGCATCACGCAGCAATTGCAGAACCTGGAATCGATGCTGGGCGCGACCTTGTTCACGCGCACGAATCGCGGCATCGCGTTGACCGCGCTCGGCCAGCGCCTGTTGCAGCGGGCCGGCGCCATCATCGGCGAATGCGAGCGCGCGGAGCAGGAAGTGCGGCAATTGCGTGGCGACTACATCGGCGAGGTCACGTTCGGCATGACCACCGAGCCGCTGGTCGACGCGTTCGCGCCGGTGCTGATGGAATTTCGCTCACGCTTCGAGCGGGTCGCGGTGCATCTGCGTACCGGCACCTCGCGGATGATGATCTCGTGGATTCGCGAAGGCTCGCTCGACTTCGCGGTCGCGCTGGTGTCGAAGCACACCGATACGGCCGATCTGTCGGTGACGCCGCTTTATGCGTCGGATCCGGTGATCGTTTGCCGCCAGGGTCATCCGAAAGCCGGTGCGACGTCGCTGGCCGAACTGGTCGATTGCACGTGGGCGGCGACGCGCTCGCCGAATCTCACGGACGATCCGCAAATCAACCGGCTCAGTCATCTGTTTGAAAGCCACGGCCTGCCGCCGCCGAAGATCGTCGCGACCGTGGAAGGTTTGTACGAGATGCTGCATCTGGTCGGCGCGACGGATTGCCTGTCGCTGGAAGCGTCGGTCGTCGCGAAACGCGGGCCGTTCGCAAGCACGCTCACGTCGATCGATGTGCGCGAGCGCGCGGTCGAACAGAACGTGTGCCTGCTGCAACGCGCGGCCATTCCGCTCACGCCCGCCGCGCAGGAACTGGCGACGATGATTGCGTCGTACACGCGCACCGTGCGGGCGCGGTGAGTGCCGGCTTTAATGCCTTATGTTGGTCGAGTTCAAAACTCGACCAGCGCGAAATCTTCCTTGCCCACGTCGCAGAGCGGGCAGCGCCAGTCGGCCGGAACATCCGCCCAGCGCGTGCCGGGCGCGATGCCTTCATCGGGCAAGCCCGCGGCTTCATCGTAGACCCAGCCGCAGATCACACAGACCCATTGCTTGAAGTCATCCGCCGAGGCTGCGGTTTCGCCCGCTGCATCCGGCGCATCGGCTGCTTGCGATGCGGGCGTCTCATCGAGGCTCACCACGAGCGGCGCGGCAGTGCCCGCGCCACTTTCCGCAAGGCGCGCTTGCAAGCTCTGCAGCAACCGCTGCGCTTCGGCCCGCGTCAGATCGATCCAGTAGGGATCGCCGGCGCCGTCGTTGAGCCGCTCGGGGGAAAACTGGATCTCGACGGCTACGCCCTTCTTGTACATGGCAAATCGGAATAGCGATGAAGCCGGCAGCGCGTGCCGGCGTGCGTCTTAAGCGTGGACTAGAGCAGCTGATTCAGCAGGATGGAAGCAATCAGGCCGGCGGCGCCGATGATGCCGAGCACTTGCAGCAGAGTGAGGGATTTGCGGGAGGCGGTGGGGATGTGTTGCGTCGTCACGAGGTGTTCTTGAAAATGAGGAAAAGCGAAATGGTACACGGGCGCGCGGCTTGCGGATGTCGAATGGCGCAAACCTTCACGCATGAGATGCCATTATCGCTGCCCGAAGGTGGCCGAAGATGGCCGATTGCCTACCGAGCGGAGATGGATTAGTTCGTCGCGCGGTGCAAAGTTCGCTGACGTTCGCTTATGCGCGATTGCAGCTATTCATTGCATTGGCGTGGCGTGGCGCCGCGGCCCGCGGCGCCAGAACCGCCTATCAGCTTTTCGCCAGCGGACTGCCCTGACGCGAATCCCAGAAGCGAATCACGGCGGTGTCGCCGGTGCCGGCGCCCACCCGTTGATCCGGCGCGCCGCGCTCGCGCAGCAAGGCCCGCAGTTCGTTGATAACCGGAAACACCTCGTGATTCCAGTCGGCGCCCTGTAAATCGTGCGCGCGCTGTTCGGCTTCGACGATCTCGCGGTCTTCCTTGAAGATGCGCTCGGTGAACCACACGAGCAACGGCCACGCGAGATTCAGCACACCGGGAATCCCCGGCTTGCGGATCGACAGCAGCCCGAACGTGCGATTGGTGCGCTGCTCGCGATCGAGCGGCACGTAGACAATCCACAAATCCATCACCAGCGTCTGCTCCGACGTACGGATTTGCAGCGTCTGATACGGATACTCGGTGCGGATCGTCATGACGTCCTTGTCGTTGTCGCCGCCGGTCTTGCGGCTCTGGCCGAATACGATCGCCTCGCCGATCGGCTGCTGGCCGGCCATGCGCGCGAACGTGTAATCGACCTCGACCCAGCCGTCGCCGTGACGCCGCCCCAACGAACGCGCGCGCATCTGCCCCATTTGCCGGCGATGCAGGAACTGATGGTTCATGTCCATCAGGTTCTCGTGCATGAACGAGTAGTGGCAATTCACCGGACGGCCGAAACGGCGCGTCTTGTACTTCTTGTCCGACACCGAGCCGAACGCGGGCAGCGGCCTTTCATCGGCCAGCTCGGCATTGCCGGGGAACACGAAAATCAGCCCTTCGACTTCGCGGCATGGATAGGAACGCACGCCGTTCGGCAGACGCTCGCGGCCCAGATACGGCACGTCGATGCACTTGCCCGAGCAGTCGTAAGTCCAGCCGTGATAGCCGCAGCGAATCGACTCGCCATCCACCACGCCCTGATGCAACGGCACCTGACGATGCGCGCAGCGGTCTTCCAGCGCGAACACCTTGCCGCCCTCGGTGCGCGCCAGCACGATCGGATCGCCGGCGAACGTGACGCCATGCGTCTTGCCTCGCTTCACCTCATGCGACCACGCGAGCGGATACCAATAGTCAGGGTGAATACCGACGCGGCGCAGATCGCGCACCGGCGCCTGATTGGCCCCCTGGCCTGGTGCGTGGGCGTTCGCGGGTGCGTGGGTGGAATTCGGCGCGCCCGCATGAGCGAGCGTCGCGTCAGCCGGTGCATCGACCGCATCTTGTTCGAGCGGGGGAACAGCATGCATAAACGGAGCCTCCGTGCACGAGCGGATAGAAGGTTGCCGCCCTGCTAGTCGCGGGCGGCATCGTCGCACAGTCTACTCGAACCGGAAGCGGCATGGGGTCGATGCGGACCGCGCGGGCCAGCCTTGGCCGCGCCTGCTGCTGGCGGGAGCGCGTCGGCCGGCCGCTTTGCGCGCCGCCACGAACGCGCGCCGCGGCGGGCTTTAGTCGCCCGGCGCGGGAGCGCCAGGCATCGCCCCCGGGATAGCGGTATCGTGTCGGCATCGCCCGTTTCCACTCGAATCGTCCGCTTATGCCTAGCCGTTCCAACGCCGCCTTCACCGCCTTGCTCGCCGCCGCCCTGTTCGGCGCGACTACCCCGCTCGCCAAGGCGCTGCTCGGCTCGCTGTCGCCGTTTCTGCTCGCCGGCCTCTTCTATCTGGGCAGCGGCATCGGTCTCGCCGCGGTGATCCTGGCGCGCCGGCTCAAGGCAAGCGCCGCCGCGCGGCAGACCGATGGTGGGCATTTTCCGTTGCGCGAAGTGCCGTGGCTCGCCGGCGCGATCGTGGCGGGCGGCGTCGCGGGGCCAGCCCTGCTGATGCTGGGTCTGCAAACCACGCCGGCCGCCACCGGCTCGCTGCTGCTGAACCTCGAAGGCGTCTTTACCGCGCTGATCGCGTGGATCGTGTTCCGCGAGAACGTCGACGTGCAGGTGTTCCTCGGCATGGCCGCGATCGTCGCGGGCGGCGTGGCGCTGTCTTGGCAGCCGGGCGCGGCCGGACTGCCGCCCGGCACGCTGCTGCTGGCCGGCGCATGCGCGTGCTGGGCCGTCGACAACAATCTCACCCGCAAGGTGTCCACCCACGATGCGATGTTCATTGCCTGCGTGAAGGGACTCGTGGCCGGTTCGGTCAACGTCGCGCTTGCGCTCTCACTCGGCGCCGCCTGGCCGAATGTCCCGACCCTCGCGCTCGCGATGCTGACCGGTTTCGCGGGCTATGGCGTGAGCCTCGTGCTGTTCGTCGTCGCGCTGCGCAATCTCGGCACCGCGCGTACCGGCGCCTATTTCTCGGTCGCGCCGCTGTTCGGCGTGACCTTGTCGTGGCTGCTGTGGCCGGACATGCCGCCGCCGCTATTCTGGGTCGCCGCCGCGCTCATGACGCTGGGCGTCTGGTTGCATATCCGCGAACGGCACGAGCATCCGCACACGCATCACGCGCTGGATCACACGCATCGGCATCGGCACGACGCGCATCATCAGCATGAGCACGACTTCGCTTGGGACGGCAAAGAGCCGCACAGCCATCCGCATCGGCATGCACCGATTACGCACACGCATGCGCATTTCCCTGACATACATCATCGTCACACCCATTGATTTTCCGCGTCACCGCGTGGCTCGCGCGTTTGCCGCACTGCAAGACAAAAATCTCTGTGGAATGAGTCCTGCGATAGACCGATTCAATTTGCATCGCCGCCGATCGCATCCTCTAATGACTGCTGGTGTCCGAGCGTCCTGGTGTCCAACCCGCCTCCCTTGCGTGGAGAAGTCCTATGTCACAACCCGAGCCTAACGTTGACGAAGTGGTGAAAAGCATCGCCGAGGAAACCGACACGCCCCCGGAAACCGTCTCGAAGATGTACGCGGACACGCTCGCCGACTATCGGCACGACGCCCGCGTGTTCGATTACGTGCCGCTCTTCGCGGCGAAGAAAGTGCGCGACCAACTGCGCCACGGTTCGAATCGCAAGCACTGACACGGCGGCGCGCGGAGACCACCGCCTGCCCGATTGGTGTTTGCACCAGGCTGGTTCATTCGGGTGCCGATTCGCACGAACGCGCACCGATTCTTTATTTTCCGCTGCTAGACTCTGACCCGGAACCATCGACTCGGGGGAGCTGGTATGCGAGTGACAATCGTAGGCGCGGGCATCGCCGGCTTGAGCACGGCGTGGTCGCTCGCAAAACTCGGACACGACATCACGCTGATCGAGCAAGGCTCGATTCCCAATCCGCTCGCCGCGTCCGGCGACCGGCATCGCATGATCCGCCGCGCATATGGCGATGCCGATGGTTATGCGCGCAACCTCGCCGAGGCATTCGATAGTTGGGATCTGGTGTGGAACGACCTGGGCGTGTCCCACTATGCGAATTGCGGCGTGCTCGGCATTTCGCAATACGCGGGCGATGGCGCCGATCAATGCCGCGCCGGCCTCGACCGGATGGAATTCGAATACGAACGGCTCGAACCGCGTGAAGCAGCCGAGCGTTATCCCTTTCTCGACCCCGAGACGTTTCGCTACGGCTACCTCGATCGCGAAGGCGGCGTGCTCTTTAGCGAACGCATCGCCCGCGATATGAAAGCGTGGCTGAAGATGCGCGGCGCCGATATTCGCATGCACGTCAAGGCGCTTTCCGTCGATCCGCATGGCGCTTGCGTGCGGCTCGACGATGAGACCGTGGTGCGCGCCGACCGGCTCGTGGTCGCTGCGGGTGCCTGGACGCTGCAACTGTTCCCGGAGCTTGCGGAAGAACTCGTGACCTATCGCAATGCCGTCGCTTATCTGGAACCGCCCGCGGATCTGGAGGACGCGTGGTCGAATGCGCCGGCGATCGTCGATATCGGCGGCGATAGCGACGGCTATGTGCTGCCGCCCGTCGATGGCGTCGGTTTGAAAATCGGCGCCGGCGTGCATAAGGTGCGCGCGCCGGACCCTGACGTCGATCGTGTGGCGGGGCCCGGCGAGGGCGACAGCTTGCTTAGGCTGTTTGCGCCGCCGTTCAGTCGGATCGACGAATATACCGTTGCCGAAGTGAAAACCTGCGCGTACGCCTTCACGGCGGACAAACGCTTCTTTTCGAAACGCATCGGCAATACGCTGGTGGTGTCGGCATGCTCGGGCCACGGTTATAAATTCGGCGCGGCGGTGGGGCGGCGCGTCGCGCAGGCCTTGGAGACGGGTGATGATGCGATGCTCGCGCGGTGGTTGAGAGCGGAGAGGGTTTAGGTCATGGTGGCGGGGCGTGTTGGCGGATCAGTCGGCGTACCGCGAAACGCATGCGCTTCGTGCGGCTCGATGCCCGCGTAGTTGAGCGTGAACCCCGGCAATAGTGGCTCCAAGTTTCCAGCACATGCTGGAGCTAACAATAGCGCCGCAAATTTCTTATGCTGTCGGAGCTAAAGCCGTCGCCTGGATACCGCCAGGCGGGAAGGCGCTGAAGGGCGCAAGGAGGCGTTGAGCGCGACCGTCTACGTCTGCGCCCGCTCAATTCGCCCTTGGCAGAGGCATGCGACTGCTGCCCGCCACCATCACCCACAAGGAACCGCGCTGATGTCCGACACGATTCAAATCCGCCCCGCCACGCCCGACGACTTCGACGCATGGCTCCCGCTCTGGGACGCTTACAACGCGTTCTATGGACGCTCCGGCGAAACCGCATTGCCACGCGAGATCACGCTGATTACGTGGGGCCGTTTCTTCGACGGTTATGAGCCGATGCACGCGATGGTCGCCGAACGCAACGGCCAATTGCTCGGCCTCGTGCACTTTCTGTATCACCGCCATACGACGATGGCGGGACCGACCTGTTATCTGCAAGATCTCTATACGCTTGAAACCGAGCGCGGCAAAGGTATCGGCCGCGCGCTGATCGAAGCGGTGTATGCGCAGGCGAAGGCCGACGGTGCGCAACGCGTGTACTGGCAGACGCATGAGACCAATCAGACGGCGATGAAGCTTTATGACCAGGTTGCTGAACGGTCGGGGTTTGTGATTTATCGGAAGGGGTTGTGATTGACCCGCACCCCAAAAGTCGAACACCGATCCGATCTTTGGGGCGCAGTTCACCACCAACGCCTTCGCGCCGAAAGCATCAAGCCTCCAACTGCTCCAACACCTTGCCCTTGGTCTCGATCCCAAGAAAGTGCACCACCACCGCGGCAAGAAAAGGCACCGCCGCCAGAACATAAAACGCCACCTGCAAATTGCCGCCGATCATCGTCTTCGACACGATGGCCGGCGCGAAGATCGCCGCCACCTTCAGCCACGCGCCGCCGATACCGCAGCCCGTCGCGCGGATACTGGTCGGATACAACTCCGGCGTGTACACATAAGCCGTGATAAATCCGCAAGCGAGAAAGCCCAACGAAAACGCACAGAACGTCGCGACCACATACACCGACGATTCATGAAACACGCCTGCCAGCAGCAACGAAAGCGTGCACGCAAGGAACGACAGGTTGATGATCGGCTTGCGCCCCACCTTATCGACCAGCAACGCGCAAGTCAGCGAACCCAGCACGCCCAGCACCGAAGCCGCCACCGCCAGATTCAGCGCCAGTTGCAGCGGCGCGTGATAAACCGTGCGATAAATCGTCGGCAGCCAGGTCGAGAGACCGTACTGAATGAACCCGCAGGTAATCCACAGCATCGCCACCGCCAGCGTGCGCTTCAAATAAGCCGGGCCGAACAGATCGCGCATGCGGCGCTTCGGATGGCGATTCGCCATTGCTTCGAATTCGGCGGAATGGGTCACCGGCGGCAGCGGTCCTTTCGCGGTGCGTTCGAACGCGTGCACGGCGGCGTCGGCATCGGCCATGCGTTCGCGCTCGGCGAGCCAGCGCGGCGATTCCGGCACCAGCTTGCGCAATACGAAGAACAGAATCAACGGCATGCCGCCGATCCAGTACATGGCTTGCCAGCCGAAACGCGGCACGATCCACGCACCCAACGCATTGGAAGCCAACAGGCCCACCGGAAACACAATCTCGTACAACAGCACGAAACGCCCACGGCCATGCGCACGGCTGATCTCGTTGATGTACGTCGCGGCCACCGGCAATTCGCCGCCGAGTCCCACGCCTTGAATCACGCGCAACGCCACGAACGCCGCGAAGGTCGGCGCGAAACCGCACGCGATACTGGTGATGCCGATGATCCCCGAGCTCAATGCAATCGCGCGCACGCGGCCCTTGCGCTCGGCGTACCACGGAAACAGGAACGCGCCGAGCAATTGGCCGACCGACCCGGAGCCGATCAGAAAGCCGATTTCCCACGGCGTCAGATGCCACTTCGCGATCAGGACCGGCAGCGTGGCCGCGATGGCGATCACGTCGAAGCCGTCGAAGAACGTCGCGAGCCCGATCAGAATCCGCGCGCGCACCTGCATCGCGTTCCTCGGCAGGCGCTCGAGACGCGCGATGATCGAGCCCCGGGTCACAGGGCCGGAGACACCGGCGCTGCTGCGGTCCCCCATGATGTTGTCGATGGTTCTCATGCCGTTGTCCCGTCCGTAGGTGTAGTTAGGCAAGCGCCGTGGTGGCGTCGGTCAGTGTGGCAAGGTCGATAGTCCGGCCTTGGTTCATCCACTTGCGCGAGAGCTTCAGTTCGCGTGGATTGTTGATGGCGATCACGCCGCGAATCGCGTTGTCTTCCAGATGGAAAAGCGTGGCGTGCTTGCCCGGCAGGTCGCCGCGTACAGCCAGTTGCGCGTCGCCCGGAATGTCGCCGAGAATTTGCAGATTCACGTCGTACTGATCGGACCAGAACCACGGAATGTCCGCATACGGTTCGAACGTGCCGAGCAGCGCCTTTGCCGCGGCGATCGCCTGGTTCTGCGCATTGGCCCACGATTCGAGCCGCACGCGGCGCTTGAGCCACGCGCTCGGATGATTGGCGACGTCGCCGCACGCGAAAATGCGCGGGTCGTCGGTCGCGCCGAAATGATCGACCACGATGCCGTCTTCCACCTTCACGCCCGCGGCTTCCGCCAGCGCCGTGTGCGGCGTGAGACCGATACCGGCGACCGCGAAATCGGCATCCACGGTCGAGCCGTCCGCGAACGTCGCGCGGATGCGGCTGGCGTCGTTCGGATGATCCGCGATCGACACCAGCGATGCGTGCAAACGCACGTCCACGCCGTTCGCGCGATGCAGGTCGAGCAGGAAGTCGGACACCATTGGCGGCAACGAGCGGGCGCACAGACGCCGCGCGCCCTCCACCACGGTTGCATTCACGCCGAGCTTGCGCGCGGTGGCCGCGACTTCGAGGCCGATCCAGCCGCCGCCCACGACGAGCACGCGCTTGCTGGCGCGCAGCCGTTCGCCTAACGCGACGGCTTCGTCGAGCGTCCGCAGATAGGCGATGTGCGAGGTCTTGACGAGCGAGTCCGGCAAGCGGCGCGCCGCGCCGCCCGTGGCGATCACCAGACGGTCGTATTGCACTTCACGGCCCGCTTGCGTGCGCACGATGCGTTGCTCGCGATCGATCGACGTCGCGCGATCGGGTTGCCATGCCTCGACGTTGAGCGCGGCGAAATCGTCGGGCTTGACGAGCCGCACGGTGTCGATATCCGCCTCGCCCGCCAGCACGGCCTTCGACAACGGCGGGCGCTCGTACGGCAGATGAACCTCGTCGGCGATCATCACGAGGCGGCCGTCGAAGCCTTCCTTGCGCAATGTCTTCACGACCCAACCGGCCGCCTGGCCGCCGCCGATCACGACGATGGTGCGCGGCGCTTCGAGTCCGGCGTGCGCGGCCTGGGCCTTTTCCGTGGCAGCGTCAGTCATTTTTGCGCTCCGTCATGAACTTGCCCTCCGGCGCTTGCGCGTTTTTCTGGCGACGCGTATTGCCGTCGATGCCGCCGTCGATCGCCCATTCGGCGAACACGGTCGGGCCGGGTTCGAAATCGCGCGGCTGCCATTCGGGCGTGAGCTGGTCTTCGTCGGCGTAGTACTCGATCAGGCCGCCGGCCGGATTCTGGAAGTACCAGAAGTACGCCGACGAAACCGGATGACGCCCCGGCCCGAGTTGCGTATCCCAACCGCAACGGCTGATGTGCATGCCGCCGCCGAATACTTCGTGGATATCGCGCACGGTGAACGCGACGTGATTCAAACCGCGTTTGCCGCCCAGCAGCGCCAGCAGGAAAATATCGTGGTGGCCGCCGTGCGGCGCGCAGCGCATGAATGCGCCGCGGCCCGGATAGCGATCCGACGTTTCGAAGCCGAGCAGGTCCTGGTAGAACTTTTCCTGTTCCGCGAGACAGTTCGTGAAGAACACGACGTGACCCACTTCGACCGGTTCGGCACGCTCGTAAATCGGCGACGGTTGATCGACGCGCAGCGTTTGGCCCCATACGTTTGAAGGCGAACCGTGAATATCGAGCACCCGTTTGCGAGTCACTTCCACGCGAATCGCCATGCCGTTCGGGTCGATGCAACCGACGGCGTCGTCGGTTTCGAAGTGGCCGGGCTGGTTGGCGAAGCGGCCGCGCAGTTCGTCGAGTTCCGCTTGCGTCGCGACACCCCACGTCACTTCGCGCAGCGTCGGCCCTTCTTCGAACGCGGGCGGCAGCGAGGGATCGTTCGCATCGGCCAGGAGAACCGTGCAGCCGTTCAGCGTTTCGAAGCGCGCATGCGTTTCATCGTGCGCGACTTCCTTCAAGCCCCAGTCCGCGAAAAAGCGGCGACAGGTAGCGAGATCCGTCACGCCGTAAATAATCTGTTCAATGCCGAGAATCGTCATAACGTGCCTCTTGCGTATCTTGCGTCTTCAATTCGCCCACGCCAGCGGCGCGTCGTTCAAGCCCCAGTAGAGGCTCTTCTGCTGCATGTATTCGCGGATGCCGAGACGGCCCTTCTCGCGCCCCATGCCGCTCTCTTTCCAGCCGCTGAACGGTGTGGAGATCGAGAACAGCTTGTAGGTGTTGATCCAGATGGTGCCGGCTTCGAGCGCGCGGGCGACCCGGTAAGCGCGCTTGTAATCGCGCGTCCAGATGCCGGCGGCGAGACCGAATACGCTGTCGTTCGCTTCTTCCAGCAGCGACGCTTCGTCGTCGAACGGCATCGCGACCAGCACCGGGCCGAAGATTTCTTCCTGGCAGATGCGGGCGTTATTCGTGAGGCCTTCGAGAATGGTAGGCTGAAAGTACGTGCCTTGCTCGCGGCCCTCGCCGACCGGGCGCTCGCCGCCGCACAACAAGCGGCCGCCTTCTTCCAGGCCCAACGCGACGTAACGCTCGACCGTTTCGCGATGCGCCGCGGTAATGAGCGGCCCCATCTGCGTTTCCGCACGCGACGGATCGCCCACGCGGAGCTTGCGCGCGCCCTCGACGAGACGCTTCATGAACGCGTCGTAAATCGAGCGCTGCACGAACAGACGCGATCCCGCGATGCACGCCTCGCCCGACGAACTGAAAATGCCGTACAGCACGCCGTTCACCGCATGATCGAGATCGGCGTCGTCGAACACGATGGTCGGCGACTTGCCGCCGAGTTCGAGCGACACCGGCATCAGCTTGTCCGCCGCAATGCGCGCGATGCCGCGGCCCACTTCGGTGCCGCCCGTGAACGACACTTTCTTCACCAGCGGATGACGCACCAGCACGTCGCCGATCACCGAGCCCTTGCCCGGCAGCACGCTTACGACGCCCTTCGGCACACCGGCTTCCTCGCAGAGGCGAGCCAGCGCCAGGGAGATCAGCGGCGTCACTTCGGCGGGCTTCAACACCACCGCATTACCACCGGCCAGCGCCGGCGCGAGCTTTTGCGCATCCGATGCGATCGGCGAATTCCACGGCGTAATCGCGGCGATCACGCCGATCGATTCGTAAACGCTCATCGTCAGATAGTCGCCGCGCGAGGGCGTGACTTCCTCGTCGAGCGTTTCGAGGCACGCGGCGAAGTAGCGGAACGTGTTGGCCGCGCTTGCCACCAGCACACGCGTTTCACCGATCGGTTTGCCGTTGTCGCGACGCTGTAATTGCGCGAGCGCTTCGTGACGCGCCATGATCAGATCGGCGATGCGGTACAGAATCAGCGCACGCTGATGCGGCTTCAAGCCCGACCAATCCGCCTTGCGCCACGCGGCGTCGGCGGCTTCCACGGCTTCGCGGGCGTCGTCGGCATTGGCCGTCGAGATTTCCATGTTGACCGACTGATCCGCCGGATACAGGCTTTGGTAGGGCTTGCCGCGCCCTTGCCGCCATTCCCCGCCGATGAAAATATCGCCGGTAGGCACGAGACGGGTATCGAAGTGAGTCATGTCGGTCGTTCCGGTTTGCTTCAGCCAGGGTCTTAAATCACGCAGCGCGCCGCGCGATTGCGTAACGCACGGATCGCGCTGTACGCGGTCAATGCGGACGTCTTGGGGTTGTCCGGCAGCGGCTTGCCGCACATTTCCAGCGACATTTCGCCGAATGCGCCGCGCGCCACGATGCGATGCACGTTGCGCGTCACCTTCGGATCGGCGATCAGTCGCACCGAGGTGTGGTCGAGACCGAGGCCGGCCAACGCAATCGTTGCGGCGACGTTGGCGTTCTTCGGGTACAGGCGCGCCGCTTCGCGTGCGCTGCCTTCGAAGATCACCTGTTGTTCGCCTAGCACGTGCAGATCGCAGACCTGTTCCGCGGGCGTGCCGAGCCAGCCGGTGGGCGGCTTGCGCCCCGTGTACTGCACTTCGTCGAGGCCGCCGAGCCTGGCCGCCGCCAGCGCATCCATGCCGCCGATCGCGCCGGAGAGCAGCGTCAAGGTCGCGTCGCCTTCATCGGCGGCGGCGGACAACGCGTCCAGCAGCATCATGTCGGAGAGCGCGCCGATCGACGCCACCGCGCAGTCCGTGCCGCCTCTGAGCAACGGCACCACGTGATCGATCAGCGCGCCATGTCCCGCGCATTCGAGCGCGAAGTGCGGCTGGCTGCTCAATGCGGAGACGGACGCCACCACGTCCACGGACGCGCCCACCACTTCGCGCACCGCCGCCATATGCCGCTGCGGCACGATCACGTGCGACACCCGCACTGCCGGGTCGGCTTCAACCGAGCGGTACACCGCCTGGCCGATCGCGCCGAAGCCGATCATGGCGACATCGACGGGAGCGTGGCGCCCGGCGTAATCGGCCTCACGCATGCTGCGGCTCCTGTTCCTTGACCGGCGGACCGGCGAACGCGCTGGCGAACGAGCCGACCGACAGCATGTCCACTTCCACGAGCACGGGGCCGGTTTTCGCCATGCCCTCGCGAATGATCTCCTCGGCCTGGTCGAGCGATTGGATGCGGTAGTGCGTGAGCTTCAGGCTCTCGCAGAACTGCGCGAAATCCGGCTGGTGCAGATCGACATAACAGCGGCGGCCGCCGTATTGCGCGTCCTGAATGTTGCGGATCACGCCGTAGCACTGGTCGTTCATCAGCACGATCATCACGTTGGCGTTTTCCTGCACGGCCGTCGCGAGTTCGCCGACGTTCACCATCAAGCCGCCGTCGCCGACGAGGCACACGGTTTTCGCGGCGCTGCTCGCGAGCGCCGCGCCGATGCCCATCTGCATGCCCTGGCCGATACCGCCGCCGAGCGCGTGAACGCCCGCGCGCGGCGAGAAGATCTTCAGCATGCGGTTGCCCCACGTGCTGTTCGAGATCGTCACGTCGCGCACCCAGTTGTAGTCGCGGCCCACGGCCTTTTGAAGCGCGTCGACGAGGCGCTTGTACGGGCCGAGCCCTCGCGCCACATCGGCGAGCGCGCTTTCGCGCGCCGCCGCGAGATCTTGTGCGAAGGCCGGATCGACCTTCACGCGCCCTTCGAGCAGCGTCGCGAGTTCCTCCAGCACCGCCGACGCGTCGCCGTGCACGAACATGTCGTTGCGATAGCCGCGGTTGTCGGCGAGCGCGTCGGCGTCGATGCGATACAGCGGCTGCGGCAGCGCCAGCCTGTACTTCAGCGTTTCATTGCCGCGCAGACGCGAACCGACCACCAGCAGCGCGTCGCACGTCTTGTAAAAGCTTTCGACCGCGGCGTGCACGTTGAACGCGCCGAGCGTTGCCGGGTGATCTTCCGGCAGCACGCCGCGGCCCTGCACGCTGGTCACGACGCCAAAGCCCAACGCGACCATGCGCTCGACCGCCGCGCGCGCATGGCGCGTGCCGCCGCCGAGCCACAAGAGCGGACGTTTCGCCTTGGCCAGTTGCTCGGCGAGTTGCGCGACGCGCTCGCTGGAATGCGTGAGCGTGCTGACGTGCGGCGCGGCCAGATCGGCGGGCCATTCGATTTGGGCGGCCTGAATGTCGATGGGAATCTCGACGCTGACCGGGCCGCTCGGCGCGGTTTGCGCGACGCGCACGGCTTCGCGGATGGTCGGCAACGCGGTTTCAACGGAACGCACGCGAAACGCGGCCTTCGAGATCGATTGCAGCATCGACAGTTGATCGGGCGCTTCGTGGATATACGCGAGATCTTTATCGAGGTATTCGGTTTCGATCTGACCGGTGATGTGCAGCAGCGCGGTGCCCGCGGTCAATGCTTCGACCATCGCACCCGCTGCGTTGCCCGCGGCCGTGCCCGTGCTGGTGAACGCGACGCCGAGTCCGCCGGAAACGCGCGCGAGACCATCGGCCATGTTCACCGCGCCCGCTTCGCCGCGCGCGCCGACGTAGCGGATCTGGCCGCGTTGATGGATCGCGTCGAGGATCGGCATGTTGTGGATCGAGATCACGCCGAATGCGGTATGCACCCCGCACTGCTCGAGAAAAGCGGCGATCAGTTCGCCGACGGTGGTTGTGTTAGACATGTCGTGCAACGCCTCCAGAAACATCGATGTGGCTGCCCGTCGTATAGGACGACAGCGTCGTAGCCAGATAAAAGAGCGCTTGAGCGGCTTCTTCGGGTTTGCCGAAGCGGCCCAGCGGAATGTTTTTCTTGCGCGCCAGTTCGGCGGTCCAGTCGTCCCAGCTCTGGCCCGGCTGCGCCTCTTTCGCGTAGCGGCGGCGCCATTGCCCCGATTCGACGATGCCGATCAGAATCGAATTCACGCGGATGCGTTGCGGCGCGAGTTCCGCCGCGAGCGACTTGATGAGGCTCAGCACGCCCGCACGCGCCGACGATGTCGCGACCATGTGCGGTTCCGGTTGCAGCGCGAGCAGCGAGTTCACGCACACCACCGAAGGGTTGGCCGCGTCGCGCAGCATCGGCAGGAACGCGCGAGTCGGGCGGATCACGCTGAAGTACTTCAGATCGAGCTCTTCGCGCCAGGCTTCGTCGGTGGTGTCGGCGAAGGTCGACACGCGGCCCTGGCCCGCGTTGTTCACCAGCATGTCGGTACGGCCGAAGCGCGCTTGCACGGCTTGCGCGAACGCGTTCACGTCGCCGGCATTCAGTACGTTGCAGGCTTGCGCCAGCAGTTGCGCTTGCGGGAACCGGGTGTTCAGCGCGGCTTCCGCTTGCGCGAGACGTTCGCTGTCGCGGCCGCAAATCGCAACCGATGCGCCTGAGCGCAGAAACAGTTCGGCGGTTGCGAGGCCGATGCCGGACGAACCGCCCGTCACCACCGCGACCTGCCCGGTCAAATCGATTTCAATCATCGGAGCCCCAATGCCTTCATGTATTTGCTGCCCGCATCCGGCCCGCTCTTGGGCCGGTGATTGAGCCGCTGCGAGAGTTCGCCGGCGGCGCGGCGGACCTTGTCGATCAACCCGCTGTCGAGCAGCGACGCGCCGATCTCGTGGCGCGGAATCGTTGTCGTGATCACGGCGACGATGCGGCCCGTGTCGTTGCGCACCGGCGCGCTGACCACTGAAATGCCGCGCTCGAACGACGACTCGCTGATCGCGAAACCGCGCCGTGCGTCGTCGCGAATGCGCTCGTATAAATCGTCGACGGTGACGGGCGTCTGTTTGGTGAAGCGTTCGAGTTCGGGCTCGGGATAGAGCTTCTTCAACTCGTCGAGCGTCATGTCGCCCATCAGCACCTGACCATGCGTCGTGGCGTGAGCCGGCAAACGGGTGCCGACGTTGACCTTCACCGAACTGAAAATCGGCGCGTGGCTTTGCGCCTTGGCGACGAACACGACGTCGCGTCCATCGCGAATCACGATATGGCTGGTCAAGCCGGTTTCGTCGCGCAAGGCTTCGATGATCGGCAGGCCGAGGTCGGTCAATTCGAGCGAGCTCAGATATTCGAAACCGAGCCGCAGCACCGCGACGCCGAGGCGATAGTTGCGGTCCTTATCGGCGCGTTCGAGAAAGCCGAGCGATTCGAGTGTTTGCAGCAGACGGAACACCGTCGTGCGAGGAATCTTCAGGCGCTTCGATAGTTCCGGTGCGCCGAGAACCGGCTCGCGCGGCGAAAACTCCGTGAGAATCCTCAGGCCGCGTTCGAGACCGGGCACGCGATAGCCGGTGTCATTGTTGGTATCGCTGTCGTTGCCGATGCGGTCGTCGTCCGCAGCGCGGCTGACGTTCGTGGTGTCGGGCAGGTCGGGCTTCATTCATTGGCTCCGTTGTCCGTCGCTCGCGCGGCAGAACGTGTCGATGATCGCGGTGTACGCGGCGGGTGCTTCGATATAGCCGGCGTGCCCCGCGCGTGGCACGACTTGCAATGGGGTGCCCGCCGCCAGTGCGAGTCGTTCGCAGGCTGCGGGCGTCGTAATGGTGTCGTCGGCGCCGACGGCCACGTTGACGCGGCCGCTGTAACGCACGAGGTCGGCGGCGAGGTCGGCGTTGGCGAGCAGATGGGTCGCCTGGGCGTAGCCATGCGGAATCACGCGCGACATGTTCCAGCGCACCCACGCGCGCGCTTCGTCGCTCGCGTAAGCGGACAACATAGCGGCGCTGCGTTTTTCGGCGAGTCCTTGCGGGCCCAACGCCTCGAGCATCGCGAGGCGTTGAGCGCGCTTCGTCTCGCGTACCGCCGCGGATGCCGCGCCATAACCGCCCGCCGGCGACAGCAACAGCAAACCGGCCACACGCCGCGGATACGTCATGGCGAACGCACCCGCGATGATCGCGCCGAGTGAATGGCCGAGCAGCACACAACGTTCGATGGCGAGCGCGTCGAGCCATTCGTTCAATACCGCGGCGTAATCTGCCGCCGCGGGCGATTCAGGCGTGACCGGCGTGGAGGCGCCATAACCCGGCGCATCCCACGCAATCACGCGGCGCGTGTCGCCGAGCGTTTCGAATTGCTGCACCCACGAAGCCGCGCCCGAACCGATACCGTGCAGCAACACGAGCGGCAGCGCGTTCGTTGCGGCGCTGTTCGCTTCGCGATAGCTCACCGCGCGTTGCGATGCAAGCCAGATCTGCTGCGCGGGAAAGCGCGCAAGACGCGCTTCGAGCGTGGCGTTCTGATCGGCGGTAGCGGACGGGACTGCGGACATGGTTTCCTTCGCGAGTGAATACGAACTACGTTGACGGCTTAACGCTTGAGCGCGGCCAACGGCGAATCGGGCGGATACGTCGGCGTGACCGGCTTCGGCGAGCCGAGCATCACGCACATCAACGCGTCTTCCTGGCCGATGTTGATTTCCGTGCGATACACGCCCGGCGGCACCGAAATCAGATCGCGTTCGCCGAGCACGGCTTCCCACGTTTCGCCGTCTTTCTCGCAGATCACTTTCATCTTGCCGCGCATCACGAAGAAGATTTCCTCGACGTCCATGTGGATATGACTCGGGCCGATGTTGCCGGCGGGGATCAACATCGTCGAGAACGTGAAGCCGCCCGCAGGCACCGTGTTCACGTCTTTCGCGACGCCGGTGCCGCCCGTGCCGACATAGCGCATTTGCGCGCGGCGATACTTCGGGTCGTAGTCGGCCTGGAACTTCAGCGCGTCCCAGTCATAGCGACGCGTGGCGAGCCGCGCAACGCGGCTGTCCAGCCACTGGGTAAAGGTCTTGTCCGCGGGTTGGTCCCACGATTTGCGTTCGATATCGACATCCGCCATCTCTTTCTCCTTTCGATTCGGCAAGATCAATTCATCACGAAGCCGCCGTTGACCGGCAGCAACTGGCCGGTCACGAAGCGCGCGGCGTCGGACAACAGGAACAGCACCGGCCCGGTTACGTCGTCGGGCAGTTGGGCGCGCGCGAGCGCGCGGCCTTGCTGGTAATACTGGTGACGCTCGGCGGGCACGTAGGCGGTGGCTTCCACTTCAGTGAGGCCCGGCGCGACCGCGTTGACCGTCACGCCATGAGCGCCGAATTCGCGCGCGAGCGAACGCGTCATCGAAATCACCGCGCCCTTGCTCGCGACATACGCGAGCAGTTTCGGTGCGCCCCACACCGCCGTATCCGACGCGATATTGACGACGCTGCCGCGCCCCGAGTCACGCAGATAAGGCAGCGCGGCCGTACTCATCAGCCAGGTGCCGCGCACGTTGACGTTCATCACGGCGTCCCACGTCTCGACCGACAATTCGTCGGCCGATTTGCCGCCGGAGTTGGTGATCGCCGCGTTGTTGATCAACGCATCCAGACCGCCGAGACGCGCCGCGCCCTGCTCGGCGAATTGCCGGATGCTGGCGGGCTCGGCGAGATCGAGCGGCAGATACGTGACCTCGTGGCCCTGGCCGTTGAGCGATGCGGCGAGCGCTTCGGCTTCGTCGTGCAGCACGTCGCCGAACACCACTCGCGCGCCGGCTTGCACCAGCGCGCGGACGAACGCCGCGCCGAGACCGCGCGCGCCGCCCGTCACGAGGACGCGCCGGCCGTTGAGTGCGACAACCGCTTCGTCATGCATGGCTGTGGCCCGTGGCAGAGGTGGCGGACGCGGCGCCGGCCGCTTGCTCGCGGTAGGCGTCGAGTTCGGCGAAATGCTGTTGCGCGCGCTGGCGCAGCATGCGGCGCACACGCGTCATGCCGACGTCGTGTTGATAAAGGAATTCATGTTGGCGCGCGTTCGGCGCCATGCTTTCGAGCACGTAGCGGTCTTGTTCGAGCACGGCCCAATGCAGCCCCTCCAGCCGGTTGCGGTACAGGAAGCGCCACGCGTCGCGCTGCCAGCCCGACACCTTGCGAGCGCGCCAGAAGTAAACCTGGCAGTTGTTTTCGTCGACGGGCACGGCGAAGCCGACGATCCCGAAGCTGCCGCCGGGGCCGAACTTCTTCTGGTACGGAATCGCGAGGCGCATCCACAGCGCGCCGGTTTCGCCGAGTTCGACCCAGTCGAAGTTCACGTCGCGCTGGCCGATCTTTTCGAACATCAGGCCGGTCTCGGTCTTGCGCACGCGCATGTCGGCCTGCTTGTCGCCTTCGGCCATCGAATGCGACGTCGCGTGCAGATACGCGCCGTGCATCGGGTCCATCACGTTGTCGATCGCGTACTGGTAATTGCACTTCCAGTTCGACATGCACACGAAGTTCGCGTATTCGTCACCGACCAGTTCATCCGGCAACTTGAGCGGCGCAGGTTCCTTGTGCGCGTCGTCGCCGAACCACAGGAAGATCGCGCCGGCGTGTTCTTCGACCGGATACGACTTCACGCACTGCTGGCCTTCGAGCGGGCAGTTCGATACCGCCGGCACCTTGACGACCGTGCCGCCGCCGTCGACTTCGATGCCGTGATACCAGCACGCGACGCTGCCGCCGAGATTCCAGCCGAGCGACAAACGCGCGCCGCGATGCGGGCAGCGGTCTTCGAGCGCGCGGACTTTGCCTTCCTTGTCGCGCCACAGCACGATCTGGTCGCCCAGTCGCGTGATGCCGATGGGCGCGTCGCCGACTTGCCAGCTCGGTGCGACGGGATACCAGTAGTTGCGCAGGCCTTTGTCCAGATAAGACTGGATCGGATCGGCCGCGCCCTGAGTTGTATTGGGGGACGTCATGAAAAGACTCCGGATGCGAAAGCGGTGAGACGTGTTCGGAAAGCGCGCCTATTCGGCGAGCAGGCGGAATTCGGCGGCGAGGCGTTCGGCGTTCCACGCATTGCCTTCCGGCGTGCGGAAACCCACGCGATTCAAACCGTCGACCACCTCGTGCAATTCCGTCGCGCCGGCTTCGAAAACTTTTTCGAGCGCGTCGCCGAAGTCGTTCTCGTACTGGGTCGGCTCCGCCTTACGCGTTTGCCAGATGAAGTTCTCGCTCTCGCCCGGCTTTTCGATCACGCCCTTGCCGGCCACGTTGTTGGGCTGCGGCGCGAGCCACGGCTTCAGGAAGGGATTGAAGTTCACGGCTACCTCTCGCATGTCATTCCACCTTGATCTGGATTTCTTCGCCGGCGAGACGCACCGAGTACGTCTTCAGGTCGCGGCCACCGGGCTCTTTCAGGCATTTGCCGGTCGGGATATGGAACACGGCTTCATGCAGCGGGCACTCGACGGTGTCGCCGTCGACAAACCCCTGCGTGAGCAGCGCATACGCATGGGGGCAGACGTTTTCGAGCGCGTACAGCGCGTCGCCCACCTTGTAGATGCCGATCTCGGTGCCGTCGAGCTTGAACTCGAGCGGCGCGTCTTCGGACAGATCGCCGGCATGGCCGGCGCAGCGCCATTGGTCAGTCATTTCTCGCCTTTCTCCTGAAGCCTTATGTTCCATATAAGGAACAGTGGTTCGTGTATGGATAAGTATAGGATCGGCTTCGACGAGAAGAAATAAAAATCTCCACCGGTAGGGGAAAACACCGAGCGTGACACCCCGGAACACTGCGCCGCGTGGATTGCGAAGACGCCATTTGTGGCTGCGTGCCCTGATGGGCTTGGCTTTACGGTGACTCCCGCACTCCTTGCGACAGCCTTCATGCGGGTTTATCCCGAGCCCGAAAATTTATTTTGACCGCTGTTTGAGTCACTATAATTTTCCATAGGCGATACAAACGCCCATATATGGAACAAATAGCGCAGTAGTTTGGCGTATGAGCCAGAGCTGCATTCAATCCAAAAGCACGGATCAGGGACGGCGAAATCGGCGCGAGCCATCCGCCGCGCGATCAGGAGGACCAACGGTGAAGCACATCATTGCAGCCGGTTTGACGGCAGCCTGCGCAACGACAGGCGCATGGGCGCAAAGCAGCGTGACGCTATACGGCAGCCTGGATGCCGGCATTGCGTATATCAGCAATGCAGGCGGTCATTCGAAGTGGATCATGGAGCAAGGCAACATGCAGCCGGACCGCTGGGGCCTGAAAGGCGTGGAAGATCTGGGCGGCGGTTTGAAGGCGGTTTTCCAGTTGGAAAACGGCTTCTATACGAACACCGGCAACTTTGCGAAATCCGGCACGTTGTTCAATCGCCACGCTTTTGTGGGCCTGAGTTCGGACAAGATCGGCACGGTCACGTTCGGCCATCAAACGCCGTTCAGCTTCGACGTGTTGGGTCCGTTGAGCACGGCCTATCTGGCGGCGAGCTGGTACGCGTTTCACCCCGGCAATATCGACGAGCTCGCCGACACCGGCGTCGTGCCGTTCGACAATTCGATGAAATTCCGCTCGGCGAGTTTCTACGGCTTCACGGTCGGCGCGATGATGGGTCTCGGCAACACGACGAACTTCTCGACGGGCAAGACGCTGAGTTTCGCGCTCAGCTATGCGAACGGCCCGTTCAAGGCCGGCGCCACGTATGCGAACGAGCACAACCGCACGCCGTCGATCGTCACCACGGGCATCACCAACTTCCAGGGCGTGGCGGCAGCGAACTACAGCGCCAGCAAGGTCGAAAACATGGGCGCGGGCGCGTCATACCAGTTCGGCAAACTGCTGGTGCATGGGCTGTACACGCGGGTGAAGCTGGAATCGGCGGGACACTCGGACACCTATCAGAGCTACGACGTCGGCGCGAATTATCAGTTCACGCCGTTCAACAGCGTTTCCGGCGGCGCCGCGACGACGACGCTGGCCGGCCGTCGCTGGACGCAGTTCGAGATCGGCGATATCTATGCGCTGTCGAAGTCGACGCAGCTCTACGTGAATGCGCTGTACCAGCATGCCAATTCGAATGCGCATGCCGCGTTCTTCACGGCGGGCGTGTCGAGCGGCCGGAACCAGACGATCGTTCTGACGGGCATCCATCACTCGTTCTGATGTGAACGAAGCCGGCCAGGCAAACGGCCCGGCGGTGAAAACCGCCGGGCCGTTGCACGACATCCAGCGGAATCAGTGCGCCGCGACCGGCTTGCGGCGCGCCAGAACCGCGGTCGGATCGTCAGGCCGCGGGCGATAACTGAGTCGCTCGGACAGTTCGAGCGCCGCCTGGCAAACCGCGATGACGAGCGGTTCGCGCTCTTCAGCCTCGCCGATATCCGAACGCGGAATGGTGACGGTCAACGCGGCCGCGATCTTGCCGCTTTGATCGCGCACCGGCGCGCTCACCACGGAAATGCCCCGCTCGAACGATGCCTCGCTCAACGCGTAGCCGAGCGCCGCGCTTTCGCGCACGCGTCCATAGAGTTCTTCGACGGTGGCCGGCGTGCGTTCAGTGAAACGCTCCAGTTGCGGCTCGGGATAGAGTTGACGCAATTCCTCGAAACTCATATCGCCCATCAGCACCTGGCCGTGCACGGTGGCGTGCGCGGGCAGACGCGTGCCGACATGCACCTTCACCGAACTGAACATCGGCGCATGGGTTTGCGCCTTGGCGACGAATACGACGTCGCGCTGGTCGCGAATCAGCAGATGCGTACTCAGACCGGTGGCATCGCGTAAGCGTTCGAGGATCGGCGTGCCGACGTCGGTCAGTTCCAGCGAATTCAGGTATTCAAAGCCGAGCCGCAGCACCGCGACACTCAGGCGGAAATAACGGTCGCCGTTCACCCGTTCGAGAAAGCCGAGTGCTTCGAGCGTCTGCAATAAACGGAAGGTGGTGGTGCGCGGAATGCCGATGCGCTTGGACAATTCGGGCGCGCCGAGTACCGGTTCGCGCGCGCTGAATTCGGCGAGGATGCGCAAGCCGCGCTCGAGGCCCGGCACGAGGTAAGTCGATCCGCTGGCGTTGTCTTCCTCCGCGGAGTCGGCGGCATCGCTGGAAGCGATGCGCTCCGAATGGGACATCGCCACGTCATCCTGCGAAGCCGGGGCCGCCGCGTTACGCGGCTTCGCGCGCTTGCGTCCCGCTCCTGTCTGCTCTTCTTTTGCCATCTTGGCTGCCGTTTCTACTGTCATCGTCGTTAGATCAGCATGATAGCGCGAAGGAATCATGGATCACGCCTCGCGTGCGACGTTGCAATTCGCGTCACGGATGCATAACAATCGTGGGTCCCGGTGCTATTCTTTCCTCCGGTCGGTTGCGCGAGGTCTCACCGCCGCGCTTTCGCTCACCAGCGTTTGGAGGCCACGCCCATGTCCGCATCCATTCAGGTTCAGGTTGCCGATTCGCACCTTTACCCCGGCTGCTCGGTGCGCATCGCGCATCTACCCGAGCCGACCCGTGCGGCCGAGGCGATCGTCGAATTCGCGGACGGGTCCGGCGCGCATGCCACCTGCCATCGGCGCGCATTCGACGAACTCGAATTATCCGTGGACGGTTACGCCACGCAAAAACGCCATCCCGTCGACGCAAAACATTGGCTTCTGCTCGCCGTTGATGCAACGCACAACAGTTGGCGCGTGAAGCGTCGATTGCCTTAGCTGTTCGCTTGGCCTACCCCTCGCCGGCGTCTTCCGGCCACCTCTCGAACCCGCAACGCGTACCAGGCGCGCCGCCCCGGCGGCGATCGATGTCTGTCACGCACAATTCGAAACCTACCGATGAACGACAACGACTCCACCCTGCCGCCCAACCCCGACGACGCCCCCAACGATCCCGAACGCCGCCGCGTCCTGACCGGTCTCGCGGCAGTCGGCATCGGACTCGCGCTGACCGGCTGCAAGACCGGGCAAACCGCGGCGGGCGATGCGACACACAGTGCCGCCGACTTGCGGCTCGACGCGGCGTTGCGCGATCAGGTCAAGCATATCGTGGTGATCTACGCCGAGAACCGCAGCTTTGCGAACCTGTACGGTAACTTTCCAGGCATTCAGCATCCGCTCGATGCAGTCAGCGCCGAGCGCTATCTGCAACTCGACCGCGACGGCAGAACACCGCTGCCGCGCCTGCCCGCGATCTGGGGCGGGCTCGTGCCGCAAGCGCAGGAAGTGGACGGCAAGCGCTACATGATCGGCCAGAAGGACATCGGCAATCTGCGAAACGGGCCGTTCCATCTCACCGACGCGCAAGGCGCGCCGCTGCCGGCCGGCGTAATCACGCGCGACCTCGTGCATCGCTTCTATCAGAACCAGATGCAGATCAACGCCGGCCGCAACAACCAGTTCGCCGCATGGGGCGATTCGGGCGGCCTCGTGATGGGGCACTACCGCAATTCCGCCGACACGCTGCGGCTGTGGAGTCTCGCGCAGCAGTACACGCTGTGCGACAACTTCTTCATGGCGGCCTTCGGCGGCTCGTGGCTCAATCACATCTTTCTGATCTCGGCGCAGGCGCCGTTCTATCCCGACATCCACAACAGCCCTGCGAAGAAGCTGGTGTCGGTGATCGAAGGCGACGATCCGACCGGCACACGGCTGAAGCAGGCAGCCGACTCGCCCGCCTCCGCGCTCGACGGCCCGCCGAAATTCGTCAACGACGGCACGTTCACCGCCGACGGTTACGCCGTCAATACCATGGCGCCGCCCTATCAGCCGAGCAACGTGCGGCCGGCCGAAGGCGGCAATCCGGCCCTTGCGGACTTCTCGAATCCGCGCGTGCTGCCGCCGCAACGCTATGCGACGATCGGCGACCGTCTGACGGACAAGGGCGTCGATTGGGCCTGGTACAGCGGGGCGTGGCAATACGCGTTGGAGCATCAGGACACGGGCGCGGTGCCCGACTTCCAGTATCACCATCAACCGTTCAACTATTTCGCCAATTACGCGCCGGGCACGGCGGCACGCCGCAAATATCTGCGCGACGCGGGCCTCGGCAACGACGCGTCGAGCAATCACCTGATCGCGGACATCGACGCGGGACGTCTCCCGGCCGTCACGTTCTACAAGCCGCAAGGCGATCTGAATATGCATGCCGGCTATGCGGACGTCGAATCGGGCGACCGTCACATCGCCAACGTGATCGAGCATATTCAGCGCGGCCCGCAGTGGGCGAATACCGTGGTGATCGTCACCGTCGATGAAAACGGCGGCTGGTGGGACCCGGTCTCACCGCCGAAAGGCGACCGCTGGGGTCCGGGGTCGCGGATTCCCGCGCTGGTGATTTCGCCGCTGGCGAGGAAGGGGTATGTCGATCACACGGTGTACGACACCAACTCGATTCTTCGCCTGATCAGTCGCGTGCATGGACTGGCGCCGCTCGAAGGCGTGGCCGCGCGCGACCGGGCGTTCGCGAGCAACGGACTCGCGCCGCTCGGGGATTTGACCGCGCCGTTGGATCTGCTTTAAGCGCTCGTCGCGCGCAATGTGTTCGCGGAGCCGCTCGCGGTTGGCGGCGGCTCTGCCGCGGCTAGCTGGTGAGTCTCGCCAACCGCGGCGAATCACTGAGCCGCCGCATGCAGCGATGCGCTGTCCGTTGCGCGCAGACCGTTGCCGTAGTCAGGCATCCCATGCGTGCCGCGAGTCGTAGAAATCGACGCCGCATGACTCGACTGCGCGAACGACGATGACGGCGCGGCAATCTACAGCCGTGCGCTTCATGGCGTCCGCATTTTTTTGTGCGCCGCTCACACACCCGGCTTGCATAACACGCGCAGCGACATAGACTCTTAAAGCCCCACTCTGTAATTGCACGGAACTGCCATGCGACTGACCATCCTGATCAACGGTTCCGATCCCACCGTGAACCACGATTACGCTGTGCTATGGCTCGATACCGACGAACATCGGTGGTCGAGAGAAGCACATCAGGGGATCGATCTGCCCCCGTGGGGCGAGTTGCACGATGAAGACGGCGTCACCACGCTCTGTGCGCCCAGCACGGATGCGCCGCTGTGCACGCTGCGCGGCTTGCACGTCGACCGCAAGCAGCGCGTGAGCGCGGCGCAAGGCGCCGCCGCATGGACTGCCTTGCCGACGCGCGCAAAAACCAGCGGCTTCTGGCGCCTGCAAGCAGTCGATCGTCAAACGGTCCACGCTGAACACAGCGTATTCGGAAATTAATATCCGGCGCTTTCTTCCATTCGGTCGAAATTCCCGCTCACGTCCACGAATGCGCGCAAGCGCGCGCATTCGCTCGCCGGGCGATACGTCATGCTCCGTTCTCCACGTGTTTAAGCTCGACTTAAGCTGACGTGCGTAGAGTCGGAAATCCACGCATTGGGGTCGCTGAAAAGCGGCCCGTTTTTTTGTGCGGCGCATGCGCAGGGATTGTTCGCGCCGCTCGCCCGCTTCCCTTCCCGCCACCGCGTTCCCCCGCGTTTTTTCCGCGTTCAGCGCCGCTCGATCCGGAGTCGCGACGCTATACTTGCGCCCCCAATCCCCTCGACTGACTGACACATGAAGAAGTGGTTTGCCTGTCTGTTATTCGCCGTCGCCGCTCACGCGAGCGCGGCGTCTTCCTGCACCCAGTTCACACCGAATGCGCAATGGCCGGTCCTAATCAATCAGAAGATGGCGCCGAAAGCGCGCCTGCTTTGCTATAGCGATTTCGCGGTTCTGCATTCGGGCATCACGCACGGTCCGCTGTGGTCCGCCGAGCTTTTGACGCGCGATCACATCGAAGCCGCGAAAGACATGGTGCGCACCAACAAATTCTTCGAGGACAGGCGTCTGCCCGACGGCGAAGGCGCGACGCTCGCGGACTACAAACGCAGCGGCTTCGATCGTGGTCATATGAGTCCGGCGGGCAATCGCTGGAATCAGCAAGCGATGGCACAATCGTTCTCGCTGGCGAACGTCGTGCCGCAAAACCGCGAGAACAATCAGCGCTTGTGGTCGCGCATCGAAACGGCGGTGCGCAAGATCGCCGTGTCGTATGACGATACCTACGTGGTCACCGGGCCGATTTTCAGCGGCCAGCAGTTGCAGACCATCGGGCCGACGCGCGTGTTCGTGCCGACGCAGTTATTCAAGGCCGTCTACGTGCCTTCGCGGCAACTGGCGTTCGCCGTGGTGGTGGAGAATGTCTCGACCAGCCGTTACGAGATCAGGACGATTCACGAACTCGAAGCGGCATCGGGCATCCGCTTTCCGGGCATACCGGAGAATCTCAAGGATCAGCGACCGGGAGGACTGAAAGGTGTTTAAACCCTATTCGAACGATGACGACGTGCTCAACATTCAGGGCGACGCGCTGACCGTGAGCAACGGCACCACGCGCGTCGTCGTGAACGGCACGCTCGAACTGACCAGGGACCAGCGTGGACTGAAGGCGGCGCTCGCGCTGAAGGACGCGGTGGACGCGATCGTCGCCGCATTGCAGGCGGACAGCCAATTGCCGGCGAAGGTGAAAGACGAGCCGGATGCGAAACCGGGCGTCGTGCAGAATCCGTTTCAATAACGCGCTCGCCGCGACGGTCACGCGAAGGCGGAGAGACGTGCGCCGCCTTCGCCCTGATCCAACCTGTTTCATAGCTTACGTTTTGTCACCACGGCGCCGTCAACTCCTGTCTTCCGGTCAACGTTAAACCGGCAGCGCTGAACATTCCAGTTCGGCCGCCGAAGACGAAACCACCGTAAGACCGAAGAACCAATCGGTTAGATCGGTTAAAACAGGAGTTACACCATGAAGACGCTTTTCGCCGCTGTTGCTTCCGCCCTGCTCGTGTCGACCGCTTTTGCACAAACGGCCGCACCGTCGACCACCGAATCCGCACAACCCGCGCAAACGCAAGCCGCCGGTCAGGCGAATCTGAAGGCGAACACCGCCGCGCAAACCGGCGCCGCGGACGAAAGCACCGCCACGAGCAAAGCGCCCACGAAGGCCGCGAGCAAGGCGCATGTGAAAAAGACCTCCACCACGCACAAGACGCATAAAGCCACGAAGAAGACCGTTGAAACCGGCGCTGCCAAGGACAAGACGGAGAGCGCGAACGAGGCCAGCACTGCCCCGGTAAAAACCGACGGCGCAACGACCGACACGACGAAAACGCAATAACACGTGTACGGTTTCGGCACGCAGCGGCCACGCAGACGTAAATAACTCAGGCTGAGCTGTGCCGTTCAGGGAGGGGCGAGTCTGACGACTCGCCTTTTTTCATGCGCGTTCGACACGCGGTTCCGTGAAGCCGACCAACACGGCGACCGCATGATTTTTGCGGCGAGCCCCGCAATTTTTGCGCTGCGTTTACTCGCATGCATCTAATCTGACACTGTCTCGACTCACCACGGCGTCAACCCATGCCGCGTCATATGGCTCTCACCCAATCGAACAACAGCTTCGCCGCGCAGCCGCTCAGCGCGCCGCCGGTTCAGCATAACAACGTCATTCCCTTCCGCTCGTCACGCGCCCGCTTGCAGGTAACGCTGCCGCACTCGTCGCGCGAACTTCCAGCAACGCTTCTGCGCGCACTGCTTCACTCCCCGCTTGGCGTGTATGTCGTCGGCACGGAAACCGTCCGCGAAGAAATTCGCGTGGAACTCGACATTGCGCGCGACGACGTCGATTTCACGCTGCATACGCTGATCTCGACGCTTCCGGCAGCACTGATCGGACCGTTGAGGCAGCGCACGCTCGCAAAGGCGCGCTGACGAAGGCGATGCTCGCGTTCGATCACCCGCTCACCGACGAAACGCGCATGCCGATCACGCGCGCCTCGGCGCAACTCATCGAACGTCTGGGCACGGCACGCGACAAGCTGCAAGGCCGCCTCTTCAATGGCATCGACGGCGAGCCGCAGCTTTTGCGTCAGCAGTATGAAACAGCGCGGAATCGCGTTCGGCATGCGCGTCGTGGGTTCGCGCGCGATTGTCGAACAACGCGATCTCGCCGAAGCAGTTCACCGGCTCGATCACGGCGAGCAACGCTTCCTTGCCGCTCGAACTGGCGGCGCCGATTCTCATCGGGCCGTCGAGCACGCAATAGAGGCCATCGTCGGAATCGCCGCGTGTGAAGAGCCGCTCGCCCGGCGCAAGATGTTCGACGCGGCCCGCTTCCAGCAACGGTGCCCGCATGGCGGCAGGCGCGGAGCGAAACCACGCGCTGCGCGCAAGCAACGCGGCAAGCTCATTCGATGCAAATCTCGCAGTCATGCGACGACGTCCCTGTCCGATTGTCGGCTAGCCGATGGTTTCAAATTCCGCCGCCCGCGATTATGCTGACTTTGACAAAGGAGCGGCATCCATGAGAACGCTGACGCAACAGCTTACGCAATACGCGGCCTATCATCGCGACCGGCGCAACATCGCCACGCATTTCATCGGCATTCCGCTAATCGTGCTGGCTCTCGGGGTGTTGTCGAGCCGGCCCGCATTCGCTGTCGGCGCGCTGCCGTTTGCGTTGTCGCCGGCGTGGATCTTGTTTGGCGCTGCGACCGTCTATTACCTCGTGCTCGACGCGCCGCTCGGCGCGATGATGGCGCTCGTGTCGGTGCTGTGCGTTGCATTCGGCCAGTGGCTCGGCGCGCAATCCACGCTCATGTGGCTCGCCACCGGCATCGGCCTCTTCGTGGTCGGCTGGGTATTTCAGTTCGTCGGCCACGTGGCCTACGAACATCGCAAGCCGGCGTTCGTCGACGACGTAATCGGCCTGTTGATCGGCCCGCTATTCGTTCTCGCCGAAGCGCTGTTCGCTTTCGGCTGGCGGCCTGCGCTGCGCGAAGCGATCGAGGCGCAAGTCGGCCCGACTCGCATCAATGCGGATCATGCGGCGGCGCATCGTTGAGCAACGCGGCAGGACCCGGCCAAGTCCTAGGTCGGTGCGAGCCGAACGAGCCGCACGCTATGCAAGGCGGTCAGCGCGACCGCGATCCAGATCGGAATATAGGTGGCCAATTGCTCGGCGCGCAGTGTTTCGCCGAGCAACGTGATCGAAACGAGCACGAGCAACACGGGCTCGACATAGCCGAGAACGCCGAACAATGCGACCGGCAACAGACGGCTCGCCTTCAGGTAGGAAGCTAGCGCAAGGGTACTGAGCGCGCCGAGGCCCGGCAAGAACAGGCACCACATGTCGAGGCGCCCGCCGATCACCGTCAGCGAATCGCCGCTGACGATAAAGACCGCCGCCGCCGGCAACAGAAGCGCCATCTCCACCGTGAAGATCGCGAGCGAATCGTGCTGGATCTTGCGGCGCAGCACGAAATACGGCGGATAGCCGAGCACGACGAGCAAGGTGGGCCACGAAAAAGCGCGTGTCATCCACAGTTCATGACCCACGCCCACGGCGGCGCAGATAACGGCGAGCCACTGCAAGCCGTCGAGGCGCTCGTGATAGTAGAAGCGCCCCACCAGCACCATCGCAAGCGGCAACAGGAAATAGCCGAGCGAGACTTCGAGCATGCGGCCATGTAACGGCGCCCACAGAAACACCCACAGTTGCGCGCCGAGCAGCGCGGCGCTCACGACCATCGCGGCGGCAATCTTCGGCTCCGTCACCATGCGGTAAACAAGTTGCCGGAAAATCGGCATGCGTTGGCGTAGCACGATCAGCAACAGCGCGCCGGGCACTGTCCACACGATGCGCCACGCGAATATGTCGAGGCCGCTCAGCGGCGCGAGCAGCTTCGCGTAAACCGAGAGCAAGGCGAACATCGCCGATGCCCCCACCGACAATGCGATACCGCGTCTGAGGTCGTACTGGTTCATCGCGCGAACCGTTGCGCATGCGATGCGCGCGCAGGCGCGAATGCGGATGTGTGCAGCGCAACATCGCGCGGTGCTGCGGCTATTCTTGTCATTGGATGTATTCGACAGATCACGAGGCAAGCGGCATTCTAGACGGGTTATCCGCTTGCCGCTTCGCGCGTTGTCGAGCCGCAGGCCGCAATTATTTCGTGCGCATCGCGCGTCGATGCACTAGAACATAACTTCACGCGCGATGGGCGAATCGGAGACATTTCACCCGCAACGTCGCGCGCCATGCCTCAAGCGCGAATCTTGCTAGACGGTCTGTCGCGGCATCGTTTGCCGACGACACGCTTCTCGACTTCGTTTGCAACGCCGTTTGAACGCATTTGCCACCTCAACGAGCCGGGCCGGCTACAACATGGTCAACACGGACCGAGCCCCCTTCTTTCCCTGCGGCATGCATCAACGTTTCGTCGAATCCGCATGCCGCCGCCCGGCCAGCAATCCTGCTCATCGAATGTGACTACTGGAGCCAGCATGACCCAGCCAGCCCTCTCGCACGACGCATCCCCCGACCTGCGCTCAGCCTTCGCCGCCGAGGTTCGCGCGGGACTCACCCATACGCCGCAGAAAGAGCTGCCGTCGAAGTATCTGTATGACGAAGTAGGCTCCGCGCTGTTCGAAGTCATCACCGTGCTGCCCGAATACGGTGTGACGCGCGCCGAGGAGCGACTGCTCGCGAGGCATGCCGCCGACATCGTCGCCCATTTGCCGCATGACGTGACGGTCGCCGAACTCGGCAGCGGCAGCGGCCGTAAAACGCGGCGCATTCTGGAAGCACTGTGTAAAAAGCGCCCTACTTCTTACTGCCCGATTGAAATTTCTCGCAGCGCGTTGCAGTTGTGCAGGCGCGAACTCGGCGACATCGAGCGGATTTCGATCGTCGGTTATGAACGCGATTACCTGGCCGGTCTCGCCGAAGTCAGCAAGAAACGCGCGGCGGACGAAAGGCTGCTCGTGCTGTTTCTGGGCAGCACGATCGGCAATTTCGGCAGACTCGCGGCGACGCGTTTTCTGCGCGACATCCGCACCATGCTCGCGCCCGGCGACGCGCTGCTGCTCGGCACCGATCTCATCAAGCCGACGCCGGTGCTGATCGCGGCCTATGACGATTCGATCGGCGTGACGGCATCGTTCAATCTGAATCTGCTCGCGCGCATCAATCGCGAACTCGACGGCGATTTCCCGCTCGATGCGTTCGAGCACGTCGCGCGCTTCAACCCGGACGCGCGCAGCATCGAGATGCATTTGCGCGCCACACGCGACCTCTTCGTGCGCGTGGGCACGGCGGAGTTGACGGTGTCGCTGAAGGCGGGCGAAACCATCTGGACCGAGAGCAGCCACAAATATCGCGCGGAAGAAATGCACCCGATCGCCGACGACGCCGGCTTCGCGTGTACCCATCAGTGGGTCGAAAAGGAATGGGGATTCGCGGAGAGTTTGCTGGTGGCGCAATAGGCCAATAGGCGGTCGGCGCCCCGAGACGCGAGACGCTCAAACAGCAAGGCGGCAGGCCATCAACCCGATGGCCCGCCGCCTTTGCCTTTACGGATCTTCGTAATGGCCGCTCAGTGCTGCTCGAAACGCTCGAAGCGCTTTTCGGTCGCGCGCTCCTCGCCGGCCACCTCGGTCACGCGCGCCGCCGGCGGGCCGTGACGCAGCCACGACAGCATCCGGTCGACCTGATTGGCCGAACCCTGCAGCATCGCTTCGACGGAACCGTCGTCGAGATTCGCCACCCATCCCTTGATACCGAGCGCGTGAGCCTGGCGCACGGTCGCGTGGCGAAAGCCGACGCCCTGCACGATGCCGCGCACCCGCACGTAATATGTTTCGATCCGCTGATCCAGATCCGGGGCCATGCCGTCCTCGCTACACGAAACTTTCAAGCCGGCATTCTAGTCGCGTCGCGGCGAGCTTGCTCGGCGGCTTGCGGGTTTGCCTTGCGCACGCGCCCGGCACGCACCGCGCGACACGCGGCGCGCGCGCCACGTACAATCCGTCGACTGTCACGCGGGAAATGGAAACAGAATGTCCGAACAGAATCGCGATCTCGTGCTCGTGACCGGCGCATCCGGCTTCGTCGGCTCGTCGGTGGCGCGCATCGCGCAACAAAAGGGGTTCAAGGTGCGCGTGCTGGTGCGCGCCACCAGTCCGCGCAAGAACGTCGAGGCGCTGGACGCGGAAATCGTCGTGGGCGATATGCGCGACGAAGCGTCGATGCGCGTCGCGTTGCGCGGCGTGCGTTACCTGCTGCACGTCGCCGCCGACTATCGCCTGTGGGCGCCGGACCCAAGCGAAATCGAGCGCGCGAATCTGGAAGGCACCGAAGCGACCATGCGCGCGGCATTGCACGAAGGCGTGGAGCGCATCGTCTATACGAGCAGCGTGGCGACGCTGAAAGTCACCAGCTCGGGCCAGTCCGCGGACGAGACCTCGCCGCTCAAGGCTGATCAGGCCATCGGCGTGTACAAGCGCAGCAAGGTGCTGGCCGAGCGCGCGGTGGAGCGCATGATCGCCGAGGACGGGCTGCCGGCGGTAATCGTCAATCCATCCACGCCGATCGGTCCGCGCGACGTGAAGCCCACGCCGACCGGGCGCATCATCGTCGAGGCGGCGCTCGGCAAGATTCCGGCGTTCGTGGATACGGGGCTGAACCTCGTGCACGTGGACGACGTGGCGGCCGGCCATTTTCTCGCGCTCGAACGCGGCAAGATCGGCGAGCGCTACGTGCTCGGCGGCGAGAATCTGCCGCTTCAGCAAATGCTCGCCGACATTGCGGCGCTGACCGGCCGCAAGGCGCCCACGCTGAGCTTGCCGCGCTGGCCGCTCTATCCGCTCGCGATGGGCGCGGAAGCGGTTGCGAGATTCACGAAGCGCGAACCGTTCGTCACCGTCGACGGCCTGAAGATGTCGAAGAACAAGATGTACTTCACATCGGCGAAGGCGGAACGCGAACTCGGCTATCGCGCGCGGCCCTATCGTGAAGGCTTGAGCGATGCGCTCGAATGGTTCCGGCAAGCCGGCTTCCTGAAGCCCTGACAAACGCGCTGACGCGCGCATGAACGATCACGCCCGCGCCGCACGACCCGGCGCGGGCGTCAGCATTTTGTTACAACGTCAACGTGGTTGCGACAGGTAAAAGCCTACGCGCAGCAGGTAAAATCGCGGGTCTTACCAGAGAAACCTCGCATGAACCTTCACGAACAGCTCGGCGCACTGGAAACGGGCGTCGATCAGCTCATTCAGGCTGTCGTGGCCCCGCAGGCCGAAAACATCCCCGAGACACCCGCACCTGCCGCCGTGGAGCAAGCGCCGGCGTCCGTGGAGGAGTCCGCCGCGCAGCTTCAGCCCACGCTCGAAATCAATCGCCCCGCGCAGAACGAGATCACCATGACGATCGGCGGCCAGACGGTCGCGTTGCGTGCTGACCAGATCGGCAAGCTGATCGAGGAATTGTCGAACGCGCGCGCGTCGATGACGCCCGAGCCGCCGCCTGGCATCCCGCCGGGTTGGCGCTTCGTGTCGACCAGGAATCCGGTCATGGCGGTGCAAAAACAGTCGAATGGCGACCGTTTGCTGGTCATGCGCCACACCGGCCACGGCTGGGTGCCGTTCACGTTCTCGCCCGACATGGTGATCCAGCTTTACATGATGCTCACCAAGGGTTGAGATGAAAAAGCGGCGCTCCCGGGCGCCGCTTTTCGTTCAAGCCGTTCTTCGCAACACGCGGCGCGACGCCTCAACGCTCCTGCACCGGCGCCTGCACGCGCGCCTTCCATTGCCCGCCCTTGCCGCGCCAGTAGCGCACCGCCGACGCGAACGTCGCGCCGACATAAAACAATGCCACCAGCGGCAGAAACGGCGCCCACAACGGCGAGCGGCGATAGTAGCCGAGCATCGGCGCGTAGGCGCAGCACATGGCCGCCCACGCCAGCCACGCGGGCCAGCCCACCGGACCGAGCACGAGCGCGGCCACGGGCGGCATCAGGTAAATGATCGTCATGCCGGCCAGCGTGCCCGCCAGCAGCAGCGGCGAGTAATGCAACTGCGTGAAGGCGGTACGCGCGATCATGTTCCAGATGTCACGCCAGCTATCGTACGGACGCAGCGACACGCTGCGCGCCGCCACGTCCAGACGAATCGGATGACGCCCCGTGCCGCGATGCTTGATCCGCGCGGCGAGACTGCAGTCGTCGATCAGCTCGGCACGGATCGACTCGATGCCGCCCGCTTCCTCCAGCGCGCCGCGGCGCACCAGCATGCAGCCGCCCGCCGCCGCCGCCGTGCGATTGCGCGGGTTGTTGACCCATGCGAACGGATACAGCTTGGCGAAGAAAAACACGAACGCCGGAATCAGCGCCTTTTCCCAGAACGAATCGCAGCGCAGACGCACCATCAGCGAGACGAGGTCGCGCTGCTCCGCATCCGCGCGAGCCACCAGTTGCGCGAGCGCATCCGCCGGATGGCCGATGTCGGCGTCGGTCAGCAGCAGAAAATCGGCGGGCACGCCGAGCGTGCGCACCGCCTCGATGCCTTGCGACTGCGCCCACACCTTGCCGGACCAGCCAGGCGGCAGCGGTTTCGCGGCGAGCACCGTCAAGCGGTCGGGGCATTGCAGTTGCAGCGCGGCGGCACGGGCGGCGTCGGCGGTGCCGTCGGTGCTGTGGTCGTCGACGACGATCACGTGGAAATCGCCCGCATAGTCCTGCTGAAGCAGGGTGCTGACCGCCTGGGCGATCACGTCGACTTCATTGCGGGCGGGCACCACGGCGGCGACCGCCGGCCAGGTTTCGCGCGGCGCGAGCGCGAGCGGCGCGGCGGGACGCGCGCGCCAGAAACCGCCGCGCGCGAACAGCAGCACACACCAGATCAACAGCGAAAGACACGAAAGAAGAAACAGAACCGCCGCCATTAAGCATTACCCTCGATTGAACGCGCTTGCCCGCCGACGCGCCGCGACAGGCGCATCACCACCGTGCGTACCGCGACGACGCACCAGTCGAACGTGTTGAGTTCGGGGCGCGCGCGAAATACGTCATAGCCCGCCCCCTCGATGCGCTCCAGAAAACGCAGACCGCCGTGGACGGCGCCGCACAGCTCGATACCCAGCCGCCCCGGAATGCGCAACGCGAGCGGCGCGCCGCGCACCAGCATCTCGCGCGCGAACGCGACTTCGTGCGCCATGAGTTCGCGCCACGCGTCGTCGACGACGCCGTTGGCGATGTGCGCCTCGGTCACGTTAAAGCGCTGCAGATCGGCGAGCGGCAGATACAGGCGGTCCTGTTTCCAGTCGGCCGCGACGTCGAGCCAGAAGCTGATCAACTGCGACGCCGTGCAGATCGCGTCGGCGTCGGCGAGATTCTCCGGCGTGGCGGCGTCCATCAGATGCAGCAGCAGATGCCCGATCGGGTTCGCCGAATGCCGGCAATAATCGAGCAATGCGGCGCGGTCGGCGTAACGGTTGGCGTCGATGTCCTGCCCGCACGCAAGCAGCAGGTCGTACAACGGCGCGAGCGGCAGCCTGTATTGCGCCACCACGCCGGCCAGCTTGCCGAACAGCAGCGGATGCACGCGAGCGGCGCGGCGCGCCGCCACCGCGTCGAGACCGGCGCGGAAGTCGGCAAGGCGCGCGTGCCGCTCGGCCGCGCTCCAGTCGCCTTCGTCCACGATGTCGGCGGCGGTGCGCACCACCTGATAGAGAATGCCGGCGGGCGCGCGCAGCGCCTTCGGCAGCAACACGCTCGGGACCGGAAAGTTTTCGTATTGATCGACGTCCATCCAGCGAGCCTCGATTCCAGTCTGTAATGCGGCCGCGAAACCGCGCCGCGGGACCACGTAGTTTAAGGGTTCCGATAATCCGGTGCAGCGTGTAATCATTGCCGCGCATTGCCGCGCGCGCGGCCAATATGCCGCCTGGCGGCAACCGCTCCACTGCGGCGTGCGCCCAACGCCTGGCGGGCCTGGCAAAGCAAAGCCGGCCTGATAGCGTTAGAATGCGCGTTTGGTTTTGCTACCCGGCGGCATGGCGCCGGCGTTCAAGACGTCAACTAATTAGATGATCGCGGCGATAAAGTCAGATTTACCGGCTTCTTCGAATCCCGCGTCAGTCGGAGTTCGCCAACTTATGCGAGTCATCCTTGCTCAACCCCGGGGCTTTTGTGCGGGCGTTGTTCGTGCAATCGAGATTGTCGATCGCGCGCTACAGCAACACGGCGCGCCCGTGTATGTGCGCCACGAGATCGTCCACAATCGGCACGTGGTCGACAATCTGCGCCAGAAGGGCGCGCGCTTCGTCGAGGAGCTCGATGAAGTGCCGCAAGGCGCCGTGGCGATCTTCAGCGCTCACGGTGTCGCGCAAACCGTCGAACGCGACGCCGAGGCTCGCGGCCTCGACGTGCTCGACGCGACCTGCCCGCTCGTCACCAAGGTGCACGTGCAAGGGCGCCAGTATGTGGGCGCGGGGCGCACGCTGATTCTGATCGGCCACGCCGGGCATCCCGAAGTGGAAGGCACGATCGGCCAGATCCCGGGCAAGGTGCTGCTGGTGCAGAGCGAAGCCGAAGTCGCGCATCTCGATCTGCCGCTCGACACGCCGCTCGCTTATGTGACGCAAACCACGCTGTCGGTGGACGATACCCGCGGCATCATCGACGCCCTGCTGCGCCGTTTTACCGACATCGTCGGTCCCGATACGCGCGACATCTGCTATGCCACGCAAAATCGCCAGGCGGCGGTGCGCGAGTTGAGCAAGCAGGTCGACGTGCTGCTCGTGGTGGGCGCAACCAATAGTTCGAACTCGAACCGGCTGCGCGAGATCGGCAGCGAAAGCGGCGTGGCGAGTTATCTCGTCGCCGACGGTTCGGAAGTGAAGCCGGAATGGTTTGCCAACGTGCAGACCGTCGGCATCACGGCGGGCGCTTCGGCGCCGGAAGAGATGGTGAAGAACGTGATCGATGCGCTGAGCGCATTGGGGCCTGTCGATGTCACGACGATGGCGGGCCGTGAAGAAAAAGTCGAATTCAAGTTGCCATCGAAGCTGATGCAACCACTCGCTGCACGCGAAGTTTAAGGAGGACGTCTTGTCTATTCCGCTGCTACAGAAAGTTCGGGTCGGCGCATACATCATGCGTCAGCATCTCTCAGGCAACAAACGCTACCCGCTCGCATTGATGCTGGAACCGCTGTTCCGCTGCAATCTCGCCTGCAATGGCTGCGGCAAGATCGACTATCCGGATCCCATCCTGAATCAGCGCCTGTCGCTGGAAGAGTGCCTGGGCGCAGTCGACGAATGCGGCGCGCCGGTGGTGTCGATCGCAGGCGGCGAGCCGTTGCTGCACAAGGAAATGCCGCAGATCGTGAAGGGCATCATCGCGCGCAAGAAGTTCGTGTACCTGTGCACGAATGCGCTGCTGATGGAAAAGAAAATGGACGACTACGAGCCGAATCCGTACTTCGTCTGGTCGGTTCACCTGGACGGCGACCAGCAGATGCACGATCACTCGGTCTCGCAAGACGGCGTCTACGAGAAGGCGGTCGCGGCGATCAAGGAAGCCAAGCGCCGCGGTTTCCGCGTGAACATCAACTGCACGCTGTTCAACGACGCCGTGCCGGAGCGCGTGGCCGCGTTCTTCGACACGGTCGGTCCGATGGGCGTGGACGGCATCACCGTTTCGCCGGGCTATGCGTATGAACGCGCGCCGGATCAGCAGCACTTCCTGAACCGCGACAAGACCAAGCATTTGTTCCGCGAGATTTTCAAGCGCGGCAACAACGGCAAGAACTGGTCGTTCAGCCAGTCGGCCATGTTCCTCGACTTCCTGGCCGGCAACCAGACCTACGAATGCACGCCGTGGGGCAACCCGGCGCGCACCGTGTTCGGCTGGCAAAAGCCGTGCTATCTGGTCGGCGAAGGCTATGTGAAGACCTTCAAGGAATTGATGGAAACCACGGAATGGGAAAAGTACGGCACGGGCAACTACGAGAAGTGCGCTGACTGCATGGTGCACTGCGGCTTCGAGGCAACGGCCGTGATGGACACGGTGGCGCATCCGCTGAAGGCACTCAAGGTCAGCTTGCGCGGTCCGAAAACGGAAGGCGCGTTCACCAAGGACATTCCGCTGGACAAGCAACGCCCCGCCGATTATGTGTTTTCCCGCCACGTCGAGATCAAGCTGGAAGAGATTCAGCGCAGCGGCAAGGGCAAGAAGGTGCAGACGGCTACTGCGCACTGAGAGGGTTGGTTCAGGGGCGGTGTTGCGCCGCTCCGTATAGGGTTATAAAGGGTTATGAAAAAAGCGCGGTGGCAATCAAAGCCACCGCGCTTTTTTATCTGCAGGCAAGGAAGAGGGCTTACCCCGCGCCGCGCGCATTGTGCGCGGTCAGGAACTTGATCAGCCCGTCGACCCCGCCCTTCGAAAGCTGATCGGCGAACTGCGTTTGATAGACCTGAATCAGCCAGGCGCCCATCATGTTGATGTCGTAAATCTTCCAGCCGGAGGGACCCTTGGTCAGCCGGTAGTCGATGGCGTCGTCGCCGCCGCGACTGAGTACGTGCGACTGCACCACGACGTCCTTGGCGCCGGCCGGAACATTGGCCGGCAAGAACTTGAACTTCACATCCTGATCGCGCAGTTGCGAAAGCGAGGAAGCGTAAGTGCGCACGAGCAGCAGCGTGAATTGCTCATATAACTGCTTTTGCTGCTCGGGCGTCGCGGTGCTCCAGGCCTTTCCGACAGCAATGCGCGTGGTGCGCTGAAAGTCCGTTGCCGGCACGAACCGCGTTTCGACCAGTTGGGTGATCTTCGCCATGTCGCCGCCGCGCGCCTGCGGATCGGCCTTCATGGCGCTCACCGTGCCCTCGACGGCACTCTTCACCAACGCATCGGGCGCGCTTTGCGCATAGGCCGCCGTGGACACCACGGCCGCAGCCAGAAAAGCAGACAGATAACGTTTCATACGCTCGCCAGAACTGGAAGAAGTCAGCGCCGCGAAGCTCGCAAGTCCGCGGCGAAAACAGGATAGACCAGTATACCGATATTGCGTTCCCGCTCGGCATGGCCGGACCGGGAGCCGCGTTTGCTACCTCGATTTGTTACGCCGGGTTGCCGACGGTTGCCGACGAACCTGAGTCAGATCGCTTCGGCTCTGTATACTTGTGCTCTTTCGTCAAGAACAACACCCGCGATAAGGCCCGTCTCGCCTACATGCTGAAGTCATCCATCGTCCGTCTCGTCGCCTATTCGGTGCGTCATCCGCTATGGATCATCGCCCTGTCGCTCGTGCTCGCCGTTTTGAGCGGCATCTACGTCGCTCATCACTTCAAGATCAACACGGACATCAGCCGTCTCATCGAGACGGACCCGCAATGGTCGGCGCTCGAACATGCCATGAGCGAGGCCTTCCCGGATCGCGGCGAAACCGTGCTGGTGGTGGTCGAGGCGCGCGCTCCCGAATTCGCCGACGCCGCCGCTGGCGCGCTCACCGCCGCGCTCAAAGCCGATCCGAAGGAGTTCGTGGCGGTTTCGCAGCCGGCGGGCGGTCCGTTCTTCGAACACAACGGCCTGCTGTTTCCGTCAACCGAAGAAGTCCTGTCGACCACTTCGCAACTCGTTCAGTCGCGCCCGCTCGTCAACGCCCTTGCGCACGATCCGAGCCTGACCGGCCTCGCCGGCACGCTCACCACGAGCCTGTTGCTGCCGCTTCAGCTCGGCCAGGTGAAGCTCGCCGACATGAGCCATCTGCTGGCGCAAAGCGCGGCCACGCTCGATCGCGTACTGGCCGGCCAGCCGGCCGCCTTCTCGTGGCGCGCGCTGGTCGACAAGAGCGCCGCCACCCATCCGGCGCGCGCTTTCGTCGTCGTGCAGCCGGTTGTGAATTACGACGCGTTGGAGCCGGGCGCGAGTGCGTCGAAGGCGATCCGCGACACCGCCACCTCGCTTCACCTCGACTCACGCTATGGCGCCACGGTCCGCCTGACCGGCGAACAGCCGCTCGCCGACGAAGAATTCGCCTCGGTCAAGGACGGCGCGGTGCTCAACGGCATCGGCACGTTCATTGTCGTGCTCATCATCTTGTGGCTCGCGCTGCGCTCGGGCCGCATGATCGCGGCCGTGTTCATCACGCTGTTCGTCGGGCTCGCGATCACCGCGGCGCTCGGCCTGATGCTGGTGGGCGCGCTCAACATGATCTCGGTCGCGTTCATGGTGCTGTTCGTCGGACTCGGGGTCGATTTCGGCGTGCAGTTCGGGGTCAAGTATCGTGAGGAGCGCAATCGCGACGACCGCCTTTCGGCGGCCCTCATGCATACGTCGCACAGCATCGGCGTGCCGCTCACGCTCGCGGCGGTCGCCGTCGCGTTGAGCTTCTTCTCGTTCCTGCCGACGGCTTATCGCGGCGTGTCGGAGTTGGGCGAGATCGCGGGCGTCGGCATGTTCGTCGCGTACTTCACCAACATGACGTTGCTGCCCGCGCTGCTGAAAGTCTTCAGTCCACCGGGCGAACCCGCTTCGCCGGGCTTCAAGCAACTTGCTCCCGTCGACGATTTCCTCGATCAAAACCGCAAGCCGGTGTTGATCGGCACGCTGATCGTCGTGCTCGGCGCGACGCCCTTGCTCGCGCATTTGCGTTTCGACTTCAACCCGCTGCATCTGAAAGACCCGCATACGGAGTCCATGGCGACGCTGATCTCGCTGAAGGATTCGCCGGAAGCCGCCGTCAACAACGTGCATGCGCTCGCCGCCTCGCAAGCCGACGCCGACCGCATGGCCGCGCATTTGCGCACGCTGCCGGAAGTGGGCCGCGTCACCACGCTCGACACGTTCATTCCCACCGAGCAGCAGCAAAAGCTGATGCTGGTCGCGAGCGCCGCGCAGCAACTGTTGCCCGCGTTGCAGCAGACCCCCGCGCCGCAAGCCACGGACGCGCTGCGCGTCGCGGCGTTAAAGCGCGCGTCGAATCAGCTCGCGCTCGCCGCCGAGGACCATCCGGGCCCCGGCGCCGCCGAGGCCAAGCATCTGTCGGCGACGCTGCAAAAGCTGGCCGCCGCCGACGCCGCCGTGCGCGAGCGCGCCGAAACCGCGATGTCCGAGCCGCTGCGCATCGCGCTGAAGCAGTTGGAAAATCTGTTGCAGCCGACTCAGATCACTCGCGAGAATCTGCCCAAGGAAATCTCGGCGGGCTGGATCTCGAAAGACGGCCGCGCGCTGGTGGACATCGCGCCGAAGGTCCAGGCCGGCACCGATCCGAACGACGACGCAATGCTCGCCCGCTTCGCTCATGCGGTGAAGAAGGCGGAGCCCAGCGCGATCGGCGGGCCGATTTCGATCCTGCATTCGGCGGACACGATCATCAAGGCGTTCCTGCAGGCGGCGGGCTGGGCGCTGCTGTCGATCGCGATCCTGCTGTGGATCGCGCTGCGGCGCTTCGGCGACATGCTGCGCACGCTGGTGCCGCTGCTGGTGTCGGCGCTCGTCACGCTGGAACTGTGCGTGGTGTTCGGCATGCCGCTGAACTTCGCGAATATCATCGCGTTGCCGCTCATGCTGGGGGTCGGCGTCGCATTCAAGATCTACTTCGTGATGGCGTGGCGCAACGGCCAAACCGGCCTCTTGCAATCGAGCCTCACGCACGCGGTGCTGTTCAGCGCGGCGACCACCGCGACCGCATTCGGCAGCCTCTGGCTGTCGCATCATCCGGGAACCTCGAGCATGGGACGCCTGCTGGCGCTCTCGTTGTTTTGCACTCTGATCGGCGCGGTGGTGTTCCAACCCGTGCTGATGGGCAAGCCGCGCGCCCGTCGCGCGAAGCACAAAGGAATATCAGAATGAAGCTGCGTACCACCGTGCTGGCGCTCGCCGCCACCGGTCTGATCTCGGGCTGCGCGACCGGCCCCGACCGCAAGCCGGGCGACCCGTTCGAACCGGTGAACCGGGCCGTGTTCAACTTCAACGACGGGGTGGACCGCTACATCGCCGTGCCGGTTGCAAAGGGCTATCAGAAGGTCACGCCGCAGCCGCTGCGCACCGCCGTGAGCAACTTCTTCTCGAACCTGGGCGACCTGAGCAACGCCGCCAACGCCCTGTTGCAATTGAAGATCACCGACGCGACGGAAGACCTCGTCCGCTTCGCGTTCAATTCCACTTTCGGCCTGGGCGGCCTGCTCGATTGGGCGACGCCGGCCGGCCTGCCGAAACACCATCAGGACTTCGGGCTGACGCTCGGCCACTGGGGCATTCCGTCGGGCCCGTATCTCGTACTGCCGCTGTTCGGCCCGAGCACGGTGCGCGACAGCATGGGTCTCGTGGTCGATGTGAAATTCAATCCGTTGAACTACATCGAGCCGGCGGAGCGCAATCCGCTGTACGTGCTGCAATTCGTGAGCGTGCGTTCTGATTTGCTGGGCGCGACCGATCTGCTGCAACAGGCCGCGCTGGACAAATACTCGTTCGTGCGCGACGCGTACACGCAGCAGCGCCGGGCGCGTCTGCGCGGCACGGGCGACAACGCCGCGCCGCTGCCGGACTACGAGGACCAGGGCGATTCCGGCACGCCGGCGATCCCGGCCAAGGGCGCGGCCGCCGGTGCGCCCGCCGGCCTGCCGAACTACGCCGACCCGGGCGATACGGCAGAAGCCCCGAACGCAGCCTCGGGAAGCGCCACAGGCGCTCCGGCGGGGGTGCCTAACTACACCGATCCCGGCGACGCGCCTGCGCCCGCCAGCGGCGCAGCGGGCGTAACGCCGGTGACGCCGGCCGCGGCACCCGCGGGCGCGTCAGGAGCGGTTGCGCCGGCACCCCAAGTTGCGCCGGTCGGTGAGAAACAGCCGGCCGCCACGCCTGCGGCGCAGTAACGATTCGGTCGCGGCGTGCAATGCGCCGCCGTGGTGCGCTTCACATGAGCGCACCACGGAGACAGGACAAGACCTAGGAAGAATTGCGGCCTACGCATGCGAGGCGCAGCGTGGGAAAGAAAATGCGCTGGATCAGCTCGACGTAGCGGCGGCTCGGCTCCGGCTCGCAGCCGCTTCAGCCTGCTGTCGGCAGCAACGCGCCAGCCACGGCCATCGCGCGCCGGGCCTGCACCAGCGAAGTCCGCGCGGCCCGCGCATCGGCGGCGACCTGGATCAGTGCTCCGATCTGCGACGGTTGCCGCATCAATTCCCGCAGAATCGGCGCGAGCGCCGTGCTGCCGTCGTCCCGCAGGCCGGCCGTGGCGGCGGACGGCAGCGTGCGCCACGCCGGATCGACGATGGCCCGGCACACGGCGAACGGCACGCCATGCGCGGCGGCCGTCGCGCCGGCAATGTGCGATTCCATATCCACCGCCAACGCGCCGCTCGAACGATGCAGCACCCGCTTGTCGTCCGCGCTCACCAACGGTGCGGTGACAGCGGCCACGAGGCCGCGCCGTAGACGCGCCGCCAGCGGTCCGTTGGCGAATGCGGCGGCGAGCCTGTCAGCCCACGGACGATCGGTCGGCAGACGTCCAAACGGTCCCTCGACGGCCTCGGCGACGATCAGCGCGCCCGGCTCCAGATCCGGCGCCAAACCGCCCGCGGTTCCGAAACTGACGATCCCCGAACAGCCGCGCGCGACCGCCGCGCTCAACGCGCGCTCGAGCAGATCGGCGCGCGCCGCATAGACCACCTCCACGCCCTGGCCGCGCGCGATGCGCGCCTCGAACGCCATCCCCGTCACGAAGATCACCGGCAAGCTGCCGCCGCCCGCCTCGGCTGACGGCGTTGTCGAAAACGGCATCCGTCAGATCCCGACCGCGACGCGCGTGAGCCCGTTGCGCTTCAGATGACGGAAGCGCGCCAGCGCCCACAGCGGGAAGAACTTGCGATAGCCGTGATAGCGCAGATAGAACACGCGCGGGAAACCGGTGGCGGTGAAACGTGTTTCGTCCCACAGGCCGTGCTCGCGCTGTTCGCGCCGCAGATAGGCGACGCCGCGCGCCACCGCTTCGTGATTGACCTCGCCTGCAGCCATCAGGCCCATCAGCGCCCACGCGGTTTGCGATGCCGTGCTCGGCGCGCGCTCGTAGCCGCGGTAGTCGAGCTTGTAACTCTCGCCGCCCTCGCCCCAACCGCCGTCTTCGTTCTGGATCGACAGCAGCCACTGCACCGCGCGCTTGATGCGCGGGTCGTCGTGCGGCATGCCGGCGGCGTTCAGCGAACAGAGCGCCGTCCACGTGCCGTAGATGTAGTTCAGGCCCCAGCGGCCGTACCAGCTGCCGTCCGATTCCTGCTCTTTCAGCATGTAGGCGAATGCGCGCTGCGCCGGCTCGCTGCCCTGCGGCAGTTCGCCGAGTTGCGCGAGCATCGACAGACATCGGCCCGACACGTCGGCAGTCGGCGGATCGAGCAACGCGCCGTGATCGGAGAACGGAATGTTGTTCAGGTAGTACTGGGTGTTTTCCGGCTCGAACGCGCCCCAGCCGCCATCGCTGCTTTGCATGCCGACCACCCATTCGCGCGCGCGCGCAATGGCTTCGCGGTCGACGTCGGATTGCGTGAGCGCCGCCGAGCGATGCATCGCCATCGCCACCACCGCCGTATCGTCGACGTCCGGGTAATACGCGTTGTTGTACTGGAACGCCCAGCCGCCAGGCCGCACGTTCGGGCGGCGCGAGATCCAGTCGCCGCGCACGTCGAGAATCTGGAGCGGACGCAGCCACGCGAGCCCGCGCTCGGCCGCCTGTTCGGCACGCGCCTCGCCGGTTTCGAGCAGCGCGTGCGCGGCGAGCGACGTGTCCCATACCGGCGACAGACAAGGCTGGCAATACGCCTCGTCATCCTTGACGACGAGCAGTTTTTCGATCGACTGGCGGGCAATCGCGCGGTTCGGATGATCGGCCGGATAGCCGAGCGCGTCGTACATCATCACCGAGTTGGCCATTGCCGGGAAAATCGCGCCGAGGCCATCCTCGCCGTTCAGCCGTTCATCGACGAAAGCGACCGCCGCGCGCACCGCGCGTTCGCGCTGCGGATGCGGGAACAGGCCGTCGACCGCGCGCAGCAGCACGTCCACGCCACGGAAAAAGCGGAACCAGCCGACATGCTGATGCGGCGCGCGCGCCGGCATGCCGGTGTTGACCGGCGCGCCGCGGAACAATTCGTCGATGCGCACGCGGCGCGGATTGCGCGCGAGGGGCCGCTTCGCGTTCAGCACCAGCAACGGCACGATCACGGTTCGCGCCCAGTACGACACCTTCGACAGATGGAACGGAAACCACATGGGCAACAGCATGATTTCGACGGGCATCATCGGCACCGCGCGCCACGACACCACGCCGAACAGCGCGAGCAGAATCCGCGTGAACACGTTCGCCTGCTCGGCGCCGCCGTGCGCGAGAATCGCCTCGCGCGCACGGACCATGTGCTCGGCGTCGACGGGGTCGCCGATCATCTTGAGCGCGAAGTACCCCTTCACGCTCGCGCTGATGTCGAGCGCGCCGTCGGTGAAAAGCGGCCAGCCGCCGTCGGGCAACTGGATGCGGCGCAGATAGCGCGCGATCTTCTGCTCCAGTTCCACGTTCGGCGTTTCGCCGAGATAGTGGACGAGCAGCACGTATTCGGCGGGAATCGTCGCGTCGGCTTCGAGTTCGTAGACCCAGTGGCCGTCGGGTTTCTGCGCGGCGAGAATCGCATCGGTGGCGCGCGTGATCGTGGCGTCGAGGGCGGCGTCGAGCGAGACATCGGGCGCTGCATGCTCTACAGCCGCTTGCGGCGCGGCGGCGGGCGCATCGAGCGCCGGCTCGGTGGCGAATTCTGGCGGGACGGCGCCCAACTGCTGGGCTTGGGATAAATCGTTCATCGGCGTTCCATCGGTTGATTCAGCAGCGTGTCCGCGGCCTTCTGGCCGGAGCGGATCGCGCCTTCGATCGTCGCGGGCAGGCCGGTGGCCGTCCAGTCGCCCGCGAGCATCAAATTGTTCCAGCGAGTACGCGTGCCGGGACGCAGCATTTCCTGATCCGGCAGCGCGGCGAATGTCGCGTGTTTTTCCAGCGTGACTTGCCACGGCGGCATCGGCTCGGCCGGCAGGTTGGCGGCTTGGGCCACTTCGGCCCAGACGGTTTGCGCCAGCGTTTCGTGCGGCGTGTCGAGCAGGCGGTCGGCGGCATAGACGGTCGCCGATACGCGGCCGTCGAACGCAAACAACCAGTCGGCCGTGGCGTTCAGCAGCGCCGTGACCGGCGGCAAGCCGAATGGCGGCTCGACGGCGAAGTGCACGCTGAGCGTCGCCGCGAAGCGATTCGGCGTGCGCACGTTGGGCACGAGCGTCTGTGCGGTCTGCGGCGGCACCGCGAGAATCACGGCGTGATTCGCTTCGATCGCGACGGTCTCGTCCGCGAAATTCAGCGCGCGCACGCGGCGGTTATCGGCGGCAAACGCGATGTCTTGCAGACGCGAGCCGAGCCGGATCGCCGCGCCGCCGTGTTGCAGCAGCCGCAGCGCCGGATCGACGAACGCACTGCCGAGTCCGTTGCGCGCCATCAGAGGCCGGCACGCGAGGCCGCCGGCAAGCAGCGTTTCGCGGACCATCGCGCTCGTGAGTTCCGCCGACGCCTCGCGTGGCTCGACGTTCAGCATCGCCAGAAATAGCGGCCGCAGCAGACGGTCCCACAACGGGCCATTGCAGCGCATGGTCTGCACGAGACGGCGTCCGGGCTTGGCGAACAGCAACGGTATCAGCGACAGGTACTCGCCCGGCCCGGTATTGGGCACGCGCGCATTCGGATCGAAAATCCACCAGGGCAGGCGTCCCGGCGACATCCGCACGGTCCAGCGCGCCCGCGTCGCGAGATCCACGAACGGAAAGTCGGGCTGCGCCGGGCCGACGAGTTCGTCAGCGGCGCCGATCGCGCGCGCGTAGTTGAGCGTGGCCGCGTTGCCCGACAGCACCATGTGATTGCCGCTGTCGAGGGTCGCGCCCAGCTTGGCGTCGTAGTACGAACGGCAGCGCCCGCCCGCCTGGCCGGCGGCCTCGTGCAGCACGACTTGCGCGCCGCGCCGCTGCAATTGCACCGCGGCGGCGAGGCCGGCGAGGCCCGCGCCGACCACATGTACGAGCTTTTGCATCAGGTCAGAAGAACGCGTAACGCGCGACGATCCACAGCATGCGCAGCTTCGGCTTGCTGACCTTCGTGCGCGGAATGTCGAAGCCGCGATCGAGCGTGCGATCGAGCAGTACGCGATAGACGCCCGACATGATGCGCGGCGCGCGCACCTGAGCGCGCGGCTCGCGGTTCATGACGGCGTCGGAGGCGGCGAAGTGTTCCTTGGCGCGCTCGGCGAGCGTCGCGCAGACGCGCGGGAGCGACGGGTCGTCGGCGATCTGCGCCGGGCTCTCGATGGCGATGCCTTCGCGCGCCAGCAACTCACGCGGCAGATAGCAGCGGTTGATGCCGGCGTCTTCGTCGATATCACGCAGGATGTTGGTGAGTTGCAGCGCGCGGCCGAGATGGTGCGCGAGCAGGCGGCCCGGCTCGTCCTGCATCCCGAATATCCTCACCGATAGACGGCCCGCCGCGCTTGCCACGCGGTCGCAGTAGAGGTCGAGCGTGGCTTCGTTGGGCGCGCAGAGGTCGGCGGCGGCGTCCATCGCCATGCCGTCGATCATCGCGTGGAAATCCTCGCGTTGCAGATGGAACGTGTGAATGTGCCGCGTCAGCGCGCGCAACGAAGCGCGCGGCGCGCCGGCGTAGCACGCGTCGATGTCGGCGCGCCAGCGCTCGAGCGCGGCGGCGCGTTCGGCGCGCGGCAGATCGCTGTCGGCGATGTCGTCGACGGCGCGGCAGAAAGCGTAGACCTGATACATCGCGTCGCGCTGCGCGGCCGGCAGGATGCGCATTGCGATATAGAACGAGCTGCCGGAGGTGGCGGCAGCGGCGTCGATTTCTGTATCGTCCACGACAAGATTCGAAACAGCCAAGACGATCTCCGCTGGAGGCGCCCGCTGAAAGGCGTTCAAGAAGTTTTAATGCCTACCCGCAGGGCACGCGGCCCGCGCGCGCGGACACGCGCGAAACACCCGGCAGGGACGCCGGAAACGGCGAAAAGTATAGCAACGTTTCTGAGATGCCGCAGAATCGCGGGGTCAATACAGGGCTTGAAGCCGAGCACGACCGAAAGCCCGTCCGGCCGTAGCGCGATACTACCCTCGTGCAGGGTGTCGGCTTGCGACACCCGCCACGCGCGCAAACGCCGCCCGTCAGACGAACGCCACCGAGCGGTTGCGCCCTTGCCGCTTCGCGCTGTAAAGCGCGGCATCGGCTTCGTTGATGAGCACGTCGTAGGCCGGCGCGCCCACGCGCGCCGCCGCCACGCCGACGCTCGCCGTCACCGGCACGCTCGTGCCCTGCACTTCGACCGGCGTATCGGCGATCGTGCAGCGGATTTTTTCGGCGACCCGCATGGCGTCGTCGAGCGGCGTACAGGGCAACAGCAACGCGAACTCCTCGCCGCCGAAACGCCCGAACGTGTCCTGGGCCCGCACCACCCCGGCGACCCGCTGCGCCATGACGCGCAGCACCGTATCGCCGACGCCGTGGCCGAACTGGTCGTTGATCTTCTTGAAGTGATCGAGATCGAACAGCAGCACCGACATGTCGCCGCCGTAGCGCTGCCAGCGCGTGTATTCGTCGCGCAGGCGCGCTTCGAAGAAACGCCGGTTGGCGATGCCCGTGAGACCGTCGCGGTCCGCGTATTCCTGAAGCTTGGCGACCGCCTCCTCGCGTTCGCGCTGCACGATGCTCACGTGCGTGACGTCCGAGATGGTCACGCACACGGCCACCACTTCGCGATCACGCATGAGCGGCATGAAGGTGCAGTCCTGCTGCATGAAGTCGACGCCGCCCGTGATCGGCCGGTCGTGATCGAACTTGAACAGATACGGGCGCTGCTCCCACGAACTGAACGCGAAGCTGCCGAGCTGGAACACGCTTTCGATCTTGCGCGCGAGCCACACGCGCGGCAGTTCCGGAAAGTGCGTGAAGAGCGACTTGCCGACCATCTGCTCCGCGGGCAAGCCACTGTGGTCCTGCATGAAGCGGTTCCACATGAGCACGTTCATCTCGCGATCGAGCACGAAGATGCCGAAGCCGACACGTTCAACCACGAGATCGCTGAGCGAATCCACGGACACAGTCATAGGCTGGACAACAGCGCGTCGAGCGCTCCGTTCATATGGCGAATCGATTCCTCGGCCATCAACATCACGAGGTGCGCGCGAAAACTCTGGTCCTCGAGCGCGAAGTTCACTTCGACGAGCAACGCCACTTCCCATTGCAGCACGCCCGGCTGAAACACTTCCTCCAGCGTCATCGCCTCGCCGAGCAGGCCGGGCGCCGAGAACACCGGCGTGCGGCCGAGCTGGTCGAGAATGCTGGACACACACGCGCCCGTCAGCACGTTGGCGACGTCGAACACGAGTTCCTGCTGGCTCACCGCCTCGTAGGCCGAACGCGAGTACGGATCGCTGACGAGCGAACACAATTGCTCGATGCTGTCGCTGCGGCAGATCACCAGCGCCTCGCCCTTGATGTCCGAGCGAAAGCCCTGGCGCACCGCGCTCACCGTGTCCTGAATGCCGGTCATCTCGCGCAGCGTTTGCGCCGCTTCGCTGACGCCGACCACCCGCACGCGCGGCACCGACAATTCGATGAACGCATCGAGCAGCCGCGCGAGACGCGTCGCGGCCTGGCCCATCGCCAGATTGGCGACCTCTTGCAGCGCGTCGCGCTGATCTTCAGTGAGGGCTCGCTCAGACATACAACCCGTACTCCTTGAGGATCGGAAGTACCGCCGCGGGCGTCACCGGCTTGGCGATGAACGCGGCGGCGCCGAGCGCGCGCACGCGCGATTGGGCCATCGGCTGAACATCGGCGGACACGACGATGACGAATGTGTTGAGATCCTCATGCTGCAACGCTTCGAGCACCTGGTAGCCGTTCATGTCCGGCATCGTCAGATCGAGGAACATCACCGACGCCTTGCCTTCCCGATAGAGGCGCAGCGCTTCGCGTCCGTTCGACGCGTACGACACGTCGACATCCCAGTCCGGCGGCAATGCCTTGGTGAGCACTTTGCGGGCAAGCAGCGAATCATCGGCGATCACGATAGGCAAAGGCATGGGCGGTGGGAGTGCGGTATTAGCTCTTGCGTGTTATCGGCGGATGGGGCGTTTTCTTTAGCGCGTGATGTGCCGGTCGGCGGCAAGATGCGCCGCGGCTTGCGGGAATGCACGTTGCGGGCGAGCGGGGCGCGCGTGCGGCGGGATGCGCATGGCGGAACCGTCGGGCATGCAGGGATGCGTGCGCGCACGGTGGACGACGGCGATGACCGGCATGTTCGAAGCCTACCCCGTAGAGGAATCCCGCGCGGCTCGATGGATCGGGATGGTCTCTTGCCGCGCGCGTGTTTCCGCGAACGCCTTCCCTCACGCGTTGTACGCATGGTGCGGCGGCCCTCGCGGCAGATGCGTCCGAACATGGCGGGCGCATTTTTTATCGTGGCGTCGATTTTCGAAGCAAATCAGCGGAAAGGCAACACGACAATTCGATGTTCGCTAATCGTTTTTTCCTGCTTCAAGCGAATTTTGAACATATTTTATTAGCATCGGGTGCCAATTTTTTATATTTATACTTTTGTGTACGTTTGCGCTTCCCGATTCGTCACTGTTTAAAAAAACAGACAAATAGGTGTGGGCCGAATGCATGCTGGGTCATCGCGGTAACTTCTACCGCCGTTGCGCGTCTATGCTTCTCGTATCATGCCGACTCACCGCCTCCTCGCGCCGAACGCATTTAGCACGATCGAAAAATGACACCTGACCGGTTCGACCCGTCTCAAGCGAGCCGCCTTTCCGCTAACCGGCAGGACGAGGCGTTGTTCCCCGCCGTGCCGGAACAGAACTTCCAGGTGCGGCGCCTCACCCTGATCGCGCTTCTGATCGCCGCGATCGTGTTGCCGTGCGTGTATGTCGCGGCCATGGCGTTCAGCGACTTCCGCGCGCGCGAGGCCGACGCCACCGACATGGCGCTGCGCACGGTGCGGGTGGCGGAAGAACATGCGCTGAAGGTGTTCGACATGAACGAGACGCTCGACTCGCGCATCGTCGATCTCGCACAGGATCTGACCGACGACGGCATCAGCGCGCGCGAGGCCGACATTCACGAGAAGCTGCGCGTGATGGGCGGCGGCTATCCGCAGGTGGCCGCGGTGTCGATCTTCGGGCGCGATGGCCGCTTGCTCGCGAGCAGCCGTTTCTATCCCGTGCCGACGCTCTCGGTGGCCGGGCGCGAGGATTTCACCGGCATTCGCGACGGGCGCGACCTCGAACACGTGTCGAAGGTCATGACGGGGCACGTCGCCGGCGAACAGGTGTTCAACATGGGCGTCGAGCGGCGCGGCGCCGACGGCGCGTTCGCGGGCATGGTCTCGGTGGCGCTGCGGCCCAGCTATTTCAGCGCGTTTTACCGCGAACTGCTCGGCGGCAGCGACGGCACGGCCATGACGATGACCCTCGTGCGCACGGACGGCGCGATCCTCGCTCACTATCCGCGCAGCCCGCGCGAGCCGAGCGCCATGCCGGCGCAATCGCCGCTCGCCGAAGCGTTCGCGCAGGGGCGGCGGGCCGGCGTCGTGCGCACGCATTCCGACATCGACGGCGAGAAATTGATCGTCGCTTACCGGCACGTCGGTTCGTATCCGGTGTACGTGCTGTGCGGCTATCGCGCGTCGGCGATCTGGGCGGCGTGGTACCGGCATCTGAGCGTGCTGCTGCTGTCGCTGTTCACGCCGTCGATCGCGCTGTGGTGCGTGATCTGGCTGTCGCTGCGGCGCCTCGGGGCCGAAGAGGAAGCGTGGGAGCGCTGGCAGGCCGAAGCGTCGATGCGCCGCTCGATCGAATCCGCGTATCGGCAATCGCGCAAGATGGAGGCGCTCGGCACGCTGGTCGGCAGCGTCGCGCACGATTTCAACAATCTGCTGATGATCGTCTCGGCCAACCTGCAGATCGCGCGGCGGCGCGGCGCGCCCGGCCTCGACCGTGAACTGTCGGCGATGGAGCGGGCGCTCAAGAGCGGTCAGTCGCTAACCCGGCAATTGCTCGGCGTCGCCCGCAAACAGCCTTTGCGCAATGAGACGCTGGCGCTCGAACGCTGGCTGCCGGCCTGCCGCGAATTGCTGCGCGCGTCGCTCGGCGCGAAGATTTCGCTGGTGATCGACGTCGCCGCCGGCATCTGGCCGATGCGCGTCGACGTGGCGGAGCTCGAACTGGCGCTGATCAACATCGCCGTGAATGCGCGCGACGCCATGCCCAACGGCGGGCGCTTCACCGTGCGGGCCACCAACATCCATTTCCGTCACGAAGACGGCTTTCCGCTGACCGGCGACTTCGTGCAACTCTCGCTCGAGGACACCGGCGCCGGCATGGCGCCCGACGTGCTCGCGCGCGCCTTCGAGCCGCTCTTCACGACCAAGGCGAAGGGCATGGGTACGGGCCTCGGGCTGCCGCAGGTTTTTGCGTTCTGCGAGCGCTCGGGCGGACTTGCCGCGATCGACAGCGCGGTCGGCGCGGGCACCTCGGTGCGTCTCTATCTGCCGCGCGCGACGGCCGCGCCGGAAGCCGAGGGACCGGCCGAAGCGCGCGCCGAGGAAAGCGGCGCGCCGCATGGCTTGCGCATTCTGCTCGTCGAGGATAACGAGGAGGTGGCCGCGGGCACCGAAGCCCTGCTGCAGATGATGGGCCACCAGGTCACCTGCGTCTTCAACGCCGATACGGCGCTGCGTCTGTTCGACGACGCGCATGCGAAGCAGGCTCGCACCGGCGAGCCGCTGCCGTTCGATCTCGTGCTGTCGGACATCCACATGCCGGGCAAGATGAACGGCATCGATCTGGCGGAAGCCGTTCTCGCGTTCGATACGCGGCTACCGGTCATTCTGATGACCGGCTACGCGGAAGAACTCGACCGCGCGCGTCATGTGAACGTACGAGTGCTGTCGAAGCCGTTCGATATCGCGTTGCTGGACCAGCTTTTGCAAGCGATCCAGCGCGACCTCGCGCAGTCGGACACCGATCCGGCGCCGCATCCGGCGCCATAGAACCGGCTCGAGCCGGCGCTAGCGCCATTTACCGGGCGTTGTAAAAGCGCGGAAGCGGCATGGCGTGCCCGTTTGCCCGACATGTTGATCGGCGGGCTCACAGCGGGCGCGCGGCCGCATCGGCAGATGCCGGCACGATCGTTGCAAGGCAGAGGAAATAGAAGGGCGGCGCGTTCCGCCGCTCGCCTCAATATGTCGGGAGACAGCCATGCGACACGCCGTGATTGGTTTATTCGACACCTATTCCCAAGCGGAAGCCGCCCGCGACACGCTCGTGCAAACCGGCTTCGCACGCGACACCATCGAATTGCAGGCGAACGAGGGGCCGTCCGTCGGATCGGCCACCGGCGAAGTCGCGGGCTCGGGCGTGCTCGCCAACATCGAACGCTTTCTATCCAGCCTGTTCTCAAGCGGTTCGCGTGAGGCGGAGAAGTCGCGTTACGCCGAAGCCATTCGGCGCGGCGCCGTGCTGGTCTGCGTCAACGCAGCGAGCGAATCGCACGCGGAACTCGCCCGCAACACGTTCAGGCGGCTCGGCGCAACCGACGTCGGCGAACGCTCGCCGGATCAGGATGTGTCACCGGAGGCCGCGCGCGAGCATTCGGTGCTCGACGAACTGGGCATCGGCACCGCGGCGCGTGGTGCGCAGCGTACACCGAACGCGTCGAGCGCGGCCGCGCCCGGCGTGACGACGCCCGGCGAAGCGATGCCGGGAAGCACCGCGCGGTCCACATCGACGGCCGATCCGATGTACACCTCGCCCTCGCGCAGTACCGAGGCCGAACGGTTCGTGCCGCCGCCGCCCAACGAACGGCCGACGGCGGACCCGGTCAACGAGCCGATCAGGGAGTCGCTGACGGGCGACGCGGGACGCAGCGCGATCGCCGCTGGTTCCGTGCCCGGTTCCGGCGCGGTCATGCGTCCGTCGGAGGTGGTCCCTAACGCTGATCAGCCGACCGCCGGGTTGGGCGGCCAGATTCCGAACGAATATCTGGAATACGAGGAAGACTTCCGCAACCACTACGACGAGCAATACGCGGCCGAAAATTCGCGCTACGAAGACTACGTGCCCGCCTATCGCTATGGCGCGGAGATCGGCAACGACATGCGTTTCCGCGACAGGCCGTGGGACGACATCGAGCCGGAGGCCCGTCGTCATTGGGAAACCACGTCGACGGAAAGCACCTGGGAACGCTTCAAGCTCGCGGTGCGCCACGGCTGGGAACGGGTGACGGGGCATCACCACGTATAGGGAAGGCGGTGGCGGCGGCGTGCCTGAGATGCGGCAACGCCGCCGCATCGGTCAACGGCGGGTTTGGCGCTGGCGGAATCGTCAGGCGGCGGTATGCCGCTTGACCCACGCGACGTAACGGTCGACGAAGGTCTGCAGGAACTTGCGCGTGCCGTCGTTCAGGATCTCGCCTTTTTCGTTGATGACCGCCGGGTCGTGCTTGATGAACACTTCGGGCTGACCCAACGTCGCGACGTCGAGATACGCCAGCACATTGCGCAGATGCTGTTGTGCGAGCGCCGAGCCGGTTGCGCCGACCGACGTGCCGATCACCGCGCCGGGCTTGTTGCCCCACGAATTGGTGCCCCACGGGCGCGATGCCCAGTCGATCGCGTTCTTCAGCACGCCGGGTATCGAGCGGTTGTACTCGGGCGTGACGAACAGCAGGCCGTCGGCGGCTTCGACGCGCTGCTTCAAGTGCTTGCCGGCCTCGGGGTAGTCGGCGTCGTATTCCTGGCTATAAAGCGGCAACGAACCGATGTCGATGAATTCGAACGTGAAATCGGCCGGCGCGAGGGACACCACGGCTTGCGCCAACTGGCGGTTGAACGACTCGCGGCGCAGACTGCCGACGACGACTGCGATGTGATAGGCCATGTTCACTTCCTCAACGAAAGGCGCTTGACGCGCGAAAGGGATGAACTGTCCATCATAGGCAAAGCCGCGCCGGATGACGTCGCCAAGGGCAAAAAACGCGCGTTGTTGACGGCGCGGGAAGGTGTCCTGCAAGACCACCGGTGGATAACCCCGCCGCCGATAAAGTTATCCACAGATTTACTGAATAACCTTGTGGATAACTCGTACTTTTGCCTTGTCAATCAAGCGTGCTTTCGGGGTTGGACGATTCGAGGCAAATGGCTCGATCGGCGGCGGATGGGCGCGCGGCAAGAACGGCGCTTGCTGGATGGTTGCGGTAAGCCACTCAATGGAGGAACCCACGATGACTCGGGACTACGCGGGTAAATCGCACGATGAAGCGTTGGCGGCCCGGAAGAAGCAGAAGCAGCGGTCGCAGGAACAGCCCGGCGGCGACATGGCCGTCGACGATACGCAAGCGGATGCAACGCACAGCAGCGGCGAGCTGTCCGAACGCGGCAAGGAAGTATGGCGTCAGGGACACGGCATGGACGGCGGCGGAAAAATCTGACCGGCGATGACTCCGCGCGAGTGTGCTGCGTGCGACACGGGATCGATGAAACCGCAAGACATGCATGCCGCGCGCGGGACGCCAGGGCAGGCGCCTGCCGCCGGGTTCAGGCGCGGGCGTTCGCGCTCACTCCGGAACCGCGATGTCGCCATCCACAAGCTGCCAGCCATAGGCTTCCGCATAGGACTGCGCCGCGCCGGCTTCGGCGAAAAAGGGCATATCCGCATGACCCTGGAACGGGTAGATCACCCGTTCGTCGCTCAAGCGGAGCACTTTGAGCGTCGGCACCGTGCCGCTCGAGGTACGGCGTGACGACGCCGTCACCTGATAGTTCGCGCGGCCTGTGAGAGCGGGAAGCGGCGCGCTCTGCGAGCGCCTGGAAACGGGACTTGCCATTGTCGCGCGCATCAAAGGCCGGCGATCGACTGGCCGGCTACCATGCCGTCGATCACCTGTTCAGCGTAGTTGGCGGAGGCAATGCGGGCGTCGCCGGCCGCGCCGAAAGGCGAACGGCTCGGCACGCGAAACACCCGGCTGCCGGTCACCGTGTCGTCGGCTCCGCGCCGGCTGATTCGCACTGCCGCATCGAAGCCCGCATCGTAATGGCGAACGCGATCGAGACCGCTCGGCTGGTGCGGATAAACCAGCGGATAAATCTCAAGGCCGCGGTAACTTCTGATCGTATTGCTCATGTGCGGATCTCCGTGAAGGCTTTGTGAACCGTGTCGCAGTGGCGTGACGCCGGCCGGATCGCGGCGCTTCTGCAAAAACAATGTGAGCGACGGGTGCGTGTGAACAGCAGCCGCGTCAGTTGGGCCGGGCTGACGGCACTGCAAACCAGGTAGGAGGAAGGGACCTGCTCGATCCAGGGCGCCGTGGCGAGGGACGTTTGCGTCGGTGACTGCGCGAAGCGCGCAGGAGAACTGCAGGCTGTTGGCCCACTGTAACACGTTAGAGGACGAGTGTTAGGCGCATTTACGAGACGGGCGCGCGTGTTGCTTTAGGCCGCTCGCGGCGTCGTGTCTCGTGGGAGCGCTCTCTATCTCTTTGCTCTGTTCTTGCGCGGTGTCGGGCGAGTCCGCGAGGCGTCGCGGGCTGGCGCTTGCCGCGTAGGGCAGCGTCGCATTTCGCTCCACGGTGGCTTGAATGCACGAAGGGCGCCGATAGCGGCGCCCTTCTTCCAAGGCTTTCTTATCCTAGCGCTGCGCGCCGGACGAGCGTCCGGGCAGCGCGCAGCCAGCCGGATCAGTTACCGAAGAACACATTGCAGTAGGATGCCGGGCCGTTGCATTGCGCGGGAGCGGCGGCGTGAGCTGCGCCGGAGGCGGCGGCGAACAGAGCAACCGAAGCGATCAGGGCGGAAAGAATGCGTTTCATGGTGCTACTCCTTGGCATTGGGTTCGCGATCTGGCGATCGAATGAGCGAAGAATAGCGATTCAGCGTCGGCCTAAAAACCGCGAAGCCAAGAAGACATTTTTTCAAGGAATGAAATAATTGCCCGTCCGAATCGATTGGGTGCCGCTCTGGCCCGCCAATGGCCGCTTCGCTTACAGCCTGCTGACGTGTGTATGCCCCACACGCCCGTTTTTCGATTTGCGCAATAATCTATTTTCGATTGTCATAACGTCCCGTCCGGCGCGACCAAGCTCATCGGTCAGCGCTTGTCGGCGGGAATATGCTCGATACCGTTTCGCTTGTGCAAGGACGTGCGGGAGAATGGCGCACGATCCCAAAGAGCGCGCGAGCAAAAGCACCCCCTTATGAACCGCAACGATTCAACAAGAAATGCCCGGCCGTGGAGCATGTCATGGCGCGTGTAAATGGGCCGGCGCTCGACGATCCCGTTTATCTCACGCAATTGCGGCGCGACCTGGTTCGCTTCGCCCGGCTGCAATTGCGTGATGCCGCCGCCGCCGAAGACGCCGTGCAGGAAGCGCTCGCCGCCGCATGGACGCAAGCCGACCGGTTCGCCGCGCAATCGGAGCATAAGACCTGGGTGTTCGGCATCCTGCGTCACAAGCTCGTCGACACGTTGCGAGCACGGCAACGCACGGTGAACCTGTCCGCGCTGGAATCCGAACTCGACGGCGAGGCGCTGCTCGATCGCGAACTGTTCAAGGACAACGGCCACTGGTCGAGCGAAACCAAGCCGCGGCCCTGGCCCACGCCCGAAACCGCGCTGCGTCAGCAGCAGTTCTGGACCTTGTTCGAGATGTGTCTCGAACATCTGCCGGAACACATCGGACGCGTGTTCATGATGCGCGAATTTCTCGACCTGGAGACCGAGGCGATCTGCGCGGAACTCAAGATGACCGCCAATCATTGCAGCGTGCTGATCTACCGCGCGCGGTTGCGCTTACGCACTTGTCTGAGCGAAAAGGGTTTGTCGAGGGAGGATGCGAATGGGGAAGTGTAAGAACATCACGCGCCTGTTGTCCGACGCGCTCGACCGTCCTCTAAAAACCGGCGAATGGGTGGCGATCCGTCTGCATCTGCCGACCTGCAGCGGCTGTCGCAATTACCGCAAGCAGATCCGCCTGTTGCGTGTAGCGGCGCGTTCGATGAGCGGGATTGCGACGCCGGACTCTACGGGTAGTGACGATTGAAGTGCGTGACCGCGCATCGAGTGTTGATCATCGACTGTTGAACGCAATTGGCGGCGCAAACGCAGGCTCTTTTAGCGCTCGCCGGGCGGCGCGCTCCGATAGCGTTCGAAGAAACTAGCGTGCGACGCTTCGTCGATGGAGACGGGATGCGGTTCGGTACAAGCCGGATGTTTCGCGAGTTGCTCGCGGGTACGGATTGGCCGGCGCTGGAAATTGCCGCCGCAATTCGGACATACGTTGCGCAGCCTGGTGAGCGCGCACATTTCACAGAACGTGCATTCGTACGTGCAGATCATTGCGTCGGAGGCGTTCGGCGGCAGTGACTTGCCGCATCCTTCGCACGATGGTCTCAGTTCAAGCATGATGGCTCCGCGTGACTAGGGAGTGAGGTACGGGTCGTACGCTCATGTACAGGGCTGCAGTGTAAGCGGCGCGGGTCATGCGGAATGGACAGCCAGGCGTCAATTCCTGCCACGGCGGGGGCTGGTGCTGTGCTGTCGGGTTCAGCACGGTTCGCAATCGGCGCGGCGCGGTAAGGCCAGCGGGGGCATGATTTGTTTGTATATCGGGCGCACGAGTATTTGTCGTGCTTTTTGAAGAAACCCGAAATGTTTTCGCATCGTTTGGAAGTTTTCGCATCGTTCAGAACGCTGGATCGATCATGTCGGGTTGGCGACCACCGGTGCGACGATGCCGGCCGTCGCGACTGGGGCGATGGTCATGCGGAGGGGCGCCGAGCCGGCAGCCAGCCGTGTGCGGCAGGAGTCAGCGAAGCCGACAGAATCAGCGGCATTGGGGCGTCGGCCGCGACCTCGGTAATCGTCGTGCGGATGCCGGCAACTATCAGCGCTGTTTGTGACCGCCGCTGGCGACGATGGTGAGCACGCGCACCGGCCATCGACAGCATTTTTTTTTCGCGCCGAATGCCGTCTCCGGTCATGCGTCATGCCGGCGTCAGCAACCGGGTTCACCGCGTTGCGGTGAGCGTGAGCGCGGCCAACGGCTCACCGCAGCGCCTTTTAAAAGAATGTTCTGGTTGAAGCAGCAATCTGGCGACCGTGTAGCTGGGTCCGGACCGATACGGGTAGACCGCGCACCAGCAGGTTCCTCGTTCCGTCCATGGACATGATTTGCTTATGCGAATTTGTCGGTTCATCCAGGTTTGCAGACAAATTATCGTCGGGACCAATCGGACCGTTTTGCGCCCGTCTTTTTTGACGAGCATTTTTATGTCCCATCATTCGCTGCTCACGCGCCGTTCGTTTATCGCCGGCGTGGGGTGCCGCGCTAGCCGCTGCCGCCCTACCCGCCATCTCCCCTTCCGTCTTTGCCGACGACTGTCCACGAAGGATTTTCGCATCGGCTATCGGAAAGCCGCCAATACGCCTGTGCTGCTGAAGTTGCACGGCACGCTCGAAAAGCGGCTCGCACTTCTCGCGCGTAACCGTCAGGTGGACCGAATTTCCTGCCGGGCCGCAGTTGCTCGAAGGACTGAACGTGGGCGCCATCGGCTTCGGCTATGTCGGCGAGGCGCCGGCGGTGTTTGCGCAGGTAGCCGGCCCAAACTTCGTCTATACCGCCTATGAGATTCCGACACCGCGTGCCGAAGGCATTCTTGTGCATCGAGAGACGCCGATCAAAACGCAGGCCGATCCGAAAGACAGAAAATCGCGATCAACAAAGGTTCCGATGTTCATTGGTTACTCGTCTCAGCACTACGGAAGAGCGGCGTGAAGTACAGCGACGTCCAGCCGGTCTTTCTGGCGCCCGCGGACGCGCGCGCCGTTTCAGCGAGGCGCAATTGACGCATGAGCGATCTGTGATCCGTTCCTCGAAGCGGGAAGCGGCAGTCGAATGCGCTCTTGCTCGTCGACGGAGTGGGAATCGCGAATCACCTTGCGGACGGTACAACCGATTGCGCGTTGAGTTGCGCCAGTTGGGCGACCGTTAACGGCTGCTTCAAATATTCGATGACTTCGATCACCTCTCATTATTGGCGGTGTTGTAGGTGCTGGCGACGAAGTCGCATGTGACGCGCGATTTTGAGCAGCGGGGGTCGTGGTAGATGGTGATCATGCGTTGTTTGGCGTGGCGTCGGATGGATCGATGGAGCCGTGGCCTTTTCTTTATGTTTTAGCGCCGAGCTGAAGCGCCGGCTTCGCGCCCACCTGCGACCGTTGGCAAGTTGGCTGCCTCAACATCGTTGGGATATCCACGGTTTATGCGCATAAAGCGCTTGCGGGGGTTTCCGATGAGGACGGGGTTGGGCATTCCTAGTAGGAGATCGCGGACGGCTCCACGTCAGCGTCATCACCGAGTTGCTATCAGCGCCCTTATGGCGTTCGCCTACGCGTTGAGCCATAGACCTTCCTGTTGACGCAACGATATACAGCAGCCGACCCAGCACAAGCGAACGGGCAAAACAATCTCTTCGTCCGGAGCTTTATGCGCATAAAGCTCCCCGCGCGAACCCTTGCGGTGTATGCGCGCGTTAGAGGCCGCGGCAATGATATGAGGCCGCCTAGGAAGTGCACCGTCAACGAACATCAATCAAACGTCGCCTCGCCCACACACACAACATGCGGTAGCCCTCAGCGGCGCCTCCACAGCGCGCAGTGTCGCGGCTTAACGCATTGACAGGCCAACCCGCCGGTAGGTACCGGACCGGGATCATCGCAAAAGGGAGTCTAATCCCCCGACACCTTTATGCGCATAAACTAGGCCAAATGGCTATTTCTTCTCGCGTTTACACAAATTGATTGAAATGCCAATTCATCCAGGTAAAATCCATTTGCGTCTAAAAAGAGGAGGTGAAGATTGGCAGCAGAAATCATCGCGGTAACCCAGCAGAAGGGAGGAGTCGGGAAAAGCACAATCGCGATGCACCTGGGCGCCGCATTCCATGAGAAAGGGAAACGCGTCCTCGTTGTAGACGCAGACGGTCAAAACACGCTGATCCATTGGGCCAGTGCATCGTCAGACGGCGACACCGGCATCCCGTTTCCAGTCGTCAATCTTTCCGAGGCCGGTAGCCAGATCCATCGCGAGATCAAGAAGTTCGTGGCTGACTACGACATCATCGTCGTCGATTGCCCACCCTCTATCACAGAGAAAGTCTCTGGCGTCGTATTGCTCGCAGCTAGCGTCGCGGTAATTCCGACGTCGTCATCGCCTGCCGACTATTGGTCGAGCGTTGGATTGGTGAAGCTGGTCCAGCAAGCTCAAGTAATGAACGAGGACCTCCGGGCGGTCTTTCTGCTCAACAAGACGGAAGAGAAACGGATGCTCACGCGCGAACTGAAGCGTGCGTTGGAAGAGCTTGGATTCCCGTTGCTCAAAACCCAGATTCCGACACGCGAGGCCTACAAGCAGGCAATGGCGTTAGGGCAGACAGTGCTTCAAATGAACGATCGCGGTGCCAAGCTCGCCGCCATCGAAGTACGGGCGTGCGCCAACGAGATCGCCGCCCTGCTCCCGTGAATTTATGCGCATAAAGGACCCTGAATGAAACCCTCCCAATTCGCCAAAGGCTTTCAAGCACGTCCTGACACGACCAGCAGCGAAAAGCGAACCGCGCTCGACCGTCTGAATGCAATCGACGGTCTGGTCAAGAACGGCCCGACGGGCAACCAGGCAGCGGGGCGCCCAGTTTCACCGGTCGTGCCGCAAAGCGACGTGGAAATCGACACTGCCGACGTGTCCAATGAGTCCGCAGCCTATCGCGCATGGCGAATCGAGCATGGCTATCGGCCAGGCCAGGTAATCGACCTCGCGCTCAAAACGATCAAGCCGAGCCCCTTCAATCCCCGGCACTTTTACCTAAAGCCGTCCATTGCCGAGCTTGCCGTCAATCTCGCAAGGCAGGGGCAGCAGCAGGCGATTCACGTCATTCCCGATTACGACAATCCCGGCACCTACTTCGTCAGCGACGGAGGGCGGCGCGTGCGGGCGCTGAAAGAAGCGAACAAGGAATCGGTTAAGGCGGTCGTCATCGACCTGCCGATCGGGATCCAGAGCTATAAGCTTGGTTATGACCTCAACGTCCAACGCGATTCGCAGACGGTATTTGACAACGCAGTCGTATGGAAACGCTTTCTCGATGATCGGCATTTCCAGAGCCAAAAGGAGCTCGCCGAACATCTCGGATTGGACGAGTCGACCGTTGCCGTTGCCTTGTCGATCGCCAAGTTGCCAGAGGCCGTCATGCATGAAATGGTCGCGCGGCCTGACCGTTTTGGCTCGAACATGGCGTATCAGGTGGGTCGCTATCACACCGCTCGCGGCGCCGATGCAACGCTGCGCCTGATCAACAAAATCATTTCCGATGACCTCAGCACGCGGCAAGTTGCCGACATCGTGAAGGGCCGAGCCACCGCCCAGGAAAGCAGCAAACCGGCGGGCCGGCAACGCTATGCTCAACGTCTCGAAATCAAGCTTGGGGGCGTTTCGGTGGGCGATCTCAAATCGTACGGTGACGATCGAATCGAATTGCGACTGAAGGGGCTCACGCGCGAAAAGCGCGACGACATCCTCCGGCAGATCGAAAAGATGCTGAAGTAAGAGATGCTGGAATGACCGCGGAACACGATACTGCGGCACATGATCGTGTCCGCCGTCTCAATGAATGATTACGCCGCGCGCGATTGACTTAGCGTAAAGGCGAGCAAATCGCCATCGGTCGGCTCGCCCCAGGTCTTGCGCGCCAGCCAGTCGAAGAATGCCGTCTCGACAATCTTCGAGTCCAGGCCGCGACGGCGCCAGTCGTCGCGCATGTGCGTGCCGAGCCCCGGCAGCTCGTCTTCTTCAAACGACTGTCGCGCGATCTCCCGCTCAGACTCACCCTGCTCGTCGTACAGCTCGCGAGCTTCCTTGCGACGGTATGCCGAGTATTCGCCAAGCAGCCGGGCTTTGAGGTCGTCGGCCGGCGCAGTCATCGCGGCCTTGCCGCCACCCGACGGCAGTGCCTCGACCGGCGGCGCGTAGCCTTTTTTCAATGCGTCCTTGAACAGTGCGGGCGCACTGCGCACAGGCGGCAAGGATGTGCTGCGCATGCGCTGTTCGGTCATTTGCAAAGCCGCGCGAATACGGTTTTCCTCGCTATCGGCATACAGCGTTTGCGCTTCCTTCAGCGGGATGCCGATCTTCACCATCCGGTCGACCAGTGTGCTGTCGAACACATTCGGATGCTCATCGAGTGCAAGCATGGGCTGCTTGCGCTCGGTCACACGGAACTGGATCTCGGCAACGCGCCGTCCTTCCCGGTGCTCGATCAATTCGACGAAGATATTGGTAACCGCGTTGACTTCCGCGATCGCCGGGCGCAAGTAATCACGTTTGAAGTACTTGTATTCGCGCTTCGCCTCGTCACCGGCCTCCGTATCCGGCGTGCCGGACAGGATAGGGCGCCACCATTCCCACGATTCCCGCATGGTCAGATGACTCGGGTTGGTCAGGTAGCGCACGCAAATCTCATACAGCGCAAGCCCCGCGCTACTGCGCAACTGGCTCTGAAACTGGAGACTCAGACGCGCGTATTGAACGGGATCAAGCAGTTTCTTCTTGATCTTCGGCGCGAAGGAAAACTCCACCCAAACGCGGCGGGTGGTGGGATCTTCGAGAATTTCCGCGTCGGCGATCAGCGTGGAGATGCCCCATTTCCGGCCCGGCTTCTGACTCGACGTGCCGGTGCTCCACTCAACCTGTACCGACACCATGCGCCGCAAGTGCTCCTTGACGAGCGCGGTATCGTTCGAGTCGAATGCGGAATTCGCGACGATGTCGGACAGCAATGCCCGGTAAGTGTCGCCAGATTCGTCGGCTTGCTGCGCCACGGCGAGCAGCACGTTGAACAGCTTGCGGGTAAGCAGCGTGATTTTGCCGCTTTTGGGCTGAATCGCTATCGCCTCGACGGCCTTGCGCAATTCGGCGGAGCTCGGGCTGACAACGTCGGTCTTCTTCGCGCGCTTCGTGGCCATGCGTCTGAATCGAGGAGGGGATTTGGCGAGAGCATACCGACTGTGGTGATACGCGTCTATAGCGTCAATCTCACCGTTCGGGGTGAAGCGAGTTTACGAGGCGAAACTCACCTCGAGTAGCTCCCGAAAACCCTCACCTCAACCGTCTGGCGCCAGGTTCGGGCCATCCTTGCAGGCTGCGGCCTGGAGAAAATAGGCGCTATTTTGGCGGGGAAACGAACAGGAGCCAACCAATCCCGAATCTTCTCACCTTAAAAAAACTTTGGATATTTCGCGACCCTGACGTGAACGTCCGATTGATTCACGCCGCCCGGAGGGAGAGAACCGCTCAGATTGTCTGCAAACCAAACGAGAGCACGGGCAAACCGGCAGCGCGGCAAAACGCACTGTCGAACCGCCACCGCGCTGACAAGCAGCGTCCGAATTCGGGCGCCGAGCAAGGAACGCGTGTGCCGAGCCGGCGGGAACGCCCGCTGCTGCTTTGAACAATGGGCAGCAGATCGCACGCAGGGGCGACACGCCTGCAACCGCGGCCTGCTCGACAAGATGGGCATATCAGAATGCACAGGCGATACAAAGCGCGAATGCCGCTCGCCAGCCGCGCGGCCATGAAAACCGTGCTCGCATGAATGGTCCTGAAATCCTTTGCGCGGAAGTCGCCACATGGACTGACCGGGGCGCCCAGGCGATTGCATCAAGTCAGCCGTCAAAGCTCCCGAAAAGGCTCACCTTAATCCACAGCCAGCCCTTGCAACGGCGCGGCCTTCCGACCGTCGTTGCAAGTGAACCGCCGAGAAACCCTCCCGAAAAGCCTCACCTTTCCTTCGCTTGAAGTTCCAACCGGGCGCAATGATACGCTCCTGAAAAACCTCACCTCAACGAACATCGCTACAATTTCTCAATGATTTCATGGGCTTAGATCAACCGCATTGGCGGAGATCTCGCCTGGCGCTCCCGTAGATCCTCACCTCAAGCAGCCTGTCCATGAAATTCTGGATATCAACCGCTGTCCCCAGAGTCCCGAAAAACCTCACCATCGCAATCCGGCAGACAATAAAGACCGGACTCTCCGACGGCCTCCGTCGCGCCTTTCCGAGCTATCGCAGCTAGTTTCTTCCCGTATTGACTCACCTGATCGATCAGAATGCTACGCAACAGCTCCCGAAAAACCTCACCTTTTGCCTCGAGCCAGAGGATTTCGCCGACCGATAATCGACGCGATTTGCTGCCTCCCGAATTTCCTCACCTCTGGCGACGACAACAGTAGCGACATCGATGTTCCCATTTGAACCGCATCACCAATACGCCGCCCGACTCCCGCAAACGCTCACCTTAAGCCCTGGATGCCCTTAATCTGGGCAAAAAAACCACGCAAGCCCCGCAAAGTCTCACCTCCGGCTCGCGTTTTCTCCCGTCTTGACTCACCAATCGCACTGCCAGGATCGAAATGAGGGTAAAAACCGGCGTACAAGGCTGTCCCGAAAGCGCTCACCTTCGGCATTCCTCCCTTCCAGGCGAGCGTCGAGCCCTGGCGGGCAGTCTCCCAGATCCAGCTCCCGCAAAACCTCACCTTTGGAAAGCCGGCATTTTTAGGCGGTTCCTGAACTCGCTCACGTTCTGTCCCGCACCTGCTCACCGAGTCCCCCGAACCTCATCACTCAACGGTCCCGAGATACCTCACCCTGGCTCCCGAAAAGCTTCACCTCATCGGGCGCGAACGCCCGTCCAGCAAGGGTTTGCCGTGGCGTTAACGTCTTTAACTAGGGTTCAAGGGTGTTTACTTTTATTACTCTCTAGCTTTACCCCGCGTGTCCATGGACAAAACAGATCGACCCTGGCCACGACCCGGCGCTGGATCCGTGAAACAGTGCACAATCGTTTGGAAACGGATCAATTCTTTTCTACAACAAGGACTTATCGGCTATTCTTCGTTTTGTTTCACGGAAAAAACCCGTTAGACCTAGTCCATCACTCCACCTTCACCCCAAAAGCCGGGCAATTCGCCTCACAGCGTTGGTTAGCGCTAAATACGTAGCAAACGTTACGTAAATTGTTATGATTCATCCCATTTACGCAAGATCGGGGCACATATGAATCTGGACGAGGAAAGGCAGGCCATCCGCAATGAGCTTGAAGCGATGCGAAATACCGGGGCTCGACGGCAAGAACTTTCGCTGCATGCATGCAAGCGACTCTTCTTCGATCTGGGCATCCGTCCGTCGATGGCCGCAGTCCGCGATCTGACCCAGACCGGCAGCGCAAGCGATATTCCCAAAGACATCGACCATTTCTGGGAGCGCCTGCGCAACGTATCGCGTGTCAGGGTCGGCGCTGGCGCCATCCCGAAAGCGCTGGAAGATCGTGCTGGTGAACTGCTAGGCACGCTCTTCGAAGAAGCTGTTGTCCATGCACGCGCGACGCTCGACGACGAACGCGAGGAAATTCGCGCCCAACTCTCCGCCGCCGACCAGCGTGCGCGAGATGCGGAAATTCGACAACATGCGTCTGAGGAAGCGATCCAGCGCAGCGAAATGCGGGCCGAGGCCGCATGGGAACGTGTCCGCGCGCTCGAGGCCGAGCTATCCAGCACGACGACGCATGGCAACGCCCACCAGGAAGGTTTGCAGGCAACGGTGCGGCGACTCGATCAGGAAAACGAGACGCTTCGTCAACGCCTTGATAATGAATTGGCGACCAATGCGACGCTGCGTGACCGGATCGACGCATTGCACATGGAACTGCGGCAAAGCACGGAACACTATGCGCAACAGATCAAAGACGCGGTGACCGAAGCCGAGCGGCGCGTGAAACCGATGCTGGTCGAACTCGATTCATTGCGAAGCATGGCGGCGACGTATCAGTCCGGGGTACGTGACGCGAGCCGCAAGGAGTTCGAGTTCATTCAACAACTCGCCGCGGCCAAGGCGCGCGGCGACCGGCTCGATGCCCAATTGCGCGAGCAATCCGACGAAGTGGATGCATTGACAAAAGAAGTCGCCGTGCTGCGCGGTCAGCAAGGCATCGATCCGGCAATTGCAACCCTGCTTTGTTCGCTTGTCGAAGCGGGCCGGCTCACACACGACGAATTGAAGGCAATCGGCACGGCGGCGGACGGCCACGTCAGATTGCCTCTGCGATGCCCGAAATGCGCGGAAGGCGAGCCGGAGTTGTCGCAAGTGGATCGCCAGTTTGAATTGCAGTGTCCGGAATGCGATCACTCGTCCGGACCGGGCGATTCCAGGCTGGAGGCGGTTAGCCGATTCCTGTCGAACGATTCCATCGCGGCATCTGCGTGACGATTCATTTGATGCAATCGCGGACAAATCGTCAAAGGTGAGGAGATTCGGGAGCCAAAGCGTGGGGCGTTCAGGCCTTGCGCGCTGCCGCTTTCCTCGTCAAACGCCCATCGCGCCTGGGTGCCGGTAATGGCGAGGATGCGGGATCCGGCTCATTCACGTTTAACGAATCCTGCTGATCCGTCCATATTTCCCAAGCACGATATAAGCGGTTCGCCGAAACCGCCTGTACAAAGCCCAGCCATTGCCCGACCAGTTCAGCCTCCACACCGCTCTCAAACAGATCCGCGGCAAAAGTATTGCGCAAGGTCTGCGGACTTGCTCGTGACACCCGCGATTCCGCGATTCCGGCCGCGTCGATCAATGCGTCGACCGCGCGCAGCATGGTGGCTTTATGCATGGGCCGCCCACACGACGACGCTGGAAAAACCAGGTTCCCGGCTAATTCGGATAAACGCTGCTCGGCGAGCCATGCGTCCAGAATGGCCACTGCAAACGGCGCGAGGCGAGTGCGCCGCATCAGCATGGGATTTACCGACTCGATTGTCACCCAGGGCGACCCGGTCCTCACGCAACTCATCGTTAGCGCCGCAGCTTCGCCCGTCTTGAGCCCACCGCCGAGAAACACGGCGATCAATGCGCGGTCACGCCGTGCTCTCCAGCGCTGCGTCGCGGACAAAGCCGGCAACGGCGAAAACAGATGCGCGATGAGCGCGGCCCGTTCGGCATGATTCAGAAAACCGGTGGGTTCATTGTCCCGGGCATTTCGCCATGCCGCTTCGCCATCCTGAGCAATGAAGCGGGCCGGATTGGTCGACGCGGTTTCGATTTCGCTCACGTGATCGAGCACTCGCTCGATCAGCCGCAAATACCGGACGCGCTGCGGTTTGCGGATGTCGAGGCTGGCGACGAAGTCCGCAATGGTCTGCGTATCGACGCTAGTCAAATTCTTTTGCCGCACGCTCAACCAGTCGAGAAAAAGCCCCCATTGAGCCTGATAGACCTCAGCGGAAGAGCGTCTGAAATGCTGTTTGGCGAGCCATGCGTCGAAAGCGACTTGCGGGTCACGACGCCAGTCCTCTCGCTTCTGATCGAAAAGATCGGTGGAAGGCGCTGGGCGCGGAACCGGATCAGACAGATGGGGAGGCGACATGAGCTGCTCTTCCGTCGTTGCGCGGGTAGGTGGCAACCGGTCAAAAACGCAGCATTCAGTCGCCCCAAGCCCGCGCGCGTTTCAGAGGCGCGTCTTTGGAAGGCGGTTGCGCTGCGCGACGCGCTGCTTCTTCATAAGCGGAGACGGCGAACGCGAATACCGCGGGCAAGGCGGTGGAAGTGCCGAAGTCCACAGCCTCGTCCGTCTCCGGGTAAGGCAGATCGGATGGCCGTTGAAAGAGGCCCAGCATTAGCGCGTCGTGCCGGCTGGCAAAGCCGAGATCCGCCAGCGCCTCGGCTTCGATTGCATGCAGCAAGCGCCAGGTGAGCGGCACCTGCTGCACGATGTAGCGCGCGGCGATATTGCGCACGATGCGTTCGAGATCCCGCGCCGCGGTTTGATAGCGCAGCGCGGCCAGAGCGTGGTCGGCATGGTCGGTTGTCAGATCGTTCATTGTCGGCTCCAGTCGATACCCTGTACTGTACAAATATACAGTGGCGGACGCAACCTCCGACCGATGCCCGCCAATCGCGCATCCGCGAGTCAGCCGTGAATCACCACCAGCAGCGCTTTCGCCTCGCCCTTTCCTGCATTGCGGATGGCGTGCGGCTCGTCCGCGACATAGCGCGCGGTGTCCGCTGACTTCAGCCGCTTCGTCGTGCCCGCGGCCTCGATCTCGATCGATCCTTGCAGCACGGTCAGATGCTCGCGCGTGCCAGGCTCGTGCGCATTCGACACTAGCGCTCCGCCCGCCTGCAGCGTCAGCTCGTACCACTCGAACTTGCCGGCCAGTTCAATCGGCCCCCACACACGTAACTGATATTTGGCGTCGTGCCCGCTCAAGGTGGGAATGTCATGCGGACCGGAGACCGCGATCGCTTCCGGCGCCTTTTGTGGCGCGAACAGGGAATCGAGACTGACGCCGAGCGCATTGGTCAGACGCCACGCAACCGCGATGGTTGGATTAGCCTTGTCACGTTCGATCTCGGAGAGCATCGATTTGGACACACCGGCCGCGCGCGACAAATCGTCGAGCGTCATGCGCCGTTCGGCGCGCAGACGCTGAATCTGCTCGCCGACGCGCGGCGGCGCCGCGGTCGCCGCGGCGGACGTTACACCGGCGGTAGGCGCCGCGTTGGCCGCGGCACGGCGGATACCCGAACTTGCCATTTGCTGACCCATCGTTTAGAGTTGTTCGATATACCGGATTTTAGTTCGAAAAAACGAAAATATCCGGTAAAACTGAAGCCGACTATAACAGGCCGCCCCGTGCCGAACCTGCACGATACGTTGACGCGGGCGCCTCCACTTCTCAGGAGTCTGGTTCATGCGTGACCTTTACCTCGCTCATTTGCGCGGCACTCTCGAGCAGATCCGCGCCGACGGCTTCTACAAGAACGAGCGCGTGATCGCCAGCCCGCAATCGGCGGACGTGCGGCTCGCCAACGGCCGCGACGTGCTGAATTTCTGCGCGAACAACTATCTGGGCCTCGCCGACGACGCACGCCTGATCGAAGCCGCGAAACAGGGTCTGGATAACGACGGCTTCGGCATGGCCTCGGTGCGCTTCATCTGCGGCACGCAGACCGTGCACAAGGAACTCGAAGCCGCGCTCGCCGCGTTCCTGCAAACCGACGACTGCATCCTCTACTCGAGCTGTTTCGATGCGAACGGCGGCCTGTTCGAAACGCTGCTCGACGACAACGACGCGATCATCAGCGACGAGCTGAATCACGCGAGCATCATCGACGGCGTACGGCTTTCAAAGGCAAAGCGCTTCCGCTACAAAAACAACGACCTCGCCGATCTTGAAGCCCGTCTGAAAGAAGCCGACGCCGCTGGAGCACGCTTCAAACTGATCGCGACCGACGGCGTGTTCTCGATGGACGGCATCATCGCCAACCTCGCCGGGATTTGCGATCTCGCCGACCGCTACGGCGCACTGGTGATGGTCGACGACTCGCACGCGGTGGGCTTCGTCGGCGAACACGGGCGCGGCACGCCGGAACATTGCGGGGTGCTGTCGCGCGTGGACATCCTCACCGGCACGCTCGGCAAAGCGTTGGGCGGGGCATCGGGCGGCTACGTCGCGGCGCGCAGGGAGATCGTGGAATTGCTGCGGCAGCGTTCGCGTCCGTATCTGTTTTCAAACACGCTCACGCCGAGCATTGCCGCCGCATCGCTGAAAGTACTCGAACTGCTGGCAAGCGAAGAAGGCGCTCAACTGCGCGCCCGCGTGCGGGAAAACGGCGCGCATTTTCGTAGCGCGATGAGCGCGCTCGGCTTCACGCTCGTGCCCGGCGAACACCCGATCATTCCCGTGATGCTCGGCGACGCGCAACTCGCGTCGAACATGGCCGATGCGCTGCTGAAGGAAGGCGTCTACGTGATCGGCTTCTCGTTCCCGGTGGTGCCCAAAGGCCGCGCACGCATCCGCACGCAGATGAGCGCAGCGCACACGTCGGAACAGATCGATCGCGCCGTGAATGCATTTGCGCGCGTCGGCCGTCAACTCGGTGTGATCTGAAGGAGGCGCATATGAAAGCATTGGCGAAACTCGAACGCGCACCGGGCCTCACGCTCACGGACGTCAAGAAACCCGAAGTCGGCCATAACGACGTGATGATCCGCATCACGCGCACGGCGATTTGCGGCACCGATATTCACATCTGGAAATGGGACGACTGGGCGCAAAAAACGATTCCGGTGCCGATGCACGTCGGGCACGAATACGTGGGTGAAATCGTCGAAATGGGCCAGGAAGTACGGGGCTTTGCGATCGGCGATCGGGTGTCGGGAGAAGGACATATCACATGCGGCTTCTGCCGTAACTGTCGCGCGGGACGCCGGCATCTGTGCCGCAATACGGTGGGCGTCGGCGTGAATCGCGAAGGCGCGTTTGCCGAATATCTGGTGATACCGGCGTTCAACGCATTCAAGATTCCGCCGGAAATCTCCGACGACCTCGCCGCGATTTTCGACCCGTTTGGCAACGCCACGCATACGGCGCTGTCGTTCAATCTGGTCGGCGAAGACGTGCTGATTACCGGCGCCGGACCGATCGGCATCATGGCGGTGGCGATCGCCAAACATGTGGGCGCGCGTAACGTGGTGATCACCGATGTCAACGACTATCGCCTCGAACTCGCGCGCAAGATGGGCGCGACACGTGCGGTGAATGTGTCGCGCGAATCGTTGCGCGACGTCATGGCCGATCTGCACATGGCCGAAGGATTCGATGTCGGGCTGGAAATGTCGGGCGTACCGAGCGCGTTCACGAGCATGCTCGAAGCGATGAACCACGGCGGCAAGATCGCGTTGCTCGGCATTCCGCCCGCGCAGACCGCGATCGACTGGACCCAGGTGATCTTCAAGGGCCTCGAAATCAAGGGCATTTACGGCCGAGAGATGTTCGAAACCTGGTACAAGATGGTGGCGATGTTGCAAAGCGGTCTCGATCTGTCGCCGATCCTCACGCACCATTTCAAGGTCGACGACTATCAGCAGGCATTCGCCACGATGCTCTCGGGCGAGAGCGGCAAGGTGATTCTCGACTGGACGGCCGCATAGACCGAAACGGCCACGAACGGCTAACCATCAAACGCCCGCACCGCGCTCACCCGCCTGCGGGCGTTCTTCCGAACTCGGCCTGAATCCGCACGTGGATATCGTCGCCGACGGCCGGATACCACGTCGACAAACCAAACTTCGCGCGGCTGAAGCGACCGTCGGCCGAAAAACCGAGCGTGTCTTTTTTCGTGAGCGGATCGCGCGCGAAGCCGTTGAAAGTGACATCGAGCGTGACCGGCTGCGCGACGCCGTGAATCGTCAGATCGCCGGTCAATGTGCCGCGCGATTCGCCGGTGCGCTCGAACCGCGTGCTGACAAAACGGATCTCCGGATAACGCGCTACGTCGAGCATGCTGGTGCTTTTCACCATTTTGTCGAGCAGCGGCACGTTCGTATCGATGCTCGCGGCGTCGATCGTTATCGCCGCGGTGCTCTTCTGCAAACCGCCTTCGTTCCAGTCGAGCTGACCTTGCTTGCGATCGAAGCGCATCGTAAAGCGCGAGTACTTGAAGTGATCGACGTCGAAGGTGATGCTGCAATGATCATGGTCCAGATCGTAGCGCCCGGCCGGCACGCGCGTTTCGTTCTGGCTGACCGAGTGCGTGAGCACCTGTACGGGGGTGCAGGCCATCGCCGTCAGCAACGCTGCGCCCAGCAGCGCGCGCACGAGCGTGGCGCGAAGGATAAGGAGGCTCATGAATGAAGTCCGTTCCGGTTGACCGATCCTGCTCACGATAGCAGTTCGCGTGCTCGATCCGCAAAACCCGCGGAAAAACTTGACGAAGGAGAATGATCGTTCTACCCTTCGGGCATGCCTACCGAATCTCATCCTGATCCCGTGGCGCCCGGCAGTGCGCGTGATCGTCTGCTGGACGCTGCCGAAGCGCTGATCTACACCGGCGGCATCCACGCAACCGGCGTGGATGCGATCGTCAAGCAGTCCGGCACCGCGCGCAAGAGCTTTTACACGCATTTCGGATCGAAAGACGCGCTCATCGCAGCGGCACTTGAGCGGCGCGACGAACGCTGGATGAACTGGTTCATCGCGGGCACCGAGCGGCAGGGCAAGCGTGCGCGAAAACGCCTGCTCGGCATGTTCGATGTGCTGCGCGAGTGGTTTGCGTCAGCGGACTTTCATGGCTGCGCGTTTCTGAACGCCGCCGGTGAAACCGCTTCCGCCGACGATCCGATCCGGATCGTTGCGCGCGACCACAAGGAGCGCTTGCTTGCTTTCGTGCGAACTCAATGCGATGCATACGCTGCGGAGTCGCAAATGGACGCCCGCCGCGCCGCGCGTGTGTCGCGCCAGTGGTTGATCCTGCTCGACGGCGCTATCGCCGTCGCGCTGGTAAGCGGCGAGGCCGACGCCGCGCTCGACGCGCGCGCTACCGCCGAGGTTCTGCTCGACGCCGGGTGTCCCGGCGAGTCACGCCGATCCATAAGCAAGTCCCGAGGAAACCACCGCCATCACGGCGAACCGCAACCAGACTGAGGAACCATCATGGCCGATCCAATCGACACCCGCCCGCCGCTGCCGCCGTTCACGCGCGAAACCGCGATCCAGAAAGTGCGCGCCGCTGAAGACGGCTGGAACACCCGCGACCCCGAGCGCGTGTCGCTCGCCTACACACCGGACAGCGTGTGGCGCAACCGTGCCGAATTCACGCACGGCCGCGCGGAGATCGTCGGACTGTTGCGCCGCAAATGGGCAAAGGAACTCGACTATCGCCTCATCAAGGAATTGTGGGCGTTCACTGATAACCGCATCGCCGTACGCTTTGCCTACGAATGGCACGACGATTCGAACAACTGGTTTCGCTCCTACGGCAACGAGAACTGGGAGTTCGACGGGCACGGGCTGATGGCGCGCCGCCACGCGAGCATTAACGACCTGCCGATCCGCGAAGCGGACCGTCTCTATCACTGGCCTCTCGGCCGCCGCCCCGATGATCATCCGGGGCTGACCGATCTTGGTCTTTGAACCTTTCCTGAACGATTGGAGGTGAACGCGTGCCGCGCGTTCATCGCTCTGCCATCGGTTCTCCGTCAATGTTGTGTTTCCAGACTGAGGGCACGTCTTGTGCCCGCGTTTCCGGGCGCGTCCTCAACCTCGCCCATGCGGCTTGAGGTACAGTGCGCGACGGATGGCACGCACTCGTACCCGTAACATAGATGACGCCGGCGCGCGACCGGTGGCGGAGAAAACATGCATTTCCGGCAAATAAGAAAGCACATTCGACGCACGGCTCTCGCGCTCGTCGCAAGCGTGGCCGGCGTGTCTGCCGCGCATGCAGGCAACTGGTGCGAGGGCGGCGTATGGGTCGACGCCATGATCGGCTCGTATCACATCAAACCGGACGCAGGCACCGATTTCGAACCGTTCAATCCGGGCCTCGGCGTGGAATGCTGGCTCAACAATCAATGGGCGCTGACTGGCGGCGGCTTTCGCAACTCGCTGCGGCGGCCTTCCTATTATGGCGGCGGTGTGTGGGCGCCGGAGTTCGCGCACTGGGGCATCGTGCGAATCGCGGCGATGGGCGGAATCATTTCGGGCTACAACTACGGCGACTGGGGCCTCGGCCGCGACCATACGGTCGGACCGGTGCTCGCGCCACTCGTGATGGTGGAATACAAGCGCGTCGGGGCTAACTTAATCGTGATTCCACCGATCCCCTCGGACAACCTTCCGTTCACGATCGGGTTTCAGTTGAAGGTGAAGTTCTGAAGGCTGATCCCGATTCGCAAAACAGGTCGCGAGTTCTGGAAAACACTGGCGCTGGGCGTGGTCAGTTGTGATCGCCCATGCGCTCAGGCGGTAGATCTTTTGAGTAACGGTTAGTCTGTTCGCCGACTACATCAATCACGTCGTAGACGGCCCACGCGTGGAAGCCCCAATGAAAGAACGTGATCAGCATGGCTTCACGCGTCGCCGCGGGCGTGTCGCCAAGTGCGGTGGGCGGCTTCAGATAGTGCTGCATCGGCTCGCCGACACCGAAGTACATCAATCCGATACCCATACCTGCCGCAAATAGCATCGCGGTCCATGACTCAAAACTGAACTCTGGCCCGGCATCATCGGGGCCGAGGCGGATGTCGCCAAAACGGCTCGCGGGCACCACGATCAGGAATACGAGGAAGAGGGTGACGGCCAGCGTATAGAACCAGTCGAACTGACGGCTTATCCAGGCCCTGCGCATGCGCCCATAGCACGTTGGCTTCCTCTGGCCAGACAGCGCAGCGCAACAGCAATCCGCCGATGACCAGCAGCGAGGGAACGACGACGGGTGCGGACAGCGTAGTCGTGATACGCGCATTTTTGATGCCCTGATTCTGCACGATGAGCGATCTCCGTATGATGCCGTTTCGGACAGACAGCACCAGCGAGTTCAAGGCAGTCCAAATAATCTTGGATGATAGTGCTTCTGCACTACGTAAAAAGCATGGCAAGCGACGATATTAATTTGAGGTATACGGGACTCGTTGCGCCCCCCTCGGCTTCCCAAAGGTGAGCCATTCCAGGAGGTGAAGAATCGCCGCGATCGGCGCGCACCTTCGATAAGGTGAAGATCTCCAGGGAGTGCGCCTCCCAGCCGCTGAGGGTGATTCGCCGCGCGTTCAAAAACGCACTCGAGCGCGTCCCGGTGCACCGCCGATATCGTTGTTCCCCTTACATCCTCTTCCATATGCAAACAAAGCGTGAGCGCGCCGCACCGCGCCGAAAGGCGCACCCATACCGCCTGCGCTTTGCTGGACGCCGACGCTTGCCGCAGCCGGTTGCCACAACGATCGTTTTTCACACCGAGGTTGTAACGGCTCCGTAAAACATGATCTTTCGCGGATTGATACGTTGCGGGTGACACGTGCCGCCGCCAATCGGGAGACGGGTTCGCGTGACTATAGATATAGCGAAGGAGCAAAGCATGAAGAAGCTGTTGGCAATTGCGGCCCTGGCCGTGTTGAGCGCAACCTTGAGTGGATGTTGGTGGGGACCGCCGCCGGGTGGTGGCGGCGGTGGGCCTGGCGGCGGTGGCCCGGGCGGCGGCCGCGGCGATGGGCCGCATGGCGCGATCGTTATTCCTGACAGAGTTGGCAACGTCGCTCAGGGCTAGCCAGTCGGTAACCGATAGCGAGGGGTGTTCCGGTTCAAACGGAAGCTCAAAGGTGAGAAGGTTCGGGAGTCCGCGCGGTGAGAATAACGCTACCTGTCTGCGCACTTTGAAGTCAAAGGTGAGGGAATCCGGGAGCACTTGCCCGTCTCGATCAAATCGGCGATCGTTAACCGCAAACAGATAGACCATGCGATCCAACGCGGTTCAGATCGGGCAGTCATCGCGCAATGACACCCCACGCTTTCGGCAAGGAAATCAAGGCGGCGCTCGCCCCGCACGCCGACGCGCAGCGCTCGCTCGCGATGCGCGCCTGCATGCGAAACCAGTTCGCGTTCATCGGCGTGCCGGCGCCGTTGCGGCGGCAAGCGGTATCGCCGGTGTTCAAGCGGCTTCCCGCGGACAATGCCGGGCACTTGCTGGCCTGCGCCAATGTCTTATGGTCCATGCCGCAACGCGAATACCAATACGTTGCCACCGACCTGTTGGCGCGCAAATGGCAGGCGCTCGGAATTGCGGATATCGCGCATCTACTGGCAATCGCTCAACGAAACGCCTGGTGGGATTCGATCGATCCGCTCGCGGGCGTGGTCGGCGACGTGTTGAAAGCGGCGCGAGCACAGACCCCGCAGGCGCAGGCCGCGATGGACGCGGCGCTCGAGCATGAATTCCTGTGGGTTCGGCGCATCGCGATGCTTCATCAACTCGGCTGGCGCGAGCATACCGACGAAGCACGTCTGTTCGGCTACGCCCGTTCGTTGGCATCGGAAAGCGACTTCTTCATCCGCAAGGCGATCGGTTGGGCTTTGCGCGATTACGCGCGGCACGCTCCGGAGGCGGTGAGCGGCTTTCTGTCCGCTTCGCGCGACCTCATCTCACCGCTCACTGTGCGCGAGGCGTCAAAGCATCTGCCATCAATCCGCTGACGCCTCGCGTGCTGAACCAACTCAATCCGCGCCGTGCGCCAACGCGACGCGCGCCTTCGCCTCCGGGCTATCCGCGACGAAGTACTTCTTCGCCCATGAGCCGTTCGGCGCCAGCATCAAGCGCTGATGGGTGCCGCTGTTCTTTTCACGTATCGCCAACGCGCGCGCCCGATAGTGCTCGTAGAGCCGCAGGAATTCGGCGAGATAGGTGCCGGCAAGGCGGCGGTCGCGAATTTCCAGCAGGTTTTCGTCGTTGAAGTGTTCCGAGTTGTTGCTCATATTGGCGGAACCCGTGTAGACGACCGGATTCGCGCCTTCGGCGTCGATCACGAGAAACTTGTGGTGGATGATCACGGGCGCGTAGCCCGGCGCGCTCTCGCCGGGAAAGAGCCGCAGTTCGGGTTCGAATCCAGCGGGCACGGTGGCCGGCGAAAAGTATTCGGCATCGATCACATCGCGCTTATCGCGGCCGCGGTGATAAAGCTCCATGTTGGCCAATGCCGTGCTCGTGACGATCTGCCCGTTCTGCTGAGCCTTTTCCGCCGCTTCGGCGGATTGCGCGCTGATGTGATTTACGAGGCCGAACATCATTCGCCCTTTGTCGCCTGCCGCGAAACAGGCATCGCGCAGCGGCGCGTCGGTCGGCATGAAGAGACAAAACAACACGGAGTGCTTCGCCTTGCTGATTGCGTCGACGATGGTGTCGATCTGCAAACGCGAGTCCTTCGGTTCCGGCGAAAAACAGACGCGGACCTTCGCGGTGCCGATTTCGATCGAATCGGACCAGCCCGGCGCGAGCTTCGCCGTGGCGGCGATACTCGGGTTGGCGGCGAGGCTCTTCGCACGATCGCTGTAAAGCGCGGCGAGTTGCGGCGAATCGAACAGATGAAGCACGTTGGCCTGCTCGGTGATGCCTTCGGTGGTGAAGTTCGCCGACCCCGTCAGCACGCGCGCCGGCGTTGCCTCGCCGTTGCCGTCGTCCACGGCGACGAACTTGTCGTGCATGATGTGCGTCTTGTCGCGCGGCGCGAAGGTGGCGAGGTCGGCGAGCTGATCGACCGCTGGCTGATTCGGCGAAGGCGCGGGCGGCTTGCCCTTGCGCGCCACTTCATGCGAATCGTAGACGATCGCGAGCGACGCCTTGCCCTGCTGCTTGCCGAACGCTTCGAAAGCAGGAATCGCCCATAGCGGATCGGTGAGGTGATACACGGCCGAAGCCGCACGCCGCGCGTGAGCGAGCGTCAGGTCGAAAACGTCCTGCAAATCGTTCGCGAGCCACGTGCGCAGGCGCAACGCCTGGTCCGTCGTGGGAGCCGCATGCGGCGCAAGATGCAGCGCCGCGACTTTGCGCGCGAACGCCTGCGAACTGACCACGGCGCGGTTGAACCAGGTGCCGACCTTCGATTCGATATGCGCGGGCAGCGTTAACCTGCATTCGCCCTTTTGCGTGTCGAGCAATTGCGGCGCATCGGGCGTGCCGACAAACGGATAGACGAGATAAGTGAATGACGTTTCCCGATCGGCCTCGTCGATGCGCGCGTCCCACCACATGAATTTCTGAATCGGCGCCTCGTTCGAAGGCGCGTCTTTCTGCGTGTCCGGCACGGCGCCCTGGAACGTCAGGCGGTTCGGCAACCAACTGCTGGCTTCGCGCTCCTGTCCGTCGGCCGCGAAAAAACCCGGGCTCCGTTTGATTGCGAAGCCGAGGAAGTCTTCACGCGTGCCGCCTTCCGGCCAGTCGAAGGCAAGCAGCACGAGTGTCGGAGATAGATAGCTGCGAACGCTGACGCTCATCATTAGGCTCCTCGGTGACGGATGGTGAAGCTTTCAGTCTGGGCGCGCATTTTGTTGGAACGGTGAGAGACACGAATAAAGCGGCATCCATTAACGGCGCGGCATGCGAAAACTTTAGAAATTTATTCGGCGCTTTCGACCGCGCGCAAAACTCCGTAGTCATCGCTTAGTAACATGCGTCAGCAATACTCGGCGACGCTGCAAGTACGACCCATTTCGTAAAAAACGCGCTGCTCCGACGAGAGCCGACGCAAAGGCCACACCCCGGGGGTTTCACATGACTATCCGTCATCGCATCACGCTATTGGTGCTGTTGATGTTCGTCGCGTTGTCCGCGATCGGCGCTTACGCCGTCTATCAGACGCGCGGCAGCGCAGCAGAAGTGCGCAAGGTAACTGAAGGCGTGGTGCCCAGCGCGCTTGCCTCCGCCGACCTGGTATCGCAGGTCAAGGACGTGCAACTGGCCACGATGACGCTCGTGTATGCGCCCGACGGCGACGTGGTTGCGCAGGCTCGGGACGAACTCAGTAAGAAAAGAGTCTCGCTGCAACAGGCGCTCGCGCTCCAGGCCAGGGACGCCGCGAGCCACGCGCAAAAGGGTCTCGTCGACCAGGCCAACGACAGCCTGCGGAATTACTTTTCCGCCATCGCCGAGACGGCGAAAATGAAGGCCGCCGGCAAGAACGAACTCGCACAGGCGTATCTGTTCGCGAACGTCGCGCAGTATCGCGATGAGCTTGAAGGCATTGTCGAAACGTTGCGGGTCGAGAAAAACCGCGAGAAAGACGAAGCGATCACCGCGCTGAACGCCACGCTCGCGACCACCACGACGGCCATCGCGATCGTTACCGGCATCGCGATCATTCTGCTGACTTCGATCGGCTCGCTGCTTTACCGTCAGATCACGCGCCCGCTCAGCCGCATGCAGGCAATGATGAGCGAGATCGCATCGAGCCAGGATTTCACGCGGCGCGTGCCGGTAGGCCGGCTCGACGAGATCGGCCATTCGATCGTCGCCTTCAATGGAATGATCGAAAAGATCCGGGAAAGCTCCGCGCAACTCAAGCAGAAAACTGCCGACATTCAGGCGATGTTGCAGAACATGCAGCAGGGCATTCTGACGGTGATCGACGGCGCCGTGATCCACGCGGAGTACTCCGCGTATCTGGAAGACATCTTCGAAACGAAGGAGATCGCCGGCCGTGGCCTCATGGATCTGGCGTTCTCGGAGACCGATATCGGCCTGGACGCGCTTTCGCGAATCGATGCCGCGGTGCATGCGTGCCTTGGCGAGGATTGCATCAACTTCACGTTCAATCAGCATTTGCTGGTAGGCGAGATTTCGAAGCGCATGCCCGACGGCCGCGTGAAGATTCTCGACCTGAGCTGGTCGGCGATCACCGACGAAAACGACGTCATCGTGCGCCTGATGCTCTGCGTGCGCGACGTCACCGAACTGCGCAAGCTCGCGGCTGAAGCGAGCGAACAGCGCCGCCGTCTCGACATGATCGGCGAGATTCTCGCGGTGAGCGAAGAGAAGTTCCATCACTTCATTGAAAGCTCCGCAGGCTTCATTAGCGAGAACGAGCGGATCATCCGCAAGCATTCCGAGGCGGACCACGCGGCGATTGCCGAACTGTTCCGCAACATGCACACGATCAAGGGCAACGCACGCATCTACAACCTGCAGCATCTGACCAACGTCGTTCATGAAACGGAGCAGAGCTATCACGAACTGCGCCAGCCGGATGCGGACCGCCCGTGGGACCAGGAGCATTTGATGCGGGAGTTGACGCGCGTGCGCGAGGCCATCGAGAGCTACGCGAGGATCAACGAACAGAGTCTCGGCCGCAAGGGCAAAACCGGCGTGAACGATGCCGGTCACGCCGGACGCTATGTGATGGTCGAGAAGGAGCACATCCAGCGCACGCTGGGCATGCTGGATCGAACCGACGCGAACGAGCTTCAGGAATTGCAATCGATGCGCGACGCGATGCGCAAGACCTTGCTCGCGCTAGGCAGCGAAAGCGTGCGTGACGCGCTGTCCGGCGTGCTGGATTCGCTGCCGTCGCTCGCGAGCGAACTGGGCAAGCCGGCGCCGGTCGTGCACATCGACGACAACGGGTATCGTCTGCGCGGCGCGGCGGGCCGCACGCTGAACGACGTGTTCATGCACCTGCTGCGCAATTCGATGGACCACGGCATCGAAACCGCCGAGACTCGCAGCGCTCAAGGCAAGACACCGGCCGGCACGATCGGCATCGACGTGGGCGTGGACCGCGGCGCCCTACAGATCACACTTAGCGACGACGGCCGCGGCCTCGCGCTGGAACGCATTCGCGGCATCGCACTCGAGCGCGGCTGGATTCGCGCGGACGAACCGCTGGGCGACGAAGCAATCGCCGAATTCATTTTCCGGCCCGGCTTCTCGACTGCGGAAACGATCACGGAGGTTTCGGGCCGCGGCGTCGGCATGGACGCGGTCCGCGATTTCCTCGAGCGCGAAAACGGCCGCATCGAATTGCGTTTCACCGACGATCGAAAGGGCGCAGCGTTCCGCCAATTCCAGACGATCGTGTGCCTGCCGGATAGCGTCGCCGTCGATACGCTCGGCGCGGACGCGCGCGGCGCCGCCAGCGAACTGCGACTCGGTGCGATCGCCGGCTGAGCGCCCAATGCGATTGCGTCGCGACGAACTACAAAAGGATGAGCGGTGATTCAACAGTATGTATTGGCGACCGTGGCAGGCAGCGCGGTGACCGCGCTGTTGGCGTTGGCCGCGCACAAGCTGCAATCCGCGCGGCTGATAGCCCGCCTGCGCGCCGAAGCGCAAGCCAGCGCCGATACGCTCAAGGCCGAACAGTCGGACCGCGCCGAAGCGATCCGCGAACCCGAGCAGGCCGCGCAACACCTGGAAGCGTTGGCCGCGCAATTGCGCGACGAGCTTGCGCAGCAGTCCGCAAGCGCGGACGAACTGCGCGCGGCGCTGAAAGCCGCCACCGACGATAAGGACCAGTGGGCCGGTCAGGCGCAACGGATCGCGGGCGAAGCGGCGCGACTGAAGCATCTCGGCGCGACGTTCGAGCGCTGGCACGAACAGATGATCTCGCTGATGACGCAGAACCACGACATGCACGCGAAGAACCAGGAGCTGTCGTCGATCGTTCGGCATGTGGTGATCGTGTCGCTGAACGCGTCGATCGAAGCCGCGCGCGCGGGGCCGGCCGGCCGTGGCTTCGCGGTGGTGGCGAGTGAGGTGCGGGCGCTGGCTGCACGCTCCGAAGAACTTTCAAAGAGCTATCGCGACAGCCTGCATCGCAACGATTTGACCATCACGTCGACGTTTCAGGACATTCAGGCGGGCGGCAAGATGATCGCGGCGTCGCTGGCCAGCGTCGAGTCGCTGGCCAACCGGTTTAGCTCGACCTTGCATTAGGGGCGGATGTGATTACGGCACAAGCCAGGGACAGCTTCGAGCGCATTTTCCGCAAGGCCGCGCAGGCCCGCTTGCCGATCGAGCCGGGCGATACGTGCGAGATCGCGCCGGTCGGCGCCGGCGACGCCACGCGCACGGATGCGATGAAGGGCGCTCAGGTGGTCGTGCTGACCATCTCGTCGATCGTGTTCCGGCTGCTGCTGATCCTGCACTTCGACGAAAACGACGCCACGCGCGGCTATTACCTGAAAGACGACGTCGAGCGGCCTTTCCAGGAAGTCTTTCTGGAAATCTGCAATCTATGTTGTGGCGCGATGAATCAGGAACTGCTGCGCTATTTCCCCGACCTCGGCATGTCCACGCCCTATGTGCTCAGCGCGCACTGCTTGCCGTATCTGCGGGAATTGAACCCGGACTTCGTGTCGGCGTATTCGGTCACGCTCAACGGCTCCATGCAACTCGCCGCGACGATCTGCGTGTGCGCCGATGCGCCGGTCGACTTCGTCGCGGATACGAGTGCGATGGAAGAAACCAGCGGCGAGCTGGAGTTGTTCTAGGTGTAGTCATAGGAAAAAACATGTCGAAAATTCTGGTGGTGGATGATTCGAGCACGGTGCGCGATGAAGTGGCCGGCTTCCTGAAGAAGAACGGTCTGGACGCCGACACGGCGGTGGACGGCAAGGACGGCCTCGCCAAACTCAAGGCGAGCCCCGGCATCAAGCTGGTGATCAGCGACGTCAACATGCCGAACATGGACGGCCTGACGATGGTCGAGAAGATTCGCGGCGAGCTCGCGAACAAGACCGTCAACGTCATCATGCTGACTACCGAAAGCAGCCCGGCGATGAAAGAGCGCGGCAAGGCGGCCGGTGTGAAAGGCTGGATCGTGAAGCCGTTCAAGGGCGATGCGGTGTTGGAAACGTTCCGCAAACTGGCGAGCTAAACGCCGCTGGCGCGGCGACGCGGCGCAAAGGTGAGAGTTTTCGGGAGCCGTGCGCCGAGGGGTCTGCAACACGCGGTTCCCGGTGACGATAGCCGCTAAAACACGCTGATTGCGTGGATAAACCGGCTCACGCGATCGTCATGGCCGGCCTTTGTATTGCGTCCGCTCGCTCAAAGGTGAGGATATTCGGGACCTGCGAGTGATCGGCCAATCCGTGAGCCGCGCGCGCCATTCATCCTCACCTTCCAGATGTGAACAGCGCCGGCTGACACATCGTCCGATTCATCGTTCGACGAGCCGCCGCTTACCTGGGGATGCAGATTACTCACGCGGCCTTAAAGGTGAGGGTTTGCGGGAGTGGCCCGTTTGGAACCATCGGTGCCCAGCCCAGCATGCCTTTGCGGCCTGCCACCAAGTTCGAAAGGTGAGGGTTTTCGGGAGCGGTCCGATGCGTGGCTTGCGTCGGACCCCAATCGCCGCGTGCCAAAGGTGAGGGTTTTCGGGAGCACGTTCGGCGATCGGTTTCGAACTTCGGAAGCCGCCAGGCGCGACGCGAATAGTGCGCCCGGCGTGTTTGGTTGTCGGCATGTCAGCCGGAAGGTGAGGATTTTCGGGAGCGCTGCTTGCGCTCTTCAAGCCTGCTTCGCGAGCTCGCGAATGTCGGCCACCGGCGTTTGCCCGAATGCATCGCTGAGTGCGTAATCGAGCAATTGCGTGGCGCATTGCTCGGGCGTCGACAGTTGACCGTTGCGCTTGAGGTCTTCGAATTTTTCGCGCATGGGGAACTGCTCGGTGCCGCTATCGCGAATCTGCGCCTGCATGTTCGTATCGATCACACCGGGCGCGAGACTGCAAATGCGCAGCGCGCGATTCCTGTCGAGTGCGACGGCGCGCGCGTGGTGATCGAGCGCGGCTTTGGTCGCGCAGTAGATGCTCCAGCCGGCATACGCGTTGCGGGCCGCGCCGCTGGAGATATGCACGATGCGCCGATCATTCGCGTCGACGCTCGCCGCGGCCAGCGCGCTCGCGAGAATCAGCGGCGTAGCCACGTTCAGGCTCACCGCGCTTGCGATGACCGCCGCGTCCTGCCCTTCGAGCGGACCGATCGGCTGCACCATGCCCGCGTTGTTGATCAGCAAGACGGTTTGCGCGCCGCTCACGAATGCACGCAGCGCATCGGTTGCGACCCATTGCGCGACGCGGACCGGGTCGGCCAGTTCCAGTTCGATTTCGTCGAGTTGTGCCGGAAAGCGCGCCTTGAGCGCGGCGTGACGCGAGCGCGACAGGCCCAGTACCGTGACATCGCGCGCGAGCAGTTGTTCGGCAAGCGCCGCGCCCAGACCACGCGTGTGGCCGGTGACGATCGCGCGAATCGGAGAAGAGGCAGTCATGGCGTTCCTTGTGGTCGATGGCATGAGGAGCCTGCGATTTTCTCATGCAACATCGGGATGCGTGCGGCGGCGCTGCACATCGATCCGCGCGTTCATGCGGCATTCATTGAGAGCGGAAGCGCTCGCGATACTGCATTGGCGTTACCCCGCGGCGTTACCCCGATGTCAAAATAGACGGATCGCACAACCGCCCGGCGCTTCGCCATGGTCATCAAAAACCTTCTACGAAAGCTCGACCTCACCACGCTGCAACTCTTCCTTGCCGTCTATGAGGAAGGCACGCTCACGCGTGCCGCCGAGCGCGAAGCGATTGCCGTCTCCGCCGCGAGCAAGCGCCTGCTCGAGCTCGAACAGGCCGTGGGCGCCACATTGTTCAAGCGCAACGCGCGCGGCATGACGCTCACGCCGGCCGGCGAAACGCTGCTGCATCATGCGCGCCGCGTCATGCGCGACATCGAAAATATCGGCATCGAACTGGCCGGCCATGCGAGCGGCGTGCGAGGCTATGTGCGGATGATGGCCAATCTGTCGGCGATCGTCGAATTTCTGCCCGAGGACTTGCGCGCGTTCCAGTTGCAGCACGAGCGCGTCAAGCTCGACCTCGAAGAGCGGCCGAGCGGCGGCGTCCTCGAAGCGGTCGACGACAGCCTCGCGGACCTCGGCATCTGTTCCGGCGACGCCGACACGCGCGATCTGCACGTCGTGCACTATCGGCGCGATTCGCTGG
>Ga0207713_1000186_pt1 | contig 87336 bp, 91 predicted proteins | sample KBSS64metaG_FD_184404 | JGI IMG/M metagenome (GOLD analysis project Ga0207713, IMG submission 184404) | Switchgrass rhizosphere microbial communities from Kellogg Biological Station, Michigan, USA - KBS S6-4 metaG (SPAdes) (version 2) | ecosystem: Host-associated > Plants > Roots > Rhizosphere >...
CGCCGCGCATGATCTCCAAGGGGCAAGTGGGGGTCTTCCATCAACGCTTCAGGGGCCTTCAGCGATGACATTACCGCCGATACTTCAGCAGCCTGCTAGTTCGCGAGCGACGTTTGCATGGTGTTCACCGGCTGACGCGCGAGGTCCTTTTGATCGACCACCATTCGTTCGATTAGCCCGTTGAGCTTGGTCGACGCGGACGAGAAGCGGTCGGTGTTGAGCCCGCCCGTCTGATAGCGCGCGGTGATGAGAATGCGGCCGTGCTGGATCAACGTCAGATCGATGATCGACAGGTACTGGATCGATTCGTCGCTGAACGAGCGGCGGCCGTAGTCGATCGCGGCGTTATAGACGAGGCGCGCCTCGCAGCCGGCGGGCGAGGTGCCCGGATTGTAGACGTCCGAGCGAATGCCGCGGCGCTCCAGCGCGAGTTGCAGCGAGGGCACGAAGTCGCCGACCGACACGTTCTGGTTCACTTCGATGCAGACGTTGCGCACGTCGGCGGGCCGGCCGTTGACGAAGGTCGGCGACGAGTAGTTTGCCGCGACTGCGTAGCCCGCCTGAATCACGGAGCCGGTGGCGTCGGCGGCCGTGATCAGCGTCCACGCGCAGCCATTCAAGCCGGCGCTCAGCGCGGCGCAGGCGGCAAGCCACGCGCAAGGCCGGCGCAGCATGACGCACGCGGCCCGGTGGGCTTCCTTGAACGCATAAGCGCGTGGGCCTGGCGTAAGCGTCATGATGCGTGGCCTGATAGCGGTCAATGAGTGGTCGACGAGCGCGGTTTCGAAAAGGTGATCGCGGCGGATCGCGTCGAGCGGGCGCGCGCTCAGCGCGTGACGCGCAGACGCAGTTCGTTTTGCCCTTGCACGCTCGCCGTGACGCTGACGCGCCGCGTGTCGGTGGTCACGATGAAATGCTGGCGCGTCGGCGTATTGACGTCGTGCACGACGTTCGAAAAGCACGCGGCGATATCGGCGCCGATCTCTTGCAGCGGGTCGTTGACCACGCCGTCGGCTTGCCAGTGCGCGCGCCAGTGGCAATCGTAGGCGTGCTGGTTGGCGCGGCAATCGTCCGCGCTCGACATGCCCGGCAGTTGCGCGGCGGATTGCGCCGGCAACTGCTTGAAGTCGGTTGCGTTGACGATGTGTTCGAGCGCGGGGCAGACGTCCGCCGGCTCGGTGGGCTGGGCGGCTTGCGCGGCGCTCGTGAGCAGCAGCGCTGCGCCGAGGGCAAGCGCGAAGCGCCGGGTCAGGGGATGGGAGCGGCGATCGAATGACATGTGCGAAGAGTCCGTTAGCAGTGAGTGGCGGGGCGGGCGGGACGGGGTTCGGCCCGCACGGCTATCGTCGCTGCTGGGAGGCAATTTCAAAGCGGGGAACAGCTTGCCCGCTTCGCAAATGCTTTCTAACTCTTCTCGCGTGTTTCCTGGTGTTTCCTGGTGTTTCGGGGTGTTGCGCTTGCCTCGCTTATGCCGCCACCGCTTCGTCCGAACGCTCGACCTCGAGCGTTTCGTCATGGAACGCAGCGAGCGATTCGCGATGCGCGACGCTCACGATCGCCGCCTTCGGCAGACGCTCCGTGAACAAATGGTAGAGACGCGCTTCGTTGTCCGCGTCGAGCGCGCTCGTCGCTTCGTCGAGGAACAGGTAATCCGGCTTGTGCAGCAGCACCCGCGCGGCGGCGAGGCGCTGCTGTTCGCCCGGCGAGAGAATGCGCGTCCAGTGTCCCGATTCCTGCAAACGGTCGGCGTACTCCGACAGGCGGCAGGTGACGAGCGCCTCGCGGCATTCGTCGTCCGTATAGGTGTCGGCCGCGGACGGATAGGTGAGCGCGGCTTTCAGCGTGCCGATCGGCATGTAGCTGACTTGCGGAATGAACATCATGCGCGCGTTGACCGGCGCGTCGATGGAGCCGTCGCCGAACGGCCACAGGCCGGCGAGCGCGCGCATCAGCGTGCTCTTGCCCGAACCGGACGGACCGCGCACCAGCCAGCGCGAGCCCGGCTCGATCGCGATATCGCGAATGCGCGACAGCGGGTTGCCGTTCGGCAGCGCGAGCGTGAGACCCTCGGTGCTGAGTTTGTCGGCGTCGACGAAATGCAGGTTGATGCCGCCGTGCGCGGTAGCGGGCGAGACCGATTCCTTCAACCTGGGAGCATGCACGACCCGCTTGAATTCGCGCAACCGGTTGACGGTGGCGCGCCATTCGACCAAGGTGCTGTAACTGTTGATGAACCACGAGAACGAATCGCTGACGGTGCCGAACGCGCTCGAAATCTGCATCAGCACGCCGAACGTGAAGGCGCCCGCGAAGTAGCGCGGCGCCGCGACCACCAGCGGAAAGATGATCGCGATCTGACCATAGAAGCTGAGCACGAAGGTGAGCCGCTTGGTGTACTTCATCACCTGCCACCAGTTGTCGCGGATACGGCCGAACAGCGAGCGGGCGTTGGTCTTCTCGGTCTCCATGCCGTTGTAGAGGGCGATCTGCTCGGCGTTTTCGCGCAGGCGGATCAGACCGAAACGGAAATCCGCCTCGACTTTCTGAGCTTGATAGTTGATCGACACGAGCGGATGGCCGACCTTCTGGATGATCAGGGAACCGGCCACCGCGTAGAGCGCCGCAGCCCACACCATGTAGCCGGGGATATGAATCGGCATGCCGCCGAGCGAGATGGTCAACGCGCCGGCGAGCGACCAGAGGATCGTGATGAACGACACCAGCGTGACGACGGTGGAGAGCAGATCGAGCGTCAACGAGAGCGTGGTGGTGGCGAACGATTGCAGATCGTCGCTGATCCGCTGGTCGGGGTTGTCGGCGAGCCGGTCGCGTTCGATCCGGTAGAAGGCGCTGTCGTGCAGCCATTCGTTAAGGTAGCGCGTGGTCAGCCACTGACGCCAGCGGAACCCGAGCATCTGGCGCAGATAGCGCCCGTACACCGCGAGGATGATGAAGCCGAACGCGAGGCCCGAGAACACCATCAGCAGATGCGGGAAATCGTGCACGTTCTTGGTTTGCAGCGCGTTGTAGAAGTCGGCGCTCCAGCGGTTCAGGCGCACGTTGATCCACACCACCAGCAGATTCATCGCGATGATCGCGACGAGCAGCGACCATGCGATTTTTCGTTCCTCGGAGACCCAGTAAGGTTTGATGAGGCTCCAGGCGGAGACTTTTTCGTCCGGCGGGAGCACTGGGCTGATAGAAGTATTGGCTGTCATGAGCATCCTGTGTAGTACTGGCTCAAAGCGGGCCGGTCCTATGAAACTGGCCCGTCCAGGGCTGGCCGTCGGTCGGTCGCCCGCCTCGTCGCTCTACGGCGGGTTTAATGGCGAAGCTCCGGGCGTAAGCGCGATGATGAGCGCCCGTCCGGCTGAGCGATTCTGTTGCGAAGTCCTTAAGCGGAAGTTAAGTCGCGTTGGACTCCTTCGCCTCGATGCCGCCGGCGCGTGGACGGCCATGCGTGCCGCCCGCGCCCCGGTCTCGCGGCGTCCGGTCCAGGCATTGTGCCAGAGCGCGGGCTTCGTCCGTCTCGACGAAACAAAAGATCGGTGCCGGATCAAACCGCGCGTGATGAAGGGCCGCTCGTTTGCGGGCGCCGCGGCTTTTATGGTCTAATGGCCTTCGACGAAACAGGGGTGCTTTGCTCGCAGGCTGCATGATTTCATGCCGCGGCGGCAAGGCTGAGAGAGACCCTTTGCACCCGATCCGGGTAATACCGGCGCGGGAAGTTTCCGGAAGCAGCCAGTCTTCCATTCCCCGCTGGGCGGCGTGCGTCATTCGAACGCATTTTTTGCCCGGCCGGCCTTACCCGCCGGTTTCGTCCTGGGTACGTGCGTTTCTTGCCGTACGGAAAGGACTCGATGACCGCCTATTCTTCAGATATGTGCTTTGCTCTTCGCCACGCGTTCGCCGGTTATGTCGGCGCGTCGCAGTGCTTCGGCCTCGCTTGCCGTCGTGACTGGGAGCGCGCGCGATGAACCGTCCCGCACAACCCGACTTCGCGGTGCTCGGCGGTGGACTTTGCGGACGCCTCGTCGCATGGCGTCTCGCCGGTCAGGGGCATCGCGTGGCGCTTTACGAGCGCGGCGACGCCGCCGGTTCGCAAGCCGCCGCGTGGGTCGCAGCGGCCATGCTGGCGCCCCTCGCGGAAGCCGCCAGCGCCGAGTTGCTGATCACGCGGCTGGGCGCGAGTTCGCTCGATAGCTGGCCGCAAGTGCTCGCCGAATTGCCTGAGCCGGTGTTCTTCCAGCGTAACGGCACGCTCGTCGTCTGGCATCACGCCGACCGCACCGAGGCGCCGCTGTTCGAGCGCCGCGTGCGCTCGAATGCGCCTGCGGAACTGCTCGACGGCGGCTTCGTGACGCTCTCGGGCGACCAGGTCGGCGCGGCCGAACCGGCCTTGGCGGGCCGCTTCAATCAGGGCTGGCTGCTGCCGCGCGAAGGCCAACTGGATAACCGCCAGGTGCTGGCCGCGCTCGCCGCGGGCCTCGCCCAGCGCGGCGTGGAAACACACTGGAACACGCCGGTCGATGACCGCGCGCTGCCTGCCGCGCGCGTCACCATCGACTGCCGGGGTTTGGGCGCGAAGCCGGTGCTGCCCACGCTGCGCGGCATTCGCGGTGAAGTGGCGCGCGTGCATGCGCCGGGAATCACGCTGACGCGCCCGGTGCGCCTGCTGCATCCGCGCTACCCGCTCTATATCGCGCCGAAGCAGGACGATCTCTACGTGATCGGCGCCACCGAGGTGGAGGGCGAGGACATGTCGCCCGTCAGCGTGCGCTCGGCGCTCGAACTGCTGAGCGCGGCGTTTTCCGTGCATCCCGGCTTCGGCGAGGCGCGCATTCTCGAACTGAATTCGCAGTGCCGTCCGACCCTGCCGGACCACCGTCCGGCCTTGCTGTGGGATGGCGCGCGGACGCTGCGCGTGAACGGCCTGTACCGGCACGGCTACATGATCGTGCCCGAAGTCGCCGACGAAGCCGTGCGCTTCGCGGCCGCGCTGCTCGAAGGCCGCATCGGCGATGCCGACGCCTTCGCCGACTGGCGGCAGGCGGCGCGCTGGAGCGAGCTGTTTCAACTGGATTGCGCGCGGGAGCCGGCATGAGCGAGGCACGCGCCATGCAGTTTCGTCAGTCATCGATTGAACCGTATTCGAACACCATGGACATTCATATCAACCAGAAGCCGTTGTCGCTGCCCGAAGGCGCGACTGTCGCCGATGCGCTCGCCGCGTATGGCGCGCGTCCGCCGTTCGCGGTCGCGCTGAACGGCGATTTCGTCGCGCGCGCCCAGCATGCGGCGCGCGCGCTGCAGCCGGGCGACAAGCTCGATGTCGTGCAGCCCGTGGCCGGCGGTTGAGCCCGCGCCACGCATTGCCGGAGACCAGGATGATGCAAATGACTTCCCCAAAACCCGCGGACGCGCTCACGCTCTACGGCCAAACCTTCGCGAGCCGCGTGCTGCTCGGCACGTCGCGCTATCCGTCGCTGCAATCGTTATCCGATTCGATCGACGCGGCGCGGCCCGGCATGGTGACCGTCGCGTTGCGCCGGCAGATGAACGAAGGCGGCGCGGAAGCCGGCTTCTTCGATCTGCTCAAGCGTCACGGCGTGCCGCTGCTGCCGAATACGGCCGGCTGCCTGACCGTCGGCGAGGCGGTGACCACCGCGCACATGGCGCGCGAAATCTTCGAAACCGAGTGGATCAAGCTGGAACTGATCGGCGACGACTACACGCTCCAGCCCGACCCGGTCGGTCTGATCGAAGCGGCCGCGCAGCTCGTGAAGGACGGCTTCAAGGTGCTGCCGTATTGCACCGAGGACCTGGTGATCGGCCGCCGTCTGCTCGATGCCGGCTGTGAGGCGCTGATGCCGTGGGGTGCGCCGATCGGCACCGGCAAGGGCGTGATCAATCCATACGGGCTGCGGGTGCTGCGCGAGCGGCTGCCGGACGTGCCGCTGATCGTCGACGCCGGTCTCGGCGTGCCGTCGCACGCGGCGCAGGTGATGGAGTGGGGTTTCGACGGCGTGCTGCTGAACACCGCCGTGTCGCAGGCCACGCACCCCGACGCGATGGCGCGGGCCTTCGCGCTGGGCGTCGAGGCGGGCCGCCAGGCGTTTCTGGCGGGGCCGATGGCCGAGCGCGAAAGCGCGCACGCGAGCACGCCGGTGGTCGGCATGCCGTTCTGGCATCAAGACGGGAGCGCCGCATGACGCAGACTCTGGCTTTGAAAGATCGCGACCTGTTCTGGCCGCCCGCCGACGAACTCACCGAAGCGGCGGAGCGCATTCGTGCGCGCCTCGGCGACTGGCCGCCGACGCACGCGCCGTGGCGCATCTGTTTGACCGCGCCGGACGAGCCGAACGGCGGCGACCTGATCATCGTCGCGGACGCGCAGCGGCATGGCGAGCAGGTGGCGCGCTGGCTGGTGCAGGGCGCCGGGGTGATCGAGGCGGCGCAGGAGACCGCGACGCTGCACCTAGGCGGCGACAAATACCGCCTGGAAGGCCATCTCGCGGAAGACTGGATTCCCGCGCTGGCCGCGTTTCTGGACTGTGGTTTCGATCCCCACGACGCGCTGGTGCTGGCGCTTGCCTGGCGCGATGGCGACGAAACCCGCGCCGACGACGCATTTCCGTCCGATCTCGCGCATTTCCCGCGTCTCGCCGGCCTGCCGGACGCGCCCCTGCAAGCATTCGCGCGCTGCCCGGAGCGACTGGGTTTGTACCCGGTTCTGCCGACCGCGGAGTGGGTGGAACGGGTGGTGGGCCTAGGCGTGAAGACGGTTCAGTTGCGCCGCAAGTCGGCTCATCCCGCCGACGAACTCAAGCGCGAAATCGCCCGCTGCGTGGCGGTCGGCCGGCAACACGACGCGCAGGTGTTCATCAACGATCATTGGCAAGCCGCGCTGGAAGCGGGCGCGTACGGTGTTCATCTGGGCCAGGAAGACCTGCATAGCGCGGATCTTTCCGCGCTCGCCGCAGCCGGCATTCGCCTCGGCCTATCGACGCACGGCTTCTACGAGATCCTCAAGGCGCTGCATTTCCGGCCAAGCTATGTCGCGCTGGGCGCGGTTTTTCCGACCACCACCAAGGTCATGCCCACCGCGCCGCAGGGCCTCAGACGCCTCGCCCGGTATGTGCGCCTGCTCGACGGCGTGGTGCCGCTCGTGGCGATCGGTGGAATCGACCTGCAGGTGCTGCCGGACGTGCTGGCGACCGGCGTGGGTTCCGCGGCCGTGGTGCGGGCGGTGACGGAAGCGGCGGACCCCGCCGCCGCCGTTTCTGCACTGCAACAATTGTTTACGCAATAATCGTCAAGTTGGGTAAAGGGACGGGGCTCCTCACGGCAACTTTTGCATGATGGCCCTATAATTCGGCCTTCCGTGTAAAAGGACTGTCAGTTTCGTGTCTTCCTCTCCCGAGACCTTACTCGAGCTGCGCGACGTCGACTTCGGTTATGGCGACCGGCTCGTCCTGTCGAACCTGAATCTGCGCTTCAGGCGCGGGCAGGTGGTGGCGGTCATGGGCGGCTCGGGTTGCGGCAAAACCACGGTGCTGCGTCTGATCGGCGGTCTGGTACGCGCGCAGCGCGGCCAGATCCTGTTTCACGGCCAGGACGTCGGCCAGCAGACGCGCGACGGCCTCTACGCGCTGCGCCGCAAGATGGGCATGCTGTTCCAGTTCGGCGCGCTTTTCACCGACATGTCGGTGTTCGAAAACGTGGCGTTCGCGCTGCGCGAGCACACCGATCTCCCCGAAGAACTGCTCCGCGACCTCGTGTTGATGAAACTCAACGCGGTGGGCTTGCGCGGTGCGCGCGAGCTGCTGCCGTCGGAGATCTCGGGCGGCATGGCGCGGCGCGTGGCGCTGGCGCGCGCCATCGCGCTCGACCCCGAGTTGATGATGTACGACGAGCCCTTCGCCGGCCTCGATCCGATCTCGCTCGGCATCACCGCGAATCTGATTCGCGCGCTGAATCAGGCGCTTGGCGCCACCTCGATTCTGGTCACGCACGACGTGCCCGAATCGTTCGCCATCGCCGATTACGTGTATTTCCTCGCCAACGGTGGCGTTCATGCCGAGGGCACGCCGGCCGAACTGCGCGCGTCCACCGATCCCACGGTGCGGCAGTTCATCGACGGCGCGCCGGACGGCCCGTTCAAATTCCACTATCCCAGCAAGACGCCGCTCGCGGCGGACTTCGGCATCGGCGGAGGCCAGTCATGATCGGCTCGCTGATCAGTTCGGTCGGTCGCTCGGTGCTCGACGTGCTCGGCACGGCCGGCTACGCCACGCGCTTCTTCTTCCGGCTGGTGCTCGAATTTTTCCCGCTGCTGCGCCGGCCGCGGCTTGTCACGAAGCAGATCCACTTCCTGGGTAATTATTCGCTGGTGATCATCGCCGTGTCGGGGCTGTTCGTCGGCTTCGTGCTCGGCCTGCAGGGCTATTACACGCTGAACCGCTACGGCTCCGAGCAGGCGCTCGGGCTGCTGGTCGCGCTGTCGCTCGTGCGCGAACTGGGGCCGGTGGTCACCGCGCTGCTGTTCGCGGGCCGCGCCGGCACATCGCTCACCGCCGAGATCGGTTTGATGAAGGCGGGCGAGCAACTCACCGCGATGGAAATGATGGCCGTCGACCCGGTCAAGGTCGTGGTCGCGCCGCGCCTCTGGGCCGGCATCATTGCGATGCCCATCCTGGCGGCGATTTTCAGCGCGGTCGGCGTGTTGGGCGGTTACGTGGTCGGCGTGCTGCTGATCGGCGTGGACGCCGGCGCGTTCTGGTCGCAGATGCAAGGCGGCGTCGACGTTTGGCGCGACGTGGGCGCCGGGGTCGTCAAGAGCGTGGTGTTCGGACTCGCGGTGACGTTCGTGGCGCTGTTTCAAGGCTATGAAGCCAAGCCGACACCGGAAGGCGTGTCGCGCGCCACGACTAAAACGGTCGTGTACGCGTCGCTTGCCGTGCTCGGCCTCGATTTTCTGCTGACTGCACTGATGTTCAGCTAAGACTGCGTTGCGCTTTTTCCGCCGGCGGCGCGTCAGGGTCGCGCCCGGCGGGGAGTGTCGGCGGCGCGGCGGATTCACTTTGGGATGACGATGAAAAAGACTGCTCTCGACTTCTGGGTCGGCCTGTTCGTGGTGCTGGGTTTCGTGGCGTTGCTGTTTCTCGCGCTGAAGGCCGGCAACATGAGCTCGTTGTCGTTTCAGGCAACGTACCCGGTCAAGCTCAAGTTCGACAATATCGGCGGACTCAAGGCGCGCGCGCCTGTGAAGAGCGCGGGCGTGACGGTCGGCCGGGTCGGCTCGATCGGCTTCGACAGCAACGCGTATCAGGCCGTCGTCACGATCGACCTCGACAAGCAATACCAGTTTCCGAAAGATACGTCGGCGAAGATCCTGACCTCGGGTCTGCTCGGCGAGCAATACATCGGGCTCGAACCCGGCGGCGACACCGAAATGCTCAAGGCGGGCGATACGATCTCGATGACGCAATCGGCGATCGTGCTGGAAAATCTGATCGGGCAGTTCCTGTACAGCAAAGCGGCTGACTCGGGCGCGTCGAAGTCCGGCTCGGGTTCGGCGGGTTCGACCGCACCTGCCGCACCTGCCGCGGCGGCCGTGGCGGCGCCGGCGGTGCCTGCCACACCGGCGGTTCCGGCTTCCGGCGCAGCCGGTCAATAAGGAGAATAAAAATGCAGACCCTACGCATCAGTGGTGCGGGCGCCTTGCAGGTGGCGAAGCTGACCGTCGTGATGGCCGCGCTCGCCGGCTGCACGACCGTGCAGACGCCGACCAAGGGCGATCCGCTCGAAGGCTTGAACCGCACCATCTTCACCGTCAACGACAAGATCGACCAATACGCGCTGAAGCCGGTCGCGAAGGGCTATGTCTTCGTGACGCCGCAGCCGGTGCGCGACAGCGTGACGAACTTCTTCTCGAACATCGGCGACGTCTACATCGCGGCGAACAACCTGCTGCAATTGAAGATCACCGACGGCGTGCAGGACATCATGCGGATCGTGATCAACACGGTGTTCGGCGTGGGCGGTCTGTTCGACGTCGCGACGCTCGCGAAGCTGCCCAAGCACGACAACGACCTCGGCCTGACGCTCGGCCACTACGGTGTGCCGACGGGGCCGTACCTGGTGCTGCCGCTGTTCGGTCCGAGCACCTTGCGCGACGCGGTCGGCTCGCTCGGCAACTATTATGTGAACCCGCTCAGCTACATCGATCCGCCGGGCTTGAGCTGGGCGCTGTATGGGCTGAACGTGGTCAACACGCGCGCCAACCTTCTGAATGCGAGCGATGTCTTGGAGGGCGCCGCGCTCGACAAGTATTCGTTCGTGCGCAATGCGTACCTGCAGCGCCGTCAGTATTTGCTGTCGGACGGCAAGCAGGCGCAGGCGCTGCCGAACTACGGCGACGAAGCGCCGTTGCCGAAATACGAAGACGTCGACGCCGGCGCGGCCAGTGCGGCTGGCGCGCCGGCGGGTGCCGTGACCGGCACGGCCGGCACCGCCGCAGGCACGCAGGCTGCTCCGGCGAAGGCGGCGGGAGCCTCGGGTACGGCTGCGGCAACGCCGCCGCAAGCCGCTTCGGCGGCGGGCGCGACAGCGGGAACAACGTCGGGCGCAACCGGCACCGCGGCAAAACCTGAAGCCGCTTCGGGCAGCGCCGAAACGCCGCCCATCGATATGAACGGCGGTCCCGAAACGACGCAGATTCCGGCCGGCCAACTGGTCCCGCCCACGCGTTTCAACTTTCCGTCGTTTAAATTGCGTTGATGATGTACCCGTAACAGATCGATACGACTCTCGCAGTTTGCGCATGGATTGCCGCTGAACTCGCGTGTTAATGTCGGCTCAAACGGTTGCACTATTTTTAAGGCAAGGCTACATATGAAAAAATTCTTCCTGATTCCGTTGTTCGCTGCGTTGTTCTCGTTCGCCAGTGCCGGTGCATCGGCGCAAACGGTCGACGCCAATTCGCCGGACGGGCTGATCAAGACCGTCACTCAACAGGTGATCGATTCGATCCGCGCGGATAAGTCGATCCAGCAAGGCGACATCAACCACATCACGCGTCTCGTCAACGAAAAGATCCTGCCGTACACCGATTTCCGCCGCACCACGCAACTTGCGATGGGCCGCAACTGGCGCACCGCCACGCCAGAGCAGCAGAACCAGGTGGTCGAGCAGTTCAAGATGCTGCTGATCCGCACCTACTCGGGCGCGCTGGCTCAAGTCCGCGACCAGCAGATTCAGTACAAGCCGTTCCGCATGAATCCGGACGACACCGATACGGTGGTGCGCTCCGTCGTGATGAACAACGGCTCGCCGATCGAACTCGACTACCGTCTGTACAAGACGCCGCAAGGCTGGCGCGTCTATGACATCAACGTGCTCGGCGCATGGCTGATCCAGGCGTATCAGCAGCAGTTCAACGAGCAGATTCAGCAGAAGGGCGTGGACGGACTGATCCAGTTCCTCACGCAGCGCAACCAGCAACTCGCCGCGGGCAAGCAGTCGTGAGCGAAGTGCTGAGCCCCGTCGTGAACCGCTTCGAGAGCGGCGCGACACTGACCCACGCGAGCGCGAAGAGTGCGCTCGTGGCGGGTTTGCAGCGCATCGCGGCGGGCGCGAGCGGCGTGGATTGCACACCGCTTGCGCAATTCGATTCGTCCGCGCTGGCCGTCCTCCTCGCGTGGCAGCGGGCCGCCCAGGCACGCGGCGCCCGATTCGAGATCGTCAATCTGCCGGCTGGTCTTGCCAGCCTCGCACAAGCCTACGGCGTCGATACCCTGGTCCCGTGCAGAGCGGTCGACCAGAGTTAACGCTTTAGCGCCGACTCTTGTCCCGATACCGCCGGCGCCGCATTGGCGCCGGCCTCGACGCTCCAGCAGCGTCACGCGGATCGCCCCGACCCAAGCCGGGCCAGCCAATTTTTGCCCTATAATCAAACGTTTTTTGGGGCACTTAACCGGCCCCAATTTCGTTTCTCCCAGCATATATGTGCCCACCCAGGGCTCCGCAAGTTCCCCTTTAGGCGCCGCGACGCGCGCGGCCCCCAGTCATGTCAGCCATAGAAATTCGTAACGTCAAGAAGCGCTACAAGGATTTGCAGGCGCTCAAGGGCGTCAGCCTCACGGTGGAAGAAGGCGAGTTCTTCGGGCTGCTCGGTCCGAACGGCGCGGGCAAGACGACGCTCATCAGCATCCTCGCCGGTCTCGCGCGCGCCGATGAAGGCAGCATCGCGGTGCGCGGCCACGACGTTATCGACGATTTCCGGCTGGCGCGCCGCGCGCTCGGCGTCGTGCCGCAGGAGCTCGTGTTCGATCCGTTCTTCACGGTCCGCGAGACGTTGCGCATCCAGTCCGGCTACTACGGGCTGCGCAACAACGACGCATGGATCGACGAGATCATGGCCAATCTCGACCTCACCGAAAAAGCCGACGCCAACATGCGCGCGCTGTCGGGCGGCATGAAGCGCCGCGTGCTGGTCGCGCAGGCGCTGGTGCACCGGCCGCCGGTCATCGTGCTCGACGAGCCGACCGCGGGCGTGGACGTCGAATTGCGTCAAACCCTGTGGAAATTCATCTCGCGCCTGAATCGCGAAGGTCACACCATCGTGCTGACCACGCACTATCTTGAAGAAGCCGAATCGCTGTGCGATCGCATTGCGATGCTGCGACGCGGCGAAGTGGTCGCGCTCGATCGCACCAGCGCGCTGCTGCAGCGTTTTGCCGGCATGCAATTGTTCCTGCGTTTCGGCCAGGGCGTGTTGCCCGCCGACCTGCGTGTGCTCGAAGTGGAGGGCGGCGCGGGCAACGGCAATGGCCGTCAGCATCTGCTGCGTCTCGCGAGCTATGACGACGTCGAGCGGATTCTCGCGCAATGCCGCGCGGCGGGCTGCACGTTCGACGAAATCGAAGTCCGCAAGGCCGATCTCGAAGACGTGTTCGTTCAGGTGATGAACGGTCCGGAAATGATCGAGGGGCTTGCATGACCGGCTATAGTGGATTCAGCACGCTGTTTTACAAGGAAATCCTGCGTTTCTGGAAGGTGTCGTTCCAGACCGTGCTGGCGCCGATCATTACCGCGCTGTTGTATCTGACGATTTTCGGCCACGCGTTGCGCGATCATGTGCAGGTGTATCCGGGCGTCGAGTACACGAGCTTCCTGGTTCCGGGTCTCGTGATGATGAGCGTGTTGCAGAATGCGTTCGCGAATAGCTCGTCGTCGCTGATTCAGTCGAAAATCACCGGCAACCTGGTGTTCATGCTGCTGCCACCGCTCTCGCACTACGAGATGTTCGGCGCCTATGTGCTGGCTGCCGTGGCGCGCGGGTTAGCGGTCGGCTTCGGCGTGTTCATCGTGACGATCTGGTTCGTGCCGGTCAGTTTCAGCGCGCCGCTGTATATCATTCTGTTCGCGATTTTCGGGGCGGCGATTCTCGGCACGCTCGGTCTGATCGCCGGCATCTGGGCGGAGAAGTTCGACCAGCTTGCCGCGTTCCAGAACTTTCTGATCATGCCGCTCACGTTTCTCTCGGGCGTGTTCTACTCGACGCATACGCTGCCGCCGGTGTGGCGCGAAGTGTCGCGGCTCAATCCCTTTTTCTACATGATCGACGGCTTTCGCTACGGTTTCTTCGGGATGTCGGATATCAATCCGCTCGCGAGCCTCGCGATCGTCGCCGGTTTCTTCGTGGTGCTGGCCGTGGTGGCGATGCGCATGCTCGCGTCCGGCTACAAACTGCGCCACTGACAGGAGCTTTCCCATGTTGCCGACTCCCGAACAGGTCAAGCAATACATCGCCGCTGGGCTCGCTTGCCAGCATCTCGAAGTCGAAGGCGACGGTCAGCATTTCTTTGCGACCATCGTTTCGCCGAGCTTTGAAGGCAAGCGGCCGATCCAGCGGCATCAACTCGTGTACGCGGCGCTCGGCGACCGCATGCGCGAGGAAATCCACGCGCTCAGCATGAAGACGCTGACGCCCGCCGAATGGCAGAACGCGTAATCTGGAAATTTAGTGCGAATTACTCAAGAAGGGCGCGACCTCGGTAGCGGCGCGTCGAACACAATCAAGGCAGGCCCGGCCGAAGTCCGGGCGGATCAGGAACTGACAGGCATGGACAAACTCATCATTGAAGGTGGCTTCCCGCTCGCAGGTGAAGTTGTCGTCTCGGGTGCGAAGAACGCGGCGTTGCCGATCCTGTGCGCGGGTCTGCTGAGCTCGGAGCCCGTGCATCTGGACAACGTGCCGGATCTGCAGGACGTGCGCACGATGCTCAAGCTGCTCGGCCAGATGGGCGTGCGGATCGAGAGCGGCGCGGGGCGCGTGTCGCTGGACGCGTCGAAAGTCGACAACCTCGTCGCTCCGTATGAAATGGTGAAGACCATGCGTGCGTCGATCCTCGTGCTCGGCCCGCTGGTCGCGCGCTTCGGTCACGCCAGGGTGTCGCTGCCGGGCGGCTGCGCGATCGGCGCGCGTCCGGTGGATCAGCACATCAAGGGCCTGCAGGCGATGGGCGCCGAGATCACGATCGAGCACGGCTTCATCGAGGCGCGCGCGAAGCGTCTGAAGGGCGCGCGCATCATCACCGACATGATCACCGTCACCGGCACCGAAAATCTGCTGATGGCGGCGGTGCTGGCCGAAGGCGAAACGGTCATCGAGAACGCGGCGCGTGAGCCGGAAGTCGGCGACCTCGCGCATCTGCTGGTCGCGATGGGCGCGCGGATCGAAGGCATCGGCACCGATCGCCTCGTGATCCAGGGCGTCGACAAACTGCATGGCGCGAAGCACACGGTGATTCCGGATCGTATCGAAGCCGGCACGTTCCTGTGCGCGGTGGCGGCCGCCGGCGGCGACGTCACCTTGCGCCGCGTGCGCCCGCAGATTCTCGAAGCCGTCACGGACAAGCTGCGCGAGGCGGGCGTCACGATCGAGGAAGGCGAAGACTGGATGCGCGTGCGGATGGACAAGCGTCCGAGCGCGGTGAGTTTCCGCACCTCCGAATATCCGGCATTCCCGACCGACATGCAGGCGCAGTTCATGGCGCTGAACACGATTGCCGAAGGCACCGCGCAGGTGGTGGAGACGATCTTCGAAAACCGCTTCATGCACGTGCAGGAACTGAACCGCCTCGGCGCGCACATCACGATCGACGGCAAAACCGCGCTCGTGACCGGCGTGGAGAAGCTCTCCGGCGCGAAGGTCATGGCAACCGATCTGCGCGCGTCCGCGAGTCTCGTGATCGCCGCGCTGCGCGCCGAGGGCGAAACGCTGATCGACCGCATCTATCACCTGGATCGCGGCTATGACCGCATGGAGACCAAGCTCACCGCGATCGGCGCGAAGGTGCGCCGGGTTTCGGGGAGCCAGGCATGAGTTCGGTGCCGCAGACGTCGTCGTCGCCGGCGGTGAGCGCACCGCTCACGCTGGCGCTGTCGAAAGGGCGTATCTTCGAGGAGACGCTGCCGCTGCTCGCCGCCGCCGGCATCGAAGTCGCCGAGGATCCCGAAACCTCGCGCAAGCTGATCCTGCCGACCACCGATGCGAACCTGCGCGTGATTATCGTGCGCGCCACCGACGTGCCGACCTACGTCGAATACGGCGCGGCCGACTTCGGCGTGGCGGGCAAGGACGTGCTGCTGGAACACGGCGGCGGCGGGCTGTATCAGCCGGTCGACCTGGATATCGCACGCTGCCGCATGTCGGTCGCGGTGGCCGCGGGTTTCGATTATGCGAATGCGGTGCGCCAGGGCGCGCGATTGCGCGTCGCGACCAAGTACGTTGAAACCGCACGTGAGCATTTTGCCGCCAAGGGCGTGCATGTCGATCTGATCAAGCTGTACGGTTCAATGGAACTCGCGCCGCTGGTCGGCCTCGCCGATGTGATCGTCGACCTGGTGAGTTCGGGTAATACCTTGCGAGCCAACCATCTCGTCGAGGTGGAGGAGATCATGCAGATTTCGTCGCGTCTCGTCGTGAACCAGGCTGCGCTGAAGCTCAAGCGCGCCGCGTTGCGGCCGATCCTCGACGCGTTCGAACGCGCGTCGAAAGCCGGCGCGGCGACACCCTGAATCGTTGGTCCTGCTTGACCCCGCTTTAACGCGCGCCTTACCGAAACGGATACCCGTATGTCTATCAAGATTCGCAAACTCGATTCCAGCGCTCCCGACTTCCACAAGTCGCTGCATGCGGTGCTCGCGTTCGAGGCGAGCGAAGACGAAGCGATCGAGCGCTCGGTCGCGCAGATTCTGAACGACGTGAAGGCGCGCGGCGATGCCGCGGTGCTCGAGTACACGAACCGCTTCGACCGTCTCGAGGCGAACAGCGTCGACGCGCTCGAACTGCCGATGTCGGAACTGGAGGCCGCGCTCGAAAGTCTCGAACCCAAGCGCCGCGCCGCGCTCGAAGCGGCGGCGGCGCGCGTGCGCGGCTACCACGAGAAGCAGAAGATCGAATGCGGCAGCCATAGCTGGCAATACACGGAAGCCGACGGCACCGTGCTCGGCCAGAAGATCACGCCGCTCGATCGCGCGGGTATTTATGTGCCGGGCGGCAAGGCGGCGTATCCGTCGTCGGTGCTGATGAACGCGATTCCGGCGCGCGTGGCCGGCGTGCGCGAAATCGTCATGGTCGTGCCAACGCCGGATGGCGTGAAAAATCCGCTGGTGCTGGCGGCCGCGTTGCTGGGCGGCGTGGACCGCGTGTTCACGATCGGCGGCGCGCAGGCGGTCGGTGCATTGGCGTACGGCACGCAAACCATCCCCGCGGTGGACAAGATTTGCGGCCCCGGCAATGCCTATGTCGCGTCGGCCAAGCGCCGCGTGTTCGGCACGGTCGGCATCGACATGATTGCGGGGCCGTCGGAAATTCTCGTGCTGTGCGACGGCACCACGGATCCGCGCTGGGTCGCGATGGACCTGTTCTCGCAAGCCGAGCACGACGAACTCGCGCAATCCATCCTGCTGTGTCCGGACGACGCGTTCATCGCCCGCGTGCACGAAGCGATCAACGAACTGCTGCCCACCATGCCGCGCCGCGATGTGATTCGCGCGTCGCTGGAAGGGCGCGGCGCGCTGGTCAAGGTGCGCGATATGGCCGAAGCCTGCGCGATCGCCAACGACATCGCGCCGGAACACCTCGAAATCTCGGCGCTGGAGCCGCACCAGTGGGGCCAGTTGATCCGTCATGCCGGCGCGATCTTTCTCGGCCGCTACACGAGCGAAAGCCTCGGCGACTACTGCGCGGGTCCGAACCACGTGCTGCCTACCTCGCGTACCGCTCGGTTCTCGTCACCTTTGGGCGTCTATGATTTCTTCAAGCGCTCGAGCGTGATCGAGGTCAGCGCGGAAGGCGCGCAGACGCTCGGCGAGATCGCCGCGGAACTCGCTTATGGCGAAGGCTTGCAGGCGCATGCTCGCAGCGCCGAATACCGGATGCGGCAAAACGGCTGAGCGCGGCTGAACCTCGCGAATCCGATAACGAGCGCGGGCATCGAGTGATGCCCGCTGACTTCGGCGACGGATTGCGTGCGGTTCTCCGCGTCTCCATTTCAATAACGACAACAGAGACCAACTGAGGCGGCAGCGTGCCGCCGATGCCAGTCCGGCGTTTGCCTCGCGGCCTGGTCCACTGACCTATGACGACACCTCAAGACATCATTCGCCGCGACGTGCTCGCGATGACGAGCTATCCGGTTCCGGACGCCACGGGCTACATCAAGCTCGACGCGATGGAAAATCCATTTCCGCTGCCGCCGGTGCTGGCCGCGCATCTCGGCGAGCACCTGGCCGGCGTCGCGCTGAACCGTTACCCGGCGCCGCGCCCGGAAGCGTTGATCGAGAAGATCAAGCGCGTGATGGGCGTGCCCGCTGGCTGCGACGTGCTGCTCGGCAACGGCTCGGACGAGATCATCAGCATGATCTCGGTCGCGTGCGCGAAGCCGGGCGCCAAGGTGCTCGCGCCGGTGCCCGGTTTCGTGATGTACCAGGTGTCGGCGAAGCTGGCGAATCTGGAATTCGTCGGCGTGCCGCTGCGGGCGGATTTCTCGCTCGATACCGAAGCGATGCTGGCGGCGATCGCCGAGCATGAGCCGACGGTCATCTATCTGGCATATCCGAACAACCCGACCGGTACGCTGTTCGACGACGCCGACATGGAGCGCATCATCGCCGCGGCCAACAAGAGCCTCGTGGTGATCGACGAGGCGTATCAGCCGTTCGCGCAGCAAAGCTGGCTGCCGCGCGCCGACGCGTTCGACAATGTCGTCGTGATGCGCACGGTGTCCAAGCTCGGGTTGGCCGGCATCCGGCTCGGCTATCTGGTCGGCAAGCCCGCCTGGCTGACCGAATTGGACAAGGTGCGTCCGCCCTACAACACCAATGTGTTGACGCAGGCCGCCGCAGACTTCCTGCTCGATCACGTCGACGTGCTGGACTCCCAGGCCGCGCAATTGCGCGAAGAACGCGCGAAACTCGCGCAGGCGGTGGCTCGGTTGCCCGGCGCCGAAGTGTTCCCGAGCGCCGGCAACTTCCTGCTGGTACGCGTGCCGGACGCGTCCGTTCTGTTCGAAACGCTGCTCACGGCACGGGTTTTGATCAAAAACGTGAGTAAAATGCATCCATTGCTGGCCAATTGCGTGCGTTTGACCGTGGGTTCGCCTCAGGAAAACGCGCAATTGCTCGCCGGGCTGAAACTCGTGCTGCACTGAATCGCGCACTGGCAAAGCGCGCCGCTCGCCGGTTTTCCCAACCCACACTACTATCGCTTTCTAGCTAGATTCGAGGAATTACCATGCGCCTTGCGGAAGTCGTTCGCAACACCAGCGAAACGCAGATCCGTGTGAAGATCAATCTGGACGGCACCGGTCAGCAGAAGCTGGCCACCGGCGTGCCGTTTCTGGACCACATGCTCGACCAGATTGCGCGGCATGGTTTGTTCGATCTCGACATCGAAGCGCATGGCGATCTGCATATCGACGACCACCATACGGTCGAAGACACCGGCATCACCCTCGGCCAGGCCGTCGCGAAGGCGATCGGCGATCGCAAGGGCATCCGTCGCTATGGCCATTCGTATGTGCCGCTCGACGAAGCGCTGTCGCGCGTCGTGATCGATTTTTCCGGCCGTCCGGGCCTCGAATTTCATGTGCCGTTCACGCGTGCGCGCATCGGCACGTTCGACGTCGATCTCTCCATCGAATTTTTCCGCGGCTTCGTGAATCACGCCGGCGTTACGCTGCACATCGACAATCTGCGCGGCCTGAACGCTCATCATCAGATGGAAACGGTGTTCAAGGCGTTCGGGCGTGCATTGCGCATGGCCGTCGAACTGGACGAACGCGCGGCGGGGCAGATTCCGTCGACCAAGGGCAGCCTTTGAGCGCTCGTTAGCCGGCTCATTTGCCGGCGAATTTACCAGGACCGGGCAAAGAGGGCGGGTTGCGCTTCCCCCGGTGTGCAATGGACATTCTGAAGTCGTTTATTTCGCTGCTGGCGCTGATCAACCCGATCGGCGCCATTCCGTTCTTTATGAGCCTCACGGCGCATCAGGCAGACGCGGAGCGGCGCAGGACCATCCGGATCGCGGCGATCTCGGTGTTCTGCGTGATTGCGGTGACCACGCTGCTCGGACAGCAGATCATCAGTTTCTTCGGCATTTCGGTCGGTTCGCTGGAAGTGGGCGGCGGGATCATCATGCTGCTGATGGCGATCAACATGCTCAACGCGCAGATCGGCAACAGCCGTTCGACGCCGGAAGAGCGCCACGAAGCCGAGCAGAAGGACAACATCGCGGTCGTGCCGCTGGCGATCCCGCTGTTGACCGGCCCCGGCGCGATCAGCACCACGATCATTTACGCGTCCGCCTCGGCGCATTGGTACGACCGGATCAGCCTCGTGGCGATCGGCGCGGTATTGGCGGCGATCTGCTTTTTTTCACTGCGCCTCGCCGAACCGATTGCCCGGTGGGTGGGTCGCACGGGCATCAACATCGGCACGCGGCTCATGGGTTTGATGTTGTCGGCGCTGGCGGTGGAATTCATCGTCGACGGATTGAAGGCATTGCTGCCTAACTTGAAATGAAAACTTCGATAGCGATTGTGGATTACGGAATGGGCAACCTGCGCTCGGTTGCGCAGGCATTGCGCAAGGCCGCGCCGGAAGCGGACGTGGCGATCGTCGACCAGCCCGAGGCGATCCGCTCGGCTGATCGCGTGGTGCTCCCCGGCCAGGGTGCGATGCCCGACTGCATGCGCAGTCTCGCTGAATCGGGCCTGCAGGAAGCGGTGGTGGAAGCGTCGCGCAGCAAGCCGCTGATGGGCGTGTGCGTCGGCGAGCAGATGCTGTTCGACTGGAGCGCCGAGGGCGATACGCCGGGCTTGGGCCTGTTGCCCGGCAAGGTGCTGCGTTTCGACCTGGAAGGCCAGGTGCAGGACGACGGCTCGCGCTTCAAGGTGCCGCAAATGGGCTGGAATCGCGTGCGTCAGGCGCATCCGCATCCGTTGTGGGACGGCGTCGCCGACAACGCATTCTTCTATTTCGTGCATAGCTATTACGTCGTGCCGGAGAATGCGGCCCATACCGTCGGAGAAACGGTGTACGGTGTGCCCTTTACCTCCGCGGTGGCGCGGGATAACATCTTCGCGACCCAATTCCACCCGGAAAAGAGCGCTGAAACGGGGCTGCGCGTGTATCGCAACTTCGTCCACTGGAATCCGTGAGCGCCTTTCTTCATCGTGCTGCCATGTGCCGCAGCGCCACAAGTCGGGCGCGCGGTGCGCGCCCGAGCCGCGGCGACGCGAGTTTGCTTGCCCTTGCTGCTCCGCAAGGGCGCGCCGAGAGTTGTACTAAACTAGCGAGACGGCGTTCCGGCGGGCTGGCCCACCAGCCGCGGCCGCCGACCTTCAACCCCTTCCCAGACAACACCCGATTGCTATGCTGCTGATTCCCGCCATCGACCTGAAAGACGGTCAGTGTGTACGCCTCAAACAAGGCGATATGGACCAGGCGACGATATTCTCCGAGGAACCGGCGGCAATGGCCCGGCATTGGGTCGACCGTGGGGCGCGCCGTCTGCACCTCGTCGACCTGAATGGCGCGTTCGCCGGCAAGCCGAAGAATGAAGACGCGATCCGCGCGATCATCGAGGAAGTGGGTGGCGAGATTCCCGTCCAGCTGGGCGGCGGCATCCGCGACCTGAACACGATCGAGCGCTATCTGGACGACGGTTTGTCGTACGTGATCATCGGCACGGCGGCGGTGAAGAATCCGGGCTTTCTGCAGGATGCCTGCACGGCGTTCGGCGGTCATATCATCGTCGGGCTGGACGCGAAAGACGGCAAGGTCGCCACGGACGGCTGGAGCAAGCTGACCGGCCACGAAGTGGCCGATCTGGCGCGCAAGTTCGAGGATTACGGCTGCGAATCGATCATCTATACCGACATCGGTCGCGACGGCATGCTGCAAGGCATCAACATCGAAGCCACGGTACGCCTCGCGCGCGCGGTGAAAATTCCGGTGATCGCGAGCGGCGGTTTGTCGAATCTGACGGACATCGAGTCGCTGTGCGAAGTCGAGGACGAAGGTATCGAAGGCGTGATCTGCGGCCGGGCCATCTACTCGGGCGATCTCGATTTCGCCGCGGCGCAGACCCTCGCCGATCGGCTGCGCGAATCGGACGACGCTTGAGTTTTTCCCAAGGCGCGCGTGAGGTACACCCCAAGCGCCGCAGTGGACTCAAAATCGGCGCGCAAGCGCACCGCGCGAAGGCGCGTCACGAAACCGCGTCATGCCGCATGCATGCGCTTTGCAGACCTCCGGCGCAACGCGGCCGGCCGCGCCGGCCCCCTGCCGCTCCCTGGCGAGCGGTCTCATCAGCGGTATTGGCAGAATTGCACGATCATGGCTCTAGCTAAACGCATCATTCCCTGTCTCGACGTCACGGCTGGACGCGTGGTCAAGGGCGTCAATTTCGTCGAGTTGCGCGACGCCGGCGATCCGGTCGAAATCGCGCGCCGTTACGACGATCAAGGCGCCGACGAACTCACCTTCCTCGACATCACCGCGACTTCCGATCAACGCGATCTGATCCTGCCGATCATCGAGGCGGTCGCCTCGCAGGTGTTCATTCCGCTGACCGTCGGCGGCGGCGTGCGCGCCGTCGAAGACGTGCGGCGGCTGCTAAACGCGGGCGCCGACAAGATCAGCATGAACTCGTCGGCGGTGGCGAATCCGCAGCTCGTCAAAGACGCCACCGACAAGTACGGTTCGCAATGCATCGTCGTCGCGATCGACGCCAAGCGCGTCTCCGCCGAGGGCGAGCCGCCGCGCTGGGAAGTTTTCACGCACGGCGGGCGCAAGGCCACTGGCCTAGACGCGGTCGAATGGGCGCGCAAGATGGCGCAACTCGGCGCCGGCGAAATTCTTTTGACCAGCATGGACCGCGACGGCACCAAGAGCGGCTTCGACCTCGCGCTGACGCGCGCGGTGTCCGATGCCGTGCCGGTTCCGGTGATCGCCTCGGGCGGCGTGGGCTCGTTGCAGCATCTGGCCGACGGCATCCGGGACGGTCATGCGGACGCGGTGCTGGCCGCGAGCATTTTTCACTACGGCGAGCACACCGTGGGCGAGGCCAAGCGCTTCATGGCCGATCAAGGCATTTCGGTGAGGTTGTGACGTGGTGAATTCTTCGGCTGTTGAATGGCTCGACAAGGTCAGGTGGGACGCGAACGGCCTCGTGCCGGTGATCGCGCAGGAGGCGTCGACGAACGACGTGCTGATGTTCGCGTGGATGAATCGCGAGGCATTGGCGAAAACCGTCGAAACCGGCCGCGCCGTGTATTTTTCGCGCTCGCGCCAGCGCCTGTGGTTCAAGGGCGAGGAGTCCGGCCACGTGCAGCATGTGCATGAAGTGCGGCTCGATTGCGACGAGGACGTCGTGCTGCTGAAAGTGGAGCAGGTGTCGGGCATTGCGTGCCACACCGGCCGCCACTCGTGCTTTTTCCAGAAATTCGAAGGCTCGGTGGACGACGGCGATTGGATCGCCGTCGATCCCGTGCTGAAAGACCCCGAACACATTTACAAATGACGCACACCACGCCAACCACGCCGTCCACGGCCGACACGCTGCTGCGCCTCGCGGCCATCATCGACAGCCGCAAGGGCGGCGATCCGGATGTCTCCTACGTGTCGCGCCTGTTCCACAAGGGCGACGACGCAGTGCTGAAGAAGATCGGTGAGGAAGCCACCGAAGTCGTGCTGGCCGCCAAGGACGCGCGTCACGGCGGCGCGCCGAAGGCGCTGGTCGGCGAGGTCGCGGATCTGTGGTTCCATTGCCTCGTGATGCTGTCGCATTTCGATCTAAGTCCTGCGGACGTGCTTGCCGAGCTGGAGCGTCGCGAAGGTCTGTCGGGCATCGAGGAAAAGGCGCTGCGCAAGACCCGCGAGCGGGAGCAGAACGGCGACTGATTGTTCCCAATCTGGCCGCCATGCCCTTGACGTGGCGAGCACCCGCGCCCACATTGGACTGAACGCATTGATCGCATCCTCGGGAGGACGCAAGCATGGAACAGTCGCAAGAAAGCTATCCGCCGCCGGTCTACCGCAACGCCTTGGAGCCGGAGCGCGAACGCAGCCTGCGCACGCTCACGCACGTGCTGTACGCGCTGTACGCCGTGCACTGGCTGACGGGCGGCCTGACGATCGTGATCGCGATCATCATCAACTACGTGAAGCGTTCCGACGCGGCGGGTACCCCCTACGAAGCCCATTTTGACTGGCAGATCCGTTCGTTCTGGATGTGCCTGCTGGGCTATGTGATCGGAGGCTTGCTGCTGTTCGTCGTGATCGGGATTCCAGTTCTTTGGGCCGTCAGCATCTGGATGTTGTACCGTATTATCAAGGGCTGGCTGTATCTGTACGATAACAAGCCGCTCCTGAATCCGCGTGCGTGGTTCTGAGTTCGTCCGATCATTACCGGGTCGGCTTTAGCCGCGCCGCTTGGCGTCACGTCATGTCACGCTTCGCGCTCTAGCCATACTGCGTCAGGAATACGATGAGCCACGACCCGAACTGCCTTTTCTGCAAGATCGCCGCCGGCGAGATTCCGTCCACCAAAGTGCATGAAGACGACGAGTTTCTCGCCTTCCGCGACATCCGTCCGGCGGCGGAGATCCATGTGCTGGTGATTCCGCGCAAGCACATCGCCACGCTGTCGAATTGCACTGAAAGCGATGTCCCGCTGCTTGGTAAAATGCTTGTTTTGGCGGCGCGTCTCGCCGACCAGCTCGGCGTAGCGTATACCGGTGGCGAAACCGGTTTTCGCACGGTAATCAATACCGGTCCGGGCGGCGGGCAGGAGGTGTACCACTTGCACGCGCATATTCTCGCGGGGCCGCGCCCGTGGAAACGGATGGGCTGAGGCTTCACGACAAGGCGCGCCGCGAGTTTTGGTGGTCCACAATAGTGCGGCTGTTGTTTTCGTCGCTGTTTTTTGCGCGTTGTAACGGCGCCGACGCGATCGTCCGGTCACAATGACATACCGCGTCGTGGGTTGCAGTCGCAGAGTCCGCGGTAACGTATAGATGAAGCGTACGCGCTTCGGTTCACGCCGTAAGGCGCATGAGTTTCGCCGCATCGGAATGCGGTGTCGGGGTTAAGGAGAGTAGTCATGGGTTCGTTGAGCATTTGGCATTGGTTGATCGTGTTGTTGATCGTGGCGCTCGTGTTCGGCACGAAGAAGCTGCGCAATATCGGCGCCGATCTGGGTGGCGCGGTGAAGGGCTTCAAGGAAGGTGTGAAGGAAGCGGAAACGCCGGCGGGCGACGCGCAGCAGCGCGAACTGCCGCGCAACGGCGCAGTGGACGTGGATGCGAAGGAAAAGACGCCGCACTCCGGCGATTACCGCTGAGCCGCGGCTTGATCGCGTGGCTTAACCGCGTTATTCACGGACATTCCACTTCATGCTGGACCTCGGTCTAACCAAGATGGCGCTGATCGGCGTCGTCGCGCTGGTCGTACTCGGGCCTGAGCGCCTGCCACGCGTCGCCCGCACGGCCGGCGCGTTGTTCGGCCGCGCACAGCGGTATATCAACGACGTCAAGTCGGAGGTCACGCGCGAGATCGAACTCGACGAATTGCGTCGCATGAAGAGCGAATTTGAAACCGCCGCGACCAACGTCGAAACCTCCGTTCAAGACAATCTGCGCAAACACGAGACCGAATTGAACGACGCGTGGAACAGCGGCGCGCCGGTGTCGCCGAGCATTGCGGGCGGTGCGCTGGAAGGTGACGTAGGCGCTTCGTCGTGGCAGACCAGCACGCCGTCAGCGGCGCCCAGGCGCAAGAACTGGCGCGTCAAGCAGGCGGCCATGCCGGCCTGGTACAAGCGCGCCACCACGCGCCGCACGCGCGTGCAATCGGGGGCGGCGCGCGTGGCGCGGCATACGCCGGCCGCCATGCGTCGTCCGACGCGCTTTTTCTGATGATCAGAACGACAATCTCTAACCGAGGGCCGGCGTGAGCGACCCCCAGCATAAACAGGACGAAGGCACTGAAGAGACCTTCATTTCCCACCTCGTTGAATTGCGCGACCGCATCATCCGCGCCGGCCTTGCCGTCATCGTGGTGTTCGTCGGGCTCGTGTATTGGGCGCCGGACATTTTCCGGCTGCTGGCGCGCCCGCTGATGATGAATCTGCCGAAGGACGGCAAGATGATCGTCACGGATGTGACCGGCTCGTTCTTCGTGCCGATGAAGGTGACCATGCTCGTCGCCTTCGTGATCGCGCTGCCGATCGTGCTGTACCAGATCTGGGCGTTCGTCGCGCCGGGGCTTTATCAGCACGAGAAGAAGCTGGTTGGTCCGCTGGTGGGCAGCAGCTACACGCTGTTCCTATGCGGCATGGCGTTCGCGTACTTCGTGGTGTTTCCGACCATCTTCCGCGTGATGGCGCACTACAACGCGCCGCTGGGCGCGGAGATGACCACCGATATCGACAATTACCTCAGCTTCGTGCTGACCATGTTCATTGCGTTCGGCGTGACGTTCGAGGTGCCGATCGTCGTGGTGCTGCTGGTTCGCATGAATGTGCTGACCATCAAGAAGCTCAAGGAGATTCGTCCGTATGTGATCGTCGGCGCGTTCGTGATTTCCGCTGTGGTGACGCCGCCGGACGTATTCTCGCAACTGATTCTGGCGATTCCGCTGGTCATTTTGTATGAGGCCGGGATCATCGCGGCGCGGTTGATCGTCGGCAAGCAGCCGGCGCCGCCGGTGGAGGATGCAAGTCCGCCGGCTTGATGCGGAGCGCGAGGCAAACCAAAAGGGCAATCCGTAATGGATTGCCCTTTTTGTTTTGCAACGGGTGTCAGCGCCTGGCTGGCCGTCCCCATGCTGCCGCGGCGCTCAACGATCCTGCGGCGGCTGCTTTGGCCCCACGAGTGTCGCATTGCTTGCTGTCGTGGCGCGTGCCGCTGTGCTGGCGGCTGAAAGCGTTGGCCGTGCTTGTCAACCGCCGTCCTCGTCCTGCTGATCGCCGCCGCTGTCTTCCACCGGTTGCTTCGGCGGCGGGGGACGCTTGCCGATCGTCACCTCGAGATCCATCTCGCGGTTCTTGCGCACCAGATGAACCTTCGCGGCCGTACCCGGCTTGATCTGCGCGATCACGTTCAACAGGCGCGTGGTGTCGGTGATTTCCTGGCCGTTCACGCTCATCAGAATGTCGCCCGGCTTGATGCCCGCGCGGTCGGCGGGACCGTTCTTCAACACGCCCGCGACGATCGCACCGGACTTCTGCTCCAGCCCGAACGATTCCGCGATTTCCTGCGTCACGTCCTGCGGCTCGACGCCGATCCAGCCGCGCGTGACGGTACCCGTGGTGATGATGCTCTCGAGCACGCTGCGCGCCGTCGACACCGGGATCGCAAAGCCGATGCCGAGCGAGCCGCCCGAGCGCGAATAGATGGCGGTATTGATGCCGAGCAGGTTGCCGTTCGCATCGACCAGTGCGCCACCCGAGTTGCCTGGGTTGATCGCCGCGTCGGTCTGAATGAAGTTTTCGAAGGTGTTGATGCCGAGGTGATTGCGCCCCAGCGCGCTGACGATGCCCATGGTCACCGTCTGGCCGACGCCGAACGGATTGCCGATCGCCAGCACCACGTCGCCCACGCGCGTCTGGTCCATGCGGCCCAGCGTGATGGTGGGAAGGTTGGTCATGTTGACCTTGAGCACGGCCAGATCCGTTTCGGGATCGATGCCAATCACCTTCGCATTGGTGGTGCGACCATCCGCCAGCGCGATTTCGATCTGATCGGCGCCGTCCACGACGTGCTGGTTCGTTAGAATGTAACCTTCCGAACTCACTATCACCCCCGAGCCGAGATTGGCTGCGGGCTGTTCCTGCCGCTTGCGGTTGTTCTTGTCGCCGAAGAAGTAGCGGAATAGCGGGTCTTTTGCGCGCGGGTCGGGCGGCAGTGAGCCATCCTTGCTGGAGAACACATTGACGACCGCGGGCATGGCCTTTTGCGCGGCGTCCGCGTAGGACGCCTGCGGTGGGCCGCTGCCGATGCCTGGCGCTACTTCCCGGAGGGCGACGATCGGTTCGGCGAGCTGCTTGCCGAATTGCCCTTGACGCTGGAGCCACTGCGGTTTGAGGGTCGCAATGATGAACATTAGCGCCAACAGCACGGTCACCGCTTGGGCAAAGAACAGCCAAAAGCGTCTAAGCATCTGAAGACTGGAGGTTTATATGGATCGGATCGAACTTGAATTGTACTTGAACAATCTCCTTGAAACCGCGCGCTTCAAGGACTATTGCCCCAATGGTCTGCAGGTTGAAGGGCGCCGTCGGGTGAGCAAACTCGCGACCGGCGTGACGGCCTCGGCGGCCTTCCTGGAGGCCGCGCTCGAGTGGGGCGCGGACGCCGTGCTGGTCCATCACGGCTACTTCTGGCGCAACGAGGCGCCGCAAATCACCGGCCGTAAATATGCGCGTCTGAAGCTGTTGCTCGGCAACGACCTGAACCTGTTCGCCTACCACCTGCCACTCGACGACCATCCCGAGTTCGGCAACAACGCGCAGATCGGCGCGAAGATGGGCTGGATCAGCGACGCGCGCTTCGGCGAAAACGATCTCGGCTGGCTCGCCACCTTTCCGATGCCGATCACGCTTGCGCACTTCACCGCTCAGGTCGAGCAGACGCTGGGCCGCACGCCGCTCGTATTCGGCGACCCGGATCGCGAACTGCGCCGCGTGGGCTGGTGCACGGGCGCCGCGCAAGGCATGTTCGACGCGGCGATCAACGCGGGCGCCGACGTCTATCTCACCGGCGAGGTGTCTGAGTCGGTCATGCACACGTCGGCGGAAAGCGGCGTGGCGTTTCTCGCGGCCGGCCATCATGCGACCGAGCGTTTCGGCGTGCAGGCGGTGGGCAAGCATCTATCCGAATCGTTCGATATCGAACACCTCTTTATCGATATCCCTAATCCCGTTTGAATTGAAATCGCCATTAGAGAAGAAAAAGGCTCGAATAACGGAGGGGCCGCTTAAAAGGAGGTGCGAAAAAGTTTGCGATCTGTACGGAGAAACCCTGAGATATCAACGGCTTCGCACGGTTTTTGGCAATCGGCCCTTGTAAATGGCGACTCCATTCGCGCAAACTAGCGGCGGTAGAAGCGACGTGAAGGAAAAATCCAACTCAGAAGTGGGGCGTGTGATGCGAGACAAGGAAGATGAACGCGTCGACGGCAGCCGCCGTACCTGGCTGATAGCGACGACCGTAGCAGGTGGCATAGGAGGCGTTGCCACTGTCGTACCCTTTGTTAGTTCGTTTGCACCATCTGAAAAGGCCAAGGCAGCAGGTGCCCCGGTCGAAGTCGATATCAGTAATCTCAAGCCCGGCGACATGATGACCGTTGCCTGGCGCGGTAAGCCGGTGTGGATCATCAACCGCACCGACAAGATGCTCGCCGACGTCAAGAAGGCCGATAACGAAGTAGCGGATCCCCACTCCAAGAATGTTTTCACCATGCCCTTGCCGGAGTACTGCAACAACGAACTCCGTTCACGGGCCGATCACCAGAGCGTATTTGTCGCCGTCGCCGTCTGCACCCATCTGGGCTGCACGCCGACGCCGCGCTTCCAGGAGGGCGCGCAGCCGAATCTTCCGGACGACTGGCCTGGCGGCTTCCTGTGCCCCTGCCACGGTTCGACCTATGACATGGCCGGCCGCGTCTTCAAGAACAAACCTGCGCCGCAGAACCTCGACATCCCGCCTTACATGTTCACGTCGGCCACCAGCCTCGTGATCGGCAAGGACGAGAAAGGAGAAGCGTAATGGCGATCGAACACGAAGTAGAGACGACCGGGCTCACCGGCTGGATCGACCGGCGCTTTCCGATGACGTCGGCGTGGAAGAAGCACGTTTCCGAGTACTACGCGCCGAAGAATTTCAACTTCTGGTACTTCTTCGGTTCGCTCGCGCTGCTGGTGCTGGTCAATCAGATCGTCACCGGCATCTTTCTCACGATGAACTACAAGCCCGACGCGACGCTCGCGTTCGCGTCGGTCGAGTACATCATGCGCGAGGTGCCGTGGGGCTGGCTGATCCGCTACATGCACTCCACCGGCGCGTCGATGTTCTTCGTGGTCGTGTATCTGCATATGTTCCGCGGGCTGATGTACGGCTCGTACCGTAAGCCGCGCGAACTGGTATGGATTTTCGGCTGCGCGATCTTTCTGTGCCTGATGGCCGAAGCGTTCTTCGGCTATCTGCTGCCGTGGGGCCAGATGTCGTTCTGGGGCGCGCAGGTGATCGTGAACCTGTTCTCGGCGATTCCCTTCATCGGGCCGGATCTCTCGCTGTGGATTCGCGGCGACTACGTCGTCTCGGACGTCACGCTGAACCGCTTTTTCGCGTTTCACGTGATCGCCATTCCGCTAGTGCTGATCGGTCTCGTGGTCGCGCACATCGTGGCGCTGCATGAAGTCGGCTCGAACAACCCGGACGGCATCGAGATCAAGGCGAAGAAGGACCCCAACGGCATTCCGCTCGACGGCATTCCGTTCCACCCGTACTACTCGGTGCATGATTTCTTCGGCGTCACGGTGTTCCTGATGATTTTCGCGGCGATCATCTTTTTCGCGCCGGAGATGGGCGGGTATTTCCTCGAAGCGAACAACTTCATTCCCGCCAATGCGTTGCAGACGCCGCAGGAAATTGCGCCGGTGTGGTACTTCACCGCCTTCTATGCGATGCTGCGCGCCACCACCGATCCGTTCAAGATCGTGCTGATGATCGTGATTGCCCTGCTGGGCCTGCTCGCGCTGGTGCGTGCGCGCGGCAAGTGGAAGATCGGTTTGCCCGTGCTGGCGGTGCTGGTGATTCTGGCGATGGCGTTCACCGAATCGAAGTTCTGGGGTGTGGTGGTGATGGGCGGCGCGGTGATCTCGCTGTTCTTCCTGCCGTGGCTCGACCGCTCGCCGGTGAAGTCGATCCGTTACCGGCCGTTCTTTCACAAAGTGTTCTACGCGATCTTCGTGTTTGCCTTTCTGACACTGGGCTTCCTCGGCACCAAACCGCCGTCGCCGGCCGCCACGCTGATTGCGCAGGTGTGCGCGCTGATCTACTTCGCGTTTTTCCTCGGCATGCCGTTCTGGACGAGGCTTGGCACGTTCAAGCAGCCGCCCGAGCGGGTGCGGTTCAAGCCCCACTAATCGCGAGCCAGGAGAACACGAATGAAGAAACTGCTTTCGACGTGCGCGCTGATCGGCGCGACGCTGCTCGCGCTCGCGGCCGCCCCGGTGCGCGCGGACGAGAATTTCCCGCTCGACCGAGCGCCTGATAACGCAGAGAATTTCGCTTCGTTGCAGCACGGCGCGCAATTGTTTGTAAACTATTGCCTGAATTGCCACAGCGCGAACCTGATGCGCTACAACCGGTTGACCGACCTCGGCATCACGCCGGCGGCCATTCAGTCGAATCTGCTGTTCACCACCGACAAGGTCGGCAACACCATGACCGTGGCGATGCGCCCCGAGGACGCGAAAGCGTGGTTCGGCGCGAGTCCGCCGGATTTGTCGGTGGAAGCGCGAGCGCGCAGCAAAGACTGGCTGTACACGTATCTACGCAGCTTTTATCGCGACGATACGCGGCCGACCGGCTGGAACAATCTGGTGTATGAGAACGTGAGCATGCCTCACGTGCTGTGGCAGCTTCAGGGGCAGCGTACCGCGAAGTTCGGCGATGAAATCGACGAAAAAACGGGTGAGACGGTACACAAATTTGTCGGTTTCCAGCAGGTCACTCCGGGGACGATGTCGCCGGTAGATTATGATTCTGCTGTGGCCGACCTCGTGTCTTACCTGTCATGGATGTCCGAACCGACGCAGAAAACCCGCAAACAGCTTGGCGTGTGGGTGCTTCTCTTCCTCGGCATTCTGAGCTTTTTCGCCTGGCGACTGAACGCCGCGTACTGGAAACATATCAAATAATCACGCCGTCACCCGGCGTGGGGCCGGCGCCAGGAAGAACCTGCTGAACGGTTTTTCCGCGCGCTGGCCCTTCAGCTTTTTGAGGAAACGTAAATATGATGGTTCTGTATTCCGGCACAACTTGCCCGTTCTCCCAGCGTTGCCGGCTGGTGCTGTTCGAAAAGGGCATGGACTTCGAGATCCGCGACGTCGACCTGTTTAACAAGCCGGAAGACATCGCCGTGATGAATCCGTATGGTCAGGTGCCGATTCTCGTCGAACGGGACCTGATTCTGTACGAATCGAACATCATCAACGAGTACATCGACGAGCGCTTCCCGCACCCGCAACTGATGCCGGCCGATCCGGTTCAGCGCGCCCGCGCCCGCCTGTTCCTGCTGAACTTCGAAAAAGAACTGTTCGTTCACGTCGGCACGCTCGAAAACGAAAAGGGCAAGGCCGCCGAGAAGAATCACGAAAAGGCGCGCCTCGCGATCCGCGATCGCCTGACGCAGCTTGCGCCGATCTTCCTGAAGAACAAGTACATGCTCGGTGAAGAGTTCTCGATGCTCGACGTCGCCATCGCGCCGCTCCTGTGGCGCCTGGATCACTATGGTATCGAGCTGTCGAAGAACGCCGCACCGCTGATGAAGTACGCCGAACGCATTTTCAGCCGTCCGGCTTATATCGAAGCGCTGACGCCTTCCGAAAAGGTGATGCGTCGTTGAGTGTGGCTTTGGGGCAAGGGCGCCGCACGGTCGAGAGGATGCGGGCCCGTGCCTGGTCAGAGGACTGTTGATGCAAGAGATTTCCACCAAACCTTATCTGTTGCGCGCCCTGTACGAATGGTGCACGGATAATGGCTACACGCCGCACATCGCGGTCCGGGTCGACAATCAGACGCGCGTGCCGCGTCAGTTTGTGCGTGACAACGAAATCGTGTTGAACATCAGCTTCGAGGCGACCAGCCAGCTGCAGATGGGCAACGAGTGGGTCGAATTCAGCGCGCGCTTTTCCGGTAAGTCGCACAAGATCGAAGTGCCGATCGCCAATATTCTCGCGATCTACGCGCGCGAAAACGGGCAGGGTATGGCGTTTCCGGTCGAATCGGCGGGCGGGGAGGCGCGGGACTCCGGCGCCGACGCCGTGCCGGCGGACGAAAGCGCTATGCCGGCGGCGCCGCGTGTGGTGGAGACTTCGCCTGCGGCTGCCGATGCTGCTTCATCCAAAACGGATAGCGCGACGGAGGGCCCCCAGCCTGACGACGATGGATCGAAAGGCGGCGGAAGGGCTCGCCTGAAGATCGTAAAGTGAAGTAGAATTACGGGCTCAAAGCCGGCTTAGCTCATCAGGTAGAGCGCTTGACTTGTAATCATGAGGTGGCGGGTTCGAGTCCTGCAGCCGGCACCAGTAGTACGAAAACGGGTTTCTGAAATCTTCAGAAACCCGTTTTTTTTATTCTTGAGCGGAACGTAGTCGTCGTTAAATTGCGCCAATAAATATATCGGGTTGCGGCACGGTAAGGGGCCTGCAACCCGATATTCAAGGCGTTAATGGCGCTATTAAAATTTTAGTGCGTACCTTATTGCTCTCTCAGGTTCTATCATGATTTGTGACCGTGCGCCTTGGCGGTCGGCGATGACTATACATAGGCGATACGGGTCTGTCTATTAGCCGGGCGGTCTGCAAGCGCAGGTTCATGCGTGCGGCATAATCGATTTTAAGCATGGTTAACCCGGTCCGTCGGGCCGCTTGTAACTCTGCGGACTTGAACATTCCATGTTACCCGGTCGCTTATTCATGCTCGCCTTGTAAAGCGAGCGTCCGTGTTTCAGAACTTGGCCGTGAAAACATCGCCGATTCTTGGCCGCTTGAGGGCCGAAGAGTACCTCGGACGCAAAGCGTTCGTGAGACCTCAAACGGCCGAAATTCACCATATCTCTTTCACCTTGTCGATTGTGGACGACTCAGTCTACATTTGCCGCGCGCAGTAGCGAAAGTGCAGTGCCACGGCCAGCCTTGGCCGCGCTCGCCGACGAATAGCCCACCGCGAACCCGAACGACAGGGGTACTATTCGGGGCGTCAGTCGGCATCGCTTATCAAGTACTCCGGCGGGCAACGCCCCCCGACGACGCAATATTTCATTGCGTCACTTCCGCAACACAGATCCCACCTCACCATGACCAGCCCAGCAACCATCACCTGGCCCGAAGCCGACGGTCCCCGCACCGCGCGTTGGCGCTCCGAAGCGGCAGTGCCGCCGCCGAAACGCGTCATCGTCGCGGATGACCGCACGACCGCCGACTCCGCCTATCGTCTCGCCTGCGAAGGCACGGCGCTGTTATGGAACGGCGATTTCCAGAACGCTCGCCAATTGCTGCAGGCGGTCACGCGTCGACTGGAACGCAAACCGCGCAAGCAGGGCGAGACGCCGCTCGACGCCTTCAACCTGCATCGCCAGGCGCAGTCGCAACGCGCCCGCACGCTCGGCATGATCCTTATTCCGCTCGACGCCGCTTACGGCATTCCGTTGCGCCGCGCACCCGACGTGCAACAGGCTTGCATCGAAACGTATGGTCCGGCCACCGGTGAAGCATCGGTTGTATCGCTGCGCGAACTGCTTGGTCTGATCGGCGCGCACGAGTGGCGCAAGAAGGGTGTCGAAATTCCCGCGCTGGGCGAGCGCATTCATCCGCATCACGGCGTGTTTTCGCCGGTGCGGGGTGAATATGTGGATCTCGTCGCGCGAACGCCACTGCCCTCGCTGAACAAGGCGTTCGATATCGGCACCGGCACCGGCGTGTTGGCGGCGCTGCTCGCCAAGCGCGGCGTGAAGAAAATCATCGCGACGGACCTGGATCTGCGGGCGCTCGCTTGCGCGCGAGAGAACCTCGCGCGCCTCGGCTACGACCAGCAAGTCGAGGTGGTGCAAGCGGACTTGTTTCCGGAAGGCCGTGCGCCGCTCGTCGTCTGCAATCCGCCGTGGGTGCCGGCGAGGCCCGCGTCCCCGATCGAACATGCGATCTACGATTCGGAAAGCCGCATGCTGCTGGGTTTTCTCAACGGTCTCGCGGAGCATCTATCGCCGGGCGGCGAAGGCTGGCTCATCATGTCGGATTTCGCGGAGCATCTCGGTTTGCGCACGCGCGAGTGGCTGCTTGCGGCGATCGAAAAGGCCGGGCTGACTGTGGCGGGCCGCGAGGATATTCGTCCGCGGCATCCCAAGTCGACCGACGAAACCGATGCGTTGCATGCGGCACGCGTGGCTGAAGTGACGTCGCTGTGGCGTCTTAAGGCGCGGTAGGCGATGCGGCGGAGGGGCGCGCGCCGCGCGCCTCGAGATACGCCAACGCGCCGCGTCCCGCCGCCAAACCGCTGGCGAAGCAGGCGGTGAGAAGATAGCCGCCCGTTGGTGCTTCCCAATCGAGCATTTCGCCCGCGCAGAACATGCCGGGCAGACGCTCGATCATCAGATGCTCGTCGAGCGCCTCAAAGGGAATGCCGCCGGCGGTGCTGATCGCTTCCGCGATCGGCCGGGCCCGCGTGAGCCGCACCGGCAGCGACTTGATGGCATGCGCGAGAACGTTCGCGTCGGCGAAGGCTTCCTTCGACAGAATCTCGTGCAACAAGGCCAGTTTTACCCCGCTAATCCCGATCCGTCCATGCAGATGGCTCGACATCGAACGTGAGCCGCGCGGCCGCGTGACTTCCGCGACGACACGCTCGAGAGTCAAGCCTGGCGCCAGATCCAGACTGATCGTCACGTCGCCGTCGGCGAGAATCCGGTCCCGAATAGCCGCCGATAACGCGTAAATCAGGCTCCCTTCCAGGCCCGTTTCGGTCAGAAGTATTTCACCTTGTCGATTGTGGACATTGTTGTCTACGCCAGCGAGTGAAATGGCCACCGGCTTGACCGGCTGGCCCGCGAAACGCTCGCGCAGATAAGGGTTCCAGTCGGCGTCGAAGCCGCAGTTGGCGGGTTGCAGGGGCGTCAGCGGCACATCGCGCGCTGCCATGAGCGGCACCCAGGCGGCGTCCGATCCGAGGCGTGGCCAGCTTGCGCCGCCGAGCGCGAACACCACGGCATCGCAAGTCACGACTTGCGGTCCGCCGGGCGTGGCAAACCGCAGCGCATGCGTGGCGTCGCCGGCGTCGCTCTCAACCCAGCCAATCCACTTGTGGCGCATATGAAACCGCACGCCCGCTCCTCTCAATCGATGCAGCCACGCCCGCAGCATCGGCGCCGCTTTCATATCGGTCGGGAAAACGCGGCCCGAACTGCCGACGAAGGTTTCGACGCCCAGCTCGTGCAGCCAGGCGCGCAAGGCGTCGGGACCGAAGGCGTCCAGCAACGGCTCGATCCGCTCGCGGCGCGCGTCGTAGCGGTCCAGAAACGGTCCGAGCGGTTCGGAATGCGTGATGTTCATGCCGCCTTTGCCCGCCATCAGGAATTTGCGGCCGACCGACGGCATCGCGTCATACACGTCGACCAGCACGCCATGTCGGGCAAGCGCCTCGGCAGCCATCAAGCCGGCGGGGCCGCCGCCGATCACGGCGACGCGGGCGGAATCGAAGGAGGATGACATGCGGTCCTGCGGATGAGCGGAAGAGGCGGTGCGTCAGCGGGATCGGACGATCGCGCGGCGCGAAGGGCGCTATTTTCACACCGTGGGCAGCGCAGGGCAAACGCGCGGCTGAGCCGGCAGGCCGAAAAAAGCTGGGTTCGGGCGTTTGCGTATCGGCCCGGTTTGCGTTTGCCGCTTCGGGACCGACCCGCGCGACCTATACTTTTCACATACCTTCCACCGGACGCAGTGTCGCGTTTTCCGCCTCGAACCAGCCCACGATTTCACGCTGCCCGCGCTGCCCTAACGGCCGCGTGACGGCGGGCGACGGAGTTCGCGCGTCTGTTCCCTGTCCGGATGTTCTGAAGGTTGATACCAGGAGACTGCCATGAGCCGCAAATATATCGACTGTCGCGAATTCCCGAGCGAGATGAACTGCACCGTTGCCATGTCCGCCGACAGCGAGGACGAATTACTCGACGCAGCCGTGCAGCACGCGGTTTCGGTTCACAAACACGAGGATTCGCCGGAACTGCGTTCGCAGCTCAAGACCCTGTTCCATGAAGGCACGCCGCCGGTCGAAGCACCGCGCGCGTGATGTGTCGCCCTTCCGCCAGAAGGGATGCCGGCTGACCGGTGCGAGCGGCCGCGTGCCGCCCGCGCGGGTCGCGGCGTGACGTCGGTTTTAGCTGGGGTAAGCCTCGTCCACCTTGAGCCCGGCGAGCTTGAAAATGACCCGCAGCGTTTGCGGTTTGATGTCGCGCCTCGATGCGAGCGTGGTCATCACGAAATCGAGTACTTTTGCGTATTTCAGCATCGTCAGGCAGGTTTCCATATCGACGCTGCCGTCGCGCATGATTTCCGCCAGACGCAGCATTTCCGTGGAAATGTCGCGCGCCATCTCCAGTTCGAGTTGCTGCTTCTCGGACCAGACCGGCGTGGCAGTGAGTTTCGCCAGCATTTCCTGAAACTTCTGTTCGACGTTTCCGTTGGGTATCGTATCCATTGCCGCCTCTGTTATATCCGAGCGCGTCCGCTCGGGATCGCGGCGCGCTTCTGGTTACGTAACATTAGGTCCCTGTTCCGGGACCGCCCTCCCCACCTGCAGCCGGTTCGCCGATTGAAGCACGGCGCTGGCAATCCGTTGTCATCGGCGGCACGGCTTACCTTGCCGGGGAGCCGGCCCGCAAGCTGTTTTGCGCGCTGTTCGAGCAGAAAACATTCCAGATCGTCGACCTTTTTTGCATGGTTCGCCCGGCTCCTTCGGTGAGCGGGCCGCGCTTTGGGTAAACTGCCAGCAACTTTTCCCTTTTTCCGTCACCTGTCGCACGTTCGCGTTGCAATCGGCGGCGGTTTCCACGATGTCCAGCAAAACCCACGAAATCCGTCCGAACCAGTCCGTCGAGCTACTGAAAGAGCTTCATATCCTCACGCGCGACGGCAAGATGAACCAGGACAGCCGCCGCAAGCTGAAGCAGGTCTATCACCTGTTTCAGTTCATCGAGCCGCTGCTCAAGGACCTCAAGGACAAGCAGGGCGCCTTGACGCTCGTCGACCACGGCGCGGGCAAGTCATATCTAGGTTTTATCCTGTACGACCTTTTCTTCAAGGAATTTCAGGGCGCCGCTGGTGGGGCTTCGCACATTTACGGCATCGAAACGCGCGAGGAACTGGTCGCGAAGTCGGAAGAACTGGCCGCTCGGCTCGGCTTTACGGGGATGTCCTTCCTGAACCTGTCGGTGGCCGACTCGATCACCTCCGAGCGCTTGCCGGCCGAGATCGACATCGTGACGGCGCTGCATGCCTGTAATACCGCGACCGACGACGCCATCCGCTTCGCGCTGGAAAAGCACGCGAAGTACATCGTGGTCGTTCCGTGCTGCCAGGCTGAGGTGGCGGGCGTGTTACGGCAGAACAAGGGCAAATCGCTCGCGAACGCGTTGACTGAAATCTGGCGGCATCCGCTGCATACGCGGGAATTCGGCAGCCAGATCACGAATGTGCTGCGCTGCTTGCAGTTGGAGGCGCACGGCTATCAGGTGAGCGTGACCGAACTGGTCGGGTGGGAGCATTCCATGAAGAATGAACTCATCATTGCCCAATATAAGGATTTGCCAAGGCGGCGGCCGGCCGAGCGGCTTAATGAGGTGATGGAGACGCTTGGAATCGGGGAGTTGAAGGAGCGTTTTTTCGTGTCCGCCTGATTTCGCTTTTCCGCAGGCGACCTTTAGCGGTGGCTTTCCGACGCCGCTGCCGCTACCGTTGCCGTTGGATGGCCGCCGCCAGGAATCACCGCTTCATCAGTTCGTTCCACCCTGCAAGGCCGATCCGCCGAAGGGTTGCCTGATTTCGCTCATAAATAGCCTCAGCGTCGGGGAAAGCCTCGACAGCGCGCTCGATGCTGTCCTCGCGCAGCAAATGCAAAATCGGATAAGGCGCCCGATTGGTGTAATTCTCGATGTCGTCGGGTTCGCTGCCTTCGAACTGGTAATGAGGATGAAAGCTGGCGATCTGAATCGAGCCTTCGAGCCGAAGCTGCTTGAGCATCCGCTCGGCGAAAAACAGGCAATCGTTGTACTCGAGAAAATCGCCGAGCGCGCGCGGCAGAATCAATAGCGTGGTATCGACGGCGTCAGGATCGGACGCAAGCAGCGTCTGCAACTCGGCTTCGAGGTCGGTCAACACCGCTTCCATATTCACGGCGTCGCTGACGGCATAGCGAATCTGCCCCTTCACGTGCACTGCTTTCGCGAAGGGACATAAATTCAGTCCGATCACGGCGCGGGTCAGCCAGTGGCGGGTGGCGGCAACGACGGCATCATGGGATTCGGCAGGCAACGACATGGCACGCAGCGAAAGGGGAAAGCGCCATTTTAACGGCGCGGACTGGCGCCGATCCGCGCCTCGCGACGGTGAGACCGCACAGCCGGCTCCAGTTCAACCCTTAGCCGCCGCCCCGCCGCATGCCGCGGCGATCAACTGCGCGGCGACTTTCGGCGCGGCGAGAATCGGTCCGCATCCGGGGCCATAGGTCTGACTGGCCGCGTACACGCCTTCGATCAGCAAGCCGAGCGCGTTGGCGAGCGCCACCGGATCGTCGGCGCCTGCGCCAGTCGCCAGTTCGGTGAGTCGCGCCAGCAACCGTTCCTTGTTGCGAAACACGAATTGCCGCGCCGGATGCGCCGCGTCGGGAAACTCCACCGACACGTTCACGAACGGACAACCGCGGTAGCCCTCGATCGACGCGCGCACCGCCAGGTCGTCGAAATACTGCTGAAGCTGCTTTGCCGGCTCGCCCGGATGCTTCGCGAAGCTCCGTTCCACATAGCCGAAGAACTGCTCGTCCTTGCGCTCCAGATAAGCCATCACCAGTTCGTCTTTCGACGAAAACTGGCGGTACAGGCTCATCTTGTTCACGCCCGCGCGTTCCACCACCGCATCGACGCCGACCATCCGCACGCCCTCGTGGTAGAACAACTCGTCCGCGGCGCGCAGCAGATGCTGCTGCGCCTGTGGCCCGGCCGTTTGCGCGCTGCGCGCGCGCCGGGGACCGGCCGGCTTGTGGGTTTCGCTGTGGGACATGGTAAGCACCTGAAAATTAAATCGACGCCTTGACATGTTACCGACCAGTAACTAACATCGCAACACCGTTGTGACTGAGCTGTCACAAACCCTTTACCGAAGCCGTCATAGTGCGAACGGCGAATGCGAACGGCGCCGTTCTTGTGAGCGGTGTCGACTGGAGAACCGATGAACTGGGCAGCGAGACTGATTGGCGGACGTTTCCACTATGGCTGGTTGACTGTCGCCGTGGTGTTCCTGGTATTGCTGGCGGCGGCGGGCACGCGCGCCACGCCGAGCGTGATGATGGTGCCGCTCGAGCATCAATTCGGCTGGAGCCGGGCGACGATTTCTCTCGCGATCTCGGTGAATATCGCGCTTTACGGCCTGATGGGGCCGTTCGCGGCGGCGGCGATGCAGCGCTTCGGCGTGCGTCCCACGCTGCTGGCCGCGCTCGGGACGATGGCTGCGGGCGTGGCGTTGTCGTCGCTGATGACGCATCCGTGGCAGATGGTCCTGATCTGGGGCGTGATGGTCGGCGGCTCGACGGGCGTCGCGGCGCTGTCCTTGTCCGCGACGGTGGTGACGCGCTGGTTCACCACGCGCCGCGGCCTCGTCATGGGCATTCTCACGGCCAGTTCGGCCACCGGCCAACTGGTGTTCCTGCCGATGCTCGCGGCCATCGCCCAGCACCACGGCTGGCGCCCGGTGGTGTGGGTGGTCGCGCTGGCGGCGGCGATCGTGTTGCCGCTGGTCGCATTCCTGTTGCCGGAGCGCCCGGCCGACATGAAGCTGCGTCCGTACGGCGAACCGCACGACGCGCCCGCCGCAGCGCCCGCTACGAAGCAGAATCCGTTGGCAATCGCTTTCGGCACGCTCGCCATGGCGAGCAAGACGCGCGACTTCTGGCTGCTGTTCTTCAGTTTCTTCATCTGCGGCGCGAGTACCAACGGTTACGTCGGCACCCACCTGATCGCGATGTGCGGCGACTACGGCATGACCGAAGTGCAGGGCGCGTCGCTGCTCGCCGCGATGGGCATCTTCGATCTGTTCGGCACGACGCTTTCCGGCTGGCTCTCCGACCGCTTCAATAGCCGCGTGCTGCTGTTCTGGTACTACGGGCTGCGCGGCTTGTCGCTGATGTATCTGCCGCACGCGTTCGGCATCGACTTCTTCGGCCTGCCGCTGTTCGCGGTGTTCTACGGCCTCGACTGGATCGCCACCGTGCCGCCCACCGTGCGTCTCGCCACCGACGTCTACGGCAAGGAAGCGGCGCCGGTGGTGTTCGGCTGGGTGGTCGCCGGCCACCAGTTGGGCGCGGCGTTCGCGGCGCTCGGCGCCGGCATGCTGCGCGCGAGCCTCGGTACGTACACGGTGGCGTCGATGATTTCGGGCGGCCTGTGTCTCGTCGCCGCCGTGATCGTGTTGCGCATCAACCGGCCCGCCAAGGTGCCGGAACCGCAGGCGATCTAAGGCCGCGCCCCGCGCGCGGGGTACGGCGAAGCGAAGCCGGACCAACGGCCCCACTGGGGCCGTTCGCATTCCAGCCGACGCAAAAACCAACCCGCATAGGATGAAGCGCGCGCGGCGAAGCCCGGTTATGCTATGTGACCCCGGGCAGCCGCCCGTCGACCATGAATTTCGACCGAGAGAAGCGCATGACCAACAAACCCGCCCCTACCGAAGTCGCCATCCACGAGTTGATTGCAGGCCGCTGGAGCCCGCGCGCTTATTCGAGCGAGCCGGTGAGCCGCGACAACCTGCGTTCCGTGCTCGAGGCGGCTCGCTGGGCGCCGTCTTCGTATAACGCGCAGCCGTGGCGTTTCGTCGTATTCGACCGCAGCGTCGACGAAGTCTCGTTCAAGCAGGCCTTCGCCACGCTGGTGCCGTTCAATCAGGGCTGGAATGCGCAGGTGCCGGTGCTGATCGCGGTGACCACGCACACGCTCACGAGCAAGGGCGAAGTGAATCGCTGCGCACCCTACGATGCGGGCGCGGCGGCGATGGCGCTGGTGTTGCAGGCACACGCGCTCGGCCTCGCCGCGCATCAGATGAGCGGCTTCGATCCGAATGCGTTCCGCGCGGCATTCCAGCTCCCGAAGGACGTTGAAGTGATCGCGATGATCGCGCTTGGCCATTACGGCGAGGTCGACAAGCTGGACCCGGTGCTGCGTGAGCGGGAGAAATCGGCGCGTCAGCGTCTGCCGCTGGCGGACATCGCTTACGGCGGCGGCTGGAAGAAGGCCTTCTGAGCGGTTCGCCGCCCAGGCGGTGATGGAAAAACGCGCGGCGCCGACCGCGCGTTTTTTATTCCTCGTCGTCCAGCACGCTCGACAGCGGCCTCGCGACGTGCTCGAGCGACCTGCGCTCGGCATCCACGCCCCAGATCGCCGCGATCACCGCGGCCGCGAGCATCAGCGCCGAGCCGACCAGATAGCCCGAAAACACCTCGCTGCGCTGATGCGTGTCGATCAGCCTGCCGAAGAACGCCGGGCCCGCGATGCCGCCCAGCGCCGTGCCGAATGCGTAAAACACCGCGATCGCCAGCGCGCGGATTTCCAGTGGAAACGATTCGCTGACCGTCAGATACGCCGAACTCGCGGCCGCCGACGCGAAGAAGAAAATCACCATCCATGCGATCGTCTGCGTGACGACGGTGAGCATGTGCTGCTCGAACAGGTAGCCGCTCAGCGTCAGCAGAACCGCGGATATGCCGTAGGTCGCCGCGATCATCTTGCGCCTTCCAATGACGTCGAAAAGCCGGCCGAGCACCAGCGGTCCGAGGAAATTGCCGAGCGCGAAGGGCAGCAGATACCAGCCGATATGCGCGGGCGGCACCTGGTAAAAATCGGTGAGCACGAGCGCGTAGGTGAAGAAGATCGCGTTGTAGAAGAACGCCTGCGCGGTCATCAGCGACAGCCCGACCAGCGCGCGGCGCCGATGCACGTTGAAAAGCGTGTGGAACACCTCGCGCAGCGGCGTATGTCCGCGTGCGCGCAGCCGCAGCGCAATGAGTTCGTGGTCCACGAGCGTGTGACCCTCGCGGCGAAAGCGCGTTTCGAGCGCTTCGACGATCGAGCGCGCGTCGGGCTCGCCACCGCGGGTCAGGAGCCAGCGCGGGCTTTCCGGCACCCAGACACGCATCGGCAAGATCACCAGCGCCAGCACCGCGCCGATGAAAAAGCACGCGCGCCAGCCCCAATCAGGCGGCAGCAGATTCGGATCGAGCAGCACCAGCGAGCCCGCCGCACCCAGCCCCGCGCCGACCCAGAAGGTGCCGTTGATGCCGAGATCGGTCCAGCCGCGCACGCGGGCCGGCGTGAATTCCTGGATTGTCGAATTGATCGCCGTATATTCCCCGCCGATACCCGCGCCGGTCAGAAAGCGAAACAGCAGGAAACTGGCCAGATTCCACGAAAACGCGGTTGCCGCCGTGGCGGCCAGATAGAGCGCGAGCGTGATGAAGAACAGCTTGCGACGGCCGAGCCGGTCGGTCATCCAGCCGAAGCCGAGTGCCCCGAGCACGGCGCCGGCGATGTAAGCACTACCGGCGAGGCCCACGTCCGCGTTCGTGAATTGCAACGTGGGGCTCGCCTTCAACGCGCTCGCCACCGCGCCCGCCAGCGTCACTTCGAGACCGTCGAGCAGCCACGTCACGCCCAACGCCACGACGATCAGCGAGTGAAAGCGGCCCCACGGCAAGCGGTCCAGCCGCGAAGGCAGGTCCGTTTCGACGACGGCGGTGTTTTTTTCGCGGACGGCGGCGGTTGGCGGCGCGCTCATTGCTCAAAGTCTCCTCAGTGTCATAAATTGGCGGCGTAACCTGTTGGCGTGAGCAATTTGCGTTCCGCCCGACAGGCCTGTGGGTTTTGTTGCGGATGCCCGGAAGCGTCAGTTGATGCCCGTTGGGATTTCGTGATACAAAGCCGCTCCCCCCTTCTGTCCGCGCCAGCCGTGAGCGGCGATTCCTGCCATGAACTATTGCGCGATCGACTTCGGTACTTCCAACTCGGCTGTGGCTGTTCCCGACGGCGCGGCGCTGAAGCTCGCGCCGGTCGAGGGCGCCTATACGACGCTGCCCACCTCGGTGTTTTTCAACACCGACGAAGACACCCGCGAATTCGGGCGTGCCGCGCTGGCAGCGTATATCGACGGTTTCGACGGCCGCCTGATGCGCTCCATGAAGAGCATTCTGGGCTCGCCGCTCGCCGAGAATTCGACCGAGTTGGGCGACGGTTCGGCGATCAAGTACACCGAGGTTATCGCGATTTTTCTGGATCACCTCAAGCGGTCGGCGGAAAAAAGCGCCAGCGGGCCGATCAATCGCGCGGTGCTGGGCCGCCCGGTGTTTTTCGTCGACGACGATCCGCGCGCCGATCAGATGGCGCAGCAGCAACTCGAAGCGGCGGCGCGCTCGGTTGGTCTGCGGGAAATTCACTTTCAGTATGAGCCGATCGCCGCCGCGTTCGACTACGAATCGCATCTGACGGCGGAAGGACTCGTGCTGGTGGCGGACATCGGCGGCGGCACCTCGGACTTTTCGTTGGTGCGCGTCGGGCCGGAGCGGATGAAGCGCGTCGAGCGCAAGGACGATGTGCTGGCCCATCACGGCGTGCACGTCGCGGGCACCGATTTCGACCGCCGCGTCGAATTGGCGACGATCCTGCGCGAACTCGGCTATCAGGCGCTCGACCCGGAAGGCCGCGAAATTCCGAACCGGGTTTATTTCGATCTGGCGACCTGGCATCTGATCAACACCGTCTACGCGCCGAAGCGCGTCGGCGAACTCGCGCTGATGCGGCATCTGTTCACCGAGGTCAAGCATCACGACCGCCTGATGCGTGTCGTGGAGCGCCGCCTGGGGCATGCGCTCGCGGCGCACGCCGAAGAGGCGAAGATCGGCGTGGCGGCGGGCGGCGAAACCGTGATCGATCTCGACGAAGTGGAAGACGACCTGCGCCTCGCCTTCGACGAAGCGCAGTTGATCAAGGCCGGCCAGGACGAGACGCGCCGCATCGTGCAGGCCGCACGCGACACGGTGCAGGCGGCCGGCATCGCCACGCGCGACGTCAGCGCGATTTACTTCACGGGCGGCTCGACCGGTTTGGCGTTTCTATCGGGTGCATTGGCGACTGCATTTCCAGACGCCAAAGCGGTATTCGGCGACCGTCTCGCCAGTGTCGCGACGGGCCTCGGTATTCACGCGCGGCGTCTGTTCGGATAAACCCGAATCACCAATCACATACTGCGAAGATAATCAGCGCATAGCATTGCGACGAATATAAAAAAACCCCGCCGAGGCGGGGTTTTTTGCGTCCTGAAGGGAGCGCTCTGCTTACACCGGCTTGATGTTGGCAGCTTGCTTGCCCTTCGGGCCCGTCTTCACTTCAAACGTGACCTTTTGGTTTTCTTGCAGCGTCTTGAAGCCTTCCGTGCGGATTTCCGAGAAATGCGCGAACAGATCTTCGCCGCCGCCGTCCGGCGTGATGAAGCCAAAGCCCTTTGCGTCATTGAACCACTTGACGGTACCGGTTTCCATATTACTTGTTCCTAAAGATGGTAAATAAGGCCGAAGCCCAATGGGTGCATGAAAATCAAGGAAGGGGGTAATGGGACCAACCGGAGTACCGTTGATGGGCGAACTACGAAAGACCAATTCACTCGCCGCTTGAAATCCTGCCCGGACGTTATACGGCGATTTTGAGAGAAGGTCAACACTCTCGCCGCATCTTTACAAAATTTCGGTATGGCAAGGTGGGACGTCCTTACAAAGCTTTCCGTTTGTCTGATCTTTTTTGTCAGGGACAACCCTTGGTTTGGCTGCAGGCGGCGGGGGCAACCGTTAAACTACGCGCCCCGCACCGGTTGCGCCGGTTGCGCATGCATGCACGTCACCGTCCGCAGCGTCACAAGCGATGTCTCGCGGTGCCGACACATGGTTCTGATACAGGAGAGGATGTGAAAAGTTCTATACAACGGAACATCGGGCCGTTTGCGTTGCTGCTGACCGGCCTGGGTTCGATCATCGGCTCGGGCTGGCTATTCGGCGCGTGGAAAGCCGCCAAGATCGCCGGTCCTGCCGCCATTTGCGCATGGGTCATCGGGGCGGTCGTGATTCTCGCAATCGCGTTGACCTACGCCGAACTCGGCGCGATGTTTCCGGAATCGGGCGGCATGGTGCGCTACGCGCGCTATTCGCATGGCGCGCTCGTGGGTTTCATTAGCGCGTGGGCAAACTGGATCGCCATCGTCTCGGTGATTCCGATCGAGGCCGAGGCGTCCATTCAGTACATGAGCACCTGGCCCTATGCATGGGCGCAGGCGTTGTTCGTGAACGGGGAATTAACCACCGATGGGCTCCTGCTGTCCGCCGCGTTGGTGGTGATTTACTTCCTGTTGAATTACTGGGGCGTGAAGCTCTTCGCTCGCGCCAATTCGGCCATCACGATCTTCAAGTTCCTGATTCCGGGCGCGACGATTGTCGGCTTGATGATGGCGGGCTTCCACAAGGAAAACTTCGGCGAAGCGAGCACGTTCGCGCCGTACGGCTGGTCGGCGGTGCTGACCGCGGTGGCGACGAGCGGCATCGTGTTCGCGTTCAACGGTTTCCAGAGCCCGATCAATCTGGCCGGCGAGGCGCGCAATCCGAGCAAGAGCGTGCCGTTCGCGGTGATCGGCTCGATCCTGCTCGCGCTGGTGATCTACGTGCTGCTGCAGGTTGCGTATATCGGCGCGGTGAGCCCAAGCGACGTGATGAAGGGTTGGGGCCATTTCAACTTTGCTTCGCCGTTCGCCGAACTGGCGATCGCGCTGAACCTGAACTGGCTCGCCATCCTGCTCTACGTCGACGCGTTCGTCAGCCCGAGCGGCACCGGCACGACCTACATGGCGACCACGACCCGCATGATCTATGCGATGGAGCGCAACAACACCATGCCGAAGATGTTCGGCAATGTGCACCCGTTCTACGGCGTGCCGCGTCAGGCGATGTGGTTCAACCTGCTGGTGTCGTTCATTTTCCTGTTCTTCTTCCGCGGCTGGAGTTCGCTTGCGGCCGTGATTTCGGTCGCGACCGTGATCTCGTACCTGACCGGCCCGATCAGCCTGATGGCGCTGCGCCGCGCGGCGACCGACCTGGAGCGTCCGCTGCACATTGCGGGCATGCAGATCATTGCGCCGTTCGCCTTCGTGTGCGCGTCGTTGATCCTGTACTGGGCCCGGTGGCCGCTGACGGGCGAAATCATTCTGCTGATGGTCGTGGCGCTGCCGGTGTACTTCTACTTCCAGGCGAAGTCCGGTTTCGGCGGCTGGGGACGCGATCTGAAGGCGGCGTGGTGGCTCGTGGCCTACCTGCCGATCATGGCCGTTCTGTCGCTGATCGGCAGTAAGGAGTTCGGCGGTCTGGGCGTTTTGCCGTACGGCTGGGACATGCTCGTGGTGATCGCGTTCTCACTGGTGTTTTATTACTGGGGCGTGCGCAGCGGATATCGCTCGGAGTACTTGGACGAGCGTGACGTTCACGACGAGGTGCTCGAAGAGATGGCGGTGCATTAACGGGCCGCGATTCGATTGGTGTTGGCATTCGTATGGAAAAAAGCCCGCCTTGAGGTTGACTCAAGGCGGGTTTTTTTACGGGCGTCACTTTTACGTCACGCGCTGCCAAACACGTAATTCGTCATGGCGAGCGTTCGCTGATAGGTGCCGAGCGATTGAATTGCCAGCGAATAATCGTCGTCGGCGGCGCCCAATGCGGCGAATACGGGCAGCAGATGCTCGTCGGTCGGATGCATCAGCGCCGCGTGCGGCGCCTGGCGACGGTAGTCGAGCAGCGCGTCGAGGTCGTGCGCCGCAAGCTTGTCCTCGAACCAGCCAGTGAATTCAGCGACGCGCGGGTCGGCGTCTTCGGGGCGCGCCGAAAAGTCGGCGGCGCGCAGGTTGTGCGTGATCTGGCCGGAGCCGATCACCATCACGCCTTCGTCTCTCAGCGCGCGCAGCGCACGGCCGATGCGGAAGTGATGCGCCGCGTTCATGTGCGGCTGGATCGACAACTGCGCGACCGGCACGTCGGCGTCCGGGAACATCAGCAGCATCGGCACCCATGCGCCGTGATCGAGGCCGTGTGGTTCGGTATCGGTGGCGATGTCGTTTTCACCGAGCAGCAGGGCGGCACGGCGCGCGACATCGGGCGCGCCCGGTGCCGGATACCGGATCTCATACAGCTGACGCGGAAAACCGTAGAAGTCGTGGATGGTTTCCGGCGCCGTGGACGTGCTGGCCACCGGCCGCGCCGTGCCCCAGTGAGCCGACAGCATCAGCACGGCTTCGGGACGCGGCAGTTGCGCGCCGAGTACGCCGAATTCGGCGGACGGCAGCGAGGGGTCGATCGGCAGCGTGGGCGCGCCGTGGGAAAGAAAAAGCGAAGGCAGGCGGTTCATGGTAGCAACGCAGCCGGGTGCGGCGGCGCGGAGATTGGATTGCTACCAATATAAGTCCGCACTGATCTTTGATAAACGGCGGAAAGCGGAATTGATTGCGTCGCAATCGTTACTAATCCGCGCCGTGCAATCCTTGCCACGCCGGCGACAAGGCCGGTCCGAGCGCGAACAGATCCAGCACGCGCGACACGGTGTGATCGACCATCTCGTCGATCGACTTGGGTTGGTTGTAAAAGGCGGGCAAGGGTGGAAAGATGACGCCGCCCATTTCGGTGACGGCCGTCATATTGCGCAGATGCGCGAGATTGAACGGCGTTTCCCGCACGAGGAGAACGAGCCGGCGGCGCTCCTTCAGCGTGACATCGGCGGCGCGCGTGATCAGATTGTCGGAAAAACCGTGCGCGATGCTCGCGAGCGTTTTCATCGAGCAGGGGGCGACCACCATGCCTTCTGTCGCGAACGAGCCGGATGCGATGCTCGCGCCCACGTCGCGCACCGAATGGACGACATCCGCGAGCGGATGCACGTCATCTCTGGACAACTGGAGTTCGTGCCGGATATTGAGCCAGCCAGCGCTGGAAATCAGCAGGTGGCTCTCGACGCCGCCCAGCTTGCGCAACGTCTCGAGCAAGCGGATACCGTAGATGGCGCCGGTCGCACCGGTGATCGCGACGATCAGCCGGCGTGGCGCCGCAGTGGGTGTTTCCATGGCTCGCGGCGCCTTGTGGGGCAAAGGCTCAGGCCGCGGCAAACAATTGCTGCAGTTCGCCCGATTCGTACATTTCCATCATGATGTCCGAGCCGCCGATGAATTCGCCCTTCACGTAGAGCTGCGGAATGGTCGGCCAGTTCGAGAACTGCTTGATGCCCTGGCGGACTTCGTCGTCTTCGAGCACGTTGACGGTCTTGAACTCACCGACGCCGCACGCCTTCAGGATCTGGACGGCGCGGCCCGAAAAGCCGCACATCGGGAACTGAGCGTTGCCCTTCATGAAGAGCACGACGTTGTTCTCGTCGACGATTTGCTTGATGCGTTGTTGCGTATCCATGACTGACCTTGCGGTTCCGTGATGTGTGGGGAATAGGCTGAAATGATAGCGGATTTCGGTAAGACCAGCGCCGGGCCGCTTTATCCATGCGCCGGATAAGGCTATCCGCGAAGCGTCAGCCGAGCCACCGTCCGCCGCTGATTCGCTCGATACCGGCAAGATCCCGCTCCGAGCGCACCTCCTCGAAATCGCGCGCTGACAGGAGCGCGCGAACGGCTTCGGCCTGATCGTAGCCGTGTTCGATCCACAATACGCCGTTGGCGCTCAAACGTGTGGGGGCGCCACCGATAATCGCGCGGATTGCGCTGAGGCCGTCGGCTTCGTCGGTGAGCGCGCCGCGCGGCTCGAAGCGCAAGTCGCCTTCCGACAGATGCGGATCGCCGCTCGCGATATACGGCGGATTGCTCACGATCACCTCGAAGCGCAGTGCGGCGTCGAGCGAGTCGTACCAGTCGCTATGCTGGAATACCACGGCGCCGCCGGGACGGTTGGCATCCAGCAGGCGGGCGGCATTGCGGGTTGCCACCGCCAGCGCTTCCGAAGAACGGTCGAGCGCCCAAACGCGCGCGTCCGGTCGCATCGACGCAATCGCCACCGCGATAGCGCCCGTGCCGGTGCCGAGATCGAGCAAGCGCGGCCGCGGGAGCTTGTCCATCTCGCTCAGCGCGGTTTCTACAAGCAGTTCGGTTTCAGGACGCGGAATCAGCACGTCGGGCGTCACTTCGAACTCGAGCCCGAAGAATTCGCGTGCGCCGATCAGTTGCGCGACCGGCTCACCGGCTACGCGACGCGCTTCCAGCGCCCGGTAACGCTCGACCGACGCGCCCGCGAGCGGTTCATCGCCGCGCGTAATCAATTGCGTATGCCGCCAGCCGAGCACGTGCGTGAGCAGAACCCGCGCTTCGAGCGGCGGCAGCGGCGAGGCGCGCAACAGCGCGGCGGGTGTAGCCGGGCTCATCCGCGGCTCGTCTGCTTTCGTCTGCTGACTCATTCGCGCTTCAATCCGCGTCGCCGAGCGAGGCCAGCAGTTCAGCCTGATGCTCGCTGACGAGAGCCGCGATCAGTTCACCGAGGTCGCCGTCCATGATCGCCTCCAGGCGATACAGCGTCAGATTGATCCGATGATCCGTCAAACGCCCTTGCGGAAAGTTGTACGTGCGGATGCGTTCCGAGCGGTCGCCCGAGCCGATCAGGCTCTTGCGCGTGGCCGCTTCCTTCGCCTGCTGCTCGTGCGATTGCTTGTCCTTGATGCGCGCGGCGAGCACCTTCAGCGCGCGGTCCTTGTTCTTGTGCTGAGAGCGGTCGTCCTGGCATTCGACGACGATTCCCGTCGGCAAGTGCGTGACGCGCACCGCCGAATCGGTTTTGTTGATGTGCTGCCCGCCGGCGCCGGATGCACGGAACGTGTCGATGCGCAGATCGGCCGGATTGATCTCGACTTCGCCGATTTCGTCCGCTTCCGGCATCACCGCGACGGTGCAGGCCGACGTGTGGATGCGGCCTTGCGTTTCGGTCGCCGGCACGCGCTGCACGCGGTGGCCGCCCGACTCGAATTTGAGCTTCGAATACGCCGCTTCGCCGGCGATCCGCACGATCACCTCCTTATAGCCGCCGAGATCCGATTCGCTCGCCGACATCATCTCGACCTGCCAGCGATTACGTTCGGCAAAGCGCAGGTACATGCGCAGCAAGTCGCCCGCGAACAGCGCGGACTCGTCGCCGCCCGTGCCCGCACGGATTTCCAGGAAGATGTTGCGGTCGTCATTGGGATCTTTCGGCAGCAGCATTTTTTGCAGTTCGCCGCCGAGCGTGTCCATGCGTTCGCGGGCCGCGCGAATTTCTTCTTCGGCGAAATCGCGCATCGACGCGTCTGCCAGCAGTTCCTGGGCGGTCTCGGCGTCGTGCATGGCCTGGCGCCACAGCGCGTATTGCTCGACCACCGGCCCGAGCTCGGCGTGTTCGCGCGTGAGCTTGCGGTATTGGTCGAGATTCGAGGTGATGTCCTCGCGGCTCAACAGATCGTTCAGTTCGGCCAGCCGGGTAGTGAGCTGGTCGAGCTTGCGTTGCATGCTCGTTTTCATCGGACGGGTATCGGAGCGGGCTCCGGCAAGGACGGCAACTAGGGAGTGGGCGAATGCCCGGGGTAGAAGCACGTCACGGGCCACTTGCAAGTGGCGCGGACAGCGCGGCGATGATTGCGCCGCTAACGCTCGGAAGAACCCGAGTGTTTGTAGAAGCCGCTCATCAGTTCAATGAGCGTGTCACGGTTGTCGCTGCTCGCGCGATTGAGCGCGTGCGTGGGCCCGTGGATCAGCTTGTTGGTGAGCGCCTGTGACAGCGCCTCGAGCACGGCGGCCGGATCGTCGCCGCGCGCGAGCATCTTCTGCGCGCGTTCGACTTCGGCGCGGCGCAGCACGTCGGCCTGCGTATGCATGTGGCGAATCACCGGCACGATGCTGCGCGCGTCGAGCCATTGCATGAAATTCTGCACGCGCGTTTCGATGATCGCCTCGGCCTGCGCGACGGCAGCCTGGCGCGACGCATTGCCTTCGCGGACGATCGCGCCGAGGTCGTCGACGGTATACAGAAAGACGTCCTCGAGCTGGCCGACTTCGGGTTCGATATCGCGCGGAACCGCCAGATCGACCATGAAGATCGGCCGGTGACGGCGCGCTTTCACGGCCCGCTCGACCGCGCCCAAGCCGATGATCGGCAAGGTGGAAGCGGTGCACGACACGATGATGTCGAACTCATGCATCCGCGTGGGCAGTTCAGAGAGGGGAATCGCCCGGCCGTTGAAGCGCTCCGCGAGCCGCGAGCCGCGCTCGGCGGTGCGGTTTGCGACCACCAGTTCGCGTGGCTGCTGCGCGGCGAAGTGCGTGGCGCACAACTCGATCATTTCGCCGGCGCCGATGAACAGCACGCGCTGATTCGACACTTTGTCGAAGATTCGCTGCGCGAGCCGCACGGCGGCAGCCGCCATGGAAACCGACTGGGCACCGATTTCGGTGGTGCTGCGCACTTCCTTCGCGACGGCGAAGGTGCGCTGGAACAACTGGTTCAGATAAGTGCCGAGCGCGCCGGCCTCGGAAGCAGTGCGTACCGCGTCCTTCATTTGCCCGACGATTTGCGTCTCGCCTAACACCATCGAATCGAGCCCTGATGCGACCCGAAAGGCATGCCGCACAGCTTCCGACTGCGGCAACGCATAGACGTGCGGCGCAAGTTCGTCGATAGGCAGATTGTGGTATTTCGAGAACCACTGGATCGCGGCTTCGCGCGCGGCGTGGTCGTCGGTTGCGCAATAGAGCTCGGTGCGATTACAGGTGGACAGAATCGCCGCTTCCGGCGCCGAGCGGGCCATGCGGCCGAGCCAGATGCTTTTGAAGGTGTCGAGTGCGGGCTTGATTTGTTCGAGCGGAAACGCCACGCGTTCGCGCAAGGCGACAGGCGCGGTGTGGTGATTGATTCCGATCGTTAGAAGCTGCATATGGGGGGCTATGGTTTAGCTCAATATTATAGCGTTTTCACCATTCTTACATTGAGCCCGCGTCATGCAGCTTCCGCGGCGACCTCCGGCGGGAGCGCGTCGAGTTGGTAGCCGTAGCCATATAGCGGCGTTAGGCAATAGCCGTGCTCGGGGCGTAACTGCAATTTGGTCCGCACGCGCGACGCATGCGTGTCGACGGTACGCGACCGTACGTCGCGCCGGCACGCCCAGACGGTTTCGAGGATGTGCGCGCGCGATACCGGCCGCGACAGATTGTTGAAGAGCAGGCGCGCGAAGCGGAATTCCTTCGGCGTCAGCGTGACCGTTTGATCACGGAAAGTGACGCCCAGTTGCGCTGCGTCGAACGCGTAGCCGCCGATGACGTCGCGCCGCCGGTTGGGCGGGCGCCGCAGGCCGGCGCGCCGCAGCAGGGCGTCGACCCGCGCCAGCATCTCCGGGCCGCTGACCGGTTTGCTGACGCAGTCGTCGGCGCCCGCGTGCAGCGCGGCCACGATCTGGCTTTCGCGCGGCGCCGACATCAGCACGATCACCGGCAAGCTGGGCAGGATGGCGCGGGCGCGGGCGATCACGTCTTCGGCGGAATGGTCGCCGGCCCAGCTTTCGGTGATGAGAAGGTCGAAGAATTCGTCCGCCGCGCGGCTCAGAAACGGTGTGCTCGCGGTGAAGTGCTGGCACACATGGCCGCCGGCGAAAATCAACTGGCCGACCAGCTTGGCGTGGCGCAGGTCCGGCTCGATGAGGGCGATTCGCATGGCGTGCTGTCAGCTTGGCAATCAGCAGGAACCAGGTTTTCTCGTAAGGCTTACAGCTTGCCTAACATCACCCCGACCCCTAAACTCAACCGCTATGCGGAAAGCGCCGTGCTGAACCTCTAGAGTTAATGAGACAAGAATGCTAGCTGTCCAGTCCCCCTGCGCCCATGAGATAAATCTGAAACTGCGCGAGACCCGCCGCTAATGGGTTGGCCCGGAATTGTGGTTCTGGGGTCGGCGATCGGCCTTGCGGGCTGGTGGCTGCATCCGCTGCGCCGTTCGAGCCGAACCCGATGGTGGGTGGCGCTCCTGACCGGACTGCTCGGCGCCGCTATCGCGCGCATGGCCGGCAACGTGACTGGTCTCTTCCATGACGGCGATCTGCTCGAATGGCCGGTGTGTACCGGCATCGCGTTGATCGCCGTTGCCGTGACGGTCGGCTTGCTGTCCCGTCGATGAATATTTGCAGGTGACTCTGATGAATGCCCGACTCCCCGAAACCTCCCCCATCCCCGAACGGCTTGCCACACTTCGCAACGTCATGGCGCGCGAAGGCGTCGCCGCCTACCTGGTGCCGTCCGCTGATCCGCATTTGTCTGAATACTTACCGGGCCGTTGGCAGGGCCGGGAGTGGCTGTCGGGTTTCACCGGCTCGGCCGGTACGCTGATCGTGACCGCCGATTTCGCGGGCGTCTGGACCGACAGCCGCTATTGGGAGCAGGCCAATGCGCAACTGGCCGGCACCGGCGTCCAGTTGATGAAGATGACCGGCGGCCAGCAGACCGCCCCGCATTTCGATTGGCTCGCGCAGAACGTGGCGGCGGGCGCCACGGTCGGCGTGGACGGCGCGGTGCTCGGCGTGGCGGCGGCGCGCGCCCTGACCCAGGCGCTCACCGCGCACGGCGTGAAGCTGCGTACCGACGTCGACCTGTTCGACGCAATCTGGCCGCAGCGTCCGTCGCTGCCGGCCGACGCCGTGTTCGAGCACGCCGCGCCGCATGCGAGCGTCGCGCGTTCGGAAAAGCTCGCGCAGATTCGCCGCGCGATGGCGGAAAAGGGCGCGCAATGGCATTTCGTCTCCACGCTCGACGACCTAGCGTGGCTGCTCAACCTGCGCGGCGCCGACGTGAGCTACAACCCGGTGTTCGTGGCGCATGCGCTGATCGGCGTCGACCACGCGTCGCTTTTCGTCGCCGACGGCAAGGTGCCGCAGGCGTTGGCCGACGCGCTGGCGCGCGACGGTATCAGCGTGGAACCGTATGCAAAGGCCGCAAACGCGCTGGCCGCGCTGCCCGCCGGCAGCACGCTGCTGATCGATCCGCGCCGCATCACCTACGGTTCGCTCCAGTCGGTGCCGTCAACGGTAACGGTGGTCGAGGCGGTCAACCCGTCGACCTTTTTCAAGTCGCGCAAGACCGAGGCCGAAGCCGCCCACGTGCGCGAGACGATGGAGCAGGACGGCGCGGCGCTCGCCGAGTTTTTCACATGGTTCGAAGGCGCGTTGGGCCGCGAAACTATTACGGAACTGACCATCGACGAACGCCTCACGGCGGCTCGCGCGCGCCGTCCCGGCTTCGTGTCGCTGAGCTTCGCGACGATCGCGGGCTTCAACGCGAACGGCGCGATGCCGCACTATCGCGCCACCGAGGAATCGCATTCGGTGATCGAGGGCAACGGCCTGTTGTTGATCGATTCCGGCGCGCAGTATCTGAGCGGCACCACCGACATCACGCGCGTCGTGCCGATCGGCACCCTCAGCGCGGCACAGCGGCGCGATTTCACGATCGTGCTGAAAGGCACGATGGCTTTGTCGCGCGCGAAATTCCCGCGCGGCATCCGCTCGCCGATGCTCGACGCGATCGCCCGCGCGCCGATCTGGGAAGCCGGCGCCGACTACGGTCACGGCACCGGTCACGGCGTGGGTTACTTCCTCAACGTGCATGAAGGCCCGCAGGTGATTTCGCACTATGCGCCGGCCGAACCGTGGACCGCGATGGAAGAGGGCATGATCACCTCGGTCGAGCCGGGCATCTACCGTCCAGGCAAGTGGGGCGTGCGGATCGAAAACCTCGTGCTGAATGTGCCCGCGGAACACACGGAGTTCGGCGACTTCCTCAAGTTCGAGACGCTCACGCTGTGCCCGATCGACACGCGTTGCCTCGATCTGGCGCTGCTGCGCGAGGACGAACGCGCGTGGCTCAACGCGTACCACGACACGGTGCGCACGCGTTTGTGGCCGCACGTGTCGGGCGACGTCCGCGCATGGCTGGAACTGCGCACGCAACCCATCTGATCGCCGCAATTGCGTGGCTTACGGAGAGTGCATGGCAATCAAGGCAGTCGTGTTCGATTTCGGCGGCGTGCTGATCGACTGGAGCCCCGAGTATCTTTATCGTCAGCTGATTCCTGACGAAGCTGAGCGCCGCTGGTTTCTCACCCACGTTTGTTCGATGGACTGGGTGATCCGTCAGGATGGCGGCCAGCCGATCGTCGAGGCCACGAACGAATTGATCGCCAGGTTTCCCGATCACGAACCGCTGATCCGCGCGTTCTACGAGCGCTGGCACGAGATGGTCGCCGGCGTGCTGGAAGAGGGCGTCGCGATCATGGAAAAACTCGAAGCCGCCGACGTGCCGCTGTTCGGGCTGACGAACTGGTCGGCGGAGACGTTTCCGTATGCGTGGGAGCATTACCCTGCGCTGCGGCGGTTTCGCGACATCATCGTGTCGGGGCGGGTGGGGCTCGTGAAGCCCGATCCGGCGATCTTCGCGGCAATGCGTGAGCGGATCGAGCTACAAATGCCGGGCATCGAGCCCGGCGAACTCGTCTTCATCGACGACAACCAGAAGAATGCGGAAGCGGCAATCGCGCTCGGTTGGCATGGCGTGCATCACATCAGCGCCGCGCAAACCGAAGCGAAGCTGCGCGAGTTGGGGCTGCCGGTTTAAGCAAGGGGTGTTATTCGGGCGAAGCGGCGACGCAACGCGTTTGCGCTCTCGCCGCTGTCTGCTTGTGCTTTTCTTCACTACTGCCCCAGCAGATTCTTCAACGCGTTACCCAACCCTTTCACCGTTTCCCCCGCGCCTTTCGCGACGCCCTCGACGCTTACGCCCAACGCTTTGGCAAACCCGGCGGCAATGCGCGTCATCAGACTTTCCTGCACCGAGAACTTCGGGTCGCGCAGATTTCCATCCAGCACGAAATGCAGCGTGATGTCGTCGTTGCGCGCCTTGAGCGCCGCGACCGCCGCTTTCGTGGGAATCGACATGAAGGTGTCGAGCGGATTGCCGCTCTCGGCGAGTTGCAGACCGTGGACCGTCATCGTGCCGGGCGCGTGCAACTGGTCATTGCGCACCGTCGACTCGACGGTGAGATCGATCGTGCCGCCCGTCACTTGCGCCTTCGCGCCGGCCTTTTTCAGCAGGTACGGATCGAGCATCACCACATCGACGCCATGTAGTTTGCTGACGGTTTGCGAGTCCTTGTTCGCGACCTTGATCCAGCCGCCGAACGACACCGTGCCGGTATGCGCCGGGCCTTTGATCGACCCGGTGACGTCGACGCTGGTCGGCTCGCTGAGCGCCGGCAGATGCAGGTGATCGACGGTGGCATTGGCGTTGCTGACCGTCACTTTGAAAGCGGGCGGGCCGACCGTCATGTCGTGGAAATGGACGTTGCCCTGCTCGAAGCGAATGTGATCGACCAGTTTTTCACGCGATGCCGGCGCGGCGCTGCGGCCGGCGTCGTCCTTGCCGTCGGCGTTGAACGACTGGCGCAGATTCGGCAGCAAGCGGATCGTGCCGTCCTTGCTGCGCAACACCGCCATGTCGAAGCCGCGCACCACCACGCTGCGGATATGCATACGCCGCGCGATCAGGTCGCGGATATCGGGCGTGAGGATGATTTCGTCGGCTCGGAGCGGATCGCCGGCGGGCCAACCGGGCGGCGCCTTGAGCAGAACGTGACTGAGATGAACGGAGGTCAGACCGACGCGGATGCTTTCCGCGCTGCCAAGCGGACCGAGCGCCGCGATCACACGTTCCTTGACTTCGCGCTGCTCGAATTGCAGCGCGCCGACCACGGCGACGATCAGCACCAGCAGCACACCGCCCATCGAAACGAGCCAGCGCTTGCCCTTGGACATCGCCATGCCTGCCTCCTCGTCACCGCGTCGTGCGGTGCGGCTGTGATCGCAACGGTCCGACGCATGCTCCGACTGACGCAACGGCGGCATTCCGCCTGAACCTGAGATCACGCCGTGGCGAGCAACGCGCGTGCCCCGCCGCCTGACAAAAAACGCCGACGAATGCCGGCGTGCAGCGGTGAGCGCAACAGCGGGCCACACGCCGGCCGCGCTCGAAAAAACGGCCCACCCGCCAACCGGCGAGCGGGCCGCGGCGTCAGGGCTTAGCGTGCGATCGGCTTGTAACGCAGACGCTTCGGACGTGCAGCTTCTTCACCAAGGCGCGCGCGCTTGTCCGCTTCGTACTCCTGGTAATTGCCGTCGAAGAAGGTGACTTGCGAATCGCCTTCGAACGCGAGGATGTGCGTGGCGATGCGGTCGAGGAACCAGCGATCGTGCGAGATCACCAGCACCGAGCCGGCGAATTCCAGCAACGCATCTTCGAGCGCGCGCAGCGTTTCCACGTCGAGGTCGTTCGACGGTTCGTCCAGCAGCAGCACGTTGCCGCCCGCGATCAGCGTTTTCGCCAGATGCAGCCGGCCGCGCTCGCCGCCCGACAGATTGCCGACGATCTTCTGCTGGTCGCCGCCCTTGAAGTTGAAGCGGCCAATGTACGCGCGCGAGGGCGTTTCGTACTTGCCGACCGTCAGCACGTCCGCGCCGCCGGAGATTTCCTCGAACACGGTCTTCGAGCCGTCGAGCGCGTCGCGGCTTTGGTCCACGTAGGCGAGCTTGACCGTCGGGCCTTGCACGATCTCGCCCGAATCCGGCTGTTCGCGGCCGGTGAGCATGCGGAAAAGCGTCGACTTGCCGGCGCCGTTCGGCCCGATGATGCCGACGATCGCGCCGGCCGGAATCTTGAAGCTGACGTCATCGAGCAGCAGACGATCGCCATACGATTTGCTGACGTTCTTGAACTCGATCACTTCATTGCCGAGGCGGTCGCCGACCGGAATGAAGATTTCCTGCGTTTCATTGCGCTTCTGGTAGTCCTGGCTGTTCAGTTCCTCGAAGCGGGCTATACGCGCCTTCGACTTCGCCTGACGGCCCTTGGGGTTCTGGCGCACCCATTCCAGTTCCTTCTTGATCGCCTTCTGACGCGCCGATTCCGACGACTCTTCCTGCTTCAGGCGCTCTTCTTTCTGATCGAGCCAACTGCTGTAGTTGCCCTTCCACGGAATGCCGTGGCCGCGGTCGAGTTCGAGAATCCACTCGGCGGCGTTGTCGAGGAAGTAGCGATCGTGCGTCACGGCGACGACCGTGCCCGGAAAGCGCGTGAGGAACTGTTCGAGCCAATCGACCGATTCCGCGTCCAGGTGGTTGGTCGGCTCGTCGAGCAGCAGCATGTCCGGCTTTTCGAGCAGCAGCTTGCACAGCGCGACGCGGCGTTTTTCGCCGCCGGACAGATGCTCGATCTTCGCGTCCCACGGCGGCAGGCGCAGCGCGTCGGCGGCGATTTCGATCTGCTGGTCCGCGCTGCCGCCGTCGGTGGTCGCGAGAATCGCTTCGTACTTGGCCTGTTCGGCGGCGAGCGCGTCGAAGTCGGCGTCCGGTTCGGCGTAGGCCGCGTAGATTTCGTCGAGCTTCTTCTGCGCGTTGAACACGTCGCCGAGACCTTCCTCCACCGCTTCACGCACCGTCTTGTTCGGATCGAGCTGCGGCTCCTGCGGCAGATAGCCGATGTTGAGGTTCGGCATCGGCGTGGCTTCGCCTTCGATGTCCTTGTCCACACCGGCCATGATGCGGATCAGCGTCGACTTGCCCGAGCCGTTCAGACCGAGCAAGCCGATTTTCGCGCCGGGGAAAAACGACAGCGAGATGTCTTTCAGGATTTGACGCTTGGGCGGCACGATTTTGCCGACCCGGTTCATGGTGAAGACGTATTGGGCCATTTGCTTGCAATAGACGTTGACGACGCCGGCCGCATCGAGGGCGGGCTGCCGTGGGTGGATGGGTAATCGGTGTTAGGGCCGGGCAGTGTGCCCGGCGCCGGCCGGCGCGGCATGGTGTGCGGCGTCGAACTGCGCGACGCCCCGCGCGCGGGCGGGTGGTTCAGGTGGCATTGTACTTCGCGGTGAGGGCGGGGCGGCAGGGTCGATTGCCGTGAGCTTGGCGCTGAGCGCGGTTCACGCGCCTTCGGCAACGTCGAAGCGCGGAACTCAAAGCCAGTCCGCGACGCCGCCGTGCCGTGAACAGGTGCCGCTGCGATGCCGGCTAAAGCTGTAGGTGCCGTCGCGGCAGCGCGCGGTGGCGCCTTGCGGCACCTTGCCGGACAGGGAGCGGGCCGGCGCGTGAACCGTGTTGCCGTCGCGGTTGGTGTAGCTGTCGTGATTGCTGAGGTTGGATTCGTCGGGTGAGGTGCCCGGAGCGACGTAGGCAAACGCCGACGAGGCGCTGAACAGCAGGGCCACCGCGATGGCGGCGTAAGCACGGAAAGGGCTAACGGTGACGCTTTTCATGGTCTCCTTGCATTGTTCTTCTTTGCGTGTGCTTCTGGCGCTCGCTCAGTTCACCCGCCGTCCCGTCGACGGATCGAAGAAATGCAGATGCCGCGCGGGCAGCGCCACTTGCAGCGCCTCGCCTGCCGCGGGCCGATGCGCATGCGGCAAGCGCACCGTTACGTCGTGTTTGCCCCAGCGCCCGTGCGCGAGGTTATCCGCGCCGAGCAACTCGCAGGAATCGACGGTGAGCGTGGCGTGCGGCGCATCCGCGTGACCCGGCGTCATGTGCTCGGGACGAATGCCGAGCGTCCATTCGCGTCCGTTGGCGAGTTCGCCGCCGATTGCAGCCGTGCCCGTCAGCGGCAGCTTCGGACCGTTGCCGGCGACTTCGAACGCCGAGCCGTCGTCGGACACGCGGCCTTCCAGCAGATTCATGCCCGGCGAGCCGATGAAGCCCGCGACGAACACCGTCGCCGGCCGTTCGTAGACTTCGGTCGGCGCGCCGATCTGCTCGGCGTGACCCTTGTTCATCACGATCACACGTTGGGCCAAGGTCATCGCTTCGATCTGATCGTGCGTGACGTAAAGGCTGGTGGTGGCGAGCCGCGCATGCAGACGCTGGATTTCGAGGCGCATCTGCACGCGCAGGCGGGCGTCGAGATTGGACAGCGGTTCGTCGAAGAGAAACACCGCCGGCTCGCGCACGATCGCGCGGCCCATCGCGACGCGCTGCCGTTGTCCGCCGGAAAGCTCACGCGGCTTGCGTTGCAGCAGCGCTTCGAGTTCGAGAATCTGCGCGGCGGCCTGCACGCGCTGCGTGATCTGCGCCCGCTCGACGCCCGCGATCTTCAGCGCATAGCCCATGTTCTCGGCCACGCTCATATGCGGATACAGCGCGTAGTTCTGGAACACCATCGCGATGTTGCGATCCTTCGGCTCCAGTCGGTTGACCACTTTGCCGGCGATCGAAATCTCGCCCTCGGAAATGCGTTCGAGTCCCGCCACCATCCGTAGCAACGTCGACTTGCCGCAGCCGGACGGGCCGACCATCACGACGAACTCGCCGTCCGCGACGTCCACGTCGATGCCGTGCAACACGAACTGTTTGCCGTCGTAGGTTTTTTTAACGCCTTGCAGAGTCAGTGCAGCCATGCTGTTTTAGCCTTTCGTTGCTTGCCGCGGCGTGCGCGGTGTTTTTCGCGTTTTTCATTGCGCGACCGACGTTCGTTCATGTGAGGCGCGGCTTACCGCGGCTCACTTTTCCGAGTCCACCAGGCCGCGCACGAACCAGCGCTGCATCGTCAGCACGACGGCGAGCGGCGGCAGCATCGCGAGCAGCGTCGCGGCCATCACGAGATGCCATTCGGTCGCGGTGTCGCCGGACGCGATCATGCTCTTGATGCCGACCACCGCAGTCGTGAGGGACTGCTGGCTCGTGATCAGGATCGGCCATAGGTACTGGTTCCAGCCGTAGATGAAGGTGATGACGAAGAGCGCCGCCATGTTCGTTTTCGATAGCGGCAACACCACGTCCCAGAAGAAGCGCATGGGCCCGGCGCCGTCGATGCGCGCCGCTTCCATCAACTCGTCGGGCAGCGTCATGAAGAACTGGCGAAACAGAAAGGTGGCGGTGGCCGACGCGATCAGCGGCAACGTCAAGCCGCTGTACGTGTTGCTCAACTGCATCGACGACACGACCTGCACGGTCGGGAAGATCCGCACTTCGACGGGCAGCATCAGCGTGATGAAGATCAGCCAGAACGCGAGATTGCGAAACGGGAAGCGGAAGAACACGATCGCGTAAGCGGAGATCATCGAGACGGCGATCTTGCCGATCGAAATCACCAGCGCCATCACCAGGCTGTTGAACAGCATGCGGCCGAACGGCGCCGCCGCATTGCCGCTGCCGCGGGCCCAGACGGTCGCGACGTTTTCGAGCAGATGGGAGCTCGGCACGAGCGAGAGCGGCACGCTGAAAATCTCGCGCTCGCTCATCGTCGCGGCGCAGAACGCGACATACACGGGAAACACCACTAGCACGACGCCGAAAATCAGCACCGCATGACAGAAGAGGTCGAAACCGCGGCGGTTCTCGATCATGAGTATTGAACCCTGCGTTCGATGAAACGGAACTGCACGACGGTCAGCGCGACGACGATCACCATCAGGATCACCGACTGCGCGCCTGAACTGCCGATGTCGAGTCCCTGGAAGCCTTCGGCGAAAATCTTGTAGATCAGCGTGCGGGTCGATTGCGCGGGGCCGCCGCCGGTGGCCGCGTCGATCACGGGGAAGGTGTCGAAGAACGCGTAGGTGATGTTGATCACCAGCAGGAAGAAACTGGTCGGCGAAAGCAAGGGCAGCGCGATGCCGAAGAAACGCCGCACGGGTCCTGCGCCGTCGATCGCGGCGGCCTCGATCAGCGAGCGCGGAATCGCCTGCAGGCCCGCATAGAAGAATAGAAAGTTATAGCTGATCTGCTTCCAGACCGACGCGAGCACCACCAGAAACATCGCCTGGCTTGCATTCAACGCGTGATTCCAGACGATGCCGTACTTCGCCAGCGCATAGGTGACGAGGCCGATGCTCGGGTTGAACAGGAACGACCACAGTACGGCGGCGATCGCGGGCGCGACCGCATACGGCCAGATCAGCAGCGTCTGATAGGTCTTGGCGGCGCGCGTCACGCGGTCGGCGCAAACGGCCAGCAACAGCGAGACCAAAAGCCCGGACAGCGTGACGAGCGTGCAGAAAATCAGCGTCGTGTTGAACGACGACAGATAGAGCGGGTCGGCGAAGAGCTGCTTGAAGTTGGCGAGCCCGACGAATTCGCTAGACGTGCCGAACGCGTCCTGGCTTTGCGTGGATTGCCACAGCGCCTCGCCGGCCGGCCACAGAAAGAACAGCAGCGTGATCGCGAGTTGCGGCGCGACGAGCAGATAGGGCAGCAGGCTGGTGCCGAAGCTGGAGCGCTTTTCCATCGAAGGTGTCCTGGGTTCGACTTGCTGCCGGCAGGGTTCCGGCGCGAAGCACGCCGAAACCCTGCCGGCTGGCGCAGCGCTTAGCTGCCGGCTTTTTCGAAGCGGCGCAGCAGTTCGTTGCCGCGCGTGACGGCGGAGTCGAGCGCTTCTTGCGGCGTCTTTTTCTGTGCCCACACCTGTTCGAGTTCTTCGTCGATGACGGTGCGGATCTGCGGCATGTTGCCCAGACGCAAGCCCTTCGTGTACGGCAGCGGCGGCTTGTTGAGCATCTGTTTGATCGCGGTGTCGCTGCCCGGATTCTTCTCGTAGAAGCCTTGCTGCTGCGTCAATTGATACGCGGCGGTGGTGACCGGCAGATAGCCCGTGTCCTGGTGCCACTTCGCGGCGACCGGCGCCGACGACAGATACGCGAGGAACGCGGCCACGCCCTTGTACACGGCCGGATCCTTGCCCGCCAGGACCCACAAGCTCGCCCCGCCGATGATCGCGTTCTGCGGCGCGCCCTTCACGTTCGCGTCGTACGGCATCATGCCGGTGCCGAAGCTGAACTTCGCGTACTTCTTGATGGTGGCGAGCGAACCGGACGAGTTCGTGATGATCCCGCAGTCGCCGCTATAGAACTTCGAGATCGGTTCGTCCTTGCGGCCGACGTAGGTGAACGAGCCGTCCTTCTGCATGTTCTGCAGGAACTGGATGTGCGCGACCTGCACCGGCTTGTTGAATTCGAGCTGCGCGTCGGCGCCGTCGAAACCATTGTTCTTCGACGCGAACGGCGCGCCGTGCCAGGCGCTGTAGTTTTCAAGCTGAATCCAGCTTTGCCAGCCCGACGAGTATCCGCACGCCATGCCCGAGGCCTTCAATTTCTGCGCGTCCACTTGCAACTCGGCCCAGGTTTTCGGCGGCTGATTCGGATCGAGCCCGGCTTTCTTGAAGGCGTCCTTGTTGTAGTACAGCACCGGCGTCGAACTGTTGAAGGGCATCGAGATCAAGTGACCGGTCTTGGCGTCGCTGTAATAACTCGCGATGGTCGGCACGAAGGCTTTTTCATCGAGCGGCACGCCGGCTTGCCTGAACACGTCAGAGACCGGGATCACGGCTTTCTTCGCCTGCATCATGGTCGCGGTGCCGACTTCGTAGACCTGCAGAATGGCCGGCGCATTGCCGCTGCGATAACCGGCGATGCCGGCGGCGAGCGTCTGGTCGTAGGTGCCCTTGAATACCGGCACGATCTTGTAGTCGCTTTGCGATGCGTTGAACGCGTTGGCGATGTCGTTCAGGCGTTCGCCCAGCGCGGCTTCCATGGCGTGCCAGAACTGGATTTCGGTGGCGGCCTGGGCGGCCTGGGTGACGCCGAGGCTCAGCACGGCGGCCACGGAAAGCGAACGGAACAGCGGCTTGCAACTCATCGATTTGTCTCCTTGGTCGACCAGCGTTAGCGCTTAGCGCTTAGTCTGGTCCCATGCAACATGCTTGCTGGGAACGGGGCGCGGATGAAACCGCGCGATTCTATTTGTGTTCGATGACAGTTCGGCGTCGATGGCCGACGAGCGGCTCGTTGCTTCGATGGCGCCGAATGCCGCAATTTAACATCGGCCGCGATGAATCGGAAAGGGACGGTGTCGCGATGCCGCCGCGGTGCGGGTGCCCCGGCGCGGTGAAGAGCGACCAAAGAAAAAGCCCGCTTGGAGCGGGCTGAGCAGGCACTTCCGGGGGCTGCCTCGAACGGCGACGGCGCCAATACGACGTCCGCCGCGCGTTGAGACCAAACCTCAAACGTTGAACAGAAAATTCATCACGTCGCCGTCGTGCACGACGTATTCCTTGCCTTCAGCGCGCATCTTGCCCGCTTCCTTCGCGCCTTGCTCACCCTTATAGGTGATGAAGTCGTTAAAGGCGATGGTCTGCGCGCGAATGAAGCCGCGCTCGAAATCGGTGTGAATCGCGCCCGCGGCCTGCGGCGCGGTATCGCCCACATGAATCGTCCACGCGCGCACTTCCTTCACGCCGGCCGTGAAGTAGGTTTGCAGGCCGAGCAGCTTGAAGCCCGCGCGGATCACGCGGTTCAGGCCCGGCTCTTCCATGCCCATGTCGGCGAGGAACACTTCCATGTCCGCTTCCTCGAGGTCGGCGATTTCCGCTTCGATCGCCGCGCACACCGCCACCACCGGCGCGTTTTCCGTCGCCGCGAATTTCGTGACCGCGTCGAGGTGCGGGTTGTTATGGAAGCCGTCTTCCTTCACGTTGGCGACGTACATGGTCGGCTTGGCGGTGATCAGGCAGAACGGCTTGAGCGTCGCCTTTTCTTCGTCCGAGAGGTCGAGCGCGCGGACCGGCTTGGCCTGGTCGAGTTGCGCGCGGACCTTTTCGAGCACGGCGGCGTTCCTGGCCGCTTCCTTGTCGTTGCCCGACTTGGCGGCCTTCGAATAGCGCGCGAGCGCCTTTTCGACGGTTGCGAGGTCGGCCAGCGCCAGTTCGGTGTTGATCACCTCGATATCCGACAGCGGGTCGATCTTGTTCGCGACGTGAATCACGTTCTCGTCTTCGAAGCAGCGCACCACGTGCGTGATCGCATCGGTTTCGCGGATGTTCGCGAGAAACTGGTTGCCGAGACCCTCACCCTTGCTCGCACCGGCCACGAGACCGGCGATGTCGACGAATTCCACCACCGCCGGCAGGATGCGCTCCGGCTTGACGATTTCGGCGAGTGCCTTCAGGCGCGCGTCCGGCACTTCGACAATGCCCACGTTCGGTTCGATCGTGCAGAACGGATAGTTCTCGGCGGCGATGCCCGCCTTGGTCAGCGCATTGAACAGGGTGGACTTGCCGACGTTGGGCAAGCCGACGATGCCGCATTTGAGGCTCATGGAAATCCTTCAGTGATTCAGTAAATTGCGTGATGCGCTCGACGCTGTGTGCAGGATTCGAAAAGCCTTCGCGTTTGGCGTGGCGGAGGAAACGCAGCGGAGCGGGACAAGACACCAGACCGGGCGTTGCCTCGGCGATTCTGGGCGAGTTTTGTCACGGAAGGCGTAATTGTAACCCGTTCGGATCGGCTTCTTGATCTGCCTCGGGTAAGCCGCGCGGCCGATCCGTCCCCCGCAACCCCCACGGCTATAATGCGCGCATGAACGCACACCACCAGACCTTTGATGCCGCCGTGATCGGCGGCGGGCTCGTCGGCAAGACCGCGGCGCTCGCGCTGACGCAAGGCGGGCTGCGCGTGGCGCTGCTCGCGCAACCCTGCGCGGCGTTGCCCGCCGGCGCCGCTTTCGACTCGCGGGTCTATGCGTTGTCGTCGAGTTCGCAGGCTTTGCTGGAGCGCTTGAGGATCTGGCAGGCGCTCGACCTGTCGCGGCTCGGGCCGGTGTACGACATGCGGGTCTACGGCGACGCGCACGCCGAACTGCATTTCTCCGCGTTTCAGGCCTCGGTGCCGCAACTGGCGTGGATCGTGGAGTCGTCGGTGATCGAGCGCGCGCTGGATGCGGCGCTGCGCTTCCAGCCGAATCTCACCTGGATCGACACGCGCGCGCAGGCGCTGGACTTTACCGTCGACGGCGCGAGCGTCGGCCTCGCCAACGGCAACGTGCTCGAAGCCGATCTGGTGGTCGGCGCGGACGGCGCGCATTCGTGGGTGCGCGCGCAGATCGGTTCGAAGATGAACCGGCGCGATTACAAACAGACCGGCGTGGTCGCGAATTTCAAGGCCGACAAGCCGCACGGCGAAACCGCCTACCAATGGTTCCGGGACGGCGAGATCATCGCGCTGCTGCCGATGCCGGACGGCCACGTGTCGCTGGTCTGGTCGGCGCGCACCGAGCACGCGGAGCAACTCGTCGCGCTCGATCCGGCGCAGCTCGCCGCCGAAGTGGAACGCGTAACGGGCGGCCAGTTCGGCGCGCTCGAATGCGTGACGCCCGCGAAGGGCTTCCCGCTCGCGCTGCAAACCGTCGACCGGCTGGTGGCGCCGCACGTCGCGCTGGTCGGCGACGCCGCGCATCTGATTCATCCTTTGGCGGGACAGGGCATGAATCTCGGTCTGCGCGACGTCGCGGCGCTCGCCGAAACGGTCGCCGGCAAGGAGTCGTTTCGCCATCTCGGCGACATGGTGCTGCTGCGCCGCTACGAGCGCGCCCGCCGCGAGGACATCCGCGCGCTGATGATCGCCACCGACGGCCTGCAAAAGCTCTTTTCCGTTCCCGGCCCGTTCGCCAAGGTGCTGCGCAATACGGGCATGGCCTTCGTCGGCGCGCAGCCGTTCATCAAGCGCTGGCTGGTGTCGGCCGCGCTCGGGTAACGCGCGCTACCTCGCATGGCCGGCGCGGCGAGACGGGTATCATGCACGGACGGACGCCGTTGCGGTCAGACTGGAACCGTCGCACAACGCGCACGTCGCAAATGAAGACGTAGCAAACGCGCATGTCGCACAACGCGCAATACGCGCGATAGAACTCAGGAATTCAGCATGAAAACCCCCTTTCGCATGGTGGCCGCCGCGCTCGCCATTGCCGCTGTCACGATCGGTTGCTCGGCGCAGGCCGACCAGACCACCGACAAGCTCAAAGCCACGCTGCAAACGCGTCTCGCCGACGTCACGATCAAGAGCGTGACGAAATCGCCGATCGCCGGCCTCTACGAAGTGAACCTCGGCACGCAGATCATTTATAGCGACGCGAACGGCGATTACCTGATGCTCGGCGATATCGTCGATGCAAAGAGCCGCAAGAATCTGACCGAAGCGCGTCTGTCGGAAACCAACCGCATCGATTTCGCGAGCCTGCCGTTCGCGAACGCGGTGAAGGTCGTGAAGGGCAACGGCGCGCGCAAGATCGCCGTGTTCTCCGATCCGAACTGCCCGTACTGCAAGCAGTTCGAAACCACGCTCAAATCGGTCGACAACGTCACCGTCTACACCTTTTTGTACCCGGTGCTGTCGCCGGATTCGACCGCCAAATCGAAGTCGATCTGGTGCTCGACCGACCGCGCGAAGGCATGGGAATCGTGGATGCAGGACCATCAGGCGCCCACCGCCGCCGGCACCTGCGATACCGCGGCGATCGACAAGAACCTGGCGCTCGGCCGCGCGATGAACGTCGAAGGCACGCCCACGGTGTTCCTCGCCGACGGCCGCCGTTTGCCCGGCGCCGTGCCGGCAGACCGCCTGAATAAGGAATTGTCCGCGGTGCATTGAGCGCCGAAACCGAGCAAGGCAGCACATCGAAGCAAGGAGGCGCGGAGTGCGCCTCCTTTCACATCAAGCCCCGAACATCCCGCCTCGAATCTTCCGATCCCCGATGAAGCCGATCCGCTACAGCATCGTTCCCAGCCAACCCGCCGCCCATCTGTACGAAATCACCGTCACCGTCGCCGATCCCGATCCGGCCGGCCAGCGTTTCATGCTGCCGGTGTGGATTCCGGGCAGCTACATGGTGCGCGAGTTCGCGCGCAACATCGTCACGCTGCGCGCCTTCAACGAGGCGGGCCGCAAGGTGCGTGTCGAAAAGACCGACAAGCACACGTGGCGGGCCGCGCCGGTCAAAGGCGCGCTGACGCTGCGTTACGAGGTGTATGCGTGGGATCTGTCGGTGCGCGCGGCGCATCTCGACGATACGACGGGTTTCTTCAATGGCACGAGCGTGTTTCTCTCGCCGCTCGGCCACGAGGACGCGCCGTGCGTGGTCGACATCCAGAAGCCGGTAGGCGCCGCGTATCGCAACTGGCGCGTCGCCACCGCGCTGCCGGAAGCGCGCGGCACGAAACGTTACGGCTTTGGCGAGTATCGCGCGCAGAACTACGATGATTTGATCGATCATCCGGTTACGCTCGGCGAGTTCGAGCTTGCCACCTTCAAGGCGCATGGCGTGCCGCACGACATCGTGATCGCCGGGCGCGTGGTCGGGCTGGACATGGCGCGGCTCTCCGCCGACCTCAAGCGCATCTGTGAAGCGCAGATTGCGTTGTTCGAGCCGAAGTCGAAGAAAGCGCCGGTCGACCGCTATGTCTTCATGACGCAGGCCGTCGCCGATGGTTATGGTGGGCTCGAACATCGCGCTTCGACCGCGTTGATCTGCAATCGCGGCGATCTGCCGGTGCAAGGCCGGGACGCGCTCACTGAAGGCTACCGGACCTATCTCGGTCTGTGCAGCCACGAATACTTCCACACGTGGAATGTGAAGCGGATCAAGCCGGCCGTGTTCGCGCCGTACGATCTGAACGCGGAAAACTATACGTCGCTGCTGTGGCTGTTCGAGGGCTTCACCTCGTACTACGACGATCTGATTCTCGTGCGCAGCGGCCTGATTTCGCCGGACGACTACCTCGGCATGCTCGGCAAGGTGATCGGCGGCGTGCAGCGCGGCAGTGGCCGCCTGAAGCAGACCGTCGCCGAAAGCTCGTTCGACGCGTGGGTCAAATACTATCGGCAGGACGAAAACGCGCCGAACGCGATCGTCAGCTACTACACCAAGGGCTCGCTCGTCGCGCTCGCGTTCGATCTGACGATCCGCGCGCAAACCGGCAACCGCAAATCGCTCGACGACGTGATGCGTCTGCTGTGGCAGCGTTTCGGCCGTGACTTTTATCGCGGCAAACCGGTGGGCGTCGAGGAAAGCGAGATCGAGGCGATTTTCGCCGAAGCGACCGGCGCGCAATTGGGCGAACTGTTCGCCGAAGCCGTGCACGGGACGCGCGATCTGCCGCTCGACGCGCTCTTCGAACCGTTCGGCGTGACGCTCGCGCCCGATCTCGACAAGAACGGCAAACCGTCGCTCGGTGCGCGGGTGCGCGGCGGGGCGGATTGCACGCTGACGGCGGTTCACGACGGCAGCGCCGCGCAGAAAGCGGGCCTCTCGGCCGGCGACGTGCTGATCGCGCTCGACGGCCTGCGCGTGACCGGCTCGAATCTCGACGCGCTGCTGTCGCGCTATCTGCCCGGCGCAAAAGTGGAAATCCATGCCTTTCGCCGCGACGAACTGCGCGCCGCGCAAGTCAAGCTGGACGGGCCTGAGGCGACGCGCTACAAGCTCACGATCAGCGACAGGCGGCCCGCCGCGCGCAAGGCCCGCGAGCGCTGGCTGGCAAGCTGATCGTAATCCGTAGTGCCGTCAATCGGCGGCTGAGGGTGGCGGATTGTTCTACCAGTGCAACAATCCGTCGCCTTTCAATGGCTTTTTCCCGGGTCGGTAAAAAAACACAATGGCTCCACTCGCGCAACACTGCGCGCCCCCACTGGAGTCAACCATGACCACGATCCTGCAAATCAACTCGGCAGCCCGCTCGCAAGGCGCGAACTCGACGCTCCTCGTCAACGAACTCACCGCCAAGCTGCAACAATCGAATCCGGGCGCGAAAGTCGTCGTCCGTAACCTGCAAGCCGAACCGCTGCCGCATCTCGACGACGCCGTGCTCGGCGCGTTCTTCACGCCCGCCGACCAGCGCACGCCGGAGCAAGCCGCGATCGCCGCGCGCAGCGACGCGCTGATCGCCGAACTGCAAGCCGCCGACATCGTCGTGATCGGCGCGCCGATGTACAACTTCGGCATCTCGTCGCAGCTCAAGACGTATTTCGACTTCATCGCACGCGCCGGCGTCACGTTCCAGTACACGGCGAACGGTCCTGAAGGTCTCGTGAAGGGTAAGAAGGTCTACGTCGTGTCGGCGCGCGGCGGCAAGTATCTGGGCACGCCGGGCGACAGCCAGACGCCGTATCTCAAGACCTTCCTCGCCTTCATCGGCATGACCGACGTCAACTTCATCTACGCCGAAGGCCTGAACATGGGCCCGGACGCAGCCGGCGCCGCGCTGGCCGCCGCGCGCGAAGCGATTGCTGCCGCGTAAGCTGCGAGGGTTGCGCCGCTGCATGTGACCGCAGCGGCGAGGAATGAAGAAACGCCACGGAATACGAATTCCGTGGCGTTTTTTATGCCTTCGAGGCGTTGGCCCGTGTCGCCGGCGCGAGTGGCATTCGTGAGCGCTTAAGCCAGCGTCTGCGCTTCGTCGGGCAAGCGCCAGTCGATCGGTTGGCGGCCGTGCTTCGCCAGATACTCGTTGGCCGCCGCGAAATGCCCGCAGCCGAGAAAGCCCCGATGCGCCGACAGCGGCGACGGATGCGGCGCTTCCAGCACGTAATGCGACTTGCCGCCGAGCAACGCGCGCTTGGCCTGCGCATGCGCGCCCCACAGCATGAACACGAGGCCGTCGTGGCGCATCGCCAGTTCGTGAATCAGCGTATCCGTGCATTTCTCCCAGCCGCGTTTCGCGTGACTCGCGGCGGCATTGCGCTCGACGGTCAACACCGTGTTCAGCAACAGCACGCCTTGCCTGGCCCATGCGTCGAGGCAGCCGTGACGCGGCGGCTCGTAGCCGAGACTCGCGGCGATTTCCTTGAAGATGTTGCGCAGCGAGGGCGGCGGACGCACGGCGGGCGGCACCGAAAACGCGAGTCCGTGAGCTTGCGGGGTGCCGCGGTCTTCGCCGTGGTAGGGGTCCTGGCCGAGGATGACGACTTTCACGTCGTCCGGGCTGGTGAGGCGCAATGCGCGGAACACGTCGGTGGGATAGACGGTTTTGCCGGCGGCGCGCTCACCGTCGACGAAACGGCATAGCGGCGCATAGGCGTCGCTTTCGATGAACGGTTTGAGGTGCGCGCGCCATGCGGGAGGCAGGGCGTCGAATTGGGCTTCGAGCGTGGTCGTTGGCTGTGCGTGCGGCTGCGCGGTTGCGTTGGCCGGCGTGGCCGGAGCGTCGCCGAACAGCGAAGCCTGCGACGGCGTGGAGCGGGTGCGGGATGCGGAGGTCATGGCGGGGAAGTGTCGCAGCAAACGCGTTGGGGCTCAAGGTGCGTTTGCCGTGCGGGTTTGTGTCGCGGAGTCAGCTCGCTCGCAATTGATAACCGCGTTGGGCCTTGCTGATGTCGTCGGGAGCGAGGCCGGCGACCTGCTTGCCGAGTTCCGCCGCCAGCGCGTGCAGTGCGGCTTCATCGCCGGATTTCAGTTCCAGCTCGATTTCGGAGATCGGCGCGCGGCGGAGTTCGCCGTTCACTTGAGCCAGAACGTCGCCCTGGTCGATCGCGGCCTCGACTTTCGATCCGTCGATCGCGACATGCCACAGCGTGCGCGTGAAATTCGTGCGGAACAGTTCGATCAGTTCCGGCGCAGCCTGGCGCAGCGCTTGCCCGGCGGCCGGCTCGTCGCACTCGTGCAGCAAGGCGTCGATCTCCAGCTTTTCGCCCGCCACGGGCATTTCCCATTCGTGCCGGCTGTGCAAACCACCCTTTGCGAGACCCACCGTCTTGAACGTTTGCAACCAGCCGTCCGGCGTATGCCGCAGACGCAGCGCGCTTTTCGAACTGGCGAGCGTCAGCCGAGGCGTGTCGAAGTAAATATTCGACAGCTTGACCGCGCGGCCCGCTTCACCAGTGCGCTCGACGAACCACTGCGTCGCCGCTTTCACCTGACTCGCCGGCAGCGCCAGCTTGATTTCGCGTTCCATGCCCATGACGTGCTCCGCTACCTCTGCCGTGTGCCGACCCCGCGCCTAGAAAAACATCCGGGCCAGTTCCACGCCCGGTTCTTCCGCACGCATGAACGCCTCGCCGACGAGGAACGTATGCACGTCCATCGCCCGCAACCGGTCGACATCGACGCGCGACAGGATGCCCGATTCGGTGACGACGATGCGGTCGTCGGGAATCGATTCGAGCATGCCGATGGTCGTCTCGATCGACGTTTCGAAGGTGCGCAGATTGCGGTTGTTGATGCCGATCAGCGGCGTTTTCAGCGTGAGCGCTTCCATCAGTTCGCGGCTGTCGTGCACCTCGACCAGCACCGCGAGGCCCAGCGAATGCGCGAGCGCTTCGAGGTCCTGCATCTGCGAGGTAGCGAGCGCGGCGGCGATCAGCAGGATCGCGTCGGCGCCCATCGCGCGGGCTTCGACGATCTGGTACGGATCGACGATGAAGTCCTTGCGCAGCACCGGCAGGCCGCACGCGGCGCGCGCTTCCTGCAGATACGCGACGCTGCCCTTGAAGAACTGCACGTCCGTGAGCACGGACAGGCAGGCCGCGCCGTGCTTCTCATACGAACGCGCGATCTCGGCCGGCACGAAGTGCTCGCGCAGCACGCCCTTCGACGGGCTGGCCTTCTTCACTTCGGCGATCACCGCGGCGAGCCCCGCCGTGTGCTTCGCGCGCAATGCGCCGACGAAATCGCGGATATCGCGCGCCGACGCTTCGAGGCGCAGTTCTTCGAGCGGCGCGCTCTGTTCGGCCGCGCGCACTTCTTCGCGTTTGACCGCGATGATGCGGTCGAGGATGTCGCTCATGAGTATCTCGCTACGAAAATGACTGCTTGAATTGCTGGGTGAAGCGGATCAGTTCGTCGACCTTCGCGCGCGCCTTGCCGCTGGCGATCGCTTCGCGTGCGAGCTGAATGCCGTCCGCGATCGACGCGGCCACGTTCGCCGAATAGAGCGCCGTGCCCGCGTTCAGCGTGACGATTTCGCGCGCGACGCCCGGCTTGTTGTCGAGCGCTTCGAGCAGCATCACCTTGGATTCGGCGGCGTCGGCCACTTTCAGCGTGCGGTTCGACACCATCTGCATGCCGAAGTCCTCGGGATGAATCTCGTACTCGTGGATCTGGCCGTCGCGCAACTCGCCGACTTGCGTCGCCGCGCCGAGCGAGACTTCGTCCATGCCGTCCATGCCGTACACCACCAGCACATGCTTCGCGCCGAGGCGCTGCATCACGCGCACCTGAATGCCGACGAGGTCGGCATGAAATACGCCCATGAGCTGATTCGGCGCGCCGGCCGGATTGGTGAGCGGCCCGAGGATGTTGAAGATGGTCCGCACGCCGAGTTCGCGGCGCACCGGCGCGATGTTCTTCATGGCCGGATGATGGTTCGGCGCGAACATGAAGCCCATGCCGGTTTCCGCGATCGACGCCGCCACCTGTTCCGGCTGCAGGTCGATATTCACGCCGAGCGCCTCGAGCACGTCCGCGCTGCCCGACTTGCTCGACACGCCGCGATTGCCGTGCTTCGCAACCCTGGCGCCCGCCGCGGCGGAGACGAACATGGTCGCCGTGGAAATGTTGAAGGTGTGCGAGCCGTCGCCGCCGGTGCCGACGATATCGACGAAATTCGAGTTGTCCTGCACCTCGACGTGCCGGGCAAATTCTCGCATCACCGTGGCGGCGGCGGTGATTTCGCCGATGGTCTCTTTTTTGACGCGCAAGCCGGTGATGATCGCCGCCGACATCACGGGCGAGAGTTCGCCGCGCATGATGAGCCGCATCAGATGCAGCATTTCGTCGTGGAAAATCTCGCGGTGCTCGATGGTCCGTTGCAGCGCTTCCTGGGGCGTAATCGACATGATGTCGTCTCTCTTCATCAAGCGGTGCGGTGGGTGACGGCGGACTTCGACTGCTTCACGAAGTTTTCGAGCAAGGCGTGGCCGTGTTCGGACAGGATCGCTTCCGGGTGGAACTGCACGCCTTCAACCGCGAGTTGCTTGTGGCGCACGCCCATGATCTCGCCGTCCTCGGTCCATGCGGACACTTCCAGGCACTCGGGCAGCGACTCGCGTTCGATCGCGAGCGAGTGATAACGCGTGACGGCGAAGTGCCTGGGCAGATCGGCGAACACGCCCTTGCAGTCGGTTTCGATCGTGCTCACCTTGCCGTGCATGATGGTCTGCGCGCGCACCACGCGGCCGCCGAACGCCTCGCCGATCGCCTGATGGCCGAGGCACACGCCGAGAATCGGCGTCTTGCCGGCGAATTCGCGCAGCACGTCGAGCGTGATGCCGGCGTGTTGCGGATTGCTCGGACCCGGCGACAGGCAGATGCGCTCGGGGTTGAGCCTCGCGATTTCGTCCAGCGTGATTTCGTCGTTGCGGTAGGTGCGCACGTCCTCGCCGAGTTCGCCGAAGTACTGCACCAGGTTGTAGGTGAACGAGTCGTAGTTGTCGATCATGAGCAGCATGGTCTGTCTCCGGTCAGAAGTCGCTGTCGAGGCCGTCTTGCACCTGCTCGGCGGCGCGCAGCACCGCGCGCGCCTTGTTCTCGGTCTCTTGCCATTCGGACTCGGGCACGGAATCCGCGACCACGCCCGCCGCCGCCTGAACATACAGATTGCCGTTGGCGATCACGCCGGTGCGGATCGTGATGGCCAGATCCATCTCGCCGGTGAACGACAGGTAGCCGACCGCACCGCCGTACAGGCCGCGCTTCACGGGTTCGAGTTCGTCGATCAGTTCCATCGCGCGGACCTTCGGCGCACCCGACAGCGTGCCGGCCGGGAAGGTGGCGCGCAGCACGTCGAAATTGGTGGTGCCGGGTTTCAGCTTGCCTTCCACCGAGCTTACGATGTGCTGCACGTGCGAGTACTTTTCGATCACCATCTTGTCGGTGACGACCACCGAGCCTATCTGCGCGATGCGGCCCACGTCGTTGCGCGCGAGGTCGATCAGCATGACGTGCTCGGCGATTTCCTTCGGATCGTTCAGGAGTTCGGTGGCGAGTTCGGCGTCGCGTTCCGGCGTGTTGCCGCGCGGACGCGTGCCGGCGAGCGGCCGGATCGTGACGATGCGGTCCTCGCCGCGCTTTTCCTGGCGCACCAGGATTTCCGGCGACGCGCCGACCACATGGAAGTCGCCGAAGTTGTAGAAGTACATATACGGCGACGGATTCAGCGAGCGCAGCGCGCGATACAACGAGAGCGGATTGTCGCGGTATGGTTTGGTCAGACGTTGGCCGACCTGCACCTGCATCAACTCGCCCGCGGCGATGTATTCCTTCGCCTTGCGCACGGCGGTCAGATAGTCGTCTTTCGCGAATTCGCGGTAGGTGTCGGTGCGCACGCTCGCCGACGTGACCGGCGGCTGCACGGTCGTGCGCAAACGCTGGCGCAATTCACGCAGACGCTGCCTGGCCTTCGTGTATGCCTCGGGCTGCGTCGGGTCGGCGTAGACCACGAGGTACAGCTTGCCCGCGAGGTTATCGATCACCGCGACTTCCTCAGTGAGCAGCAACTGGATGTCGGGGAGGTTCAGATCGTCTTTCGGCGCGGTATGCGCAAGCTTCTTCTCGATGTAGCGCACCGCGTCATAGCCGAAGTAACCCGCGAGGCCGCCCGCGAAACGCGGCAGCCCCGGGCGCTGCGCCACCTTGAAGCGCCCCTGGAATTGCTGGATGAATTCGAGCGGATCGCCCTCGTGCGTTTCGACCACCTTGCCGTCGCGCACCACCTCCGACACGCCGTTGCGGGTGCGCAGTAGCGTGCGCGCCGGCAATCCGATGAACGAATAGCGGCCGAAGCGCTCGCCGCCCACCACCGATTCCAGCAGAAACGAGTTGGCGCCGTTGCGCTCGCTCTGCGCGAGCTTCAGGTACAGCGAAAGCGGCGTTTCGAGGTCGGCGAGCGCCTCGGCGATCAGCGGAATGCGGTTGAAGCCCTCGTTGGCGAGGGACTGGAATTCGAGTTCGGTCATGTTCCGATCCTGTTCGTAGGTCCGGCGGCAGCGTGCGTCGGACAAAGCGGGGCATTGCGCGGCCGGTCAGCCGTTCGTTCGACGTTTCGATACGATGATACCGACCGGCGCGAGTTTCCCATCGACGCGTGCAGCGAATGTCAGCGCACAGATGTACTTTGCGGGTACACGCGGGCTGAATCAACCGGTGCAGCGAAACAAGACGATGGAAAAAAACGCGTGAGCGCAGCGAAGTAAAAAACGGTTGCCGAAGACGAACTTCAGCGTACCTCAGAGGAGGTTAGCGCGACCAGCGACGCCAGGGCCAGGCTCCCCGGTCGATGCTAATCAGACTCCGTTTTTTATTCAGAAACATGAGGATGAGGGACTTTTCAAGTCGTGGATTGGTGCGCTGCGATTGCCTTGGCGGCCTCCAGCAGCGAGGCAACTATACCATCGGATTTTATTGTTTGTATAGCTTGGCCGTGGTTGTAGCCGTATGGCACGGTAAGCGTTGCCATGCCCGCCGCGCGGCCCGCGAGCGCATCGTTTTCGGAGTCGCCGATCGCGACCGTGGCTTGCGGTTCGACGCCGAGTTGCGCCGCGGCCGTGAGCATGGGTAGCGGGTCCGGCTTCTTTTTCGGCAAGCTGTCGCCGCCCAGCACGACGCTGAAATACTGGCTGAGCCCATACTGCCGCAGCAAGTCGACCGCGAACCGGTGCGGCTTGTTGGTCACGCAGGCGAGTTTGAGGCCGGCGTCGCGCATGGCGATCAGGCCGGCTTCGACGTCGGAATACAAGCGCGTATGCAGAACGTTGATCTTCGCGTACTCCGCCTGATAGAGCGCGAGCGCCTCGTCGAAGCGGTCCTGTGCGTGGGCCGTTTCGAAACGCGGCGCGAGCACGCTGCGGATCAGATGCTCCGAACCCTTGCCGACATAACCGACCACTTCCTCGCGCGAGGTTTCGAGTGCGTCGAGTTGCGCGAGCATGCCGTTCAGGCCGGCGGTGAAATCGTCCGCGGTGTCGACCATCGTGCCGTCGAGGTCGATGATCGCGGCTTGCAGGCGCGGGCCGGTGAACGCCGGGGCGGGAAACGGAGCAGTCATGGCGGCGGGTTTCAGTGCTCGATGCCGGCAAGCGCCGCGCGCATCTTGTCGATCACGACCTTGTGATCCGGCGCGCCGAAGATGGCCGAACCGGCCACGAACGTGTCGGCGCCGGCTGCCGCGATTTCGGCGATGTTGTCGACCTTCACGCCGCCGTCCACTTCCAGATGGATCTCGCGGCCGGTTTTTTCCTTATAGGCGTCGATCCGCTTGCGTGCTTCACGCAGCTTGTTGAGCGCCTCGGGAATGAACGATTGACCGCCAAAGCCTGGATTCACCGACATGATCAGCACGAGATCGAGCTTGTCCATCACATGGTCCAGATAATTCAGCGACGTGGCGGGGTTGAACACCAGGCCGGCCTTGCAGCCGTGGTCGCGAATCAGCGAAAGCGTGCGGTCTATGTGATCGGAGCCTTCCGGATGAAAGCTGATCAGGTTCGCGCCGGCTTTCGCGAAGTCCGGCACGATCCGGTCGACCGGGCGCACCATCAGATGCACGTCGATCGGCACGTCCACGTGCGGGCGGATCGCCTCGCAGACGAGCGGGCCGATGGTCAGGTTCGGCACGTAGTGGTTATCCATCACGTCGAAGTGAATCCAGTCGGCGCCGGCGGCGACGACGTTGCGCACTTCCTCGCCGAGGCGCGCGAAGTCGGCGGACAGAATGCTGGGTGCGATGCGGAATTGCGTCATGGCGGGAGGCGGAGGCAAGCGGGAAAGCGCTATTTTACCGTTTTGTGCGGTTCTGAACCGGCTTGCGGGCGGCTTGCAGGCGGCTTGCGCGTGGCGCGCGTATGGTTCGCGCATGGCTGACGGGCGGTCCAAGGCCGGCTGCGGTTCGAACCGCGTGGGTGATACACCAGGTGACAAAACGCCTGAGTCGCCCTTGGCCAGAGGATTTGTCCGGTTGCGGGCGTGCCGCGCATGAAGCAGAATGCCAATCCATCAAGCGCCACTTCGCCGATGCGCCCGCAAACCATTGGCGCTAGGGCTTTCCGCGATTTTTCACACCTGTTTCACCAGATCGGAATCACGATGAGCCAGTACGAATTCAGCGTCTCGGCGCGGGTGCAATATCTGCCCGAAGAGTCGGACCCGGAGCGCCGCCAGTATGCGTTCGCATACACGCTGACTATCCGTAACAGCGGCCAGGTGCCCGCGCAGTTGATTGCGCGTCATTGGGTGATTACCGACAGCGACAATAACGTGCAGGAAGTGAAGGGCCTGGGCGTGGTCGGCCATCAGCCGCTGCTCAAACCGGGCGAGCACTTCGAATATACGAGTTGGGCGGTTATCGCCACGCCGGTCGGCACCATGCGCGGCGAGTATTTTTGCGTGGCGGAAGACGGTGAGCGTTTCGATGCGCCGGTGCCGGAGTTCATCTTGCGCATGCCGCGCACGTTGCATTGAACCGGGGGCGTAACCCGCGGTCTTTAAACAGTCCATTGCGCGGTTGAGCGCCCAGCTTTACCGCGTTTTTTGCTGCTTGGACTGTTGGTTATCGTTGGCGCGTGCGGCTTTCTTCTTGCCTGACGACGTCCACACAACGATAAAGACGAGCAGGAAGAGCGCGAGAAGCGATTCCAGCGCGAAGATGAGCATTGGGTATTCGTCGAACAGATCAGACATGGCGGTTTCCATCAAGAACGAACATTGTATGCGTTTTGTCCGCACGGCCGGAGCGTGGCTCGGGGCGCTTTCGGTTGCGGTGATGCTGGCGTCCTGCGGCGGCGGAGGCACGGTACGGCCCTCGGTCTCGCCGCCCACGGGCGCCGCGATCATACCCGGGCAGATCGCCCCGGCGCGGCTCACGGCGGTGGCCTGGCAGCAAGTGCCGGGCTGGCAAGATGATTCGCTGATCGGCGCGACGGCCGCTTTGCGGCAAAACTGCGTGAGGCTGGCGCGTCAATCGAACTGGGCTCGTGCTTGTGCCGCGGCGTCGCAAATCGACGACCTCGACGTCACCAGTGCGCGGGCGTTTTTTGAAGCCTATTTCACGCCATTCCAGCTAGCGAATAACGACGGCACGCTCGACGGTCTCGTCACCGGTTACTACGAGCCGTTGCTGCGCGGTTCGCGTACGCGGCACGGCGTGTATCAAACGGCGCTGTATCGCTGGCCGTCCGGTTATCGTGCGGGCGCGCCGCTGCCGGCGCGTGCGCAACTGGAGCGTTCCGGCGTGCTCAACGGCAACGAACTGGTGTGGGTCGACGACCCGATCGAAGCGTTTTTCCTCCAAGTGCAGGGCTCGGGGCGCATCGTGATGGAAGACGGCAGCGTGATGCGGGTCGGCTTTGGCGGCACCAACAATCAGCCGTACAAGTCGATCGGGCGGTGGCTGCTGGATCGTGGCGAACTCACGCCTTCGCAGGCCACCATGCAGGGAATCAAGGCATGGGCGCGCGCGAATCCGGCGCGGGTCGATGCGCTGCTCGATACCAATCCGCGCTTCGTGTTTTTCCGGGAGATGCCGTCCGGCGAGAGCGTGCCTGGCGGCGGCGCGGACGGTCCGATCGGCGCGCTCGGTGTGCCGCTGACGCCGGAGCGGTCGATCGCGGTCGATCCGGCGTCCATTCCGCTCGGTACGCCGGTGTTCTTGCAGACCACGCGTCCGCTGACGAACTCGCCGATGAATCGCCTCGTCTTCGCACAAGACACGGGTTCCGCGATCAGGGGCGGCGTGCGCGCCGATTACTTCTGGGGGCTGGGCGACGACGCCGGCGATTTGGCCGGCAAGATGAAGCAGGGTGGCCGGATGTGGTTGTTGCTGCCGAATTCGTGATGAGCTAACGGTAGCGAGCGCAGCGGTTTTCCCCAGAGGCAAGGCCGCCGCGTGTCGCGTGGGCATTGAAGTGCCTAACGTTGGCTAACGTTGCAGTCCCGGCGCCGCAATTGGGTGCGGCGCCGGCCGCCTGGCCTAAAGCCCCGACTTACGCTTGTCCACTACCCGGCGGGCCTTTCCCACCGACCGCTCTATCCCGTTCACCGCCAGCACATTCACCACGGCGCTTACGCCGATCAGCGCCTTGATGTCGTACGCCAGCGCCTGCTTTGCCGTGTTCAACGCGACGGTATCTGGCGCCGTCTCCGCGCAGGGCTCCACGTTTAACGTCAGCACGTCGAGCGGACCTTCCTTGGTGAGCACGATCTGGTAGTGCGGCGCGAGAGCGTGCTGCTTGAGCAGCAATTCCTCGATCTGTGTCGGGAACACGTTCACGCCGCGCACGATCATCATGTCGTCCGAGCGCCCGGTGATTTTTTCCATTCGACGCATGGTGCGGGCGCTGCCCGGCAGGAGGCGCGTGAGATCGCGAGTCCGGTAGCGAATGATCGGCAGCGCTTCCTTGGTCAACGACGTGAACACCAGTTCGCCGAGTTCGCCGTCCGGCAACACCTGGCCGGTTTCAGGGTCGATGATCTCGGGATAGAAATGGTCTTCCCAGATGGTCGGGCCGTCTTTCGTTTCCACACACTCCGACGCCACGCCGGGCCCCATCACTTCGGATAAGCCGTAGATATCGACAGCGTCGATGCCCATGCGCTTTTCGATCGCATGGCGCATGTCGTTGGTCCACGGTTCCGCGCCGAAGATGCCGAGACGCAGCGAGCAAGTCGCCGGATCGATGCCTTGCCGCTCGAGCTCGTCGGCAATCGAAAGCATGTAGCTCGGCGTGACCATGATGATGTCGGGCCGAAAATCCTGAATCAGCTGCACCTGCTTTTCGGTCTGGCCGCCGCCGAACGGGATGACGGTGAGCCCTGCGCGCTCCGCGCCGTAGTGCGCGCCGAGGCCGCCCGTGAAGAGACCGTAGCCGTAGCTCACGTGAACCTTGTCGCCGCGCTTCGCGCCGGCGGCGCGGATCGAACGCGCGACGAGATTCGCCCACGTATCGATATCGCGCGCCGTGTAGCCGACCACGGTCGGCTTGCCGGTCGTACCGGACGACGCGTGGATTCGTGAGATCTGTTCCTGCGGCACCGCGAACATGCCGAACGGGTAGTTGTCGCGCAGATCCTTCTTCGTGGTGAAGGGAAAGCGCGCCAGGTCCGCAAGCGTTTTCACCTCGCTTGGGTGAACGCCGGCTTCATCAAATTTGCGCTGATACACCGGCGAATTTTCATACGCATGATTCAGCGACCATTTGAGCCGTTCGAGTTGAAGCGCGGCAAGTTCGTCGCGGCTGGCGGTCTCGATCGGATCGAGCGGAAGGGCGGTAGTCATCGAATGTCTCCTTGCTGCCTCAATGCTTGAGTCGTCTGGTGTGCGGCGCGCTCGCGCAAAAAACCGGGGACTGTCTGCTATTTATGGACGTGGTGCCAATGAGCCGGCGCGGTGCCGCGCAATCTCTTGTGGATTTGCTGCGGGGCGGCCGGGTGGTTGGCGTACGGTTGCCTCCTGATTGCCGCGCCCTCGGCCGATTAATCGCCCGTGGGAATCAGCTTGCCTTTTATTTGCGCGGACTTACCGCGGAACATTGCGACGGTTTCCTCCGCGCGGTTCGTGACGCGAATATCGTAGATGCCGGTTCGGCCGCTCAGCGTTTGCTCGATGGCCTCCGCTATCAGCACGTCGCCGCCTTCAACCGGCCGTAAAAACTCGATCGAGCAGCCGGATGCGACCGTGTTGATGTTGTACGTGTTGCAGGCAAACGCGAACGCCGAATCGGCGAGCGTGAAAATCAGGCCACCGTGGCAAATCTGATGGCCGTTCAGAAAATCGTCGCGCACGACCATGCGCAGACGCGCATAGCCTTGGCGCACCTCGACGATCTCGAGGCCGAGCGCCCGGCTGCATGCGTCGTTCTCGTACATGGCGGCGGCGGTTGCGCGGGCGAGTTCATCCGGCGTCGTCTGCTCGGGACGGTTTGGTTGCGTGGACATGTCAGCGGCCCTCGAAACGCGGCGCGCGTTTTTCGACGAAGGCTTGCACGCCTTCCGCGTAATCGTGGGACGCCCCGAGTTGGCGTTGCAAATCGCGCTCCAGATCGAGTTGCTGATCGAGCGTTTGCGTCGCGCCGGCGCGCATCGCCTGTTTGATCGCGGCAATCGCGCGCGTTGGTTGCTGTGCGAGTGTTGCGGCGAGTTGCGCCGCGCTGGAGGCGAGCTCCGCGTCGTCGACGGCTTGCCAGATCAAGCCCCAACTTTCGGCTTTCTCCGCGCCCAGTTTGTCGCCGGTGACGGCGAGCCCCAAGGCTCGCGCCATGCCGATGCGTTGCGGTAGAAACCAGGTGCCGCCGGAGTCCGGCACGAGGCCGATCTTCACGAAAGCCTGAATGAAGCTTGCGGAGCGGGCCGCGAGCACAAGGTCGCAAGCCAGCGCGAGGTTGGCGCCGGCGCCGGCAGCCGTGCCGTTGACTGCCGCGATCACTGGCAGCGGCAGCGCTTGCAGGCGGCGAATCAACGGATTGAAATATTCATCGATCAGTGCCCCCAGATCGGTCATCGCGCCGGGCGTGAAGTCGAGGTCCGCCAGGTCCTGGCCCGCGCAGAAGCCGCGTCCCGCGCCGGTCAGGACGAGGGCGCGCGCGCCGGAGGCTTCGACCTCGTCGAGTGCCGCGCTCAGTTCCTGATGCATTGCGCGCGTGAAGCTATTGAGCTTGTCCGGGCGGTTTAGCGTGATGGTCGCAACATGGCTGGATGCGTCGATGTGCACGCGGATCGCTTCATACGACATTGGGTGTCTCCTCTCAAAGTGTCTTTGATCGATGGGCGCTGCGGTGCCGCCGTCAGAGCCGCTCGATCACCAACGCAATGCCTTGGCCCACGCCGATACACATCGTGCAAAGTGCAAAGCGGCCATTGCTTCGTTCGAGTTGATACAGCGCGGTCGTGATCAGACGCGCGCCCGATGCGCCAAGCGGGTGGCCAAGCGCAATCGCTCCGCCGTTCGGATTGACGCGCGGATCGTCATCGCGCAGACCGAGCGTGCGGAGAACGGCTAGGCCCTGTGATGCGAAGGCCTCATTGAGTTCGATCACGTCGAACTGGTCGAGCGTCATGCCGAGTTGCCTGATGAGCTTTTGTGTAGCCGGCGCGGGCCCGATACCCATGACGCGTGGCTCGACGCCCGCCGTTGCCATGCCCACCACGCGGGCGCGGCGACGCAGGCCGTATTGATCGGCAGCTTGCTGGTTCGCGAGCAGCAGTGCGCATGCGCCGTCGTTCACGCCTGACGCATTGCCGGCGGTCACGCTACCGTCCGGACGAACCACGCCCTTGAGCTTGCCCAGGCTTTCGAGCGAAGTTTCCCGTGGATGTTCGTCGAGCGTCACGCGCACGGGATCGCCTTTCTTCTGTGCAATTTCAACGCCGACGATTTCCTGAGCCAACGTGCCGTCGCGCTGCGCGCGGGCCGCCTTTTGCTGGCTTGCGAGGGCAAACGCGTCCTGGTCCGCGCGGCTGATACCGAATTCGACAGCGACGTTCTCCGCGGTTTCAGGCATCGAGTCCACGCCGTACTGGCGTTTCATCAGCGGATTGATGAAGCGCCAGCCGATGGTGGTGTCGTGGATCCCGGCTTGCCGCGAAAACGCGCTGGCGGCCTTGCCCATGACGAACGGCGCGCGCGTCATGCTTTCGACGCCGCCGGCGATCATCAGACGCGCCTCGCCCGCCTTGATCGCGCGAGCGGCGGTGCCGACCGCATCCATGCCCGAGCCGCACAGGCGATTGATGGTTGCGCCGGGCGCCTCAGTGGGCAAACCGGCCAGCAACGCAGACATGCGCGCGACGTTGCGGTTGTCTTCGCCGGCCTGATTGGCGCAACCGTAGATCACGTCGTCGAGCGTTCGCCAGTCGACGCCCGGATTGCGCTCGATCAGCGCCTTGATCGGCACCGCGCCGAGGTCGTCGGCGCGGACATCCTTCAGGGCGCCGCCGTAGCGGCCGATTGGGGTGCGAATCGCGTCGCAAATGAAAGCGTCGTTCATATGGGTTCCTGCCGAAAGGAATCGGCGCGAGATGCCGATTCGATGTCTCATGTTAGTTGGGGCGTACAGCGCGGTCCATTCGGCCAAACGGCATAAGACGAACGCTGTGCTTCCGTCTTATGTCGTTCAGCCAGCTACCGCCGGCGCTGCTTTGGGTTCAACATGAACGCGGCTTTGAACCACGCGGAAGCGGTTGGCGACGAAGGCGGCGTCGGTCAGCGCGGCATTGGCCGCCGGGTTTGCGCCGGTGCCGTGGAAGTCGGAAAAGGCCGCCGACTGGTTGACGAATACGCCGCCCGTCAGATTGATAGACAGTGCGACGCCGCCGCGGATCGATGCCTCGTGAGCAGCTTCGAGCACGGCTTCGTCGGTGCTATAGACCGACAGTGTCAGCGCGCCGTGCTCGGCGGCGATTGCGCCGGCCAGTTCGAGAGATTGTGCGGTCGAATCCGTGGCGATCACGAACGAAATCGGGCCGAACCATTCCTTCGTGAAGCTGGCGTGATCATGGGCGGCATCCAGTTGCAGCAAGAGCGGGGTACGCACGCGCGCGCCGGCAAAAGTCGGATGTTCGAGCGCTTGGCTTTCGACCAGAACGCGGCCGAGCTGGTCCGCTTCCTCGATGCGCCGGATGACGCCGTCGTTTTGAATCGCCCCAAGCAGGTCGACTGCGCGGGCCGGGTCGGCCACCAGTTTTTGCACCGCGCCGGCAATGGCCTGCGCGACCTCGTCGAAGCTCAGCGTGCCATCAGCGGCGCGAATGCCGCCGCGCGGCACATAGATGTTTTGCGGCGCCGTGCACATCTGGCCCGAATACAACGCAAGTGAGAAGGCGATGTTGCGGGCAACGGCTTTGATGTCGTCGACCGAATCGATCACGATCTGGTTGACGCCGGCTTTCTCGGTATAGACCTGCGCCTGGTGCGCATGGCGCTCGAGCCACGTGCCGTTCTGCGTGCTACCCGTGAAGTCGATGAGCTTGATTTCCGGACGCACGGCCAGATCCTGGACAAGCGCACCGTCGTTCGGCTCGGTGGCCAGCAACGTGACGACGTTCGGATCGAAACCGGCTTCGCGCAACACGTCACGCGCGATTCGTACGGTCAGCGCGAGAGGCAGGATCGCGCCGGGGTGCGGCTTGACGATGACCGTGTTGCCGGTGGCGAGATCGGCGAAAAGGCCCGGATAGCCGTTCCATGTCGGGAACGTGCAGCAGCCGAGTACCAGCCCCGTGCCGCGCGGTACGACGGTGTAACGCTTGTGCATGGAGAGCGGCGGGTTCTTGCCTTGCGGTTTTTCCCAGTGGGCGTCGGCCGGAATACTGCGTAGTTGGTCCCACGCATACACGACCGCCTCAAGCGCGCGGTCTTGCGCGTGCGGGCCGCCGGCCTGAAAGGCCATCATGAATGCCTGCCCGGTTGTGTGCATCACGCTATAGCCGATTTCAAAGCTGGAGCGATTCACGCGCGCCAGAATTTCCAGGCATACGCCGACCCATGCCTGCGGACCGGCTCCACGCCAGTCGCGCTGCGCCTCGGCGGCTGCGGCAATGAGTGCGTCGGGATCCGCCTTCGGATAGCGCACGCCGAGCGGAAACCCGAACGGCGAGACCTCCGCGCCGACGGTTTCTCCGGTGGACGGTTGGTCCAGTTCGAAGACTTTGTTCAGATGTGCTTTGAAGGCGGCTTCGCCGTCCGCATTAGCTGTTTCCCCGTACACTTTCGGACTGGGCATCTCGACGAACGGACTCCAGTAGCCACGCGTCTCGATGGCGGTGAGGGCCTTTTGCAACGTGTCTTCGTGCTTCGCGAATAGGGGGTGTGTCATGGCAGAGGGGCTTGGCTGTGCGTTGAGAAAACCCTGTCGAATAATTGACCGACCGGTTGGTTTGTGAATGGTAGCATTACTGGAACGACGGCGCGAAGCGTTTTCGCGCGGGAACTAATCGATTAGGAGGCGGGCATGGCTTACGAAAATATTCTGGTTGAGGCGCGAGGGCGGGTCGGTTTGGTCACGTTGAATCGTCCGAATGCGCTGAACGCCTTGAACGATGCGCTGATGGACGAGTTGGGAAAGGCACTGCGCGAGTTCGATGGTGATGACGCCATCGGTGCGATCGTGATTACCGGCAGCGAGAAGGCGTTCGCGGCGGGCGCCGACATCGGCATGATGTCGACCTATACGTATATGGACGTCTATAAAGGCGACTACATCACGCGCAACTGGGAAGCGGTGCGCTCCATCCGCAAGCCGATCATTGCAGCGGTGTCAGGCTTCGCCCTCGGCGGTGGCTGCGAATTGGCGATGATGTGCGACATCATTTTCGCCGCCGATACAGCAAAGTTCGGTCAACCGGAAATCAAGCTCGGCATCATGCCGGGTGCCGGCGGCACGCAGCGGCTACCGCGCGCCGTCTCAAAGGCGAAGGCAATGGACCTCTGCCTGACCGCGCGTTTTATGGATGCCGCGGAAGCCGAACGTGCCGGACTCGTTTCGCGCGTCATTCCTGCCGCATCTCTGATCGAGGAGTCCATCGCCGCGGCTGCGACCATCGCTGAATTTCCGCTGCCGGCAGTGATGATGGTGAAGGAGTCGGTCAACCGCGCATATGAAACGACGCTTGCAGAAGGCGTGCATTTTGAGCGCCGCCTATTCCATTCGCTCTTCGCGACGGAAGACCAGAAGGAAGGGATGGCCGCTTTCGTGGAGAAGCGCAAACCGGTTTTCAAACATCGTTAATACGTTTGTCAAAATAACGCTTGCAAGGCCCGTTCGGGGTCGCTAGAATCTCGCTCTTTCGTGCCCCGGACAGCGGGGCGCGGGAAGCGGGAGAGCCAGCAATGGCGGGGGTTTGCGGCGGGTCGGACGG
>Ga0207713_1000187_pt1 | contig 86786 bp, 66 predicted proteins | sample KBSS64metaG_FD_184404 | JGI IMG/M metagenome (GOLD analysis project Ga0207713, IMG submission 184404) | Switchgrass rhizosphere microbial communities from Kellogg Biological Station, Michigan, USA - KBS S6-4 metaG (SPAdes) (version 2) | ecosystem: Host-associated > Plants > Roots > Rhizosphere >...
GAATTTCTTGACGACCATAGAGCATTGGAACCACCTGATCCCATCCCGAACTCAGCAGTGAAACGATGCATCGCCGATGGTAGTGTGGGGTTTCCCCATGTGAGAGTAGGTCATCGTCAAGATTAAATTCCGAAACCCCTGTTTGCTAACGCAGACAGGGGTTTCGTTTATGTAGAAGTCCATGAATTTCATCGGCACGTTGCTAAAGCAACGTTCCGGTACACAGAATTTCTTGACGACCATAGAGCATTGGAACCACCTGATCCCATCCCGAACTCAGCAGTGAAACGATGCATCGCCGATGGTAGTGTGGGGTTTCCCCATGTGAGAGTAGGTCATCGTCAAGATTGAATTCCAAAACCCCTGTCTGCTAGCGCAGACAGGGGTTTTGTCGTTTGGGGCTATAAGTCGGCACAATTTGTAGTTTCCTCACATATGCCTACCGCTGGTCAGTTTCCTGCTTAAAAATCAGAAACGTCTCACAATTTTCTAAGCTTTACCGCGGCTTGGCCGAAAGCCTGACGAGCCATGCGTGCACCGAAATAGAGCGGCCCGAGAAGCTGCCTATACCGTTACATGGAATGTTCCGCTCGGCACGCTCACCCCCCTTTGGCAAAAGAAGTCGATGAAATGAATCTCAAGTTCAGTCATAAAATTCTGTTGGCCGCGTCAGGCGTCGTGGTTCTGGCCTTCGCGTTATTCACCCTCTACAACGACTACCTGCAGCGCAGCACGATCAAGCAGAACCTGGAGTCGTCCATCCAGCAATCCGGTGAACTCACTGCCAGCAGTGTGCAGAACTGGCTTAGTGGCCGAATATTGGTACTCGAAAGCCTTACGCAAAACGTTGCTCACCAAGGCAGTGGTGCCGACCTTCCTGGCCTGGTTGATCAGCCGGCGTTCACTGATAACTTCCAGTTCACCTATGTTGGCCAAACCAACGGCGTGTTTACCCAACGTCCTGACGCAAAAATGCCCGACGGCTACGATCCCCGTCAGCGCCCTTGGTACAAACAAGCAGTCGCTGCAGATAAACCCATGCTTACGCCACCCTATATGGCAGCGGTGGGTGGGCAGATCGTGACCATTGCCATGCCGGTAAAAAAGAACGGCGAGTTGCTCGGTGTGGTCGGCGGTGACCTGAGTCTGCAGACCCTGGTGAAGATCATCAACTCGGTGGATTTTGGCGGCATTGGTCATGCGTTCCTGGTCAGTGGTGACGGGCAAGTCATCGTCAGTCCCGATCAGGACCAGGTGATGAAAAACCTCAAGGACATCTACCCCGGCACCCAAGTGCGCATTGAGAAGGTCAGTCAGGACGTCGTTCTCAATGGCCAGGACCGAATCTTGTCATTCACCCCTATCAGCGGCTTGCCAGGCGCGGATTGGTATATCGGCCTATCGATTGATAAAGATAAAGCCTACGCACCGCTGGGCAAATTCCGGACATCTGCGTTGATTGCCATGTTGATCGCCGTGGTTGCGATTGCCGTGCTCCTGAGCTTGCTGATTCAAGTCTTGCTGCGACCCCTGACCACTATGGGCGTGGCGATGCAGGATATCGCCCAGGGCGAGGGTGACCTGACCCGTCGTCTGGCGGTCACCAGCAAGGACGAATTTGGCGAAGTCGGCAGTGCGTTCAATCAGTTCGTAGAGCGCATCCATGCTTCGATTTCGGAAGTGTCCTCGGCTACCCGCCAGGTGCATGACTTGTCCCAGCGTGTGATGGCCTCGTCCAATGCCTCAATCGTCGGTTCCGACGAGCAAAGCGCGCGCACTAACAGCGTCGCGGCAGCGATCAATGAACTGGGTGCCGCCACCCAGGAAATCGCGCGCAACGCCGCCGATGCGTCACAACACGCCAGTGGTGCCAGCGAGCAGGCCGACGATGGCCGCAAAGTGGTCGAGCAGACCATCCTTGCCATGTCTGAGTTGTCGCAAAAGATCAGCTTGTCCTGCACCCAGATCGAGACCCTGAACGCCAGCACCGACAACATCGGTCACATCCTTGATGTGATCAAAGGCATCTCCCAGCAAACCAATTTGCTGGCGCTTAACGCTGCCATCGAGGCTGCCCGTGCAGGTGAGGCCGGGCGAGGCTTTGCAGTGGTCGCCGACGAGGTGCGTAACCTGGCTCACCGCACCCAGGAGTCGGCCGAGGAGATCCACAAAATGATCACTTCGCTGCAAGTAGGCTCGCGCGAAGCGGTCACCACCATGAACGCCAGCCAGGCCTCCAGCGAAGAAAGCGTAGAAGTCGCGAACCAGGCTGGTGAGCGCCTGGTAAGTGTGACGCAGCGGATCGTTGAGATCGACGGCATGAACCAGTCCGTCGCCGCAGCTACTGAAGAACAGACGGCCGTGGTGGAGACCCTCAATGTGGACATCAATCAGATCAACTTGCTGAACCAGCAGGGCGTGGCGAATCTCAATGAAACCCTGAAGGATTGCGATGCCCTTTCGCAGCAGGCCAATCGTTTGAAGCAATTGGTCGATAGCTTCAAGATATGACCCGCTGATTCAACGGCGGGGGCGCATCGAGTCGCTCCTGCCGTTTAGCTGAGCATTCGACGGACATTGTCCAGGGCGCTGCTGGCAAAGCCTTGCACAAACTGTTCGAACCCCTCGTTCGCCTCCTCTGTGGGCTCTGCAATAATTGTCCACATCACCTCGGCGCGCTCCGCTTCAATTGCTTCCACTTGGATCGCCGCCCATAGTCTGGCCACACCCAGGGTGTTGTAGATCGTGGTCCAGGTCATGTGCATAGCCTGCTCGTCCCGGCTATTGAGTTGCTCCACTACACAATTGCCATCGCGGAAGAATTTTGTCCGCAAGGCGCCCACGCCTGAGCCCATCATTTCGATATGGCTCAAGTCCGGAATGAACATATCGAAGCCGGCAAATTGCCCCACCATGTCCCACAGGCGAGAGGCGGAGCAGTTGACCACAACGGACGCCACTAGCGGCAGGCCACTCGGGTTGCGGATTAACGTATCGGGTTGCAGCAGTTTCATGAGGTTGTCCTGGGGTATTCAAAGAAAGCCGATGGCCTTGAGGTAATTGCAGCCTTTGCTCAACAGTGCCGTGTCCTTTGCGGGGTAGTGTTCACCCATCTGCTGGACACCTAGTCGCGCGTTGTCGTAACGAATCATTGAAGTGTCCCCGATGTCTTCGTCGAGACGGTCGAGGTAAAAACCGAGCACGCCAAACAGTGCGTTGTCCTGGCTTACCGTTCGCAGCGCCTGCTGCCATTGCGCGATGCCCACTCGCTTGAAGCGATGGCCCGCCCGACTGAACGCATCCAGGTAGTGCGCCCAGCTCAACGGTTGTGGGTTATGCAGGTTGAACACACTCCGGCTGGCGTGAAAGCGGGTGCAGTGGAATGCAATGAAGCGAGCCAGAAAGTCCACCGGCATCAGGTCGAAGTTCAGCGCCAGCCGGGGCAGCAGGCCCAGTTGCAGTGACCCCTTGAGCATCAGCATCAGGCGATTTTTTTGCGGCTGGCACGCGCCGTTTCGGCTGTTGAAGCTGATATTGCCGGGACGATGGATATTCACCCAGGCACCGCGCGCCACCGCATGCCCCAACTGTCGCTCCGCAACCCATTTGGACAGGTTGTAGCCATTCTTGATGTACAGCGGCAGCGTGGTAGAGGCGGGTGCTTCGAGGACATAGCCCTGCGAGTCGACACTGCTTGAGGCTGACAGTGTCGAGACAAAGTTGAAGACTTTCTTGCGGTGGGTTTCACACAAGCGCAGGCATTCGCGTATGGGGTCAACGTTGTCCCGCGTCAGTGACGCATAGTCCATCACGTGATTGACCCGCGCCGCGTTATGGACCAGCACGCCGAAGTCTCTGGCAAGAGACTCATGCACAGCGTCAGCCAGGCCCAATCGAGGTTGGCTGATATCGGCCGCATATACCTTCACTCGGCTCAGGTCCACATGCTCCAGGCGGTATTCATGTAACGCCTGGATGAGTCGTGACATTGGCGACCGCCCCGGTTCCTCACGTACCAGGCACGCCACCTCGGTTGCACCAGCGGCCAGTAATGCTTCGACGATATGGACACCCACAAAACTGTTGGCTCCGGTCACGATCACTTTGTGCGGATCACCTGCACGGTCTTCGGGCAATGTGTCGAGCACCCACTCCGATTGAGCATCACGGGCCGCCCGGCCGGATCCTGCATCGGGTCGCTCACCGTTCTCCACCAGCGTTGCGAGCGTACGAATCGTCGGCACTTCAATAAAGTGACTCAACACAAAGCTACGGCCGAATTGCTCGCGAACACGCAGCAGCAAGGTCGATAGCAAAATCGAATGCCCGCCGAGATCAAAGAAACTCTGGTCAATAGACAGATTACCTGCGGGCACTGCCAGCAGCTCGCTCCACAAGCGGGACAACCGAACGTGAAGCGGATTTTTCGCGGCACTGCCGTCCGCTTGCAACGCAGACCGAATCGGCAGTGCCAGCAATGCCGGCCGGTCGACTTTCCCATTGACGGAGCACGGCAGGTGGGGCAGCACCTCCCAGAAGCCCGGCTGCATGTAGTCTGGCAGCCATTGCCGTGCATGGTGCTTCAGGGCGGACACGCTCGCGTCTGGTTCAGGCTGGGCGATGTAGCTGCGGATCCTGCTGTCCCGGTCGATTACTACCGCCACTTGGCGATACAGCCGACTATTGCGCAGGCATTGTTCAATCTCCTGCGGCTCGACCCGAAACCCGCGGATTTTCACTTGGTCATCACGCCGTCCACCCAGCACGATCCCGTCGGCGGTCCATCGTGCCAGGTCGCCACTGCGGTAGGCCCGCAGTGGCTGACTCCCTGGTACCGCCAGTTCCACGAAAGGACTGGCAGACGGTTGCGACGTGCCCACATACCCCAGGCTGACTCCGGGGCCGACGATGTACACCTCACCCATCACCTCTTCATCCACCGGTTGCAGAGTGTCATCGAGGATCAGCACCTGGCTGTTGGCGATGGGGTAGCCGAGGTTGCGGTTGCAGTCACCGGGGTGCAGTGTCCGATGGGTGGCCAGCACCGTGGTCTCCGTGGGCCCGTACAGGTTGTGAAACCGGCACTGCCCTGCCAGGCGTTCGATTACATGGGGTTCGCACACATCGCCGCCGGTCAGCAGGTGCGTCAGGCCCAATGGTTGATCAAGCGGCAGAATGCTCAACAGCGCAGGCGGCAAAAAGGCATGGGTGACGCGTTGCTGGTGGAGCAGATCCAACAGTTGCTCAGGGGCGTGGCGTTGTTCGGCGCTGGGGACGATCAACTCGGCACCCGCTATCAGAGCGGGGAAAATATCGATCAGCGATGAGTCGAAGCTCAATGGTGAGAACTGCAAGACACGGCTCTGGTCATCCAGGTTCATACAGGACCTGAACCAGGCCGTGAAATGCGCCAGGTTTGCCTGGCTGAGCAGCACGCCCTTGGGTTGGCCTGTGGTGCCAGACGTAAAGAGCGTCATGCAGGGCGCATCGGGGTGGGGGCGAGCTGGCATCAACGCAAGCGTGAGGTCGACATGCCTGAGGTCGAGACGGGTGACATCCAGTGCAGTGAAGTGCGCTCGCAAAGGATGTTGACCGGCGTCCAGCAACACATGCGCCCCTGCGGTCTCGAGCATCACTTGATGGCGTTGTGGCGGGTGGTCCGGGCCCAGCGGTAGATACACCGCTCCACAGCCGAGCACCGCAAGGATACTGGCGTACAACTCGATGGATTTTTCCAGGCACACGCCAACCACGGGGGGCGCCTGCGTATTGCCCAGCATGGGGTGTAACTGCTGCTGGATCGTGAGGGCCTGGACGTGCAACTCGCGGTAAGTCACTACGCTACCGGCGATCCTCAGCGCCGGTCGATCAGCGGACCTATGGAGGCTGGCCTGCACGCGTTCAATCAAGGGCACCTGAGCTTCGCGCAGTACAGTGAGGTCTTCGGTGCGGTTGAATCGATGGACAAACGCCAGCGCGTCAAGCGCATCCAAACCCTGCTCTGGCCAGTCATTGGCAACCGCACTCACAGAGAAATATCCAGGGTCCCTTGATAAACGACTGACGTGCAGCGCGACCCATTCCACCAATGCGTGGCTCACTTGGTGGCGTAAGCGTTGCCCGTTGCCCGTTGGTTCGTCGGCGATGTCCAGGACTCCCGACAAGCTCCGGCTAGCCCCATAGGCGCGCAACTGCAGCGCGGGCAGTCCGCAGTCGGATACCGGGCCAACGCCCAGGCGCAGGCTCAACGCCGGGGTTGGGTCTGCCGGGTCCCGCAGCGGCTGACGTCCGTCGTCTATCCACAGGTCGACGCCTTCATCGCTCGAGACATGCCCATGCTGTTCCAGCTCCCGCCTGACGGCGTCCAAGGCGCTGCTGGCACCGGAAAATCCGATTGTCAGGCGCCTCATATCGCGCCCCCAGGCATCGGCAAATAGTCTTTCAACGCGTGCACCACACTCGGTGTCTGCAGCAAACCGCTGTGTTGCAGGAAGCCAAGGATATTGCTCAACAGCGGGTGCCGGCGGGTGATGGGGAAGGTGAGCGCGGCGATTTCATTGCGCAACGCGTTGCGCAGGCTGGCGTCGATGTCGAGGTGTTCGATCAAGTGAAGGTCAAAGTCTTTTTGCAGATCGTTCGTCAGGTACTGAGCCAGGAACGTCGGCAGTACCTTGGCAATACTGTCGCGATCGTCCGCGGTCGCGGCTTGCCAATACATGCGTACGAGTCGCGTCCAGAAGTGCGCGTGGCGGCCTTCATCAAACAGGTGGTCGGCCATCAAGCCACGGATGGAGGCTTTGACACTGCTGTCCTTGGAGAATGCTGCTACATCATGGGTCACCGTGTTTTCGGCGATGGCCACGGCAATCAGTTCTACTGCATCGTGCAGATGGGCTGGCGCCTGGGCTTGTGCTGTCGGCAGTGCGCGGGTCAATTCGATTTGCCTGGGTAGCTCCAACGGCTGTATGCCGGTCAGGGCCACGGTTTGCTGCAGGAAATCCAGTGCGACCAGTGCGTGGTAGTCCTCGTCCACGACGACCGTCATTGCATCAACGCGGCAGGCCAGCGGGAAGGGGATCGAGAAGCGGTTCTTGGCAATGCTGCGCGCAGTCTTGTCGACGATCTCTGTCTCGAATATCACCACGTCGTTGATGAACTTGTAGAAGCTCTGCACCAGCACGAAATCGCGCCATTGCGGGCAGTGTTCAAGAAAAGTCGCACTGAGCACCAACGGTTGGCGGCACAGTGGGTAGATCAGCTTGTCATCGTTTTCCAGCAAACGGCGAGGGCGTGTACGGATGGTTGCGCGGCGCTCCCAGTCGTCGGCGATGGATGGGTAGTCGCCGGTGTTCATGGGCGCACCTCTTGCAACGAGCCCTGAACCTCATCCCAGAACGCGATGCGGTTTTCCATGGCGGTAAGGGCTGCGTCATGGGCCTGTTGCGCGTGCGCCGGGTCTGCGCTGGCGAGCCGTTCGAGCAACTGCTCGGCGGCCGGCCCATGCTCCTGGGCGTCCATCTCAATGTGACGCTTGAGGTAGGCGCACAAGGTAGGCGCCTGGTGGTGGAGGCGTTGATCGGATTGCAGGATGCGCTCGAACATGATCGGGATGACATGCTCGCGTCCGTACAGGAATGTTGCAGCCACACAATGGGTGGGAGCGCTCAGCGCGAGGTTCAAGGTGTCGCTGACAAAGCGCGCCACGCCAGGAAGAACCTCGACTTCCTGTAAGGCAGCATGTGCTTCCAGGCCTTGGCGTTGCAGCGTAATAAAGCGGTTGATAGACGTGGTGCTGGCGCCCACTTCGGACATGGCCTCCAGATAGAGTTCGAAGTGGCTGCAATAGCCTTGCGCGGGATGTTCGTCCGACTCCTCGCCCAATACGATCTCATTGATCAGACGTGCGGCCAGCGGGTCTGTCGGTGGCAGCCAGGGCAGTCGTGTACAGGTCAGGTCCTGTTGCAGGCGTTTGGCGAGGGTCATGAAGTCCCAGACTGCAAATACATGGCTCTCCATGAAAAGTTGTAACTTCCGTAAGGAAGTTATTTCTGAAAATAACGAATGGCTGCATAACTGCAGTTTTGCTGTTTCAAGTAACGGTTGATGCATGGTTGATGCCTATAAGTTGTCGCGTCTGCTGTGTAAACAGCGATGAGTTTTTTATGGTTGGCAGGGGGCAGTCGTTGTTAAACGGCTGCTGGCGTGCAGGGTCGCTAAATATGACGAGTGCCGGGGTTGTTAATAAATATAATAAGCGGGTTAAACAAGTTGGCGAACATACAAATATGTTAGAAGTTTTTCTAAATAATATTTATGTAAGTTGGCGTCTTGGTTGTAAGTGGGAAGTTTCTTCGGGGCGAGGCGCTCACCGTCAGTCAGGATGCCCCGCCACAGGGAAGGTCGGGGCAAGAGGGCCGTGTGCCTTACTGCGTATCTTTCTTGCCTTGGGCATCCAGACCATTGAGGTACGCTGTGATCACTTCCATGCCTCGCATCAAGTGATTGCGCAGCGTCAGGATGCTTTCCTGGGTTTTCTTCCGCGCCACCAGGTTCAGCAGTTCGCGGTGGTCTTCCTGGGACGTCTCGCCCAGCCCCATGGCCTCAAGGTTATAACGCAGGAAACGCTCCTCTTCGTTCAACCCATGCTCCACCAATTTGAGTAGCCGCTGGTTCGGGGCTTTGCCATAGAGGGCCATGTGAAACAGTCGATTGAGGCGGCCCATTTCGGCATAGTCTTTTTCCTGCTCCAGAGCACAAATAATGGCGTCCGCCTCGGCAATATCGGCCTCGGTGAGCAAAGGAATCGACAAGCGCAGCGCCTCAGACTCCAGGAGCATCCGCAGTTCATAGGTCTCGGCCGAGTTGTCCTCGATCAAGGGGGCAACCACGGCGCCTTTGTGCGTTACCACATGCAGCAGTGATTGGGCTTCCAGCTGGCGCAAGGCTTCCCTCACCGGCATGCGGCTGACTCCGAACAGGCTCGCCAGTTCCTGTTGACGCATAGCGGTACCGCAGGGCAATCGACCATCCAGGATGGCGTTGCGCAAGGTTTCTTCAATCACGGAACGAGCAAGATGCGCGGGAATAGGACCGCTTATCTTGATGCTGTTCAAAGGGTTCGGCTTCTGCGTCACGGTTACGCTATCCTCCTTTTTCTAATTGGGTGGCTAATTGGATCCAATGCACACTAGAGACTGCCCATGAGCTTGTCAAACGGGCACGGTTTCGGCTTGTAAGCGGTTCAACACCATGCTCTCAGCGCCCACACCCGGCATTTATGGCGTCTTACGCAACCAGGTTCATTGAGCCTGTTCCAGCAGCCACCAATGGCAAGACCGCCGGCGATGTACTCAACACTTAGCCGTTGCAATTTATTTCCCAGGTGCCAGAGGGATGAGTTCTCACGGTACTTTCCTGCATATGGATATTCATTAACGGTATTTAAATTGAAGTTCTTATATCTATAAAGTCGCTCTCCTGACTGACCGGGAGTGACCTCATGTCCGCCACCTCTACTGTTCCAACAGCGACCGCCACCGCCCAAACCTTCGAGATTCTTCCTTTTTCCGGCAGTGTCGGCGCCGAGATCATCGGCCTGGACCTGTCGCGTCCGGTCAACGATCAGGATTTCACCCGCATCCATCGAGCGCACCTGGACCACCATGTCGTGGTGTTTCGCGACCAACGCATCACCCCCGAACAACAGATTGCCTTCAGTCGCCGCTTCGGTGTGCTGCAGATCCACGTGCTCAAACAGTTCCTGCTGGCCAACCACCCGGAAATCCTGATCGTCTCCAACATCATCGAAAACGGCCAATCCATCGGCCTGGGAGATGCGGGCAAATTCTGGCATTCGGACCTGTCTTACAAAGAGCTGCCGAGCCTGGGCTCGATGCTGCACGCCCAGGAACTGCCGTCTGAAGGTGGCGATACCCTGTTCGCCGACATGCACAAAGCCTGGGACCAGTTACCCGAGCACCTGCGTAAAGCCGTCGAGGGCCGCAGCGCCGCGCATTCCTACACCGCGCGTTACAGCGAAACCAAATTCGAAGGTAACTGGCGCCCCACGCTGACCCCAGAGCAGCTCGCCCAGGTCGCGGAAGTCGTGCACCCCATCGTGCGCACCCACCCGGAAAACGGCCGCAAGGCGCTGTTCGTCAGTGAAGGGTTCACTACCCGCATCGTCGGCCTGCCGGAAGACGAAAGCCGTGACCTGCTGGCCCAGCTCTACGCCCATAGCGTGTTGCCACACAACATCTATCGCCACCAATGGCAGCCCCACGACCTGGTGTTCTGGGACAACCGCTCGCTGATCCACCTGGCCGCCGGCTGCCCAAGCCACCTGCGCCGCAAGCTGTTTCGCACCACCATCCAGGGCGATGCGCCTTTCTGATCCCCCTTTGCGCCAAGTGAGATGAAATGAACATGCCCCTGCAAGGCCACGCGGCCAGCACTCTGAACACGGCGCAGCCGCTGCTGGCGGTGGATAACGTCAGCCTGGAATATCGCACGCCCGAGCGGGTGGTGCGGGCCACCCACCAAGTGAGTTTCGAGATCGACCCGGCCGACCGCTACGTGCTGCTCGGCCCGTCGGGCTGTGGCAAATCCACCTTGCTCAAGTCCATCGCCGGGTTTATCAAACCCTGCGAAGGCGAGATCCGCCTGTTGGGGCAAAAGGTCGAGCAACCCGGCCCGGATCGCATCGTGGTGTTCCAGGAGTTCGACCAGTTGCCGCCGTGGAAAACCGTCAAGCAGAACGTGATGTTCCCGCTGTTGGCCTCGAAGACCTTGAAGCGCGCCGAAGCTGAAGAGCGCGCGCTGCACTACCTCGACAAAGTCGGCCTCAGCGCCTTTGCCGATGCCTATCCACATACCCTTTCCGGCGGCATGAAAGCCCGCGTCGCCATCGCCCGCGCCCTGGCCATGCAGCCGAAAATCCTGCTGATGGACGAGCCCTTCGCCGCCCTCGACGCCCTGACCCGACGCAAAATGCAGGAAGAGTTGCTGCTGCTCTGGGAAGAGGTGCGCTTTACCCTGCTGTTCGTCACCCACTCCATCGAAGAAGCGCTGGTGGTGGGCAATCGCATCCTGTTGCTGTCGCCTCATCCCGGGCGCGTACGTGCGGAAGTCCACAGCCATCAATACGACCTGCACAGCCTTGGGGGCGTGGCGTTCCAGGCATCGGCGCGGCGCATTCATCGCCTGCTGTTCGATGAAGCACCCGAGGCCGAACGTGAGTTGGGTTTCGCCGATATCCGCATCGCTTACTGAAGGGTCAACCCAATGCGCGAGGAATTTGAAATCACCCTGGAACCGCTGCTCAGCGTCCCTGTGGAACGCGAGTTGCCCCTGCGACAGCGCCTGTGGCAACAAGGCTGGCTGCGCAAGGGCCTGATCCTGATTGTGCTCGCCATCCTTTGGGAAGCCGTTGCACGCTACCAGGACAACGACCTGCTGTTGCCGAGTTTCTTGCAGACTTTTCATGCGCTTTACGACGGCCTGCTCAGTGGTGAATTGCTCAGCAAAGTCAGCATCTCGCTGGCCGTGCTGATCAAAGGCTACCTGATCGGCATCGTGCTGGCGTTCGCCCTGACCACCCTGGCGGTGTCGACCCAACTGGGACGCGACTTGCTGAGTACCCTGACCTCGATGTTCAACCCGTTGCCGGCGATTGCGTTGCTGCCGCTGGCGCTGCTGTGGTTCGGCCTGGGGCAGAACAGCTTGATTTTTGTGCTGGTGCATTCCGTGTTGTGGGCGCTGGCACTCAATACTTACTCGGGGTTCCTCGGCGTGTCCGAAACCCTGCGCATGGCCGGTCGCAACTATGGCCTCAAGGGCATGCGTTTTGTGCTGTTCATCCTGATCCCGGCGGCGCTGCCGTCGATCCTCGCGGGTCTGAAGATCGGTTGGGCATTTGCCTGGCGCACCCTGATCGCCGCCGAGCTGGTATTCGGTGCCACCAGCGGCAAGGGTGGCCTGGGGTGGTACATCTTCCAGAACCGCAACGAGCTGTACACCGACAAGGTGTTCGCCGGGCTGGCGGTGGTGATCCTGATCGGACTGTTGGTGGAGAACCTGGTGTTCGACACATTCGAGCGCTTGACCGTGAAACGCTGGGGCATGCAACGTTGAATACGCTACGATTGCGTCAAATTCACGCGCCACCGATCACGAGTGCCTGGCATGCAACTACCGGACATGAACCTGCTGGTCGCCCTCGACGCCCTGCTCGACGAGGGCAGCGTGGTCGGCGCCGCGCGCCGCATGAACCTCAGCCCGGCGGCCATGAGCCGCACGCTCACGCGTATCCGCGAAGCCGTGGGCGACCCGATCCTGGTGCGCGCCGGTCGTGGCCTGGTGCCCACGCCCAAGGCCCTGCAGTTGCAAGGCCAGGTGCGCAATGTGGTGGAGCAGGCGGCGCTGCTGTTCCGTTCGGCGGACCAGGTGGACCTGAGTACCTTGCGTCGCCGCTTCAGCGTGCGTGCCAATGACTTTTTCATCGGTGTGTATGGCGGGCGCCTTTTCGACACCATGGAGCGCATGGCCCCCCTGTGCGAACTGTGCTTCGTGCCCGAAGGCGACACCGACGACGAGGCGCTTCGCGAAGGTCGCCTGGATCTGCGGGTGAGCAACACCATGCCCGCCAGCCCTGAAGTGAAGGTGCAGAACCTGTTCTCCACTACCTTCGTCGGCCTGGCGCGGGAGGACCATCCGTTGTTCGATGAGGAAATCACCGCTGCACGTTTCGCCAGCTATTCCCATATCAGCATCTCGCGGCGCGGTATTGCGCGGGGGCCGATCGATACCGCACTGAACGCCCAGGGCCTGGAACGTCGCGTGGCGATGATCGCTCCGGGCTTTCACGGTGCAATGTTCATGCTGCCCGATTCCGATTTGCTGTTGCCGGTGCCCAAGGAAGCGCTGCTGAGCGCCACGCGCCTGAAACTGCCACTGCGCGCCTTCGCCTTGCCGATCTCGTTGCCGACCCTGGTATTGGCCCAGTCCTGGCACCCGCGCTTCGACAAGGACCCCGCCCACAAATGGCTGCGTGAAACCATGCGCGAGAGCTGTCACGCCACATGGCTCGAAGCCCAGCCCGCCTGACAATTGCGTTTGGCGCACTTATATCCTGCCAACAAGTAACTTTTTGTCATGTGTGTGCCTGATTAAACTGCTCGGGTATTGATCATTCCGAGTTACCTGTTCATGACTTCCCTCGCTGCCCCCACCCTTGCGGCCGCAGCCAGACCCACTGCCATGACCCCGCCCGTATTCGGCCCGCGCATCATCATCGGCCTGGTCGGGGTGTTGCTGGCGGTGCTGGTCTCCGGTCTCAACGAGATGGTCACCAAAGTGGCCCTCGCGGATATCCGTGGCGCGCTGTACATCGGGTTTGACGAAGGCACCTGGCTGGTCGCGGCCTACACCGCCACTTCCGTGGCGGCCATGGCCTTTGCGCCTTGGTGTTCGGTAACGTTTTCCCTGCGTCGCTTCACCTTGTATGCCATCGGGTTGTTCACGGTGCTCGGCATCCTGTGCCCGTTCGCGCCGAACTACGAAAGCCTGCTGGTTTTGCGTACCGTGCAAGGCCTGGCCGGCGGCGCGTTGCCGCCGATGCTGATGACCGTGGCCCTGCGTTTCCTGCCGGCCAACGTCAAGCTGTACGGCCTGGCCGGCTACGCACTTACCGCTACCTTCGGCCCAAGCCTCGGCACACCGCTGGCGGCCCTGTGGACCGAGTACGTCGGCTGGCAGTGGGCGTTCTGGCAAATCGTCGCGCCGTGCCTGCTGGCCATGGCCGCCGTGGCCTATGGCCTGCCGCAAGACCCACTGCGTCTGGAGCGCTTCAAGCAGTTCAACTGGCGCGGCCTGCTGCTGGGCTTCCCGGCGATTTGCATGCTGGTGATCGGCATTCTGCAAGGCAACCGCCTGGATTGGTTCGAGTCGGGCCTGATCACCTTCCTGCTGTGTGGCGGGGGGGTGTTGCTGGTGCTGTTCATGCTGAACGAATGGTCGCAGCCCATTCCCTTCTTCAAGCTGCAAATGCTCGGCCTGCGCAACCTGGCGTTCGCCCTGATTGTGCTGGCCGGCGTGCTGATGGTGCTGACCTCGGTAATCATCATTCCATCGAGTTTTCTCGCCCAGGTGCAGGGTTACCGTCCACTGCAAACCGCGCCGGTGATGTTGCTGATGGCGGTCCCGCAGTTGATCGCGCTGCCGCTGGTGGCGGCGTTGTGCAACTTGCGCTGGGTCGATTGCCGCTGGGTGCTGGGGATCGGCCTGGGCATGCTGGTGCTGTGCTGCGTGGGCAGTGCGCATCTGACGTCAGCGTGGATTCGCGACGACTTCTATGGCTTGTACCTGCTGCAAATCTTCGGGCAACCGATGGCCGTGCTGCCGCTGCTTATGCTCTCCACCGGCAGCATTCAGCCCATGGACGGGCCGTTTGCTTCGGCCTGGTTCAACACCATCAAGGGCCTGGCCGCCGTGATCGCCACCGGCGTGCTCGATACCTTGACCACCCAGCGCCTGCACTTCCACTCGACCATGTTGGTCGATCGTCTGGGCAATTCGCCCCTGGCCGACGGCGATGCGCCGGGCCTGGCGCACCGCCTGCATGAGCAGGCCGTAGTGCTGACTTCTTCGGATTTGTACTACGTCATGGCCGCGGTCGCGGTGGCGTTGATCCTGCTGATTTTCTGGATGCCCACGCGGATTTTTCCGCCGCGCGCACCGACTTGATTGAAAGGACTGTTCATGAAACGCAAAGATAAAATCGCCGTCGCCGTCATCGCCATAGTTGCCGTGGGTGTGTTGATGTACCTGGTCGCGCCGGGCGTGTTGGGCAGCAAGCGCCAGACCACCAACGACGCCTTCGTCGCCGCTGACTTCACCCTGGTGGCGCCGCGTGTGGCCGGCTTCATCAAGGAGGTGCTGGTGGAAGACAACCAGCGCGTCAAGGCCGGCCAGCTGTTGGCACTGATCGACGACCGCGACTTCCGCGCCGCTGCCCAGGCTGCCGATGCCGACGCCTTGGTCGCCCAGGCCCAACTGAAAAACGCCACCGCGACCCTGGAGCGCCAAAGCTCGGTGATCGCCCAGGCCCAGGCCACCGTTGCAGCGGATCGCGCCGAAATGGCCTTTGCCGAACACGAACTGAACCGCTACAACCACCTCGCCGGTGTCGGTGCCGGCACCGTGCAGAACGCCCAGCAAGCCAAGACCCGCATCGACCAGGCCACCGCACGCCTGGCCAACGCTACGGCGGTGCTGGCGGCCGAGCGCAAGCAAGTGGAAATCCTCACCGCCCAGCGCGATGCCGCCGAAGGGGGGCTCAAGCGTGCCCAGGCCGCGCTGGAACTGGCCAGTTATCAACTGTCGTATACGCGCATCGTCGCGCCGGTGGATGGCATGGTCGGCGAGCGGGCGGTGCGGGTGGGCGCCTATGTCACACCGGGCAGCAAGATCCTTGCGGTCGTGCCGCTGGAGGAGGCTTACGTGGTGGCCAACTTCCAGGAAACCCAGCTTTCCCACATGCACGCCGGTCAAGCGGTGCAGGTGCGTGTCGACAGCCTGGACGGCGAGTTGCTCAACGGTCATCTTGAAAGCCTCGCGCCTGCAACCGGGGTGACCTTCGCCTCGGTCAAGCCCGATAACGCCACCGGCAACTTCACCAAAGTGGTACAGCGCATCCCGGTGAAGATCGTCCTCGAACCCAACCAGGCCCACATCGAACGCCTGCGTGTCGGCATGTCGGTGGAAGCCAGCGTCGACACCCGCCCGGTCGCGCAGCAGCGTGAGGTGGCCCAGCAATGAAGCGAGTTGCCTGGCTCACCTTGAGCCTCATCAGCCTGAGTGCCTGCACGGTCGGCCCGAATTTCCACACGCCGCAGGGCCCGCAAGTGACGCAATGGAGCGAGCCCCAGGGGCGCCAGGCGGCCAGCCGCGCCGTCAGTGATCCCTTGCAGGAACGCTGGTGGGATGTGTTCCACGACGAGCAGCTTTCGGCCCTTACACGCCGTGCGCTCACCGATAACCTTGACCTGAAACTGGCCAGCAGCCGTCTGCAACAAAGCCGGGCGGTACGCCAGGTGACGACCGCTGAGCGCTACCCCGAGGTCGATGCGACGGGAGCTTACCAGCGCAAACGCAACAGCGGCAGAGGCCTGAGCGACCCGTCCGGCGAGAACGGCCGTGCGGCGTTCAACCAGTGGGACGCGGGCTTCTCCGCCGCCTGGGAGCTGGATTTCTGGGGCCGGGTAAAACGCGAAACCGAAGCCGCCGACGCCACCCTGCAAGTCGCCGAAGACGACCGCCGCGCCGTGCTGCTGTCGGTACTCGCCGAGACCGCCCAAGACTACATCCAACTGCGCGGCGTGCAGAACACCCGCGCCGTCACCGAACAGAACCTCGACGTCGCCCGTCACAGCCTCAAGCTGTCGCAATTGCGCCTGGCCGACGGCGTGGCCACCGACCTGGATGTCGCCGAAGCCGCCGCCCAGGTCGCCGCCATCGAGGCGCGCCTGCCGGATCTGCAACAGCGCCAGGACCAACTGATCAACGCCCTCAGCCTGTTGATGGGGGCGCCGCCGCAAGCGCTGCACGCGCAACTGTCCAAGGACGCTGCCGTGCCGCAAACCCAGCGCCAGGTCGCGATCGGCCTGCCTTCGGAACTGGCCGAACGCCGCCCGGACATCCGCCAGGCCGAGGCCCGCCTGCACGCCGCCACCGCCAGCATCGGCGTGGCCAAGGGCGACTTCTACCCGCGCATTACCTTGTCCGGCAGCCTCGGCTCCCAGGCCATGCAACTCTCGGACTTCGGTTCCTGGAGCTCCCGTGCCTTTGCCTTCGGCCCGCAGTTCAGCCTGCCGCTGTTCAACGGCGGGCGCCTGCAAGGCATGTTGAACCTGCGCGAAGCCCAGCAACAGGAAGCGGCGCTCGCCTACCAGCAAACCGTGCTGCGCGCCTGGCATGAGATCGACGACCAGTTGACCCGCTACAACGCCAGCCAATTGCGCCGCGAGAGCCTGGCCGAAGCCGTGCGCCAGAACCGGATTGCCCTGCGCACGGCGCAGCAGCAGTACGTGGAAGGCGTGGTGGATTTCGTCAACGTCCTCACCGTGCAAAGCGCACTGTTGGCCACGCAGGAGCAGTGGGTCGAAAGCTCCACCGGCGTCTCTCTGGCGATGGTTGGCTTGTATAAAGCGTTGGGCGGAGGATGGGAATCGGTGTATCCGTTGCGAACGGTGGGTGCGGCTCAGGTTAGGGATTCTGCAAAAACACCACGTACCCCCGAAACCACTCGCTCCCCTGCAAATACCCCGGCGCTTCCCACTCTCCACCCTGAATCAACCCGATCTTGAACGGCAGCCCCAGCCGATTCATGCGTGGCAAGTACGCCGCGTAATCCGGGATGCTATGGCGCCCCTGGTACGTCTGCACCACCACCTCATCCACTACACCTTTGAGTTGGGCGATGGCGGCCGGGTCGGCGTTGCTGCTCCAGTCCATCAGGCCGGTGATGCTCAGGCGCAGGTCGGCTGGCAACCGCTGGCGCAGGTCGCGCAGGAACCCGGCATATTCGTGCAGGTATTGGGTGCGCGCATCGAAGTCGATCTGGATACCGACCACCGGGTTGCCCGCGTCGCGCCAGCGTTGCACCTGACCGAGCAGTTGGCGGTAGACCGGCTCGGGCCAGCGCAGGGTGTGGGCGCGGTAGACGATCCAGATGTCGCCCTGGGTCAGGCGCGGCACGCTGATGCCCTGGGCGATCATCCGCACGCCGAGCTGAGGGGCGCGGCGAGTCGAGTTGATCTGGCCCTGGAGGATATACAGGGTCTTGGCCTGCTTGAGTACCGGCTGTGGGGTGACCCCACTCCACAGCCAGAAGGCGTCATAGTCGCGGGCGTCGACAGCGCCGAAGGCCGGGCTTGCCAGCAACAGCAAGCCGAGCCACAGGTGCTTCACCAGTAGTACTGCAGGGACTTGCCCCACTGGGTGTCGGCGAAGCCGGTTTTCAACTGGCGGAACCACGCCTTGCGCACGGCCGGCTCCACCTCGACGCCGCCGCAGCTGTTGTAGCCCGATGGCCCGTAGCAGTTGATGGCGCGGAACAATGCATAGGCTTTGTCGTTCTTCGGCGCCTTGGCGTTGCCGATCACTTGCTTGTAGCCGTCCAGGCGCGAGAAGGTTTCACCCTTGAAGTCCGACGCGGTGCTGCCCAGGCTGCCGGCGGCGCGTGCCTGTTCCAGCGGCATGCCGTCCAGGCCGTTGCGCAGGATGAACTCGCCCAGGCAGTTGAGGCCCTGTGGGTTTTTGGCATCGGCCTGCAAGGTTGCGGCGATCTGCGCGATGCTCGGGCAGGCGTAGCCGGACTCGGCTTTGTCACCGTTCCACTGGAACAGTTTCAAGGTCTGGCTGGCGCTGTAGACGTAGCCCAGGCTGGTGCCCAGCTTGTCTTCCGGGGCGCTGGCCGGCAGTTGCTTGAGGTCCTCGGCGAAGGTGGCGAACTGGCCGCGCAACAGGTCTTTGTAGAGCAGCACGAATTGTGCGGTCTGGCGTTCCAGCGGGTCGCTGGCCTGGGCGATCTGCTGGCGCAGCAACTCAGGGCCGGCGACGTTGCGCAGCAGGATGTAACGCACCTGCTTGGCGCTGATCGGCGAGTCGGCGGCGAACACCTTGGCCAACTGGCCGCTGCGTTCGTAGTTCATCGCCAGGGCCAGTTCCACCTGATCGCGTTGCAGCGGCAATTTCGCCAGGGGCAGCAGTTGCAGCCAGAGCGCTTCGGCGCCTTTCCAGTCCTTTTTCTCTTCCAGGGCGAGTGCGCGCAGGGTCTGTTGGCTGAAGGCGAAGTAATTCAGGTTCGACGGCACGCTTTGCGGCAACAGCTTCAGGGCGGCGTCCGGTTGATGCTCGCTGTACAGCGCGTTGACCGCCAGCAGGTAGTCATACAAGTCCGGCGCACTGGCGAACGCGGCTTTTTGTTTTTCCAGATCGGCGCGGGAGAGGGCGGGCTGGTTGCCGCCGCGCATCACCATCAAGTCACTGACAAACTGGATCATCGGTGTGGAGACAGTCTCGCTGTTGACCATCAGCAGCTTGAGGTCGGCTTCCTCCACCAGCTCATCCACCGACACATTGCGCTGTGTGTCAGTGGCCTGGGTCATGGCCCAGGCGTAGGCCTCGGCAAGCTTGCTGTTGTCATCCCCCAGCCAATAAACCCGGCGCAGCAGGCCTCGGGCGGAGGCCACGTAAACGCCTTGTGGATAAGTCTTCAGATAGCCGAGAAAACCTTGTTCGGCGTCGTTCAAGGCCGACTTGTCCACACGCGCGAGTTGCGGCATGCCGTATTCGTCGAAGGCCTCGGCCTGGGCCAGGTTCAAGGACGTGCGTGCCGTCATGTACAGCGCGGTTTCCTTCAGCCAAGGCAGAGGGCTGGAGCTGGCGGCGGCAAACCCCCGTTCGGCATCGCCGAAACGGCCACTGTAGAAGTCGGCAGCGGCTTGCAGGTAAGTGCGCAACAGTTGGCCATCGGCGGACTGGATCTGCTGGGCGTCGACTACCTGGCCTTCCCACGAGCAGGTCGTCAGCAACTGCAAGCGCGCCTTCACCAGCAACTCGCGTTCGGCCGCCGGCATGTCGGCCTTGGTCACCTGGCTGATGAACGCGGTGGCGCTGTCATCGTCGTTGCTGCGGCAGCGGCTGCCTTCGCCACTCAGAAACTCTTCCCCGGCGGTTTTGTACTCGTCACGCTTGATGCCCAGGGGCTGGAGCAGCGCGTCCAGTTCGGCAGTGCGCGAGTCGTCGGGCTTGTTATCCGGTTCTTCGTTGGTGCTCGGAATCGGCGCCAGGCGGTAGACCGGGAAGGGCACCGCGCCAAAGCCCTGGGACAGATCGTCTTCGCTCAAGGCATTGGGTGCCAGGGGCGCCGCGTTTTTATCGGCCAGCAGCAGGCGCAGGTTGACGCGACTGTCGTTGCCGGGGCTGAGGAAAGGCAGGTTGCTGCACGAATCGAGGCTGTCACGCGAAACCCGCCAGTCGGGGTAGCACGAGTCGTCGGAACTGGCCTGAGCCTGTAGGGAAATACCGGCGAGCAATGCCAGTGCCAGGGGTGACAGAAAACCGATGCGCATGACGTGTCCTTGATCCTGAGTCCTTGGAGGGGCGCAATAATAGCCTGTTCCTACGTTTGCTTCGGAGAAGCCCTGCACAAATTGCTGATTTGTCCGATTCCAGCGGCGGATCCTGGGCTTTTGTCCTAGAGTGGCGGTGTTTGCGCTTGGGCAATCAGGGGAATTGAGGTGCGTCGGTCTGTGGTAGAGCAAAACGAAAAGGTCGGGACGTTACCGGCACTCAATCGCCTCACGTGGGAAGGTGCCGGCTGGATCAGCGGTCTCTGGTGGTTGCCGATCCTGGCGCTGGCCATGGCCCTGCGGTTTTACCACCTGACGGCGTCGGCGATCTGGGGTGACGAGGGTTCGAGCCTGCTGCTCAGCGAATACGCCGTGGGCGACCTGTGGTTCCACGCCGCACACGACGTGCACCCGCCGCTGTATTTTTTCCTGCTGCGCGGCTGGATCGAGCTGTTCGGCGACAGCATCTGGTCGATTCGCGGCATGAGCGCCATTCCCGGTGTGGTCGCCGTGGGCCTGGGCGTCTGGCTGACCCGGCAACTCTCCACCCGCCGGGCGGCGGTGCTGGCGGGGATCCTGCTGGCGCTGTTGCCGACGGCGGTACGCTACAGCCAGGAAGTGCGCATGTATTCGCTGCTCGGCGTGTGGCTGCTGGGCGCCACGCTGGCGTTGGTGTACTGGGTGCGCCAGCCCGAGCGCACGCGTTATCTGGCGGCGTATGTCGTGTTGATGAGTGCCGGTTTCTACACCCACTACTTCACCGCGCTCTGTGTGCTGGTGCACTGGGCTTACCTGGGTGCGTTGTGTGGCACGGCGCCGCGAGGCCAGCGCCTGATCACGCGTCCGGCCTGGTGGGCGGCCAACGCTGCGATTGTGCTGTTGTACCTGCCGTGGCTGCCGAACCTGCTGGACCTGGTGCAGCATGTCGAACAGCTCAAGGTGGGGGGCGACATCGGTTGGGAGGATCCCGTCAGCCTGTTCTCCCTGCCGTCGATGATCTGGCAGTTCGTGCTGCAGGATGAAGGCGTCGGCTTCTGGGCGCCGCTGTTCTGGCTGTTTCCGCTGCTGCTGGTGGCGGTGGTTGTCATTACCGCCTGGCGCGATCGCGAACGTCACCGACCGGCCAGCCTGTTGTTGCTTTTTTTCCTGTTGCCACTGCTGCTGGTCTACGGCGTGTCGTTTATTTCCCCGGTGTTTATCGAACGTTACCTGACGGTGTACGCCCTGGGCTTGCCGATCCTGCTGGCGATGGCCATTGATCGTCTGCCGTCGCGGTTTGCACTGCTGGGCGCGGCATTGTTTGTGCTATTCGTCGGCGTCGAGCTGGTGGGATTGAAGAACAATTTCACCGTGGATGAGCACGACCAGTTCAATGTGCCGGTGGAGTTCGTCAACCGCAATTACCAGGAAGACGACCGCATCGTCCTCAGTGACATGTTGTGGTACCTGAGCTATGTGTATTACGACCAGACCGATGCCCAATTGCAGCTCTACACCCCACCTAAGCCGGATGGCACCTCAACCCGGCCGAATGCCTATGGTTTCGGCACCCTGGTGGACCAGGACGGCGGACGCATCTACCTCGACCGCCTGTCGGCACTGCCCGCCGAAACCCGCCGTGTGTGGCTGATCAGCAGCAATGAAGCGCCGGACGAATTCGCCCCGCTGCCCGAAGGCTGGCGCGAACTCAGTCGCCAGGATGGCGGAGGCGCCAGGGCGCGCTTGTTCGTGTTGTGCAACGTCCCGTCGGCGCAACCCGAGGGCTGCCGCTAGACTGGGTAAATGCTTTTCTATCAGGAGCCCGTCATGCAATCGCCCGTACATAGCTTGCCGTCACTGTTCAAACAGCTCGGGCTGCCCGATGACCCGGTGAGTATCGAGAAATTCGTGGCGGTGCATTCACCGCTCAAGCCGGAGCTGAACCTGGCGGATGCGTTTTTCTGGACGGACAGCCAGAAGGCGTTTTTGCGCGAGGAGATTCTGGAAGATGCGGATTGGGCAGAAGTGGTGGATGAGTTGAATCTGATGTTGCGGGGTGGGCGAGGAGTGCAAAAAACTTAGCAGAAAGGGCAAAAGTTGAAAAAATCTGGTGAAGGTTAAAAAAATCTGAGGTTTTTCCGCGTTAGTGAACTTTTCTGACGCACGGGCCTGGGGTTGATGGCGGGAATTCAGCACCGGCCCCCAAGACCCGCTTTACTTACCGCTACCACCCACCACCCATCCGCAAAATTGTTTCAAAACTTGACGCATCTGGCTTCACCCATCATATTGATAGTTAGCAAACTAACTGTATGCGAACTATCCAGTGCCTCAATCCCTCGAACAACTCCAGATGAACCTCAGCAGCAGCATGGTGGTGGGCGCCCGTAATTGGCGCAAAATCTGCCAGACCACGCTGGTGAGCTATGGCATCTCCGAAGCCTGCGCCGTGCCGTTGTTGATGATCGGTCGCCTGGGCGACGGTGTGCACCAGGTCAAAGTGGCCCAGGCCTCGGGGATGGAAAGCCCGTCGCTGGTGCGCTTGCTCGACCGGCTGTGCACCGACGGTTACGTGTGCCGTACCGAAGATATCCACGACCGTCGCGCCAAGTCCCTCAGCCTCACCGAGCGCGGCCGCGAGTTGGTACAGGCGGTGGAAGTGCAGTTGGTACGCCTGCGCAAGGAAGTGCTGGCCGACATGACCCAAGGTGATATGGAGGCCGCGCTGCGCGTGCTGCGTGCCTTCGAGGCAGCGTCGCTTTGAACGGATTTCTTACCGGTTTCCCGCCCGCTCGTGATTGGTTCTACGGGGTGCGTACCTTCGCGGCCTCGATGATTGCCTTGTACATCGCCATGCTTATGCAAATGCCACGTCCGTACTGGGCGATGGCCACGGTGTATATCGTTTCCAGCCCGTTTGTCGGCCCGACCAGTTCCAAGGCGCTGTACCGTGCCATCGGCACTTTCATGGGCGCGGCGGCGGCCGTGCTGTTCGTGCCGATGTTCGTGCAGTCGCCCTACATGCTGGTGGTGGTGATTGCCCTGTGGACGGGCACTTTGCTGTTCCTGTCGATGCATTTGCGCACGGCGAACAACTACGCGCTGATGCTCGCCGGCTACACCTTGCCGTTGATCGCCTTGCCGGTGGTGGATAACCCGCTGGCGGTGTGGGATGTAGCTGAAGCGCGTACCGAAGAAATCTTCCTCGGTATCGCCGTAGCGGCGGTGGTGGGTGCGATGTTCTGGCCGCGCCGGCTGATGCCGGTGTTCGATGGCTCGGTGGCCAAGTGGTTTGCCGATGCCCAGGTCTACAGCCAACGCTTTATCACGCGCAATGTGGCGCCTGAAGAAATCAGCACCTTGCGCGGCGGCATGGTCGCCACCTTCAACACCCTCGAATTGATGATCGGCCAGTTGCCTCACGAAGGCGCACGGCCGCAGACGGTGCGCAATACCAAGGAGCTGCGCGGGCGCATGATTCACCTGCTGCCGGTGGTGGACGCCCTCGACGACGCGCTCTATGCCATCGAACATCGCGCGCCCGAGTTCCTCGATAAAATCACGCCGCTGCTGGAAGCGACCAGCCAGTGGCTGGAGGACACCCAAGAAGCGGCGCCAATGGAACGCTGGCGCGCCCTGCGTGATCAGGTCGACGCCCTGCAGCCCAGCGGCGAAGCGCTCGACGAGCGTCACACGCTGCTGTTCTCCAATGCGCTGTATCGTCTGGCCGAGTGGATCGACCTGTGGCAGGACTGCCGCAGCCTGCAAGCCGCCATCCAGTGCGAAAGCCAGGACACCTGGCGCGCCGTCTACCGCCACTGGCGCCTGGGCCGGCTCACGCCGTTCCTCGACCGTGGGCTGATGTTCTACTCGGCGTTTTCCACCGTCACCGCGATCATTGTCGCGTCGGTATTGTGGATCCTGCTCGGCTGGACCGACGGCGGCAGCGCGGTGATCCTGGCCGCCGTCGCCTGCAGCTTTTTTGCCTCGATGGACGACCCGGCGCCGCAGATCTACCGGTTCTTTTTCTGGACCGCCATGTCGGTGTTGTTCGCCAGTCTCTATCTGTTCCTGGTGCTGCCCAATCTGCACGACTTTCCGATGCTGGTGCTGGCCTTCGCGGTGCCGTTCATCTGCATCGGCACGCTCACCGTACAGCCGCGTTTCTACCTGGGCATGTTGCTGACGCTGGTGAACACCTCGTCGTTCATCAGCATCCAGGGTGCTTACGACGCCGACTTCCTCAACTTCGCCAACGTCAACCTGGCCGGGCCGGTGGGCCTGCTGTTCGCCTTTGTGTGGACGCTGATCGCGCGGCCTTTCGGCGCCGAGCTGGCGGCCAAGCGCCTGACCCGTTTCAGCTGGCGCGACATCGTCAGCCTCACCGAACCCGCGACCCTGGCCGAACACCGCCACATGGCCGTGCAGATGCTCGACCGCCTGATGCAACACCTGCCGCGCCTGGCCCTGATCAACCAGGACACCGGCACCGCCCTGCGCGATTTGCGCGTGGCGCTGAACCTGCTCGATTTGCTGGCCTACTCGCCGCGCATCCTCGGCGTGCCACGGGTGTTGCTCAACCAAGTGGTGGAAGGCGTAGGCGGCTACTTCAAGGCGTGTCTCAAGGCCGGTGAACGCTTGCCCGCGCCCAGCGGTCTGCTGATGACCCTGGACCGCACGCGCCGTGCCCTCAACGGCCAAGGCCTGCAAGACGAAGACGACACCCGCCTGCACTTGCTGCACGCGCTGGCCGGTTTGCGCCTGGCGTTGCTGCCGGGTGTGGAGTTCATTGGCGGCACTGAGATGCAAGCGCCGCTGCCTGATGGAGCGCCTTTATGATCGGTGATCTGGATATCAGCGGGGTGTTCCTGCCCACGCTGCTGGTGCTGATGGGCATTACGTATGTGTTGTTCCTGGTGGTGCACGGGTTGTTGACCCGCCTCCACTTCTATCGCCTGGTCTGGCACCGGGCATTGTTCAATGTGGGGCTGTACGCGCTGTTGCTGGGCGCGGTGGACTCACTCAGTCGATACCTGATGACATGAAAAAACCTTTTTTGACCATCGGCCGTGTAGTCCTCACGTTGTTGATCGTGACGTTCGCGGTCGTCGTGGTGTGGCGCATGGTCATGTACTACATGTTTGCCCCCTGGACCCGTGACGGCCACATCCGTGCCGACATCGTGCAGATCGCTCCGGACGTGTCCGGGCTGATCCAGCGCGTGGACGTGCACGACAACCAGTTGGTGACCAAGGGCCAGGTGCTCTTCGCCGTCGATCAGGACCGCTTCAAGCTGGCCTTGCGCCAAGCCCAGGCCGCCGTGGCCGACCGCCAGGAAACCCTGGCCCAGGCCCAGCGCGAGTACAAGCGTAACCGAGGCCTGGGCAACCTGGTGCCCAGCGAGCAACTGGAAGAAAGCCAATCCCGCGTGGCCCGTGCCCAGTCGGCCCTGGCCGAAGCCCAGGTGACGGTGGATTCCGCGCAACTGAACCTCGACCGCTCGGTGATCCGCAGCCCCGTGGACGGCTACGTCAACGACCGTGCGCCGCGTACCCAGGAGTTCGTCACCGCCGGGCGCCCGGTGCTGTCGGTGGTGGACAGCAATTCGTTTCATATCGACGGCTATTTCGAAGAAACCAAGCTCGACGGTATCCATGTCGGCATGGGCGTGGACATCCGGGTGATCGGCGACAACGCCCGCCTGCATGGCCACGTGCAAAGCATCGTCGCCGGTATCGAAGACCGCGACCGCAGCAGTGGCTCCAACCTGCTGCCCAACGTCAACCCGGCGTTCAGCTGGGTGCGCCTGGCCCAGCGGATTCCGGTGCGTATCGCCTTTGACGATGTGCCGGCGGACTTCCGCATGATCGCCGGGCGCACGGCCACCGTCTCGATCATCGGCGACAAGGTTAAAGACGGAGACAAGCCATGAAGCAGCTGCTGGCCACCGCTACGCTGGGGTTGCTGCTGTCGGCCTGCCAAGTGGTGGGGCCGGATTACACGCTGCCGGAAAAGTCCGCCATCAACCGGAGCGACCTGCAAGGGCAGATTGCCGGCGAGGGTGGCAACGTCGTCTCGGCCCCGGTGCCGGCCGACTGGTGGAAGCTGTACAAGGACCCGCGCCTGGATGAACTGGTGCGCCAGGCCATGGCCTCCAACACCGACTTGCGGGTGGCCGCCGCCAACCTGCAGCGCGCGCGGTTCCAGACCCAGGAAGCTGAGTCCGCGGGCGGCTGGAGCGCGGGCGCCAAGGCCGAGGCCCAGCGTCTGCAGGAATCCGGTGAAGCGTTTTTGCTGACGGAAAAAGTCCCGGTAGCCAACATCGGCAGCGTGGGCATCACCACCTCGTACCAGTTCGATTTGTTCGGCGCCTTGCAGCGCGGTATCGAAAGCGCCCAGGCCAACGCGGATGCGGCTCAGGCTGCTGCCGACATCGCCCGCATCACCCTGGTGGCGGATGTCGTGCGTTCCTACACCCAGGTGTGCGCAGCCAATGAAGAGCTGGCCATCGCCAACGAGTCCCTCGACCTGCAAGCCCAGAGCACCCAGCTGACCCAACGCCTGCGCGACGCCGGGCGGGGCGATGAAACCCAGGTCACCCGTTCGCAGACCCAATACAAATCCCTGCGCGCCGACATGCCGCGCTACGAAGCAGCGCGCCAGGCCGGACTGTTCCGCCTGTCGATGCTGCTGGCCAAGCCGGTGGATCAATTGCCAGCCGGCACCGGCACTTGCGCCGAGCTGCCGCATATCGCGCAATTGCTGCCGGTGGGCGATGGCGCTGCGCTGCTCAAACGCCGCCCCGATGTGCGCCAGGCCGAACGCCAATTGGCCGCCGCCACCGCGCGTATCGGTGTGGCCACCGCCGCGCTGTACCCGGATATCAGCATCGGCGCCACCGTCGGCACCGTCGGCATACTGGATGACTTGGGCACGGCGCCCACCAACCGCTGGGGCTTCGGCCCGATGATCAGTTGGACGGTGCCGACCAACGGCGCCCGCGCACGCATCCACGAAGCCGAAGCCGCCACCCAGGGCGCCCTGGCCCACTTCGACGGCGTGGTGCTCAATGCCATCCGCGAAACCCAGACCGGCCTGGCGCAATACGCCGCGCAACTGCAACGCCGTGATGCCCTGAATGAGGCCGGCGAGTCGGCGAAGGAAGCGGCGGGCCAGACCCATCGCTTCTTCCAGGCCGGTCGCGCGTCGTTCCTGGCCGACCTGCAAGCCACCCGCACCTATACCGATGTGCGCGCCCAGCTGGCGGCGGCCAACACCCAGGTTGCCATGAGCCAGATCGATCTGTTCCTGGCCCTGGGCGGCGGCTGGGAAAGCGGACGAACGCAAGCGTCACAGCCCGGCAAACCCTGAGCTAAAAGCTATGCTTGGTCAGGTGGGGCGCCGTGACGCTCCACCTGACACTGCTCGCGTTTGCTCATGGGGATTCCAATAATGAAAAACCCTTATGCTCCCGCTTTCTGGTGCGTGCTCTTCGCACTGGTGCTGTTATCGGCTGCTTATTTCTACGGCGTCATGCTGGCTCACCAACTCGACAAGGCCATGGTGTTTCTCGACAGCGCATGCCTGGTGATCGGCACCCTGTCCATCGGTGTGGTGGCCTGGGCCTCCTACCAAAATCAGCGGGTGAAGCGAAAGCTCCTCGAACAGGGCAAGACCCGTGTCGCGATCTGGGACACCAAGGTCGCGTTGCGCCGGGTCGAGACGGTGTTCGACCGCTATTTCTGGGGCAGCTATTGGCAGCCGGGGCGTACCTTCCAGGAAGTCATGGGCGACCTCACCGGCACCCCCCTGGAAAAAAGCCTCGAAGTCCTGAAAAAACAGTGCGTGGCACTCGATCGGCAAGTGGCCGACGGTAGGCACTGGCTGAATAACGCGCGGGAATTGTCCGACGTAGCCACGCAAATGGCCCGCGAGCGCTACCAGTTGGACTTCTGCGACCCCAAGGCCGATACCCCCGGCAACGCCGTGATACACCGCGAGTTTGAGGTGCTGGTGTACACCTGGACGGCGAGGCTGAGGAGTTTTGACCACCAGTTGGATGAAATTGAGTTGGAGTACTCCTGAACTACTGCTGAACTGATCCCTCTGAAAAGCTGGGCCGTTCGCGGCCCCCAGTGCTAATCTTCCCCCGTTTTCGGCGGGCTTGAGCCAATCCCCTTGGGGTTCAAGGAAGACAGCCCACTTCTCACAGGATTTGATCAGGTCACTTCATGAATAAGCCAGCAGTCGTTCTTTTGGGTTTTGTTGTCGCCGTGGGCGTCGTCAGTGCAGGCGGTGCCTGGTACACCGGCAAGCAGTTGGAGCCGGTGCTGCAAACGGCCGTGCAGGACGCCAACAAGGAACTGCAACGCTCCATGGCCGGCGTCGACGGCACCGTTTCCCTGGAGCTGGTGTCCCTGGACCGTGGCCTGTTCAGCAGTACCGCGCACTATCGCCTCAAGGGCCAGGGCTCGGTCTTCGGCGAACAGAACCCGAACCCCGAGCTGCTGATTGTCGACCATATCGAACACGGCCCGCTGCCGTTCTCGCGCCTGGTGTCGTTGAAATGGCTGCCGGTCATGGCCACCAGTCACTATGCACTGGAAAAGAACGCCACCACCGAGAAGTGGTTCGCTGCCGCCAAAGATGTATCGCCGCTCAAAGGCGTGGCCAATATCGGCTACAGCCGTTCGGTGAACGGCAATCTCGAACTGTTGCCCCTGGCGTTCAAGGACGAAACGTCCTCTGTGGACTTCTCCGGCCTCAACCTGGATTTCGACAGCACTGCCGAAGGCAAGAAGGTCAAGGTGGATGGCTACGTGAACAGCCTCAAACTGGCCGTTGTCGACGCCAATGGCGCGCCATTCGACGCTGAGTTCGCCGGCCTGACCGTGGCCAGCAACCTGGAAAAATCCACCTTCGGCTTCTACACCGGGCAGAACACCATCGAGCTGAGCGACACCAAAGTCACCTTCGGCCCGCAGAAAGCCGTGCTGACCCTCAAGGGCTTCGAGCAGAAAGACTCCAGCGAAGTCAAAGACAACAACATGGCCGGCCGCGTCGATTACAAGATCGACGAGATCGGCTACCAGGGCAAACCGGTCGGCTCTGCCGCCATGGCCCTGAGCCTGAAGAACATCGATGTGCCTTCGGGCCTGGTGCTGACCAAGCTGTACCAGGACAAGATGCAGCCGGTGCAAGCCGCTGCCGCTGCCGGACAACCGGTGCCGGAGCTGCAACTGACCGAAGCCGAGCAGGCCCTGGCCGAAGCCAACGTCAACCAGTTGCTGGCTGCCAAGCCGCACCTGGCGCTGGAAAACCTGTCGCTGAAAACCACCCACGGCGAGAGCAAATTCAACCTGGTGCTGGACTTGGCCAAACCGACCTCCATGGAGCTGCCGCCGGTTGAACTGGGCAAGCAGATGGTCTCGCTGCTGGACGCCAACCTGACCCTGTCCAAGCCGATGATCGCCGACGTGGCGGCCCTGCAAGCGCAGGTCGGCGGTGTGACCGATCCTAAAGCCATCGAGCAGCAATCCCAGATGGCCAGCGAAATGGTCAGCGGCATGGCCGTGGGTACGCAACTGGCAACCCTGGTGGGCAGCGATGTGGTGTCCAAGCTGCACTACGCCAACAATGAAGTGACTTTCAACGGCCAGAAAATGACCGTCGAGCAATTCATCAGCTTCGTGATGTCCAAAGTCGGTGCGGTTGGCGGCGCGCAGTAAAAATTTCGTCATCGCCCTGAAATAAAAAACGGGGGAGCGGGGTTAGCTGCGATAAAGGTCAAACCGTCGACACCTATGTCGACTGGCAACCCTCTATCGCAGCTAACCCTGCTCCCCCATTCGTATTTCAGATTTGCAGTGCAATTCTGAACAATTGTTATGACTTGTCCTTTTCCATCCACGCGTCGGGGATAGTTCCTACAGGAAAGCTAGGTCGGGTCACGAGACGCCGACACCCTGATGCAAACCGCTCAGGACCACCTATCGTTACAGCTTTCCGTGTGTAAGGAAGCTCACGATATGCTGCGAACACTCCCACTCAGTGCCTCAGGCCGGTTGCGGCTGCTCATCGGGGTAACCTTGTGCAGCCAGTTGCTGATGCCCACTTTCGCCATGGCCGACCCGGCCTATGACGCCCTGATCATCCAGGCGCGCAACGGCAACTTCACCCCCGCCCTGACTCAATTGCGCCAATTGCCAGCCGAGCGCCAGACGCCAGGCCAGATCAGTGACCACCTGGTGATCGCCGGTTGGGCCGGCCAGGATGCCGAGGTGCTGAAGGTTTACGAGGCCCAGGGGCAGAATCGCAACCTGACCGCCCAGGCGCTGGCCACGGTTGCGCGCACGTATCGTAACCAGAAGCAGTGGGCGCAGGCCGAAGCGGTCTATCGCAAGGCGCTGCTGCGTGAGCCGAATAACATTGACCTGCAATTGGGCCTCGCCCTCACCGAGGCTGACGGTGGCAAAGCCAACGCAGCGGTGCAACGCACACGCGCACTGGTGGCTGCCAAGCCCGACGATCCCAACCGCCGGATGGCGCTGGGCTACGCGCTGACCCGTGCAGGCTTGCAGTACGACGCGCTGTTTGAATTCGACCAGGCCTTTATCCGCGCCGGCGACAAGCCTGAGGTCGCCCGCGAATACGTGGTCGCCCTGCAAAAGGCCCGTCTGCCGCAGCCGGCGTTGCGTCTCTCGGCCCAGCGTCCGGGGCTTGTCGACCCCGTGACCCAGCGTCGCCTCGAAGGTGACCTGGCCGCCGAGCGTGTGCGCATCGCCGAGTTCGCAACGCGTACCGAGAAAGAACGCTATGTCATCGCCGACCGTGCGCTGCAGGACTACGACAGGCTCCTTGCCCGCTGGACCCCTGACGCCACCGCCCATGACGACGTGGTGATCTGGCGCATCGACCGCCTGGGCGCGCTCAAGGCACGGGCACGTACCGCAGAGGTGATCCGCGAATACGAGACCCTCCAGGCCGAAGGTGTGCGCTTGCCCACCTATGCCAAGCGTTGGGTGGCCGCGTCCTACCTCGATCAGCGTCTGCCGGAAAAGGCCGCGCCGTTGTACCGCGAGGCGCTGGATGCTCCCGATGCGGACGTGGGCGACCGTGTAGAAGACACCACCGCGCTGTTCTACGCCTTGCTCGAAAACGACCAGGTGGATGAAGCGCGTGCGGTCGCCAAGCACTTGGCCGACACCCAGAAACCCCGGGTTGAGCTCAAGGGACTGCCGATCGGCAACCCGAACGATGAGTGGATGGACGCCCAACAATTGTCCGCACAGGCCGGCACCTATGGCGCCGACCTGCCGTCCAGCGAAAAGGCCCTGGAGGAGTTGGTGGGCAAGGCCCCTGGCAGCATCGGCCTGCGTCTGGCGCAAGCGGAAATGTACCGCGCCCGCGATTGGCCTAGACGCGCTGAAAGCTCGCTCAAGGAAACCGAAGCGCAGAGCCCGCGCGACATCGGCCTGGAAATGTCCCAGGGCTTCACCGCGCTGGATCTGCAGGAATGGCGTCAACTCGACATCCTCACCGACGACGTGGTCGCCCGCAACCCGGACAACCGCCAGGTGCAGCGCCTGCAACGCCTGCGCGAAGTGCATGACATGGCCGAGCTGCGGGTCGAGGCCTACACCGGGAAAAGCTTCGGCGGCGGTAACAACGGCGATGCCGGTGCCGTCTCGGGCAGCCGTGACTGGGGCATTGAAAGCCGCCTCTACACGCCACCCATCGACGAAGACTGGCGCCTGTTCGCCGGTGCCGGCTATGCCCGCGCCACGTTCGAAGAGGGCACCGGGCAGCATCGTTGGCAGGTGGTTGGCGTAGAGCGGCGCACACGCGACATGACCATTGAGGCCGAGGTCTCCAACCATTCCTACGGCGATGGCTCAAAACAAGGCGCCGCCGTGTCGATCGCCCGCGACATCAACGACAACTGGCAATACGGCGGCAGCCTGGGTTACCTGCTATCCACCACGCCACTGCGCGCATTGAATGACGGGATCACGGCCAACGGCGGCAGCGGTTTCATCCGCTGGCGCGCCAACGAAAGCCGTGAATGGAAACTGACCCTCAGCCCTTCCCATTTCAGCGACGGCAACGACCGCTTCGAAGCCTTGCTCAGTGGCCGCGAAGGCCTCTACAGCTCGCCGAAAGTGCAAGTGGACCTGGGCCTGGAAGTCGGCGCCAGCCGCAACAGCAAGGAAGACACGATCTACTTCAACCCGAAGTCGGACTTCACCGTGTTGCCCGTCCTCAACATCAACCACGTGCTCTATCACCGCTACGAGACCCAGTGGAGTCAGCAGTTCCAGGTCGGTGCGGGTACCTACAGCCAGCGGGACTATTCCACCGGTGGCATCGGTCTGGTGGGCTACGGCCAACGCTTTCGCTGGAACGATGTACTGGAAGCCGGCGCCAACCTGAGCCTGGTCAGCCGACCATACGACGGTGATCGCGAACGCGATCTGCGTCTGCTCGTCGACCTCACTTACCGTTTCTAGAAGAGCCTGACCATGACCGTCTTCAGCCGTTGCCTGTTGATCCTGGGTGTAATGCTGGCCAGTGCCTGCGCCCAGCAACCCGCACCTTTCACCCCACCCGCCGAGCGGCCGACACCGGCCAACGAAGCGCCGTGGCCGAAAAACCATTTCCTGGGCATTGCCTACCACGATGTCGAGGATCGCGACCCCGATCAGGCAGTGGTGGCGGTGCGCACCGAACGTTTGATCGAGCAGTTGGCCTGGCTGCGCGAGAACGGCTACCAGGCGGTCAGCGTCGACCAGATCCTGGCGGCGCGCAACGGTGGGCCGGCGTTGCCGCCCAAAGCCATCATGCTCAGCTTCGATGACGGCTACTCCAGTTTCTACACCCGGGTGATGCCGGTGCTGCGCGCCTATCGCTGGCCGGCGCTGCTGGCGCCAGTGGGCTACTGGATCGATACGCCGATGAACCAGCCGGTGGACTTCGCCGGCCAGCCACGGCCGCGTGGGGAGTTCCTGACCTGGCAGCAGATTCGCGAAGTGTCGCAGTCGGGCCTGGTGGAAATTGCCGCGCATACCGACAACAACCATAAAGGCATCCTGGCCAACCCCCAGGGCAACCTGGAGCCGGCGGCAACCTCGCTGCGCTTTGATCCGGCGACGGGCCGCTATGAAAGCCAGGCGCAGTTCGATGCGCGCATGCGTGCCGACGTCGTAGCCATCTCCAACAAGATCCAGAACGTCACCGGCAAGAAACCGCGCGTCTGGGTATGGCCTTACGGTGCTGCCAAGGGCACCTCGCTGGCGATCATTGGCGAGCAGGGCTACCAGATGGCCCTGACCCTGGAAGATGGTCTCGACAGCTCTGCCGACTTGATGAACAGCCCGCGCTTCCTGGTGGCGTCCGACCCGGATGGCGAGCACTTCGCCAACAGCATTGTCGCGGCGCAGGCCAAGGCACCGCTGCGCGTGTTGCACGTGGACCTGGATAACGTCTACGACCCGGACCCGGCCCAACAGGCACGCAACCTCGACCAGCTTGTACAGCGGGTGGTGGACATGGGCGCGGGCACCGTGTTCCTGCAAGCCTTCGCCGATCCCAAGGGCGACGGCCTGGTGCATGAACTGTACTTCCCCAACCGTCACCTGCCGGTACGTGCCGACCTGTTCAACCGCGTCTCCTGGCAGTTGCACACCCGGGCTCATGCTGCTGTGTACGCGTGGATGCCGGTGCTCAGCTTTGCCCTCGATCCCAAGCTGCCACGGGTGACGCGCTGGGACCCGAAAACCGGCCAGGTCGGCCTCGACCCGGACCAATACAAACGCCTGTCGCCGTTTGATCCGCAGGTGCGCAAGATCATTGGTGAAATCTACGAAGACCTGGCACGCAACAATGCCATCGACGGCGTGCTGTACCACGACGATGCGGTGTTCAACGATTTCGAAGATGCCAGCCCTGCCGCGCTCAAGGCCTATGTCGCCGCCGGCCTGCCGGGCACGATTCAGGCCTTGCGTGCCGACCCTGCGGTGATGCAACGCTGGACGCGCTTCAAGAGCCGCTACCTGATCGACTTCACCAAGGAGCTGACCGCCAAGGTCCGCGCCATCGGAGGGCCGCAGTTGCTGACGGCGCGCAATATCTTCGCCGAGCCGATGCTCAACCCAGGCAGCGAAGCCTGGTTCGCGCAGAACCTCGATGACTTCCTCCAGACCTACGACTGGACCGCGCCCATGGCCATGCCGCTGATGGAAGGCCAGGAATACAAAACCTCCAACGCCTGGCTGGAAAAGCTGGTGGCGACGGTCAAGGCACGCCCTGGCGCGCTGGAGCGCACCGTATTCGAACTGCAAGCCAAAGACTGGCGCACCAAGGCCGCACCGGACATCGACAGTCAACAGATGGCTGAGTGGATGGGTGTGCTCAAGCGCCAGGGTGTCACGAGTTTTGGCTACTACCCGGACAACTTCCTGGAAAACTCCCCGGACCTGAAGACTGTGCGTCCGGCCCTTTCCAACCAATGGAACCCTTGACCATGTTCGATAGAATCCTGGCTTTATTCGTGCTGGCATTGGTATTGGGTGTGCCCCTGGGCCTGATCTTCCTGGTCACCGGGCAGTTCCTGATGGACTTTGTGTTCTTCTACCCGCTGTTCATGTCGGCGTTGTGGATCGCGGGCGGCCTGTACTTCTGGCTGCACTGGGAGCGCCATTGGCCGTGGAAAGAAGACACTCCGGCGCCAACCCTGGCCGGCAACCCGCTGATCTCGATCATCATCCCTTGCTACAACGAGGGCGATAACGCGGCCGACACCATCCATGCGGCGTTGGGCCAGTTGTACCCGAACATTGAAGTGATCGCGGTCAATGACGGCTCCAAGGACAACACCGCCGCAGTGCTCGACGCCCTGGCATTGGAGCATCCACGCCTAAGGGTGCTGCACCTGGCGCAGAACCAAGGCAAGGCCGTGGCCCTGCGCATGGGCGCCGTGGCGGCGCGCAGTGAATACCTGGTGTGCATCGATGGCGACGCGTTGCTCGACAAAAACGCTGCCGCCTACATGGTCGCGCCGATGCTCGACAACCCGCGCCTGGGTGCGGTCACCGGCAACCCACGCATCCGCACGCGTTCGACGCTGATCGGTCGAGTGCAGGTGGGCGAGTTCTCTTCGATCATCGGCTTGATCAAGCGTACGCAACGGGTGTTCGGCCGGATCTTCACGGTGTCGGGTGTGGTGGTAGCGTTCCGTAAAAAGGCGCTGGACCGCATCGACTACTGGAGCACCGACATGATCACCGAGGACATCGATGTCAGTTGGAAGCTGCAGCTCGATCACTGGAGCATCTTCTACGAGCCTCGCGCCCTGTGCTGGATCCTGATGCCGGAAACCGTCGGCGGCCTGTGGAAGCAGCGCCTGCGTTGGGCCCAGGGCGGTGCCGAAGTGCTGTTCAAGAACATCCGTGGCATCTGGCAATGGCGCCATCGCTACCTGTGGCCGCTGTTGTTTGAGTACTGCCTCTCCACCGGTTGGGCGTTTACCTTCCTGCTGTCGGTGATCTTCTACGTACTCGGCAAATTCATGGTGCTGCCACCGGCCATTACCGTGGACTCGCTGGTACCGCCGGCGTTTACCGGGCTGGTATTGGCGATGGTGTGCCTGGTGCAGTTCGCGGTGAGCATCATGATCGACCGCCGCTACGAAAAAGACCTGTGGAAAACCCTGTTCTGGACGGTGTGGTACCCGATGGTGTTCTGGCTGGTGAGCCTGTTTACCACCCTGGTCAGTTTCCCCAAGGTGCTGTTCAACCAGCATCGCAAGCGTGCGCGCTGGGTCAGCCCCGATCGCGGCATCAAACCCATTGAAGAGGAGGCGTGATCATGAAACTGGTCAGAACCCGCCAACGTTTGGTGATGTGGATCATTGACGTGCTGTTGACCCTGATGGCCTGGGCCGGGTTGATCTGGCTGCTGGCGCGGGGGATCACTTCGATGCTGGAAACCCACGGTGGGCCGCGCATCGAGGCACCGATTTTTGCCGCGCTCAATACCCTGCAGGTGTACCTGTGGATTGCATTGTTCAATGCCGTGATCCTGGTCACTTGGGCGCGCTACCAGCAACGCAAGGGGCGCAAGTTTGCCCAACGCCGTGCCGAGGGCAACGCCCTCAGCGATAAGCGCCTGAGCGAGAGCTTCAGCCTCGGTGAAGGGGACCTGGAGCAGTTGCGCCGACCCGGGGTGTTGGTCATCCAGAATGACGACGAGGGCGGTGTGGCGGGTGTGAAGTCCCATGTCTCCCGCGATGTAGAAAAGCCGGGGCTGACCCTGGTGCCCGGCAAGGACCAGAACAAAGACGCCAGCTGAGCCAGTGCGCTGCAAGGTCGTTCCCATTGCAACGTGGGAACGACTTCGGTTAATCCCGACAAATGGGATCCAATTCACAAAACACCCGCGAACTTTTCTGCTTTTCCCGGTACTAACCTATCTCGGCAGGAACTTGATGGCCAATTAATGGCAATTTCTAAGTTCTCCGATGAATCGTGATCAATAGTGCTGCCGCTGGTCGGAATAATACTTCCGATGACAGCCCCCTCATCTGATTGATTATTTTTAGTTGTTATTAATCAAATGCTTGCGTGAATAACTAGTACGAATGTGAAACTAGCTCGGTCTTTTGAGTTGGTGCAAGTTCGATGTTAGTTTGCCGGCCCTTGATTTTCGACGGATCGAACATGTCTTTATTATTGCCACGGACTCGGTACTTTCTGTGCACTTTCCTGCTCGCTTATTTGAGCCTGAACAGTGCCATGGCCGCCCCTACGCCAGGGGACCAGGACCTGATCCGCGACCGCCAGAACCGTCTTCTGGAAGAGCAGCGTCGGCGCCTGGAAGAACTCCAGGACCTGCCTGGCAAAGAAGCAAAGCCCCAGGCCCCGGCCACGCCGGTCGACACCCGCTGCTTCCCGATCAAAGACATCGAACTCAAGGGCGCCGACAGCCTGTCCGGCGCCGACCGCACGCGTCTGCTCAAACCCTACATCGGCCAATGCCTGGGCGTGGCGCAGCTCAATGAGCTGCTCAAGGTGATCACCGACTACTACATCGCCAAGGGCCGCGTCACCAGCCGTGCCTACCTGCCGCAACAGGACCTTTCCAGTGGCCACCTGCAGGTGCTGGTGGTGGAAGGCAAACTCGAAGGCTTGAAAGGCGCGCAGGGTAGCACCGTCACCGACCGCGAACTGGCCATGGCGTTTCCTGGCAAGGTCGGCGAGGCGCTGAACCTGCGGGAGGTCGAGCAACTGGTCGACCAGCTCAGCCGCTTGCCGTCCAGGCAGGCGCAGATGGAATTGACCCCCGGCAGCCAGATCGGCGGCAGTGAAGTGCTGGTCAAGAACACCCCGCAAAAGCCCTGGCGCGCCAGTCTGTCGCGTAACAACGACGGGCAGAAAAGCACCGGCGAACAGCAATGGGGCGCAGGCCTGGAATGGGACAGCCCCCTGGGCCTGGCCGATCAACTGATCCTGCGCGGTGGTCACGACGCCGTCAGCGACCACCAGAAAACCTCGAAAAACAGCATGCTGTATTACAACGTGCCGTGGGGCTGGTGGAACTTCAGTTACACCTACAGCGAGAGCGACTACCGCACGCCGGGCGACCTTGACGGCTACAAGTACAAGCAGACAGGCGACAGCCAGAACCACCAGTTGCGTGCCGAGCGCGTGGTGCATCGCGATGACGTGAGCAAGACCTCGGTCAATGTCGGCCTGACCCATCTACGCACCAACAACTACTTCAACGACGAGCGCCTGGACGTCAGCAGCAACCGCCTCAGCGAGTTCCAGGTGGGCATCAACCATGGACGCCGTATCGGCAGCGCCTTCGTCAACCTGGATGTCGGCATGCAGAACGGCACCGGTGCCTTTGACGCCCAGAAGGATGACCAGGAACGTATCCGCGGCAACCTCACCCCAACCCCGCGCTACCGTAAATACACCGCCACGTTGAGCTACCTGCAACCTTTCACGCTGTGGGGCGAATCGTTGAGTTTTTCCAGCCTGGCCACCGGGCAGCGCAGTGAAGACGTGTTGTACCCGGCGCAACGCATGAGCCTCGGCGGCTCGTACTCGGTGCGTGGGTTCAAGGACCAGCAACTGACCGGCGACAGCGGTGGCTACTGGCGCAACGAAGTGCGCTGGGCCCGCCCGGTGACCCTCGACTGGATGCGCCCGGCCTTTGCCGAATACGGCGCCAGCGTCGGCTATGACCAGGGCGTGATTCGCCACGATCGCTACAACGATGAGCAGCACGGCCGGGTGTCGAGTAACTCCCTCGAGCTGTTCGCCCGCGGCAAAAACGTCAGCACCAGCGTGACCTTTGCCCACTCCCTGGAGCGACCTGGCGTCATGACCGAGCGCGAAGCGCCGATCTATTTCCGCCTGGATTTCTACCTGTAATTCAACGCCCGCTGCCTTGAGATTTTGAATATGGACGTTCGCCCTGTTACTGCCCTGAAAACCCTGAGCCAACGCGGCCTGGCCTTGATCCTGGCCAACGCGCTGTTCTGGCAGCCATTGCTGGCGAGCGCCGAAGGCATCGTGGTCAGTGGCCCAGGCACCACGGTCGGCCAGGCGGGCAACGGCGTGCCGGTGGTGAACATCGCCACCCCTAATGGCAGCGGCCTGTCCCACAACCAGTTCAAGGACTACAACGTCGGCCCCAACGGCGTGATCCTCAACAACGCCAACGGCATTGTGCAAAGCACGCAACTGGGCGGGATCATTGTCGGCAACCCGAACCTCAAGGGTGGCGCGGCGAATGTCATCCTCAACGAAGTCAAAGGCGGCAGCCCCAGCCAATTGCGCGGCTACACCGAAGTGGCGGGCCAGTCGGCCAAGGTGATCGTCGCCAACCCTTACGGCATCAGCTGCAACGGTTGCGGCTTCATCAACACCCCCAACGTCACCCTGACCACCGGTAAACCGGTGATCGATCAGGCGGGGCAACTGAAAAGCTATCAGGTCGACGGCGGCGCCGTGACCATCGACGGCAAAGGCCTGAACGCGAGCAACGTCGACCGTTTCGAGATCATCACCCGTTCGGCCAAGATCAATGCGCAGATCAACGCAAAACAACTCACGGTGATCGCCGGGCGCAATGACGTCGATGCCCAAAGCCTGAAAACCACCGCCCGTGCCGATGACGGCAGTGCCAAGCCGGAGCTGGCGATTGACTCGTCGGCCTTGGGTGGCATGTACGCCGGCGCGATCAAGCTGGTGGGCACCGAAGCCGGTGTGGGCGTGAAGCTCGACGGTACGCTGGCCGCCAGTGGCGGCGACATTCAACTCGATGCCAACGGCCACCTGAGCATGGCCCAGGCGGCCGCCAGCGGTGCGGTGGACATCAAGGCCGCCAGCCTGGAGACCAAGGGCGCGGTCTACGCCGGCACCACCCTCAAGGCACAGACCAAGGGCACCCTGAAAAACAGCAAGACCCTCGCCGCGCGCGACAGCATCACCCTGGCCAGCAACGGCCAATTGACCAACAGCGGCATCATCGAAGCCGGGGTCAACCCTGACAACACGCGCAATGCCGGTGGCGACGTCAGCCTCGACAGCCAGCGCATCACCAACACCGGCACTGTGATCGCCAATCGCAGCCTCACCGCTACTGCGCAAAGTCTGGATAACCAGGGCGCGACCTTGAGCGCCAAGCAGGCGCTGAACATCACCGCCGCCAGTGTCGACAACCGCAACAAAGGGCGCCTGCTCAGCGACGGCGCACAGACGCTCAACGTCAGCGGCCTGCTGGACAACAGCCAGGGCGGCATCATCGACAGCAGCGCTGCGTTTACCCTCAACGGCAATAGCCTGGATAACAGCACCGGTAGCCTGACCGGCGGCGGGGCGATCACCCTGGATCTGATCGGCGACCTGATCAACCGCAGCGGCAAGCTGGCCAGCGCCGGGCCGTTGCTGATCCGGCGCGCCGCGCACATCGATAACCAGGGCGGCAAGCTCGCCAGCCAGGGTTTGCTGACCGTGTTCGCCAACAGCGTCGACAACCAGAACAACGGCACCCTGGCCGCCAACGATGGCCTAGTCCTGACCACCAGCGGCCTGTTGCAGAACAGCGGCAATGGCCTGATCCACAGTGAAAACGCTGGCGTGACCATCACCGCCGGCACCCTCGACAACAACGGTGGCCGCATCGCCGCCAAAGCCGGTGATGCGCAGATCGACGTCACGGATTTCAACAACGGCAGCGGTGCGCTGTTCGCCCGGGATCGTGTGCACCTGACCGGTATGAATGTGGATAACGGCGGCGAGATCGCCGGCAACCGCATCGACGTCAGCCTCAATGGCGCACTGACCAACCGTGGCCTGATCGAAAGCGCCACGGCCCTCGATGTCGAGACCGCCAGCCTGAACAACAGCGGGCAGATGCGTGCCTTGGGCGCCAGCGGCAAGACCCGCTACGCCATCGGCGGCCTGCTCAACAACAGCGGCAGCCTGGAGACCGCCAACGACCAATTGAGCCTCGCCGCCACCCGCTTCCAGAACACCGGCGGCAAGGTGTTGCACGTGGGCACCGGCGTGCTTGACCTCAGTGGCATCAGCCTCGACGAAGTCGGCGGCAGCCTGGTGACCAACGGCGACCTGACCCTCGATAAAGCTAACTGGACCAATAGCACCGCGATCCAGGCCGGGCGCCTGACCGTCAATGTCGGGACCCTGAACCAGACCGCCACCGGCAAGCTGCTCGGCACCCGCGCCCTGGTTGGCAGCGGCCAGGACTGGACCGTGGGCGGCAGCGTCGCCAGCCAGGGCAGCCTGGATCTTTCGGTGGGCAACCTGCTCAACGACCACGGTTTGATCTTCAGCGGCGGTGACATGAGCCTCAAGGTCGACCGCCTGAAAAACCTCGGCGCCACGATCTACGCCATGGGCAACTTGCGCGTCGACCGCGACGGCCAGGGTGGCCTGGCCACCAGCATCATCAACAGCTCGGGCACCCTCGAAAGCGAGCGCAACCTGATCCTGGCCGCCAGCACGATCCAGAACATCAGGACTGTGCTCAACACCGAGTCCGGCATCTACAGCGCCTCCATCACGCCCACCGCCTGCATCTTTGGCGTGACCGGTGGCGACTGCGACGGCCCCAAGCAGAACCGCCCGTTCCTGATTACCCAGCGTGATCACTTCATCGTCACCCAGGCCACGGCAGCGTCCAGCATCACCTCGGGCGGCAACATGCTGCTCACCGGCGGCGAGCTGCTCAACAGCAGCAGTAGCATTGCCGCCGGTGGCGGTATGACCGTGCGCGTCGACCAACTGACCAACATTGGTTTGGTAACCCACGACACCCAATACGACCGTGTCTTTACCTCTGAACGCGAGCGTAAGCCGGGGGGCTGGTACCGCGAGGCAGCGGCTTTCACCCAGCGCTATTCGGCAGGCCAGGACATGACAGGCGTCGAAGCCGGCCTGGCGTCGTTCATCGGCAAAATGGAGAGCGAAAAGACCGACCTGCGCAAAACCACCCAGTTGATGGTGCCCGACCAAAGCTACGCCGCCGTCATCCAGGCCGGCGGCAGCGTGGATGTGAAGGCCCAGGCCGGCATCGACAACAGCGTCGTGCGCGGTGGCTACACCTACGTCGGCAGCGGTGCCAACACCCATGCGCCGGGCTACTCGACCCTGGTCAGCCTCAACCCGCAACTGCCGCCGGACGTTGCCCAGCAACAGGTCAACCCGCTGGGCCTGCCCGGCTTCGACCTGCCCACTGGCGAGAACGGCCTGTTTCACCTCAGCGACAGCGATGGCGCCAAAGGCCTGCCCACCAGCCAGTTCGCGGCCAACCCGCATAAGTACCTGATCGAAACCAACCCGCTGCTCACCGACATGCGCCAGTTCATGAGCTCGGACTACATGCTGAGCAAGCTCGGCTACGACCCCGACACCGCGCAAAAACGCCTCGGCGATGGCTTCTACGAACAGCGCCTGATCCAGCAAGCCGTGCTCGCTCGCACCGGCCAGCGTTTCATCGATGGCCAGACCAGCGACGCCGACCTGTTCAAGCACCTGATGGACAACGCCATCAGCAGCAAAAGCGCGCTGAATTTGTCCGTAGGCGTAAGCCTCACCGCCGAACAAGTCGCCGCCCTGACCCACGACATCGTGTGGCTGGAAAACGCCACCGTCGCCGGCCAACAAGTGCTGGTGCCGGTGCTGTACCTCGCCCAGGCAAGCAACCGCCTGGCGCCCAACGGCGCATTGATTTCCGGCACTGACGTCAACCTGATCACCGGCCGTAACCTCAACAACGCCGGCACCTTGCGTGCCACCGGCAGCCTGTTGGCGAACGCTGGCGGCAACCTCACCAACAGTGGGTTGATGGAAGCCGGTGGCCGCCTCGACCTGCTCAGCGGCAACAACCTGACCAACCGCGCGGGCGGTGTGATCAGCGCGGGCAACGTCAACCTCGCCGCCGGCGCCGACCTGCTCAACGAACGCAGCGTCACCACCCACGAAAGCGCCAGCAACTACCGCACCGAACGCCGCGACTTCGTCGACAGCGCCGCACGCATCGAATCGGCCAACGATTTGACCCTGCAAGCCGGGGGCAATTTCAACAACGTCGGCGGCGTGCTCAAGAGCGGTGCCGACACCACGGTCAAGGCCGTGGGCGACATCAACATCACCGCCTCGGAAACCCTCGACAGCGGCGCCATCGGCAACCGTTCCAGCTTCACCACCATCGCCCAGCAAGGCTCCGTGGTCGACGCTGGCCGCGACCTGCATGTGATTGGCGGGCGCGATATCAGCGCCGTGGCCAGCCAGGTCGAGGCCAAGCGCGACGTCAACCTGATTGCCACCCGCGACTTCAACGCCGTTGCGGCGGCCAACGAGCAGCACTCCACGGGCAACACAAAAAAGGTCAAGAGCATCGAAGACCACGTGCAGCAAGTCTCCAGCGTGATCAAGGCCGGCGGCGACGCCACCCTGAGTGCCGGGCAGAACCTGCAACTGGTCGCCAGCCAGGTGAATGCCGGCAACGAGGCGTACCTGGTGTCCGGCAAAAACCTTGAGCTCAAAGCCGCGCAAGACCAGGACTACAGCTTCTACAGCAAGACCAAGAAAACCTCCCAGGGCAAAAAATTCCGCCTGGATGAAACCGATGCCGTGAACAACGTCGGCAGCCTGGTCAGCGCTGGCAAAAACAGCACCGTCGTCGCGGGTGCAGACCTGCTGCTGGCCGGCAGTGCCGTCACTGCTGAAAAAGGTGCCACCCAACTGGTGGCCGGCCAGGACGTGAACATCCTCGCCGTCAGCAACGCCGACAGCGCCCGCCACGAACGCAAGGAAAGCAAAAGCAGCTGGGGCGGCCTGAAGTCGAGCAAAGTCCAGGACAAAGTCGACGAAAAACGCACCACCGCCCTGGGCAGCATGGTCTCCGGCGAAACCGTCACCGTCGCGGCCAAACGTGACGCCACGGTCACCGGCTCCAACCTGGTCAGCACCGGCGACCTCGCCGTCCAGGCCGGCCGCGACCTGACCATCGATGCGGCGCAAAACACCTTCGCCCGCACCGACATGCACAAGGAAAAAAACCGCGACCTCACCGGCGTGCTGACCGGCAACAAGCTCGGTCTGGATGACATGACCGGCAACCAGAAGCTGTACATCAACAGCTCCAAGCACAATGGCACGGCCAATGAGATGACCTTGACCGGCAGCACCATTGGTTCGAGTGCGGGCAATGTGTCGTTGATCGCTGGGCGTGAGTTGAAGGTGGTGGCCAGTGATCTGGTGAGCACCAAGAACATGGCGTTGAGTGGGGCCAATGTCACCGTCACCTCGGGTGTGGAGACTGCCAGTCAGACCAGTAAGGACAGCTCAAAAAGCTTGGCGGTTGGGCGAGTGATTGCGGGCACCGTGGTCGACACCGCCAACAGCATCCGCGACGCAGCCGAGGCGGCGCGCAGCTCCGACGATCCACGCCTCAAGGCTGTGAAGATCGCCCAGGCGGCGCTGTCGATGTACAACCTGAATAACCAGGCGGGCGATCTCGCTAAACAAAGTACCGGCTTCAAGGACAAGACTGGTGGCTCTGCCGGCAACGGGTCGCTGATCAAGATCGGTACCGAACTGGCCAACACCCGCACCAAAAGCAGCAGCGAATACACGGCGCAGACCGCTCACCAGAGCAACCTCAACGCCGGGGGCAAACTGTCGATCATCGCTGCGGGCGATGCGCCGGGCACTGTGGGTGACTTGACGATTACCGGCAGTACGTTGAAAGCCGACAGCACGTTGCTCTCCGCGAAAAACAACATCCTGATGCAAAGCGCACAGAACACCACCGATCGCAAAAACGACGGTTCACGCAACAGGACCGCTATCGGTGCCAGCTTCAACATAGGCGAGCAAAACGGCTTCACCATCGACCTGGGCGCGCAAACCGCCAAGAACTTGGGTTCGGGCGGCTCCGTCACCCAAGTCAATACCACGCTGGACACCGGCGCGCTGGTGCTGCGCAGCGGCCAGGACACCAGCCTGATCGGCGCGCAGGTACGCGCTGACCGTATCGATGCCGACATCGGCGGCAACCTCAACATTCTGTCGCGCCAAGACACCGAAACGTCCAAGAGCAAGCAGAACAGCGCGGGCTTCGGTGCGAGCATCTGCATTCCGCCGATCTGTTATGGCTCCCCGGTCACCGCGTCCGCGAACCTGGCGGCGTCGAAGATGAACAGCGACTACCAGGCTGTTACCGACCAGAGCGGCTTCTTTGCCGGTAAAGACGGCTACGACATCAATGTCGGCAAGACCACTACCCTGCAAGGCGCGGTGATTGCTAGTGAAGCCAGCGCTGACAAGAATCGCCTCAGCACGGATCGTCTGCTGGTCAGCGACATCAAGAACAAGAGCGAGATCGAGAGCAAGTCGGCGGGCATGAGCGTCTCTGGTTCTTACAGTAGCGGCGCGAGCACCGTCACTCCGGGCGCTCTGTATGGCATGGCGCTTAATGATTCGGATCACAGCTATACGCGCAGCGCTGTCAGCGAAGGCACGATCGTAGTGCGCAACCCCGAAGGCGCCAACGACCTCGTTGGTTTGAACCGCGACACGGCTAATGCCAACCATCGCCTCGACAAGCCTGATGAAAAGGCCATGCAAGAGCGCATGGAACTGGTCAAAAGCTCGATGGAGTTGACCAAGGGGATTGGCGATGCCATAGCCGCGGCCCGGATCAAGGCTGCAAACGATCCCAACAGCGATTTCAGCAAAGCGTCGCGGCAGAAGTTGATAGAGGAGGGTATTGCCAACCCGACACAGGCTCAGATCAGCCAGCGTGCTCAGCAGGATTACGGCGTTGGTAGTAGCTTCCAGAAGGCCAGCCAGGCGGTAACGGCCGTGGTGCAAGCGGCGATGGGTGGCAGCGTTGGTGGTGCGTTGGCGGGGGCGGCGGCGCCGTATTTGGCGCAGACGGTCAAGCAAATGACCGAGGGTGACCCTAATGCCAACTTGATGGCCCACGCCGTGTTGGGTGCGGTGCTGGCGCGGGCCGGTGGTAACTCGGCGTTGGCGGGGGCTGCGGGCGCAGTGGCGGCGCAGGGTACTGAACAGCTGATTCGCGAGACGCTCTACGGCGGCGCCAGTAACGCAGAACTGACTCAGGAGCAAAAGGCGACAATCTCTAGCCTCTCGACGCTGGCGGCTGGGCTCTCCGGATCGTTGGTTGGCAAGGATGCGTTGAATGCTGTGGCGGCGGCGCAAGTGGGCAAGAACGCGGTCGAGAATAACCACCTGAGCATCCTCGAAGGGATCTCTCTGACGCAGAAGAAAAAAGAGTTCAAGGACTCGTGCATCAACGTTAAATCCAATGGTTGCAATGCTCTGGCAGCCGACATCAACGCGCTGCTTGAAAAGGGTGGTAGTACCCTGAAAGTCGACCACTTTGAGGCGACTGACTTCCTGCAGGCCTCGGACTCTAAAGTGAGTCCCGGCCAGGTCCTGCCTTGCGGTATCTCGGGCAATGGGTACTGTGTCGTCACGAATGTTTCGGTCAAAACCAGCCTAGGCGATGAATGGGCCCTGCAACCGGCCAACGACACACAGGCCAAGATAGGCAAGGGCTATCAAGATGACTTACAAAAGGATTTAGGCGGAGTCTTAAAAGAAAAATCGAATGAGATGTATGCGGCTGGTTGCGGCGGCATGGGGCCGATCGGTATAGGCTGCCAAAGCTGGATGGCTTTCGGCGGGGCGAGCCCGTTAGGTGAGCAAACCACCGGCCAGCGAGCCCTGTGGGCTTCCCAGGCGGTATTGAATAGTCTGGGTCTGGTGGGTGTGATTTATGACGGCGCGGCGAGTACAGCGAGTAAAGGCGTAATCGTCGAATCGAATACTGCGGGCAAGATGCAATTGCCCTCGTGGTACCGCACCGAGGGCGCAGGTGGTGCTGATTTTGTCGCCACTGGCGGTGGGCTTCCAGATGGCGCGCGACGAGTCATTAATACCCGTACCGGCAATTATGAGGTGCTGGTGGGTGATAAGTTGTACATGGAAACGCCCAATGGGCTTATGCCGAAGAACGGCGGCTACCTGGCGGTCCTTTCCGACGCCGAGAAGGCCATTGCCGCTAACAAAGCGTTTGCGGGCAACGAGCTGGCAGGGCGACTAGTTCCCGAGAGCTTCGGTCTCTCGGTGATTGCCGACAACCCCCAATCATTGCAAATGTGGAACAATGCAATGCGCTCGGCGGCAAGTGCTAAAAGCGCGAATGGCTACACGCGCTACTTGGACGCCCTGGCCAGCGGCCAGAATCCCAGCCAGAAAATACTCGAAGAGGCCTTCAAGGCGGTCAACAGCCGCTTTGTGAAGTCTTCCCGTGCGGCGGGCGAGGCCGTTGCTGAAGTCCACCACTGGAACTTCGGTAAGACAGATTTCCCGACCCAGATCGTTGACCCACGGCATCTAGTACCCGTACCTTCGCGCGAAGTTCATCAACTGATACACCAGCAAACTAGTGCAACTTCCAAACCCTGGGTGGGCCCAATTTCTCCGTTGCATAGAATAGATATCCCTGAGTGGTCGACGCCTCTGGCGCCAATACGGTGAAGATATGAATCTCAAGAAGACCTTTGAAGCCTTAGGATTGCCCGCCGTGCTGGATGCCTGCGCGGATGGAAGCATCCGTCCGCCCATCTGCACGCTGGATGCCCCAGCGCAATGGTACGGGTTCCCGCCGGCGTTGATCCCGCTGTGGAGCGATGGATCGCGGCCGACCTATATCGGCTATTGGAGGCACTGGTTTGTCGACCGTGAACCCTGCTTCGTCAAGATGTATGTAGCCGCCGAGCATATGACGATCGAGATTGCCCGCACGCCTGCCCAGTTGATGGGTGTTCTGGCTATGATGTCCATCAGTGTCGAAGATGCTGTCACCCCAGAGCTTGAGCAATTTGCCCAAGCGGTTGGGCTTGATTGTCTGGAGGAGCTAGAAGCGCAGTCATTGAAAACCGGTGATGATCCCCAAGGCTTCGCCAACGTCGAATTGTTTAGCAAAGAGACGCCGCTGGAGAGCATGGCTGAAGACGCGGGGCCCTACACCGGAGACTTTCCCAACCCGTCCGACCCTGGCCGGCCATGGTGGGAAAGCAGTTGTTCCTTCGAAATCATTGATCGGGATATGCCCCCGCCGACAGGTGGGCAATTGCCGGCGTGGTTTGATCCTGATCGAGAGAAAAAGCCGTTGTTTGAGAGCTTCTTGCAAGCCGGCCGCTTGGACTATGCGTGGCTTAGCCTGAACTCCACGGGCTGGTCGATAACCGATGCGCGGCAGGCGCTTGTCGCGTTGCAGGCTCGGGCCAACGACAGAGGCTTCGATGCAGTAGTGGATTATTGGTTGTCGGTTGCGGATGTCAGTGCCGGGGGGTACTGAACCCCATGGCCAACCCAAAAAGGGGACGATTCATTTAGCTGGGGCCTTGATCGGTAAGCTATAAGGAAAATAGCGGAAAATAGGGGTCAGACCACGATTAGTGCACTTATGTATATTGCTGGTCTCGGAAAATAGGGGTCAGACCACGATTAGTGCACTTATGTATATTGCTGGTCTGACCCCTATTTCCCCTCATCCGGCTGGACGAAAATCTCGGGTGACGCTCGCGCGGTGGTCCGGGACGTCGAGTACCATTCAGGTGTGCCAATGCCCTCTAATCAGCGCACGAAACTTGCGGATGAGTTACGTCAGGTTGATCATACTTATATTGCGCCGAGAAGTGACTATCAGGCCCTACAGCGTCAATACAATAGCCAGCGGAATAATCTTAAACGTGAGTGGGAGTTGAATACTGGTTTGGCATGGCCAAAAACTGCGAGTGGTGTGGATTTTCAGGCGCACCATGTGATACCACAGCAGTACGGTGGACCTAACCAATGGTGGAATTTGCATCCGGTTCCGGGTGGAAGTGCTCACCAAGGTGGCGTCCATGCCCCAGCAAGTCCAACTACAACAGCGTTTCCGCAGCACCCTCCGAGGCTACCATGAACATGTACGAAAATTTAGAAGCGTTTAATGCGATGGGATGTGCGCTATTGGAGCGGCTGACTCCTGTTTCTTCAAGTGAAGTAAGTGTGATTCGGCAACAGTGGCCGGCGGCTCCCACCGAGTACTTTGCTTTTATGCAGGAACGGGGGCACGGTGAGATCAAGGAGGACGACTGCGCGCTGCCGCTTTTGACGATTCAACCGATGCTGCTTTCTGCTGCGGTTGACTACTTCGGTGATGATGGAATTTATAAAGACGGGCCTTATGAAGCGGGCGCGAAGGGCGAGGTGTGGCTGTTCGGCTGGGATAGCGCTGGGACTGCTTTCGGTTTCGACAGCGGAGACAACTGGCGTTTGTTGGAAATAGACAATATGCGTTGGGTCACGCGACTTGACTTATCCTTTCGTCAGTTCGTCGAAGGGATATTGGTTTGTTATCCACAGCGGCCAGTGAGCTTTGCGAATGGAGTTTGGAGCGATTCGGGAGATGTTTCTTACAACGCTCCGGTATAGGCGCTAGAAAATAGGGTCAGTAGAAAATAGGGTCAGACCCTGAGGGATCCCCACAAATCTTTAACCGTAAGAGCTATAGATGATAAAACAGGGCTTCCGAAAAACTATTGCTGGGAGTCAGGTATGAAGTCTATTAAGGAGAAAAAATAGATGATCATCGGAGGGTATACCCTTAGTCCTGAGCATGGCAGATCGCAAATCCCTCTAATTGATCAGCCGACCATGGAAGAGGTAAGGTCCATTATATTTGTATACAGTAAAGTCGACGGCGTCGTTTCGTTGTCTATTTCCCCGGCACCTGAAGCCGGACCTTGCGAAATCAATCTTTATGCTGATTCCGGAAATTATATTCTGATGCTGAACCAATACCTTGATGATGGTGAGCATGTTGTGCGTACTCTTGATAATACGTCGACTGGAACAAAATTGGTTGATGTTTTGGGCGATTACTATCCGGCGAGTTTTGTCACAAGAGGAAAAATAGGAAAAATAGGGGTCAGACCACGGTTTTGCGCTTTTTAGAGTTCAGCGGAATTGCTCTTTTAAAATATGATTTATTTTTTGTAATTATTCGATTTTGTTGGCCTGGTGATGGGCGGCTAAGCTGTAAGCTCTTATTCATTTGGGGGTTTATATGGCTCGCCGTCCTAGAGTTATACTGCCGGATATCCCGTTGCACATTATTCAGCGGGGAAACAACCGGTCTGCGTGTTTTTATTCAGACGAAGACTATATTTTTTACATTGATAAATTAGACCTGCTTGCTGAATTGTATGGCTGTAAAATTCACGCAATGTGCTTGATGACAAATCACGTTCACTTGTTGTTGACTCCCACCTGCTTCGCAGGGGCTGGTCTACTTATGAAAGGGCTGGGGCAGCGCTACGTTCAATACATCAATCGAACCTATCAACGAACGGGCACGTTGTGGGAAGGACGTTTCCGCTCCTGTCTGGTTCAAAAAGACAACTATGTTTTAGCTTGCTATCGATATATCGAAATGAATCCGGTTAGAGCGGGCATGGTTGCTCATCCGGGCGACTATCGCTGGACCAGTTACAGGGCAAATGCACAGGGCGAGCCATCAAGCTTTTTAAGCCCACATGCGGTCTATAGAGAGTTAGGTAGCAGCACCATGCAACGAGCCGAATCCTACCGGTCTTTATTCAAGGATCGGCTTTCAACTGAGTTGATAGAGCAAATTCGATTTTCTACAAACGGTAATTACGTTTTGGGCGATCAGAAATTTGCGTCCGAGATTGAGCAGGCATTAGGTAAACGAGTTTCGCAGGGTGTGTCAGGGCGCCCAAAAAGTGTGATCTAAAAAAGTAGAAGAATAGAAGAATAGAAGAATAGAAGAATAGTGGTCTGACCCCTATTTTCGACCGTATCGACCTGGAGAGTACGAGGTAAAACTGTTCAAGGCTCAAACCTTGAGAGGATGGCCTCGGGTCGAGCACCAATTGGGTATGATGGGAAATCAGTTGAGTTACATCATCTCTCGCAAACTGAGGTTAATGGATTCGCTGGTACTCGTGGTTCACTTGCAGAAGTTGGTTCTGTTTTCCATAGCCAGAATAGCAGTGTTCTTCATGTCCCATCCAATGCCGCTCAAAGCTTTAGGTATACTCGTTACAAAGACTCTGCAGAATACAGAAATCCTACGACTGATTATGTTTCAGTTCCTACGGATTTGAATGCAAAAACATTGACAAAGCAGGCTAAAGAGTTTAATTCTTATCAGTCGGATTATTGGAAGTTGCGGGCTCGGAGCGGGGAGTAATTGGGCGTGGATTATTCGAGAATAATTAATCTTATTAAAGAGTCGGATTTTGTTGAGTTTGCTGATTATGGTGACGGGATTGCTGATGAGTGGATTTATAAAGCTGAAGCTCGCCTTGGGTTGAAGTTGCCTGATAGCTATAAATGGTGGCTGAAGTTTTATTCTGGCGGGGAAATATCTGGGGAGGAGATTTATAGTATCTACGAAATGGAATTTGATAGTGTAAGGGGGGGTGATATCGTTTATATGTCAATCGTTAACGGTCGAAATGGGTTGTGTGGGAAGGAGAGGCTATTTATCTGTGAACCGCCGGGTGCAGGGGAATCATTTTATTTTGCCACAGACGATGGTCTTAATGATGGGGAATATCCTGTTTATAGGCTTGATCTTTCTGATCAAACTTCTAGTTTGTATGCGAAAAACTTTATCGGTTTCTTAGAAAAAAGAATAATGTCTTTTAGTTGAATAATAATTCTGCGTTTAAAAAGGGGGAAATAGGGGTCAGGCCACGATTAGTGCACTTATGTATATTGCTGATCTGACCCCTGTTTCCCCTATTTCCCCCGAGTAAATGCACAGCTGGAACCTTCTGCACTTATAACGCCTCATGATTGTTATAAGGAATTGGGAAAAGATAGTGGTCAGACCACGGTTTTGCGCTTTTTAGAGTTCAGCAGAATTGCTCTTTTAAAATATGATTTATTTTTTGTAATTATTCGATTTTGTTGGCCTAGTGATGGGCGGCTAAGCTGTAAGCTCTTATTCATTTGGGGGTTTATATGGCTCGCCGTCCTAGAGTTATACTGCCGGATATCCCGTTGCACATTATTCAGCGGGGAAACAACCGGTCTGCGGGGAAATAGGGGGCAGACCACGATTAGTGCACCAATGTATATTGGTGGTCTGACCCCTATTTTTAATGGAGTCGAAGCGCAGCGTATGGCTAATTATTTACAGGCGCGTGAGGAGCAAGGTTTGCTTAAATACGAAACTGGGCGGCGTTGAAATTAAAACGGAATAGGGGTCAGACCCTGAGGGATGCTAATTTTCCCGCGTCTAACAAAATGTTGGCGAGTCAACTGGGTATTAAAGAAGCTGATGTGGCTCGGTTTATTAGAGAAGAGAAATATACGTGGCATGAGGTTGAAGATATGCGAACACTGCAGTTGGTGCCCTCGTTTATCCATACTGGCAAGGTCGGTTCGATGGATTTTGGTTTGAAATATGGCCATCTTGGCGGAATCGCTGAGAAAAGTTTGCTAGAGGCGCTTAAGAAATGACAGTTATATCAGATAGAGATTTTGGTGAGCTGCATTTTGACGAGGCTTGGACAGGATTGTGTGAAGTGTTTATTTTTGGACGTTTGTGTGAGGTTGAACTCATTGTCCAAACTTTTGATGGTGATTCTATCTCTGATATTCAGAGACTTGCGTTTCGAGAGTTTAGTTCAAATAAAGCTGTCGTCTCTTTGGCCGTAGAAAAGGCTATCTTTAGCTATTACATATGTAGATCTGAGGAATACCGAGAGAGCTTTGATGCTGATGAGGTTGATATCAAAGCCCCTAACGCCCATGCAGTTGATCATATGCGGGACTTGGTCACTCTGAAGTGTATTAAAGTATTGTCTCCCTTTGACGCGGGAATGCGTCAAATTGGTTTTATTTTTGATGCGAATTTTGATCCGCAGCTTGGCTTGGGGGTTCTAGTCACTGATGGTTCTGTGGAGACCGTTGATACTCAGGATATCTTACTAGGTTGATAAAAAAAGGAAAAATAGGGGTCAGTCAAAAAAAGGGGGCAGTCTCATTTAATAATTACTTGCCGATCAGAAGAAAATCCGGATCAGACCGCATTTTGTACAAAACCGCACACGGGATCACGGTGATGGCACAATGCCTCATGTAATGCCTTCCACTGCCGACACACTGGCGATGGCCAGACGCATCAGGAAAGGGTGAACCGGCCTTCGTCGGCGTTTTCGAAACCGCCCCACCGCTACCCACAAGGAAGAAATACATGATCAAGTTGTTCTGCAAAGCCGCTGTTGCTCTGTCCCTCGTCACTCTGTTTGGCTGCTCCTCGACGCCGTCGGTGGAGAAGATGCAAGCCGATGTGGCGAACTATTCGTTGCCTAAGGCTGCTGTCGCCGATAAAGGCTTGGTGTATGTGGTGCGTCCGAGCAACGTGGGGATGATGGTTCGCTTCAACGTGTTCCTGGATGACAAGGAAGCCGACTCGGAGATGGGTTACAACCGCGGTAACCAGTACATCTATTTTTTCGTGACACCGGGCAAGCACGTAATCAGTTCCAAGGCTGAAAACTGGGCGGACATGCCGATTGATGTCAAGGCGGGTCAGGTGGTTTACCTCAAGCAGGAAGTCGACATGGGCTTCGCCATCGCACGCAACAGCCTTAAAGTGCTGAGCGACCTCGAAGGCCGTTACCTGGTCAAGGATGCGTCCCTGGGCACCGTGGCAAAAGAAAACAAGTGAGTTGAACCGTTGAAGCCTGCCGGGCTCCAGGTCCGGCAGGCCGTCATTTTTCACCCTGCGCAAACGTTCAAGGACTGATGTGAAAAACCTCCTCTTCATCCTATTTGCCACCCTCATCCTCGGCGGCTGTGTCAGCCATCCCCTTACGCCCGAACACCGCGCCCAGATCAAGACGGTCAAGGTGCTGCCGGTAAAGTGGGAGTCGCAACAGATGGTCTACATGGGCCGTGAGCAAGCCTGGGGCGCAGCATTGGGGGCCGGGCTTGGCGCGGGCGTTGGCATGGCCAGCGGTGCATCCAGGTTGGGCACGGCGGCGTTGAGCGGCGCCGGGTTTGCAGGGGGTATGAAACTTGGGCAGTTGGCCGAGATGCCGACGCCGGTAGCGATCCTTACGGTGATGGACGCTGAAAAAATCGATTTGGGCGTGTTGCTCAAACAGGGCTTTATCGATGCGTTGGGCAAGACCTCAACCCTCAAAGTGGTGGGTGACGACGAACCCGCCGATGCGCAGATCCAGCTGACCGTGGCCGAGTGGGGCTTTCGCCTGACCCAAGGGTTCAGCAGTGTGGTGTACCCCACCCTCAATGTGCTGGCGCAGATGAATCGCGGCGATGAAATGGTCTGGCGCACCAGCGAGGCGGTCACGCCGTTCAATGGCCAGAACGTCTACGGCTACACGCCGCTCACCTATCGCACCGACCCCGAGGCGTTGCGCCGCGCGCTCACGGGGATTACGCAGATCTCCAGTGGGTATTTGGTGAAAGAGCTCAAATAAGCCAGCGCGTGCGTTAATGCTGGCCTGCCCCTGTTTCCCGATTCCACGGACGCATCACATGAAAAAAGCAATTGTTCTACTGGCAATCACCGGCCTCGTCACCGGGTGTCAAGCTTCCAGGCCGCCAAGCTCCTTTGAGCAGAGTCTGGCCAGCGTTCAATGCATGCTGTCCGAGGGCGAGAAAAGCCCCACAGCCGATAAGGTTCAGTTCATTCGTCAAGCCAGCGATAACGGCAACGTGCGCTGTAAGACTGCGCTCGGTGGTTTGTACGAATCCGGTCGTGGTGGCGTGCCACAAGATTTTGCCAAGGCCAGATCGCTTTATGGGTCCGTTGCCGCCGTGGATGGCGTCGGTTACGAAAGGCTGGCGCGCATGGCCGAGCAGGGCCACGGGCAAGTGCGCAACGATGTGGAGGCGCGACGGCTTTATCAGTTGGCGCTGACCAACAGCGACAGCGATAAAAGCAAACTCGCCTTGGCCCGATTGATGGAAGAGGGTCGAGGTGGCCCGCAGGATTTGTTCGCGGCCATGATGTATTACGTGGAGGCCAGCCAGCATGCCGGCGATGTCGCGTGGAAAGGCCTTCAGCGCATTCGCGCGCAACGTCCGGTGCTGACGGCTGAACAGGTACAGCGCTACAACGAGGCCTGGGGTGACACCAGTCGCAAGAGCCTCAATCGTACGGCACTGGACATCGAGATTGCCTTGAACAAGCAAATCAAACGCGGCAGCGCGAGCAAGCCGGTGACGCTGCAAGTGCAAGGCCTGTCGGGTTCGAATGTGCCGAAAATCCTATTGATCGAAAGCTCGGGCAACGCCGAGGTAGACCAGGCCGTCGTCACCGCATTCGGTCAATATCGCTTTCCTGCCGAGCCGCTATTGCCGGCAGGCCAGGACTCCTGGTCGTCCGAGCGGTCTCTCAAGGTCGGTTTGAAGTGAAGTGCTGGAGCCCTGATGCCATGGGCCGTTCACATTCAACGCAGACACAAACACCTTGAATCTGGAGCAACACCGTATGGATGCAAGCAACACCCCTGAACGCCCGACCGTCCTGGCCAGCATCGGTCGTCGCCTGGTTGCACGGGGCATCGACTGTGCCATCGCAGTACTGATCTTTTTCATCGTGAAGTTCAGCGCCGCTCGAGCTGTAAAACAGCTTGAGAACGCCTTTCAACTCCGTAAAATGCCGCCACTGTTCAAAACACGATACTTTTCAGGGACGAATTCATACATGCGCGTGTTTGCCGTATTTCTCGCGGCCTGCCTCATGGCGGGCTGTGCCTCCAAGCCGGATTACTACATCTCCCCGGCGCCGGTGACCATTCCCAAGACCGCTACTTACTGGCTCGACACCTTCGACGTCGAGGTGGTCGGCAAGAACGAACGCTTCCTGCCGGATGACAAAGTGCGCCAGCAACTCGGGGTTGATCTGGTCGACCGCCTGCTCAAGGCCAAGCGCTACGCCGCCAGCAAGGACAAGGCCGATTACCTGCTGGATGTGAACGTCATCTATACCCGGCGCATACAAGACACCCAAGGCGGTTTCATGACGGCAATCGTCGATGACAAGACCATCCTCGCCAGTGTCGACTTCAACTACCAGGTCAAGATCAAGAAAGCCGGCGCCGAGGTGCTGCATTTCTCTCAGGCTCGCCAAGGGCTGATGCCAGGCGGGTACAAGGGCGACTGGCAGAACATGAAAACGATGGCCGGGGTGCTGACCAACTCTGGCAACTCCAGCGTCGAGACCTTCTACACCGGTTTGTTGAGCCGATTCATCGTTGACGACCTGCGTGGCATTCCGTCCCGCTAGCGTTAGCTGCCGTACCCGTTTTCCCACTTAGGAGCACCCTGTGAACACACTGTCCAAAATCCTGCTGTCCGGCTTCACCGCCGCAGCGCTGCTGACCGTGGCCGGTTGCGCCACGGAGAGCAACCGCGCGATGCCGGTGGAACAAGTCGCCAGCGCCAACGTCGCTTATTCCGGCGTGCGCGTGCCGATTGCCGTAGGCAAGTTCGACAACCGCTCCAGCTACATGCGCGGCATTTTCTCCGACGGCGTCGACCGCCTCGGCGGCCAGGCCAAGACCATCCTGATCACCCACCTGCAGCAGACCAACCGCTTCAGCGTGCTGGACCGCGACAACATGGGCGAAATCTCCCAGGAAGCCGCGATCAAAGGCACCGTGCAGAAGCTCAAGGGCGCTGACTACGTAGTGACCGGCGATGTGACCGAGTTCGGCCGCAAGGAAACCGGCGACCGCCAGCTGTTCGGCATTCTCGGCCGTGGCAAGACCCAAGTGGCCTACGCCAAAGTCGCGTTGAATATCGTCAACATCAGCACCTCCGAAGTGGTGTATTCCACCCAGGGCGCCGGTGAGTACGCGCTGTCCAACCGTGAAGTGGTCGGCTTCGGCGGCACCGCCAGCTACGACTCCACCCTTAATGGCAAGGTCCTCGACCTGGCCATGCGCGAAGCCATCAACCGCCTCGTCGACGGCATCAATGCCGGCGCCTGGAACCCGCGCAACTGATCAGCAGCACCTCAAGGAGCAGTACAAGGATGAGCAAGGCAGTCAAGTTGGCGCTGATGCTGACAGCAGTGGCGACGGTCGCCGGGTGCCAAACCGCGCCCCAGCCGTTGTATCAATGGGAAAGTTATCAGCCGCAGGTTTACGAATACTTCAAGGGTGAGCCAAAGGAGGCGCAGGTGGAGGCGCTGGAGCGCGATCTGCAGAAGATCAATGCCAGCGGCCGCAAGGCCCCGCCGGGTTATCACGCCCACCTGGGCATGCTGTACCTGAGCATGGGCAAGGATGACCAGATGGTGCAGGAGTTCCGCACCGAGAAGGCGCTGTTCCCTGAATCCGCCTCGTACATGGACTTTCTGCTGAAAAACGCCAAGACCGGAGTCGCCACTAAATGAGCCTGTTGAAACTCACGGGCGCCTTGCTGGCCCTGGCCCTGCTCGGCGGTTGCGCAGCCCCCAAGACCATTGATTACACGGCGTACAAGCAGGCACGACCGAAGTCGATCCTGGTACTACCGCCGCTCAATGAATCGCCGGAAGTGCAGGCGTCCTATAGCCTGGTCTCGCAAGTGACCTATCCGTTGGCGGAAGCCGGCTACTACGTGTTGCCGATTGCTTTGGTGGACGAAACTTTCCGCCAGAACGGCCTCACCACCGCCAACGACATCCAGGCCCTGCCACCGACCAAGCTGCATGACATCTTCGGCGCGGACGCCGCGCTGTACATCACCGTCACCGAGTACGGCACCAAGTACATGCTGATCTCCAGCGACACCGCCGTGACGGCTTCGGCCAAACTGGTGGACCTGCGCACCGGCACCACCCTGTGGACCGGCTCGGCGCGAGCGTCCAGCGAAGAGGGCAACAACAACAGCGGCGGCCTCGTCGGCATGCTGATCACGGCGGCGGTCAAGCAGGTGATCAACAGCTCCACCGATGCGGCGCACCCGATTGCCGGTATCACCAGTGCGCGCCTGCTGTCACCGGGGCAGCGTGCGGGGATCCTGTACGGTCCGCGTAACCCCAAATACGGCACGGACTGAGTTCATGTGGGAGGGGGCTTGCCCCCGATAGCGGTAGATCAGTCAGTCCATGTTTGACTGACCCACCCCATCGGGGGCAAGCCCCCTCCCACAGTTGGACTGTTATTTGAATCAGGGTTAACCCGAACATTCCACACCTCGCGTCTGACCTTGTGAACGGATCATTCATTCACGAGGTTCAGCCCATGTCCCACCCTCTGTTTTTCCTGCGTCCTGCCGCCCAAGGCTTTGCCGTTACCATGGTGGTGGCGTTGGCCGGTTGTGGGCTGTCCTCATCCCCTGAGTTGGCCAAGCCGGCCGAGCCCGTCGCCGAGCTGCAAAGCGCGTCACCCCAGGGTGCTTTGGTCAAACGCATGGCAATGCCTGCACCGATGCATATGCAGGAGTCAGCCGTGATGGACTACCGCAGCGAACCCCGTGAACAATACGCAAATCTGCCGGACAACCCGGTGCATCGCGTGGCCGAGACGCCGGTGTCCACCTTCAGCGTCGACGTCGATACCGGCAGCTACGCCAACGTCAGGCGTTTCCTCAACCAAGGCAGCCTACCGCCCGAAGGCGCTGTGCGACTGGAGGAGATGGTCAACTATTTCCCCTACCACTACGCGCTGCCCACCGACGGCTCACCTTTTGGCGTGACCACCGAAGTCGCTGCCACGCCGTGGAACCCGCATACCCAGTTGCTGCGCATCGGCATCAAGGCGTCCGACCGTGCCGTGGCGCAATTGGCACCGGCCAACCTGGTGTTCCTGGTGGATGTGTCCGGCTCCATGGACCGCCGCGAAGGCTTGCCGCTGGTGAAGAGCACGCTGAAGTTGCTGGTGGATCAATTGCGCGACCAGGACCGCGTTTCGCTGGTGGTCTACGCCGGTGAATCCCGTGTGGTGCTCAAGCCCACCTCCGGGCGCGACAAGGTCAAGATCCGCAACGCCATCGATCAACTCACCGCCGGTGGCTCCACGGCGGGCGCTTCCGGCATCGAACTGGCCTACCAGATGGCCCGCGAAGGCTTTATCGACAAGGGCATCAACCGCATCCTGCTGGCGACCGACGGTGACTTCAACGTGGGCATCAGTGATTTCGACAGCCTCAAACAGATGGCGGTAGAGCAGCGCAAAAGCGGCGTGTCCCTTACTACCCTGGGCTTCGGTGTGGATAACTACAACGAACACCTGATGGAACAACTGGCCGATGCCGGCGACGGCAATTACGCCTACATCGACAACCTGCGCGAAGCGCGCAAAGTGCTGGTGGACCAACTCAGCTCGACCCTGGCGGTGGTGGCGCGCGATGTGAAGTTGCAGGTGGAATTCAACCCGGCGCAGGTCAGTGAATATCGCCTGCTGGGCTATGAAAACCGCGCCTTGAAACGTGAGGATTTCAATAACGACAAAGTCGACGCCGGTGAAATTGGCGCAGGGCATACGGTCACGGCACTGTACGAAATTGTGCCGAAGGGCGAGAAGGGGTGGTTGGAACCTTTGCGCTATGCCACTGCGCCTGTGACCGGGGATCGATCCGCTGAACTGGCGATGCTGCGGGTGCGCTACAAACCTGCTGCGGGCGGTGCCAGCCAACTGATCGAAAGGCCCATCAGCCAAGAGCTCACCAAGGCCAGCGATGACCTGCGCTTTGCGGCGGCAGTGGCGGCCTTTGCCCAACAGCTCAAGGGTGATGGCCGCTACACTGGCAGCATGAGCCTGCAGGACACCGCTGCACTGGCCCGCTCGGCCCGAGGCGATGATCCGTTCGGCCTGCGCAATGAATTCGTGCAACTGGTGGAACTGGCCCAAAGCCTGAAACCCTGATCACAGCCATGACAACAATCGAATGTGGGAGGGGGCTTGCCCCCGATGGCGGTGTATCAGCATCAAGTGTGCTACTGACCCACTGCTATCGGGGGCAAGCCCCCTCCCACAGTTAGACCAGCTTCGGCTGATAAAAAGGAGTTCGCCCCTACATGGCTGTTCCAGATGATCTACCCAGCGACGAATCGCTGCTGGCCCGCTACCGCACCGGTGACAGCGCCGCGTTCGAAGCCTTGTACGCGCGGCACCGCCAGGGCCTGTACCGGTTCCTTGTGTCCTTGAGCAACAAGACCGAACTGGCCGAGGAAATCTACCAGGAGACCTGGCTCAGCCTGATCCGCAGCGCCACCCAGCCACAAGGCCGGGCGAGTTTTCGCACCTGGCTGTTCCAGATCGCCCGCAACCGCCTGATCGACCACTGGCGCAAGCACGGCGTCCACAACCCGTTGCACGACAGCTACGACGAACAACTGCATGCCCAGGCCGACGACAGCGCCGGCCCCGAGCAGCAACTGAGCCTGAGCCGCGACCAGGCGCGCCTCGATGCCGCGCTGCAAGACCTGCCCGAAGACCAGCGCGAAGTCTTCCTGCTGCGCCTGCACGGCGACCTCGAAGTGCCGCAAATCGCCGCCCTCACCAACGCCCCGCTGGAAACCGTGAAAAGCCGCCTGCGTTACGCCCAGCAGAAACTGCGCCGCCTGCTGGCCGAGGAGATACCCGCATGATCGACTCCCGAAACACTCCCGATTCCGACGACGAATTGCTCCAGCACTATCGTCAACACAGCCCCGTCGAGCCGCCGGCGTCCCTCGACGCCTTCATCCTCAACGCCGCCCGCCGTGAAGCCCCGGCGCGGCAGCCGAACCTGTGGCAACGCTGGCTGCAAGCCTGCCAACGGCCGCGCTGGCAGATGGCATTCGCCACCGTTGCAGGGTTGGCCCTGATGATCGGCGTGGTGATGCGCTCGCCCGTGCCGCAACCCGACGTTTCCACCGCGACCTTCTCCGCGCTTCGCGACGAAGCACCGCGTCCCGCTGCACCCGCGATGTCCGCGCCTGCCCCCGTCGCCCGAATGGCCGCCGCGCCCCAGGCGGAGAGTGCGCAGGTCATGGGCTCGATGGCGGAGGAGTCCGGCGCCAAACTCAGCAAGCGTGCGCCGGTGGTGTTGCCTTCGTTAGAGGAGGGGTTGCAGAAGATTGTGCGCTTGCGTGAAGCCGGTGAAAGCAAAGCCGCTGATGAAGAACTGCTGGCATTGCATGCGCGTTTCCCTGACGAAGACCTGCCGGCGCGTTTGGAGGCGTTGCAAAAGCGTTGATCCACAAAGGCCGTGAGACGCGATGTCTCACGGTCTCATGGCCGCCGCCTGCGATCTGGCATCACGGATCTCATTTGAGCTCAATGCCGGCTACCCTCGGGTTTTCTTCGGCCGCTCTATGAAAGGCGTGTCCAGGCGTTTTCGCGCAGCTGGCACTGGCCTTGCTCTGGCACTGGTAAACCGCCCGGCACGCCAGCGCCATCCGCTTCAAGGAGAAAAACGCCATGAGCCTCTCGAGCAATTCGCAACGCAGCATGCGTGCCGCTGTATGGCACGGCCGTAACGATATCCGCGTCGAAGATGTGCCGCTGCCCGTTTCGCCCCCTGCGGGTTGGGTGCAGATCCGAGTGCAATGGTGCGGCATTTGCGGGTCCGATCTGCACGAGTACGTGGCCGGTCCGGTGTTCATACCGGTTGATGCGCCGCACCCGCTGACCGGGATTAAGGGCCAGTGCATTCTGGGTCATGAGTTTTGTGGCGAAATCGTCGAGCTCGGTGACGGGGTGCAGGGCTTCAGCGTGGGCGAGTCGGTGGCAGCCGATGCCTGCCAGCATTGCGGCACGTGCTACTACTGCACCCACGGGCTGTACAACATTTGCGAAAACCTGGCCTTCACCGGGTTGATGAACAACGGTGCCTTTGCCGAATGGGTCAACGTGCCCGCCAACCTGTTGTACAAGTTGCCGGCGAACTTTCCGGCAGAAGCCGGGGCACTGATCGAACCTCTGGCAGTAGGCATGCACGCGGTGAAAAAAGCCGGAAGCCTGCTGGGGCAAAACGTGGTGGTGGTCGGCGCGGGCACCATTGGCCTGTGCACCATCATGTGCGCCAAGGCCGCCGGTGCTGCTCAGGTGATCGCGCTGGAGATGTCCGGAGCACGCAAGGCCAAGGCGCTGGAAGTGGGAGCGACCCACGTGCTCGATCCCAATCAATGCGATGCCCTGGCCGAAGTACGCCGCCTGACCGGCGGGCTCGGGGCGGATGTCAGTTTCGAATGCATCGGGAACAAACACACCGCCAAACTGGCCATCGACCTGATCCGCAAGGCCGGCAAGTGCGTACTGGTGGGCATCTTCGAGGAGCCCAGCGAATTCAACTTCTTCGAGTTGGTGGCCACGGAAAAACAGGTAATGGGCGCCCTGGCCTACAACGGAGAGTTCGCTGACGTGATCGCATTTATCGCGGACGGGCGGCTGGACATCACGCCACTGGTGACAGGGCGTATTCAGTTGGAGCAGATCGTGGGGCAGGGCTTCGAGGAACTGGTCAAAAACAAAGAACATAATGTGAAAATCATTGTGTCGCCTGCCCGGGTTTGAAGCGAAGGGCGGGCGATGCGGTCTTTGCCCCACGCCCACAAAAAAGCCCCAGGCCTTTCGACCTGGGGCTTTCTCATTGTATCTGGTGCCCCGGCGTCGTTTGAACTGGGAGGTAACAGGCCCGTATTTACTGGGTTTCTTTTGTGGCTCTTCGGTTAGGCATACACGTGGGCATACAGGGCGAAGTGTGCTGATGCCTTTAACGCTCTTTGTGAAGGCTCCATCGAAGCTCCTCGTGACCTAGATCCCGATGGGCGACTCACTGTCTTCAATGGCCTATCCACGTTGAACCCTGTGGTCCTTTCGCCACCAGCACAGCTACCGTGCTTTCGCTGCCTTCAGTAATTGGGTGAAGCTGTAAATTGCGAGGTGTATGTCATCTTGGGTATCTCCGTCCCACTCCTCAACCGTGCCTAACTCGGCTCGTAAACTGACGATACGCTGCTCGATTTCTTCGATCTCAGCGGCACCGCATTGCTTAGCGATTGCCTGCCAACTGTCATCAGAGATTTTTTCGCCGAGAGCTAAGCCGGATCGGGCATTTACGATTAGGTTCTGGAGGTTACTCATCTGAGATCTCGGGTGGGTTGCAGAAAAAGGTGCTGGGGACCCTGACGATATCCTTAGTACACGGGGCATGAAACCCGCGGGATCGAGTTAGTGGGAGGTGGTGGAAGTTACTGAAATTTCAATCGTTGAAATTGAAAGGATCTTGAAGAAAAAGGACCATCGTTACAGCTTCGGTAAAGGTGGCTTTGTCTGCTGCTGATAGTGAACACCTGCATGGCGTCAACCATGGTGATGGTTGTCAACCAAGTCAACCTGTCAACCGACTGAAAAAATCCAGCCGCTAACACGAACGCGCGGGTTCTTTGCCCCGTGTCTATCCGAAATGCCCAGGGTCCCCAACGGCTTTCCGATTCATAGGGCAAATGCACTGGTGAACGGCAGTTCACCCGGTTCACCTGTTCACTAAGCTGGGCATCTTTCCGCTGACACGATCGCGCGGGTTTCCTACCCCGTGTCAAACCAATATTCGCAGGGGCCCCACTATCTAACCAAAGCCAAGAGCATGATCGATCTCGTTTCGCTGGAGGAGCAACACGAATGGGGCCAGGGGGATACCCTTTTAAAACCGTGTTACGGGTGTTACTCGTGTTACATGGGTTTCTAACTACCTGATTTTAAATGATTTATATGGCGTTACACAGCTGTGCTTGGTTTGGCGATATACGTGTTACGTGGCAGATAGGTGTTACATCAGTGGATGCTCTGCGAGGACCGGTTACTGATGAATAAGGTGGCTGTCATCGGACTGGAGCCTTGCACTTAAAAGAGCCGCTGCCGACCAGTAGCGGCAATTGCATCCGTCTGCCGCACTCGAGTTCAAGCCACTTCGCTGTAGGCATGCAGTTGAGTCGCCACTTCGGCATTAACGCTACAATGTGCTCCTGCATGCAAGGTATATGGTAATGCTGCAATTTAGGATATTTCGTCAGGAGGACATGTGGTCTGTCATTTTTTGAGTGGCATCCGTAATCGTGTTCGGGGCATCTTCTGTTCTGAACAGGCGCCTGCCAAGGATACGTGGGAGCTTGTCCCGCTTACTCCCGAGTACCTAGCAGAAGAGCATGGCTGCTATGTCGCCGCTATCGAAGCTGCCCTCGCTAAGAGTCAGATCCGCAACATAGCGTTGTCCGGGAACTACGGGGTCGGTAAGAGCAGTATCATGTGGGAAGTCGCTCGGCGGCAGGATAATCGTATCGTGGAGTTATCTCTCTCGACGCTTGCACCTATCGAAGCTTCCCAGCTTGACAATTCGGTGCCTATCCAGGCAACGACCCCGACCAATCGAATCCAGCAGGAGATTGTTAAACAGCTGCTCTATCGAGAATACCCGAGCAGAACCCCCGGCTCACGGTTTCGTCGTATTGAGCGTTTCCGATGGTGGCGGGCGATCGGAATGTCGGTAATGGTGGGGGTCGTCGTTGCCGTAATTTTCCTGCTGACTGGATGGACGGTAAAGATTGCTTCCGCGTTCATGCCATTTGTGGATATTGGTGTATGGGCTCACCCTGTAATTTGTAGCACTGCGACGCTGATTACGCTGCTGGCGAGCTGGTTATTCTATGGGAAACTGCATATCAAACAGTTCTCCGCAGGGGCTGCAACCGTCACGCTCAACGAAAGCTCCGTTTCGTACTTTGACCAATACCTCGACGAAATCGTCTACTTTTTTGAGGTTTCAGACCGCGATGTTGTTCTTTTCGAGGACATCGACAGGTTCAACGACTCTCATATCTTCGAGACACTTCGAGCGCTGAACACTTTGCTCAACGCTTCGCCCCAGATCAAGAAACCGATCCGATTCATCTATGCCATCAAAGACAGTATCTTCGATCGAATCGGCCTGGATATAGAAGGTCGCAGGCCTAATACAGAAGTGCTCACGACGGACGATCCGGCACACGCTGAGGCTATACGCGCCAACCGTACGAAATTTTTCGATCTCGTCATTCCGGTGGTTCCCTTTATTACGCACCGGAGCGCTCGTAACTTGGCGCTACAGCTACTTGATCAAATCGAGCACCAGGTAGCTCCGGAGCTACTCGACTTAGCGACGCAGTACGTACCGGATATGAGGCTGCTCAAGAACGTCCGTAACGAATTCATCGTATTCCGCGACCGAATCTTCTCCGGCGACGGTAAGCAGCTCAACCTGAGTGAGACTGACCTGTTTGCGATGATGCTTTACAAGAGCACGCACCTAGCAGATTTCGAGACTATTCGGCTCGGTCATAGCAAGCTGGACATGCTCTACAAGCTCAGTCGTGAACTTGTGATTGAGAACATCAGGCGAATCGAGGGCGAGCTTCGCGTGCTTCGCCAGCAGACCACGCGCATCAATAGGACCTCCACCCGCAGTACTCAGATGGGCGAGCGCCTGCTTGCGCATGTGCAACGGACAGCTGAGGCTGCTGGCTTTAGGACCCAGAATGCAACGTACTCGCTCGCGGGTGTTGCGATGTCTTCGAAAGATCTCAAGGGCACGCAGTTCTGGATAGACTTCGTCTCGCCAGATGGAGACTCTGCACTCAAATATTACGACAACTACCACGGTCATACACTGTCGTTCACTCGCGACAGTCTTGCGGCTGCGTTTGGTGATCCGCTGGACGCCGAGAGCTGGAACGAAGTGGATCATGAGGCGCTCACTGAGCAGATTGACGAGAAGAGGGAGGAAATCAAGTTCCTGCGGAGCGCTGATCTTGGTGATCTAGTCAAACGACCGGAATTCCTCGTCCAGTATAAGGACAGCAAGCAGTCCTTCGAGGCAATTTCCAAGATCATACTAACGCCGGGCTTGGCGTACCAGATCGTCCGTTCCGGGCATATCAACCGCAATTTCACGCTCTACACCTCAACCTTCCACGGTGATCGCGTGGGTTCCGCTGCCACGAATTTCATTATCCATCACGTCGAGCGAGATGTGATGGATCAGCACTTCCAGCTCACCCCGGAGGACGTGGACGCCGTTGTCCGCGAACGAGGCAAGAGCGCGTTGAAGGAGCCTGCGCTTTACAACATCGCTATCCTAGACCGTCTTCTGGCCAAACATATCGACGCGGCCGACATCATGATCAGCTCCCTAGTTAGTCTTGGGGAGCGTCAGGTTAGTTTTCTGCAGGCCTACCTTACCGCAGGGAAAGAGTGCCTACGGCTCATCGAGCGGTTCACGGTCGCGTCCACACAAGTGCTCACCTATCTCGTGAGTCAGGCGGACCTAGAGGACTCTTCACGACTAACGCTTGTGAATGTAGCGCTAGCACACCTGACGCCTTCAAAGCAGCGAATAGATTCGGCAGTGTCATCGTACCTATCGGCGCACTATGCTGAGTTCACGGCTCTAACGTCCGATGCGACCGTGCCAGCACAGGCCGAACGTATCAGCGTGCTCTTTAGGGATGCCGGTATTACCGTGCCGTGTCTGAAACTATTGGGCCCCCAGATTCGCACGTCGTTTGTGTCACGCAACTTATATGAGATCACGTACCAGAACCTCGCGATCGCGATCGCCATCGACAATGCAACAACCGTGGCTCTCGACGTCATTCGGGATCGGAGCAAGACTGTTTACGACTATGTGCTCAGGCATTTGAGCAAGTACCTAGAGGCTATCGATGGCACTTCCACGACGATAGACGCGAACGATCACTTCCTCACAGTAATCGAAGATGTACTCTCGCTAGAAGCGCCTCGTCTCGGTGATGTGATCGAGCGTGCAGCTTCAGATTGTGAGGTTGCTGATCTCGCAGAGGTAGCTGAGGGCGCGTGGCCTGCGTTGGCCGACCATAGGCGTGTCTCAGTGACGTTCAGCAACGTTAGCCGCTACGTAGTGGTTCTTGGGGCGGTCGATGCACCGCTGGCGAAAACCCTGACGGCCGCTGCCGAGATCTCTGACACTAGCACCGCTAACGAGGAGTCGAAGACAGCATTGGCAATGGCGATCCTGGCGGCAAGAGATCAGCTCCCATCCGCAGTGCACCGCACTAAGCTGGTCGCGAGCTTGAGCCTGCGCCACTACCTCGAGGTCGGCGAAATCGCGGCGGAAGTTGGCGACCTCTTCGCGCAGTTGCTCAAGCACGAAATCATTGCGGATGACGCAGCATCCTATGAGCGCCTTGCAGCAACTGATTGGTCGACGCGCAAAGGGTTTATCCGAGAGTCGCGTGAGTTTTCGAGCTACATGACCCCGGCATTAGTAGGGGGGGATTTGGGAGAGCTTCTGAAAAGCGATGAGATCGATTCGGCAATCAAGGATGTGGTTGTTGAACAAGCATCAAAATATGCGGAGATGACGGGCCGTCTAGGGCTGGATGAACTGGCACGATTCGCTACCCGATGCGGATACAAACTATCGCCCGATGTTGTGCAGAAGATGGCGCAAGAAAATGTCTCAGCGCAGCAGATAGTACTGCTACTAAAGCCACACCTAGGTGTAATCAGTCGTGACCAGCTCTTTACCATCCTGCAATCACTTGACGGTGATTACCCTAACCTCACTGAGGTGGGCCGCAGTAAATTGCGAGTGCCGGATACTGCTGCTGATCGTGAGCTCTTGGAACGTCTTCAGCAGGAAAAGACCGTGAGTAGCTACGACGGTAATAATGGAAAGATTGAAGTAAATAGGAGACGTAAGTGAGACAGGGCTATCTGAATTACCCCAGTGCGACGATGGCTATCGCTAGAACCCTTCTGCTCTACGTTTTGGATGATAGAGGCTATCATTACTTGGATGTCTTAGGTCTATCATCGATCGTCCGATTTGGCCGCCTGCTGCCTGTCGCGAAGGTTTTCAATCGGCCAGCAGCAACCTCTCATGAGATGCATTCTATGTTGGAGCGCACACGCTTATAATTTTGCAACAAACCTGTCCAGTTGATTGCTACTATATTGACGCGCGTGGAGGAGGCTGGACAGCGCCATAAGGTTTGTTTATGCATGTTAAGAATACTACCTCGAACCTAAACGTGAATAAGTCGGCAAAATGCTGACTCGTTAGAAGATATACGTTACAGTGCAAAAAACATTCATTGGAGAAGATAATGGCACGTAAAGATTTCGAAATAGAGGATGATGTTGAAGTCTTGGATATGGACGAGCTGGGGGATGACGAGTCATCAACTACCCCTGATACAGTATCTCCGGATGAGTTTTTTGCCAAGCACGCCTTTCGAGTTGTTTATCAAACAAATAATTTTCTGTTGCCACAACTTAGGGACTTAGTTTCAAAAGGAGAAGTTCTTAATCTACGCCCTGAATACCAACGCAGGTTGCGCTGGTCAAATATTCAGAAATCTCGCTTAATCGAATCTCTTTTGCTTAACATACCAATTCCTCCAGTATTCCTATACGAAAATGATGGCGCTCGATACGAAGTGATGGATGGTCAGCAACGTCTTAATGCGATCAAAGAATTTCAAGAGGGCGAATTTTACCTTACGGGTTTAGAAGTGCTCTCACCGTTGAATGGTCTGAGGTACTCCAAGGCTCCTCCTAGAATAAAGCGAGCTTTAGATCGAGCATCTGTTTCTGCTATCGTTCTGTTACTTGAAAGTGATAGTGAACGATCGCCGGATAATAAATTTTCAATTACCGATGTGCGTCGCTTTGTGTTCGATCGTCTGAATACTGGGGGGACTAAATTAAATGCTCAAGAAATCAGAAATGCTATATATCCTGGAGAATTCAATAAGCTGGTAGTTGATTTGGCAAGGGGACATGTCTTTACTGATATATTTGGTATTCCACCTTATATCGAGTCTGAGCCTAGCGATTACTATGAGAATCCCAGCCGTCAAAAAAATACACTCTATGCATCCATGGGTGATTGCCAGTTGGTACTGCGTTATTTCGCTTTGCGAGATGAGGGAAATATCCGCGGTTCTATGAAGTCCATGCTGGATAGAGCAATGGCCTCAAGAGTGCAAATCACAGAGGAAGGTGCTGAAGAACTTGGTGATGAGTTTAATCAGGTTTTGAATGCTGCTGTGGAAATTTTTGGGCCGAAACCATTTCTTTTGCCCGCAGATGATAAGGGGCGTCGCAGAATATCCTCCGCTCTTTATGACGCCAGTATGGTGGCAGTGTACCGCCAGATAGATCATCTTCCGGAGTTGCTTGCAAACAATAAAAATATCAAAAAGCGTTTAGCTCGAGAGTTTGCGTCTGGTGATAAAGAAGGTGTGTTAACTGGGCAGGGGAACACTGCTAAAACTGTTAAAGAAAGGATCGATTTGTTAGAGAGAATAATTAAAGAAGGGGCTGGATTAATCTAATGTCTGAGTTCTCATTGAATTTTGATGAATTTGCCAGCGAACTTGATGCTCTTTCTGAAGTAGTTGCAGGTCCAACAGAAGGGGCATCGAGCACTCTTTCGCCGAGGGCTAGGATATCTGCTGGTAACGCAGCGACGCTGATGCTCGCGGCTATTTATGAAGAGTATATTCGGCAGCAGGTGATGTCGGCATTTAAGGAAAAGTGCTCAAGAGTCAATGGGCATGGGGGATTTCCCAAAGCTCTGGCAGGAAAGGTGTGGAAAAAAGCACTGGATAACATGGCTCGTACCCAGTTTTCACGTGTTGAGGAGCGTGCTCGTGAGATCGAGGATAGCATTCAGAATGTACTGGATTTTACGTTGAGAAAAGACCTGGCATCTGATGTTTCAAAGACGGTCGCTCATAATGTTAATAATATGAGGCCAGGGCAAATGGCTGAGCTGTTTAAGGATATCGGTATTACCGAAATAATTAATAAATCCTGTAACGAGCCAAAACTTAAGGCGTTGATTGGAGTGCCTAAGAAAGCAGAGTTGGTTTCAACCGTGACACTGCGGCTTGATGCTTTTTTTCAGCGAAGAAACGATATGGCGCACGCTCTCCAAGCCGGACGCTCTAGTGGTCCAGTAGAGATTTTGCAAGATATCGAACTATTTCGCCTTTTTGGAATGGGTTTAGCGTCTGCGCTTGATACCGAATTTCCCGCATTGGTAAGGGAAGGCTTAGAAGTTTAGTGGTATTACCTGAACATCTATTTTCATTCAGCGGCAACCCCTAGCTGAGCTCGGACATCGCTATGCTGGGATACATAGATTGTGCGATTACCAACAGGGATAGGAGCCGGGGCGATGGAAGAGACAGAACAAATACTTGCAACCGTCCACGCGCTCTTGCGCGCAGAGGGTATGAGCGAAGCCGCTGCCATCGTTCGGGAGTATCCGGCGAATATTGAGCAGACGGGTTACGACAACTGGAATGGCGGTACTAACATCTATGATGTGCAGTTCAAGATGCCCGCTCAGCAATACGCCCGGCTCGGCGCGAAGCGCAGCCAATTAGAAGAGCAAATCACTGCTCGTCTGAGGACTGCTATCGAGCCTGAAACACAAGATTGGTATTCAGCCAAGATCGTGCCGGCGAGAGAACTGAGTGCTGATTGGCGATCTGACTCGTCAGATCTCCCGCAGCAAATACGCGTTAACATCCTGGATGGTCTACGTTTGGAAAATATAGCGTGGTGCGGTCAGCTCGACGATGTCGAATTTTTGAGTCGATTGTTCGACCTTCAGCAATTTCCGTCAACAGACAGTAGGTTCAAGGATGCGGCAGGTGATATCTGGCAGCATCGCTCTAACAATGATGATTGGGAGAATGATTGGGTGTACACAGACCCCCGTTTTCAACTAATTGACGGCCCGGTGGAACAGTTCCTGCGGTTTCTCTGTGAGATAGTGCATCCCATTGTCCGTCCCGATCGCGACGAGGCGCTTAAGCTTGTGCTCCACTTCAACGATCAGCTTCGATCTGCTGGCTGGGAGATCTACGAAGAGGAGCTCATTGCTGGCCGGCCACGCTTTTCCTTCCGACAACTTAGCAGTTCGTCCCGCGCCGTGCTTAGAGCTAAGACAGTCGCAGAAGCCTTAGATGCAGGCTGGATGGCGAAGGAAATCGAGCGCTTGGAAAATTCTATCGATCGTGACCCTGCCTTGGCGATAGGTACAGCAAAAGAGCTAATTGAAACATGCTGCAAATCTATTCTGACAAAGCGGGCCATCCCATTTACCAAATCCGATGATCTAGGCGATCTCACCAAGAAAGTCGCGAAGGAGCTACAGCTAGTCCCGGAGGGCATAACGGATGCTACAAAGGGGGCGGATAACATTCGTTTGATTCTTCGGAATCTTACCCAGCTCACCAACAACCTTGCTCAGTTGCGTGGGCTCTATGGGACAGGACATGGGAGGGACGGTCAACATCGCGGCCTGCAGCCGAGGCATGCTCGGCTTGCGGTAGCGTCCGCGGTTGCTTTCATCGACTTTGTGTCTGAGACCTTCCGCCACAGAGAAGGCTTGGGCTGAATCGCAACACTTTCGTAGACGCATCTGAACGACAGCTCTTGGCCGATTCTGTTGAAAAGCCGGCTTGCCCAAAACGCTCGAATATTGATGGATGAAAACACCCCTTTTGCACGCTGCTACCTGAAATCCGACTCCTGAACCTTCTGCGTAAAAACTCAGACTTCAATCTCAGGCGCGTACTTTACTGCCGTGGAATTCTAAGCCGACTGTTTTCAACAGAATCGGCTGAAAGCGGCCATTAGGCCAGTGCCGCCTTAGATTAGAAGCCGTAATCCCTTAAGCCTTGTTTTAATGGCTTAGCCAAACTGAAACTTCGTAAGCTTCCGCTTCTTAATCACCCGCTTTTTCTTTTGAGCTGGAGGTCAATGAAATCAAGCTCTGCTTTGACTGCATCAATTGTGAGCGTCTCGACTTTTGTGTCTTTTTTTGCTCTTGCATTGAGCTTTTTCATGTCGTCCACGACGGCGATTATCCCGTTCAAATGGAGCTTTCGGGCTTTTAGGTAATCAGGCATCTGTGCGCTGTTTTGTGGCGGTTTGTTCATGGTTGGACCGATGGTAGGCCCGAAGTAACCGGCCCTTGCCGGTTGCTTCGGGGTAGGTTTGGGTTAGGCTGCCAATAGGTCAAGCAGGCTATGTTGATGTGAGCGATCCGCGAGTTCTCGAGAGGTCCAGCTTCCGAAGTTTTCACCTTGCTCTGGGATTTCCAGCTTCAGCAGCGCAACCGGATCCCGATTAATCAGTCTTCGCGCAGCCCACAGTTTGCCGCCGGTCTCCAGCAGTGCTTTCGCAGCCTCGTTCCACTGTTCTTCCAGCACAGTGTTCGCCAGGTGAGCTGCTTTGTCTTCGATCTTGGCGCGTTCTGTTTGTGCCTCTTTGATGTGCAGATCAATCGTCACCAGCTCTTGTTCCAGCGCGGTGATCAGCAGTTGTTGGCGGCGGTGATGCTCAACCGCAGCCGTGAGGTTTTTTGCGGCCTTTTGAGCTTCCGCGTTAGCGGCTTTCTCGCCCTCTACATCGCCCCAGGCCACAGCCTGCGCATAAGCGGTGGCTGCGTCCGTTTCAGCTTGTCGAGCTTTTGCCATGTCCTCCTGATCGCACTGGCGGACCTGCTGCAACCGGGTCTCGATGCTGTTGCGCTTTTCGTTGAGTTCCATCTCGTCGGCTTTCCAGGTCGCCATATCGCTGATGTAGCCCGCAGCCAAGCTTTCACGGTTCGCCAGAGCCTCGAGGCGATCGATTTTTTGATTCAGGCGATAGATCTCATGATCTCGTGAGTCGATGCGTCTTTTGTGGTCGTTGATTTCATCTTGCACTGCCCGTTGACGGCCTTGCTGGATAACCTCTGGGCTTTCCAGCGCTTCTTCAAAGGGCATTAGGTCGCGCTGAATGCTCTCCATTTCGAGGGTAAGTTTTTTGCGAAGGTCTTTCAGTTCTTGGATAGTGTTCATCTGTATTGTCTCTGGTTATTGCGGTTGATAGGGATGGTTGTCGAACGGCTGGCGAGGCCGGAAATGGGCCGGCGCTACCTCAGTCAGCAGGCATGCCGTCAGGCGGCCCTGGCCTCACTCTCATCCGTTCCTGAAACTGTCTTCACCACGTAGCAGCGCTGGGGCCCTAACCCGGGCAGACGGATCAAGCTGTACGCCTTGCCGTCGCCTCCCGGCTCGAGCACGCCCCGTTGCAGCAGCTCCTTGTTCACCGCACTGATGTTCATGCCTTTGAAGATCTCGGCCCTCCAGGCTTCAGGCAGCACGTAGTAGGTGTTGGTGGTGTGCAGGGCGTCGCCCATGCCGTGTTCCAGGGTTTTGCGAAAGCCCAACCGATCAATCGTGCGTGGGCCGTGCTCATCGATCTTGGCGGCAGCAGATTCCCAACGGGTAAAGCGGCTTTCTCCAAAGCGTTCGATGACCTGGCGCAGCCGCGCCAAGATCGCATCACCCTCGAAGTTACCGGCGCCGCCACGTTCGGCCAGCCACGCATGCAGGCACACCCGTGCAGCGGTTGTGGCCGTGCCATCGGGCCAGCCGGTGACGCCGAAGGCGGTGGCCAACTCACCTGCAGCAGCGGCGAGTCCAAAGCGAAGGGCGGCACGCTGGGCCTGACCACTGGCCGAAGCGGGCAGGTTCTGGGTGATGAACTGCTCTACCGTGCGGCGAATGATCACCGTCCATCTGAGCATTTCTCCTGGCGCGCACAGTGCGTGTAGGAAGGCGGCGAGGGGTGTGCCGTAGTATTTGGCTACGCGGGCCTTGAGCGCGTCGGAAAGGGCGGCTGCGTCCTCAAAACCATTCAGCACATCGAACATGCCTAGGCCTTTGCTCGCATCCGCAGGCACGGCCAGCATGCGCACCTCCATACCGGCTTTCAGCTCCTTGTTGGCGTCTGCCATGTGCTGCGCCAACGTCTTTTCGCCGGTCGATAGAAACAGCAAGCGCCACTCCTGGACCTGTCGGCCCGCTTGTCCTCGATCATTCGCCCGAGCCTTACCGGTGCCATTGCCGAGCATGTAGACCGTCTCGCCAATAATGCGCGGGTCGCACATGCCGATTTCATCCAGCACCAGGAGGCCGTCTGAGTGTGCAGCAGCGATGGACTCCAAGGCGTTATCGGTCGAGCGCCACGAGCGCACCAGACGCGGCCCTCCATAGACCGAGGCGGCGACTTGTAGGTGAGTGGTCTTGCCCCCGGAACTATCGCCATACAGGTGGAAGCCGCCCGACTCATGACCTAGTAGGTTCAGCAGAGGCCCTGCAAAGGCCACAGAGACGACAAACGCCAAGCGATGATTACCAACGCACAACGCGCCGATTTGCTGCTGCCACTGCTCCAGAGAGCCCGCCTCGCTGATCGATGGCAACTGTGCACCGGCCTCATAAAAATGCAGGTGTTCGGCGTGCGAGCCAATCTGTTGTTCGGGCAATAGAAACGCCTTGTCGTGCCAGCCCAAGCGCGTTACCAAGCGTGCGCGTTGGGCGCTATCGAAGCCGCCGAGGTAACTCTGCAGGTCGTTGCGTGCGTTACGACCAGATCGGCTTCCCGCGAGGCGCAGGCCCATGTCTACCAGTGGACCGAGTACATCCTTGCCGAAGTCGCCAGTCATGGTTCGGGCCGGAATATTCCAGCGCTTTTTGGCGCCGTCCGGGTCGTCGAACTCGACCAACAAACCCCAGTTGTGGCCCTTGTCGTCGCGAGTGCGAGCGATGATTTCGAGAGGCGAACAGACGGGGCGCGCCTCGCCATCATCACCGGAATAAAACACCCCTTCAGAAGTCAGGCGAAAGCCGCCCGGCAATAGGTCATTTTTCGATTTCGCAGGGCTTTTGGCGGGCGCCTTGGCCTTCTGTTCTTGAGGTTCAGTTGGCTCAGCGGCACTGCCGAAAAACTCACCGCTGCGCACCAGCTCGGCGACGTGGTCAGCGGTCCAGCCTTTGGCTAATGCGTCTGCTGCATCGTCTCCGTCTGCCAATTTTCCACCTTTGACGAGTGTCGGCTTTCCGCCTTTGCTGCTTGGCTTGAGCTTGAACACATTGAGCGAGATTCGTTGTACCGAAGCGGCGCCCAGCTCAATCAACTTGAGCTCGATGGCGTCCATGCAGGTCTTGCCGCTGGCATCGTTATCCGGCCACAGCACCACCGTGCGTCCTTTGAGTGGCGTCAGATCGGCCTTGTGCCAAGAGTTGGAGCCGTTCGGCCAGCAGGTGGCGACGTAGTCGGGCATCAGCTCGGCAGCGGCATCAGCTGCTTTCTCACCCTCACACAACACCACAGGCGCGTCGGCGCGCTGTGCCAGTTCATCCAGGCGCAGCAATGGCCGTGGTTCCGGCAAGCCTTGCCAGCGCCATTGTGTAGTTTGTCCATCGGAGCGCTTGCACCAAGTCAGCGGTGCAAAGACCTTCCTCGGTTTGCCGTCTTCATCGGGGGCCAGGTCGAAGCGATACAGCGCCATGACCTGTCGGCCCTGTGCATCGCGGTAGATCCACACCTTGGACGGAACACCATGTTGCCGGTGCTTGGCAGGACACTTATTCATGGCCTCGACCGGGATCGGCTGAATCGCGATCCACTCCGGCGTTGCGCTCTTGGCCGGTGCGCTTTTGGTGGTCGCAGATCCTGCGGAAACGCTGAGCAGATCCGCCAGCCTTTTGCAGGCATCAACGTCCGTGCCGCCGTCGATGTAGCGCACCAAGTCAATCAGGTCACCGCCCTTATCGCCAGTGGCAAAATCCGCCCAGGTGCCTTTGCTCAAGTTGACCTTGAGTGAGCCTGCGCGTTTGTCTGTGCGAGTCGGGTTCGGTGCGGTGTATTCCTTGCCGCCGTCGACGCGTTTGCCGTTCGGCAGCCAGTGAGCGAGTACGCGGTTGATGTTCTTCAGGGCAGTGCTTTTTACGTCGGCAAAGCTGGGGCGTTTTGAGGTGTTGCCGGTGCGCTGAGTCATGGTGCGGTCCTCGACTCAAGCGGCGCCTCGTTCACGTCGTCGATCAGCGCCTTGGCCATCTCGCCGAGGTAGAACGCCGGCCAACTAAAACGCTCGCCCGCATCGCTGATGGCGGCATCGAGGATCAGTTGATTGGCGTGGTGCAGAATCTGGGAGACGGCTTCAAGTGCGTCCTCCAGCGGGATACCGGCATTCACCCGAAACAGGTTTTGGCCGTTACCGTTGGCAGGGGAAAACTCGGAGCGTCCACGCGTGCTGGAGTGGGTCACAGCGCACCGCCTTTCTGGCCCATCGGCACAGAGGAGGCATCACCGTACATGGTAAGTGTTTTGATCAAACCCAAGGTGCCGCGCACGTCCCAAATAACGGACGACAGCACGCGGTTGGAGAGCAGGGGTTTATCCCCGTCTAAGTGGTCTTCCAGCAGCATGAGAACGGAGTCGGCACGGTCGAGCGCACAGGTGATGGCGTCGATAGGCAGGCCGGCTTCGGCGTCTTGGCTGACGCAGAGTAGATCTTCGGGTAGTGCAAAGCCTGGGAGCATGCTCATTGGGCACCCCCTACGGCTTCCAGAGCTCGCGCTTTGGACATATGGGCGTTGTAACGGGCGAGGCGTGTAGCGAGGCTGGAGTTGGCGTGTAAAGCGGCGAGAGCCATTGCTCGATGAGCAGCGGCGCGAATTTTGGACGGATTGAGGGCGTGTTTCATCGGTGTAGCTCCTTGATTTGAGGAGCTGCCACGTTCGTTACCAAGCGAATGGGTGGCAGCTGTACGCAGGTTGGTAAACCGGGAATCAAGGAACCCGGCAGGCACGAATGCCTCCCACGCACAGCCGCCATAACACGTAATTGCGGGCACAAAAAAAGCGCCTGCAATCGTAATGGGGCGCTGTTGCGCCTTGATTTCGTCGGGTTACCAAGCCCGGTCGCTGAATTTGCAGCGACGGCCAGAGAGTAACGTCCGTTTTTTGAAAGCGCAACCGTGCGGATCACTTGCGGATTTTTTTGGTGGGGAATAAATTGCTCAGGCATGTAGATTTACCTCAACGCCTCCGGTTGCCGCCGGGGGCGTTTTCGTTTCAGGCATTGGCTTCCCAGCGCAGGGAGAGCAGTGGGAGGAAGTCGCCGTCGAGGCAAGATCGTGCATCTTCATAAGCGTCGATTTGTTGCCCTTCATCCACGATCACGGCACGCGGGGCTTCGCTGGGTACTGAAAGTGCACACCAAGTGCCGTTTGCCCATTGCATGACTACAACTACTCGATTCAGGCGTTTTTGTTGCGTTCTGTGAAGCTCAAAACGTTGCATCCACCGCGACGAGAAACCGACTTTTCTGAGTACAGAGAAGGGCTGCAAAATGGCCTTATTAGCGACACGGTTCGTCATGCCGCCACCCGGTCGCGGGCCGCGATACGCGCACGCGTCCAATTCAAAATTTCGGCTAATACCCAAGCGACCGGAGCCCCACGTGCGTTGCTGTCGGTGAGCTTCACGGCTTGCGGAAAGCCGCTCTCTGGCTGGCTCATAAGTTTGTAAACCGTTGCGCGGCCGATACCTGTCAGGGCCATGACTTGATTGATGCGTATCAGCGTGGCGGCCGGATCGAACTGTCCCATTTCCGTATGAGGCGCGATGATCGGCATGCATGCTGATCCGCTAGGTGCTTTTTGGTGACTTTCTCGTTGAGTGGAGCGAGCAAGCCCCACGACTTTTGCAGATTGCTTTGGGGCGCTCATCAGGTCTTGTCTCCAGCGGTTTTTGCAGGTGAGCACACTTGGCTTTCAAGCCACGCGGCCACGTCTTGGGAGCGATAACGAACCCGAGACCCGGTTTTGACGTAGGGAAGTGAGTTGCTGCGAGAACTTCGCCAGGCGGCGAGCGTTCGGCTGGATAGACCTAGGGCGGTAGCGACTTGGTCGGTAGTCAGTAAATCAACGGGATTAAGAGAGGTGGCAGAAGGTTCTAAAGTGTCGTGGCGCGTCATAGGGGAGTTCCTGTCGTAGTTCGTACAGGCCCCAGCTATGTAAACGATTTTCTATTTTTTTAAAGTTATATTTTTACGCTGTTCGACGCAGTTTTCTCGATTAAGCCAAATAAAATGCGCAGGATCGCTGCAAAGTTTTTAACTTTATGGAATTTGTCCCACCTGTCCTACTGGTTTTTCATACAGTAAAAAATCGAAAATAGGAGATTGCGAGCTTTCTGTATCAGACGAACGGTAGCTCCCCGAGCCCCTCTGGTAGTCCGATGACAGCGGCGCCTCCTCAGCGTAGGGGGACCAATAATAGATGGCCGCCAGAGGCTTCGGGCGCCTTAGGCGTAACACGCTTTTGACGCGTAACACGTGGTGTACGAACGTCTTCGAATACGTGTTACATGATTATTATTCAATAAAATCAATTAGTTGTTCGGATACGTAACACGCGTAACACCAGTAACACCGATTTTTGATGGGTGTGGGGTTGGCGTATTCAACCCGCCTTTCCAAACTGTCCCTGAATAATGTTGCCATCTGCTAGCTCATCCAGATGATCTGCGTACCACTGCATCATCACTCTGCGCTGGGGCAGGTAAACCGCCTTGTTGTACACCCCTGCAATTCCTTCCTTTGCGTGAGAGAGCTGGGCCTCAATGTGATTCTCATCGAAACCCTGCTCATTGAGTATGGTGCTCGCGATGTGACGAAAGCCGTGGCCTGTTTGCCGACCGGCATATCCCAGTCGGCGGAGCGCCATTAGAAAAACGGTGTTACTACGGGGGATTGTCCTGTCTTTCCTGCCTGGAAATAGGAGAGGGTACGCACCTGTCAGTGTTCGTAACTCAGTGAGCGCTTCTATTGCCTGCCGAGAGAGAGGCACCACATGTTCGCGACGACGTTTCATTCGCTCAGCTGGGATCGTCCATAGCTTTTTGGAGAGGTCGATTTCTGACCAGCGTGCTTCTCGGATCTCGCTCGGGCGCGATGCTAATAAGGAAAGCAAGCGGAGCCCTATACGAACGTCCTTTGCGTGAGGGTAGGAGTTGATCGCTCGAAGTAGCGCAGGCAGTTCTTCAATCGAAACGTGTGCATAGTTTTCAGCGCTACGTGATTGCAGGAATTTGCTGAGACCTTCAAGGGGGTTGTGGACGGCTCGTCCTGTTACGCGGGCCAGGTCATAGATCTCTTTGCAAAAGGCACGAACTCGGCCCATTTGTTCAATGATCCCTTTCTGCTCCATGCCGCGTAGAAACTCCATCCATTCCAAGGGCAATATTTCTGCGTACACGCGTTTGCCGAAGACGGGGAACACATGAAGCTCAAGTGCGCCAAGCACTCGTCGAGACGTACCTGATTCCCAGCTTGTGCGTCTGGCCTCAAACCACTCGCGGCCTAACGCTTCAAAGGTGTTGTTGGCAGCAACCTGGTCTGCAACCTTGCGAGCTTGCTTGCTTACCAATGGGTTTTTGCCGGTCGATGCGTCTTCCCGCAGTTGAGCTGCTTTCTGTCTCGCCAAAGAGCCACTGATTTCCGGGTAGCCTCCGAGACCCAGCCAAGACCATTTCCCGTCTGGCTTTTTGTAGCGCAGCTCCCAAGATTTTTGACCGTTGGGTTTCACCCGGAAGTACAGGCCATTCCCGTCCTGCTCCCGATATGTAGCGTGCTCAGGCTCCAGGCCTGCAAGCGTGGTATCTGCTAAGGGGCGGCGTTTGATTTCAGAGCGCTTCACTTCCTGTATGCCTCCAGTTATAGGAATCTCAAAGCATACACGTGGGCATACACGGCGGGAAGTTATAGGGGTGGACAGGGATGGATAGCCAGAAACAAGAAAGCCCGCACAGGGCGGGCTTCTTGGGGTATTTCGTAGACTGTCTGAGACAGCCCGAGACTGCTATATGGTGCACCCGGCGGGATTCGAACCCACGACCCCTGCCTTCGGAGGGCAGTACTCTATCCAGCTGAGCTACGGATGCTTGTGCGGGCGACATCATACCCATGTCGACCTTGGGCGTCCATGCTGGTCTTTGGGCGTTCAAGCGTAGGAATTCGCTGCATAAAGGCCCTAGGCCGGGCGCCACCCATCGGAAGGGCAGAATCCGGGCCAACGACGCTGATCAGAAAGATCGACTAAAAGCGCCGTTTTCGTTCTTTTTTTCGAACAGACTATTGCCCTGTACCCCCATTGATCCTAGGATTCGTTTGAGATTTCAAACGCTCTGTCTCCCGCGCGCTATTCACGCTATCCCGCGTGCTGGGGCTGATTTCCCTGACGGCAGCCCACAAGGCGCCTTTCAACAACTCTAATTCGCTCCGCGTGCGCGCGGTGCTGTTAAGGAAACCCGACATGCAGCTCAAAGATACCCAATTGTTCCGCCAGCAAGCCTTTATCGATGGCGCTTGGGTCGATGCGGACAACGGTCAGACCATCAAGGTCAACAACCCGGCCACGGGCGAGATTCTTGGCACCGTGCCGAAGATGGGCGCCGCTGAAACCCGCCGCGCCATCGAAGCCGCCGATAAGGCGCTGCCGGCCTGGCGTGCACTGACCGCCAAGGAGCGCGCGAATAAGCTGCGCCGTTGGTTCGAACTGCTGATCGAAAACCAGGAAGACCTCGGTCGCCTGATGACCCTCGAGCAAGGCAAGCCACTGGCCGAAGCCAAGGGTGAAATCGTCTACGCCGCCTCCTTTATCGAGTGGTTCGCCGAAGAAGCCAAGCGCATCTACGGCGATGTGATCCCGGGCCACCAGCCGGACAAGCGCCTGATCGTGATCAAGCAGCCGATCGGCGTGACCGCCGCGATCACCCCGTGGAACTTCCCGGCCGCGATGATCACCCGTAAAGCCGGCCCGGCCCTGGCCGCCGGTTGCACCATGGTGATCAAGCCTGCTTCGCAAACCCCGTTCTCGGCCCTGGCCCTGGTTGAACTGGCGCACCGTGCCGGTATCCCGAAAGGCGTGTTGAGCGTGGTCACTGGCAGTGCCGGCGACATCGGCGGTGAGCTGACCAGCAACCCGATCGTGCGTAAATTGTCCTTCACCGGCTCGACCTAAATCGGTCGCCAGTTGATGGCCGAATGCGCCAAGGACATCAAGAAAGTTTCCCTGGAATTGGGCGGTAACGCCCCGTTCATCGTGTTCGACGACGCCGATCTGGATAAGGCCGTCGAAGGCGCGATCATCTCCAAGTACCGCAACAACGGCCAGACCTGCGTCTGCGCCAACCGCCTGTACATCCAGGACTCGGTGTACGACGCGTTCGCCGAGAAGCTGAAAGTGGCGGTGGCCAAATTGAAGATCGGCAACGGTCTGGAAGAAGGCACCACCACTGGCCCGCTGATCGACGAGAAAGCCGTGGCCAAGGTGCAGGAACACATCGCTGACGCCCTGAGCAAAGGCGCCAAGCTGCTGGCCGGTGGCAAAGTGATGGAAGGTAACTTCTTCGAGCCGACCATCCTGGTCGACGTGCCGAAAGACGCTGCCGTGGCGAAGGAAGAAACCTTCGGCCCACTGGCGCCGTTGTTCCGCTTCAAAGACGAAGCCGAAGTGATCGCGATGTCCAACGACACCGAGTTCGGCCTGGCGTCCTACTTCTATGCCCGCGACCTGGGCCGTGTGTTCCGTGTGGCTGAAGCCCTGGAATACGGCATGGTTGGCGTCAACACCGGGTTGATCTCCAACGAAGTGGCGCCGTTCGGCGGCATCAAGGCCTCGGGCCTGGGCCGTGAAGGCTCCAAGTACGGGATCGAGGATTACCTGGAAATCAAATACCTCTGCCTGGGCATCTGACCCGGCAAGAGATTGCAGCAAACGCAAAGGGCACGAGAGCGCTGACCCTTTGCGTGTTCCATCGCGTAATTCGTAGTGGCCGGGAAAGCTGTGGCAGTCGATCATCGCATGCTGCCGTAGTTGCCTCCCCGCCACGTATTCCTTGGACCACGCCACCCGATGAGTGGCGAATGAGGACTTTATGAGCAAGACCAACGCATCCCTGATGAAACGCCGCGAAGCCGCTGTACCGCGCGGCGTTGGCCAGATTCACCCGATCTTCGCCGAGTCGGCGAAGAACGCCACCGTGACCGACGTTGAAGGTCGCGAGTTCATCGATTTCGCCGGCGGTATCGCCGTGCTGAACACCGGTCACGTGCACCCGAAAATCATCGCGGCCGTGACCGAGCAACTGAACAAGCTGACTCACACCTGCTTCCAGGTACTGGCCTACGAGCCGTACGTTGAGCTGTGCGAAAAAGTTAACGCCAAGGTGCCGGGTGATTTCGCCAAGAAAACCCTGCTGGTCACCACCGGTTCCGAAGCGGTAGAAAACGCCGTGAAGATCGCCCGTGCCGCCACTGGCCGTGCCGGCGTGATCGCGTTCACCGGCGCTTACCACGGTCGCACCATGATGACCCTGGGCCTCACCGGTAAAGTCGTGCCGTACTCGGCCGGTATGGGCCTGATGCCAGGCGGCGTGTTCCGCGCGCTGTTCCCGAACGAACTGCACGGTGTGAGCGATGACGACTCCATCGCCAGCATCGAACGCATCTTCAAGAACGATGCCGAGCCGCGTGATATCGCTGCCATCATCATCGAGCCGGTGCAGGGCGAAGGCGGTTTCTACGTCGCGCCTAAATCGTTCATGAAGCGCCTGCGCGAACTGTGCGACAAGCACGGCATCCTGCTGATCGCCGACGAAGTGCAAACCGGTGCTGGCCGTACCGGTACCTTCTTCGCCATGGAACAGATGGGCGTTGCCGCCGACCTGACCACCTTCGCCAAATCCATCGCGGGCGGCTTCCCGCTGGCCGGCGTGTGCGGCAAGGCTGAATACATGGATGCCATCGCGCCAGGTGGCCTGGGCGGCACCTACGCCGGTAGCCCGATCGCTTGCGCTGCGGCCCTGGCGGTAATGGACGTGTTCGAAGAAGAGCACCTGCTGGACCGCTGCAAGGCTGTCGGCGAGCGCCTGGTGACCGGCCTGAAAGCTATCCAGGCCAAGTACCCGGTAATCGGTGACGTGCGTGCCTTGGGCGCGATGATTGCGGTCGAGCTGTTCGAAGATGGCGACAGCCACAAGCCGAACGCCGCTGCCGTTGCTTCCGTGGTGGCCAAGGCTCGCGACAAGGGCTTGATCCTGCTGTCCTGCGGCACCTACGGCAACGTGTTGCGCGTGCTGGTTCCGCTGACCTCGCCGGACGAGCAGTTGGACAAAGGCCTGGCGATCATCGAAGAGTGCTTCCGAGAGCTGTGATCGAAAGTTGACCTGATCGACAAAAAACCCGCTTAGGCGGGTTTTTTTGTGCCCGATGAACGGTATTCAGCCGTTGTTCATTGTACCCAGGCGGCTCCTTTGTCTAAGGTGCTGGTATTGCCGATGGAGCGTGCTGGATGACTGCTGTTGATTTACCTGCTGTACCCCGTGTGCTGATTGCCGAGGCCGACCCTTGGTCCCGGGATTTGCTCAAGCAGGTGTTACTGAATGTGCGCTGTGACGCGCGGCTGGATGTGTGTGCCGATGGCCAGCAAGCCGCCGAGCTGCTGCGTGACAAACCCTACGACCTGATCATCGCCGACTGGGAGCTGCCCGGCGTCGATGGCCTGAGCCTGTTGCACAGCGTGCGCCAGCAACGGCGAACGCCGCTGTTGCCGTTTATCCTGCTGGGCACCCGCAACGACAGCGCCAGCGTGCACGAAGTCTTGCCCCTGGCGCCGACGGCGTACCTGACCAAACCCTTGAACATGGAAAGCCTGACCCAGCGCCTGCAAGACTTGCTGCTGAATGAAGGCGAAACGGTGTATTGCGAAGTCCCGGCCCTGGCGCCGGGTATGACCTTGCCGGTGTTTCTGGAGCGGCGCCGCGAAGCGTCCGATGGCGCGCCGCTGCGAGTCGACGTACAGGCTGCGGTGCAATACAGCCTGGAACCGGAGGGCCTGGACCTCAAGCGCCTGGAAGAGCAGGTGCGCATGGACCCGCAAATCACCGCCGTGCTGATCGCCGCCGCCAACAGCGCCGGGTATCACGGCTCGCCGGTACAAACCCTGGCCATGGCCCTGCACAAGCTGGCGGCCGGGCAGAGCATGAACCTGATCCTGGGGCTGGCCCTCAAGCACAACGTGGTGCTGAGCGACCCTGGCCTCAGGGATTACGCCGAGCGTTACTGGCAGCTTTCCCAACGCACCGCCGATTACGCCCGCAGCCTGGGGCGCATGCTCGACCTTGATCACGAGCGTTGCTACAGCGCCGGCATCCTCCATCGCCTCGGCGACCTGGCCTTGCTGCGGTGCCTGCAAGACTGGTTGCAGGGTGGCGGCGAACTGGATGACGAAGCGATTGGCGAGTCTCTCTACACCTTCGGCGCGGCCTATGGCTCGGCGTTGCGCACGCGCTGGCGCTTGCCGCTGGAGCTGCGCCAGTTGATCGCGGCGATTTATTCGCTGGAAGGCGGGGTGTATTCCCGGGAAGCGCTGGTGGTGAACCTGGCGGCGCAGCTGGCGCGGCTGACCGAGCATGAAGGCGTTGAGGCGCTGGCGAAAAGCAAGACGGCGCGCTTGCTCAAGGTGGGTTTGCCGGAATTGACGCGTATGCGCAAAACCTAGCAGGCGATGCGGGCCAGTGTGGGAGCTGGCTTGCCTGCGATAGGATCATCCCGGTACAACTGGCACACCAAGGTGCCTGCATCGCGGGCAAGCCCGGCTCCCACAGGTAATCGCGTATCGTCAGCCGACGAGCACGCGGTTTTTGCCTTGGCGCTTGGCCTCGTACATCGCGGCGTCGGCGCGGGCGAACAGGCTGTCGACGTTGGCATCCTCGGCCGTCAGGCTGGCCAGGCCCTGGCTGACGGTGACCGCGAAGCTCTCACCGTCATGGCTGAAACTCAGTTGCGCAATCTCATGCCCCAGGCGTTCGGCCACCTGCATTGCCATCTCCGGTGCGCAACCGGGCAGCACGGCGGCGAATTCTTCGCCACCAATGCGCCCGAACAGGTCGCCACGGCGCAGAACCCCTCGACCGCTCTCGGCGATACGCTGCAACACCTGATCGCCCTCCAGGTGGCCGTAGGTGTCGTTGACCACTTTGAAGTCATCAATGTCCAGCAACAGGAACGCCAAAGGTGTGCCCTGCAGGCAGGCACGTTCGAACTCGTGGTGGGCGCACTCGAAGAAGTGTCGACGGTTGCTGCTGCGGGTCAGCACGTCGGTGGTGGCCAGGCGATGCAACTCAAGCTCAAGCTGCTTCTTTTCAGTGATGTCCTCGGCCATGCCGACGACGATCACCGGCTGGCCGGGCTCGGCCTGCTGGCTGATGTAGCACTTGTCGCTGAGCCAGCGGATCTGCCCGTCGGCGGTGATGATGCGGTACTCGCGGTCTTCCACGGCGCCGCTGTGCAGCACTTGGGCCAGGCTGTGCTCGGCGTAGTCGAGGTCTTCGGGGTGAATGCTGTTGCGCCATTCCCGATGGTCCGCCAGCAGCATGCCTGCCGTACGTCCGAAAACCCGCTCATAGGCCGGGCTGACATACAGCACGCGGCGGGTGTCCCACTCGATGGCCCAGAGCACGGCATTCACGCTGACCAGCAGTGAACTCAGCAGTTGCTCGCGTTCACTCAAGCGTTCCACTTCGCCCTGGGCATGCATCAGCGCCAGCAACGTAGCGGCGGCGGCCGGTCGTGGCTGATCGTGGACGGGGGTGTCGGTGAAGGTCTTTTCGGGGACCATCGGCACAACTCTCTCTGGGCATGCCGCGGGGTTGGGCAGCGGTCACAACAAGGGCCGCCGGGATGGCGAAGTGTTGTTTGAGAGGGGGAATTTGCAGCTAAGTTCCGTTATCAGCGCCGATTTGAGGTGACCAAGAAATGGCGCCAGAAACATGTAGGAGCGAGCCTGTTGGGGTAAGGGGCTTGATGTGGCGAGGGAGCTTGCTCCCGCTGGAGTGCGCAGCGCTCCCAAGATTTTGGGGCCGCTACGCAGCCCAGCGGGAGCAAGCTCCCTCGCCACAGCAGCTCCCTCGCCACAAAAAATCGGCTCGCTACAGCCGTGATCAGACCGCGGCAGGCCGCAGCGAATAGGTCTTCAGTTGGTGGGCAAAGTCCCGCAGGGATTGAATGCCGCTGGCCTCGGCCTCGTGTACCCATTCCTTGATCGCCGCCAGCATGTCGTGGCCGTTGGTGCTGGTTTTCAGCCAGATCTGTTGCAGCGCCAGGCGCTTCTCGTAGATCACTTTCAGGGCCTGGCTGTGTTCCAGCATGCTTTGGATGCGCACGTGGTGACGGTCATCCAGCAGGCTGGTTTCCCGCGACAGCAGGCGCTTGGCGCGATGGAATTGGTGACGCACGGAGTGATCGACCTTCTCCAGTTCCTGCTTGACCAGCGGGCCAATCACCAACTTGCGGTACTGGGCCATGATCTGGAAGCGGTTGTTGAGGATCGCCATGGCGGTGTCCATGTCCAGGTGGCCCTTGCCTTCAACCCGGTGGGCGATCGGCGCAACCCGTTGCACCTTGGCCAGGCGCAGGAAGCTGAACACTTTGATCCAGGCCCAGCCCAGGTCGAACTCCCATTTCTTCACCGACAGCTTGGCGGAGTTGGGGTAGGTGTGGTGGTTGTTATGCAGTTCTTCGCCGCCAACGATGATGCCCCAGGGAATCAGGTTGGTCGCCGCGTCGCGGCATTCGAAATTGCGGTAGCCGATGGCATGGCCCAGGCCGTTGATCACGCCGGCGGCCCAGAACGGAATCCACATCATCTGGATGGCCCAGATGGTGATGCCGATGGTGCCGAACAGCAGCAGGTCGATCACGCCCATGATCGCCACGCCCAACAGCGGGTAGGGGGTGTAGAGCTTGCGTTCGATCCAGTCTTCCGGGCAGTTTTTGCCGTAGATGCGCAGTGTCTCGGGGTTTTCGGCCTCGGCGCGGTACAGCTCGGCGCCTTTGCGCAGGACCGTGGACAGGCCCTTGATCACCGGGCTGTGGGGATCGTCGACGGTTTCGCACTTGGCGTGGTGTTTGCGGTGGATAGCGGTCCACTCGCGGGTGTTCTGCGCCGTGGTGAGCCACAGCCAGAAGCGGAAGAAGTGTTTCAGGCCAGCATTGAGCTCCAGGGAGCGGTGGGCTGAATAGCGGTGCAGATAGACCGTGACCCCGACAATGGTCACGTGGGTCATCAACAGGGTGACTGCCACCAGTTGCCAGGCCGACAAGTCAAGAAAACCGTTGTACCACATAGGCTGTAT